>Ga0164242_10000256_pt1 | contig 67278 bp, 63 predicted proteins | sample OricomgcompostMG_FD_108783 | JGI IMG/M metagenome (GOLD analysis project Ga0164242, IMG submission 108783) | Miracle-Growth compost microbial communities from Emeryville, California, USA - Original compost - Miracle growth compost (MG) ... | reverse complement strand
GGGATCGGTTTCGTTTTTTTCATGATTTTTCATGATAAGGTATTCCTGAATGAAGGCTCTGAAAATCATTTTTTTGCAATTCGGCCCCTTGATCGCGTTTTACGGCGCCAATCACTTTTGGGGGTTGAAGGCCGGGATCTTGACCTCGCTCGTCTGGGCCGTGGCCGAGGTCGTTTACAGCCTGTGGGCGAAAAAACCGCTGACGTTTTTCTTCTGGTTTTCGTCGGGCATCGCCATCGTGTTCGGAGTCATTGATCTTTTCTTGCAACGCTCGTTTTTGTTTAAATACGAAGGCTCGCTGACGAACGCCATCGTCGGCGGAATGTTCGCAATCACGCTTTTTAAGAAAAAACCTCTGTTAAACGAAATGGTGCGAGCGCAGATTCAGACCCAGAAGGGACTAGCCTCGCCGCCCGAGCTGATCCCCGAGGTGAGCGATTATCTGTGGGCGCTGACCTGGATCTGGACCTTCTATCAGTTTGCCAAGGCCGCCTTTTATTTTTGGGTCGCGGGGAATTACCCGCTCGAAAAGGTGTTGATCATTCGAACCGTCGTCGGAAACGTCAGTATGGTCGTTTTGCTCGCGGCTTCGGTTTTGGCCAAGAAATTTATTTTGGCTCTAGCACGGCGTATCCGACCAAGCGGCGAAACGCCTCCCTCTTTCGAGGCCCCGCCCAAAGAGCCGTAAGTTTCGACCACCAAGGGGTGGGGAACCTGCGTCCGAGTCTGAGCGATTCCTCGACGAAGTAGCGCATCTGTTCGACTTTCCAGCCATGCTGATCGTAAAACGCGAACCAATCCGGCGGATTAAATTGAAAAGGAGCGTTCTTCATTTGCTCCATCCGCTTTTTGTTTTTTTGAAAAAAGCTCAGAATGAGCGGCGAAAAATAATCCAGAACCCAATAACGGAACGTGGGCTGAGCCTTCAAATCGTCGGCTAACTTTCCGACCTGCTCGACGGTAAGGTAGGGGGTGACTCCTTCGGTTAGGACGACGGCCTTCTTCGTTCCGGCACCTAATTTCGTCAGCAGGGTTTTTCTACTTTCGTCGTTCGACAGATCGACCGCGATGCGTTCCAGGCGGCAAGTCGGCGTTTCGTCCTTCAGGGCTTCGTTCTTGAAGTCGATCATGTGCGGATAATCGGCTTCGATCCAGCGCAAGTTCGGCGGAAGTTTCAATCGATAAGGGCGAGTATCGAGGCCCGCGCCGAGGTTGATGACCGTATCGGCGCCTTCGGCGATTTTTTCTTCGAGAAAGCGATCGATGATGCAGGTACGGATGACGACCGACCAGGCGGTATAACGCCGGTGATGCATGCGCGAGGCGATGTTCCTCCCCCGGTCGCCCGAAAGGCGTTCGGCCCAGGGGTCGTGAAAAAGCGCGTCCTTGCGGCGGGATTCTTCGGCGCGGTAGACGGCGACCCAAAACGCGGTATCCGAGACGTGAGTGATTTCAGACATAGTTCCCCTTCAATTGACGAGCTTTTCCAGTTCCATTTTGCGCAACCTCGGCGAAAGGTAGGCGATCACGCCGGCCGAAAGCAGGCACATCGTCGCGCCGAAATACACCGACGGGACCGTTCCCATCAGTTTGGCCATGAGCCCTGATTCGACTTCGCCGATTTCGTTCGACGAGCCGATGAAGATCGAATTCACGGCCGAGATTTTCCCGCGCAGGTGATCGGGCGAGGCGAGTTGCACGGCCGACGAGCGGATCAGCATGCTGATGCTGTCGAAAGCGCCGCTCAAAGCCAGGGCCGCCATCGAGAGCCAGAAAACGCGGCTCAACCCGAAAATAAAAATGCAAACGCCGAAGCCCGTGACGGCGGTAAAGAGCCAGGTTCCCGACCGGCCCTTGAGCTGAAAGCGGGCAAGGTAAAAGCTCATGAGCGTAGCGCCGATCGCGGGTGCTCCGCGAAGAAGGCCCAAGCCCTTGGGGCCCGCATGCAAAATGTCTTCGGCGAAAATCGGCAGCAAGGCCGTCACCCCGCCGAAAAGCACCGAGACCATGTCGAGCGAAAGCGCGGGCAGAAGAATCGGGTGTTTGAAAACGAAGCGGATGCCCGACAAGAATTCGTCTTTGACCGAGTTGTGTTTAGGGCGATCGGCGGGCGGCGCGATGTCGGCCTGGATCGAAAGAAGGGTAAAAAGCCCGATCACGAGCAGGGCGCAGACCGTGCTGGCAGCGGTGACCGAACCCAAAAACCCGAAGATGAATCCGCCGACGGCGGGGCCGCCGATGCGGGCTACTTGCATGGCCGAGCTGTTCATCGCGGTGGCTTGAACGAGCTGTTCGCGGGTGACCAATCGCGGAACCGAGGCATAGATCGAAGGCTGCGAAAACGAACGCGCTAGGCCCGTTAAAAATGAAGCCGAGTAGAGCATCATCGCCTGATGGATGACGGATAAATGCGAGGCGAACAGATGCGCGCTCAAGAGGATCAAGCCCGAGAGAAGGCACACGCACAAAACCCCGCGATACACCTTGAGCGGACGGCTTCGATCGATGAAGTATCCCGCAAACAACGCAAGCCCGATGGCGGGGACGGCTTCGCACAAACCGATCAGGCCCAGGTAGAGAGGATCTTTCATCAGATCGTAAATCCGCCAGGCCAGGACGATGGATTGCATCTGAACGGCGAAGGTGGCGAAGAATCGGGCGGCGACCAGCTTTTTGAAATCGAGGGGCATTTTCATAGGTGATTTAGAAGCCTGCGGCGATGACCAGTCGTTGACCCGCATAGATCCGATTGCTCTTCAGATCATTCATTCGTTTGATTCGTCGGAGCGGGACTTTGTAATGAGCGGCGATCACCGTGAGTGCTTCACCCGAGCGAACGCGATGAATAATGCCTTGAGAGACGACGAGGCGTTTTCCCGCAACCAGACGATTGCCGCGCAATCCGTTGATTTTTTTCAGCGCCGAAACGCTCAGGTGATAACGGCGTGCGATCATCGTCAAGTTTTCGCCGCGAGCGACCCGATGATAGACACGGCGCACGCGTCCGTTCGACGCATGCGAGGCCAGCGTTCGTCGAGGCGCATGCCTGGCGGGACGGAGTTTTGCCAGCGCGAGTTGAATCTGATCGAGCGATTGGCTCGTGTCTTTCGGAATCCAAACGTCATAGTGCCGGTACGCCCGAGGGGTTCGGCTGTGGGAAAGATGGGGATTGAGCCGACGAAGGAGCGCCAACGAGACGCCGGAATGCGTGGCAATGTTCGAGAGCGAGATGCCTCCCGCGACCGAAACCGCTTGAACTTCCGGAAACGGCTGGGCATCGATGTCGGTGAATCCGTATTTTTCGGGATGTTGCCCGATGATGACTCCGGCCAGGAATTTGGGCACGTAGTTCCGGGTTTCGGGCGGCAGGCTTTTTTTCTCGACCAGCTCCCAAAAGTCACGGGTTCCGCCTCGCATGATCGCGCCCAAGATGCGGCCTTCGCCGGCGTTGTAGCTGGCGATCGCGAGATACCAGGACTGAAAAGCCGTGTGGAGGTTTTTCAGGTATCGGGCGGCCGCGCGAGTGGCGCGAATGACGTCTTTGCGTTCGTCGACGTCACGGTTTTGCTTCAGCCCGTAACGAAGGCCGGTTCCGCGCATGAATTGCCAAACGCCGACGGCACGGGCGCGCGAGCGGGCGTGAATCGCATAACCGCTTTCGATCATGGCCAAATAATAGAGTTCGCGGGGGACGCCGCATTCTTTCAAGGTGCTTTCGACCAGATTTTTGTAAACACTGCCGCGCCGTAAAAAACGTTCGAATCGGTCCCGGTCCTGAATGGTGAAATAGCGGATCCATTTCATGACCCGTTCGTTGATTTCAAGCGGAATTCTAGAAGTATGGCGAGGCGGAGCCGAAATCCCTGCGGAGTCGTCGTCGACTTCGATCTCGGTATTGGCTTCGAGAATCTGTTGTTCGATGTCTTTGATGGCCTGCTTCGCTTCGGGGGATAAGCCTTGAAACGAGATTTCCGGCGGCGAGGGCGGGAGTGCAGGGTGAGTGGTCGCGCACGCGGAAGTCGTCAATAAAATGATGGCTGAGAGAAGAGGAAGCGAAGTTTTCACGATGAGACACCGTCCTTATGGCCGTCCAAGCGGTCTAATGGATTTTGAGTTGGTTTTCGCGCTGATTCAATAGCGGTTATTTAAAGGGTAATGCAGTTTTAGGACGAGGTCAAAACCGGAATCGATCAATTTCGAGGCACGACCTTAAACGGAAAAGAGACCGGCTTTCCGTTTTCTTCGAATTGCGCCCGAAGGGTCTCGTTCAATTTCAGGGGCCGGGTCGGGTCGAACAGCATGATGTGATGGGCTCCGGGCTTGAATTCAAACGTCTGATGAGGAGCGATGACGGCTTGGTCGATGGGATGCATCGATGCCTTTCCGTTTTTTTCGACGGTTTCGTGCATCTCGGCGCCCTTGAACGGTTTGACCGATTTGAGCTTCAACGTGACGGGATGCTCGGAGTTGTTTTTAAAAACGCCGTAACCCGCAGTGACGTCTGATCCTTTCAGCGGCATAAAAATTTTCGCGTCCGAGAGGGTGAGTGACGGCTTCGACGCGGCAACGGCCATGCTACCGGACAAAGCGAAGAGTAAAACGACGAGGCTGGTGTGTCTCATTAGAGGTGCTCCTTTATTTTATCGAGGATTTCGGTATAGGACTGCGGACTGGAAACGGAATCGATCACGGTTCCGTCGTCGTCGAGAAAGAAGATCCGGTCGGTATGGACGATGGAGTAGCCGAGGTAGGACTTGGGATCTTTTTCGACCATGAAGCTCGCCCCGAAGAGGTCGACCGTTTTTTGAATGTCGGCTTTTGTTCCCGTCAATCCGACGAATTGAGGGTTGAATTGCCGGGCGTATTCGGCGACCGAGTGCGGACGATCATGGGCGAAATCGACGCTGACGAAGATCATTTGTACTTTTTTCAGCTGCTCCGCGCTGAGGTGATGGAAAGCCTGCGCGAGATAACTCATTCGCATGGGGCAAACGTCGGGGCATTTGACATAACCGATATACAGAAGATTCAAAGCGCGCGCGTTTTTAGAAAAACTCCACTCTTGTCCGTCGTAATTGAGGGTGAAGTCTCCGCCTAAAACCGGGCCGCGCATTTCACGCCAGACCATGATGCCGACCGCGACTGCGGCGACGAGAGCGAAGGTAAGGAAAAGCTTCAGGAATCCGGCGCGACTGATTTTCGGCAACGTGAATTTCTCCAGTGGGTGAGTGACGGCTTCATCCTCTCATAAAAACGGGCATTGATTAAGTCGAAATCAAGACTTGCTTCAAAGAGTATTTAAGGATATTTTATATCCTCAATAAGAAAGAAGGAAAAATCCATGAAAAGATTAGACTACACGACACTTTCGGCACCGGCCGCTCAAGCGATGATGGCCCTCAGCAAAGCCGTGGAGGGCTTGGACGTCGACGTCAAACTTCGCGAATTGGTGAAGATCCGCGTTTCGCAGCTGAACGGATGTTTGTTTTGCCTCGACATGCACGTCAAAGAGGCGCGCCTGCATGGCGACCGCGAATTGCGGCTGCACCACTTGGCCGTGTGGCACGAATCATCGTTATTTACCGAGACGGAAAAAGCGGCGCTCGAATGGGCCGAGTTGTTGACGCGCTTCGAAGCCCACGGAATCAGCGACGAGGCTTATCAACGGGCGCTTCAATATTTTTCTGAAAAACAGCTTTCGGATTTGACCTTCGTCGTATTGAGCATCAATGCCTGGAACCGTTTGGGAGTCGCCTTTCGCGCGACGCCGGGCGCTTACGATCGACTTTATGGGCTGGATCGAGCGGGTCTGGAGTAACGATTCATGGAGCTTCGCAATCAGGTCGAATGGGCCATTCATTGCTGTGTGGTCTTGAGCGGCTTTGAGCCCGACGAGCGAATTTCGACGAAGGCCCTGGCCGAATTTCACGCCGTGCCGAAGGAGTACCTTTCAAAAGCCCTGCAAGCGCTGGCCCAAGCGAAGTTGATCGAAGGAAGTCTGGGCCCGAGCGGGGGATACCGGCTGGCCAAGGCGGCCGAGAAGATTTCGTTGCTCGACGTCGTCGAGGCGATCGAAGGCAAAAAGCGAACCTTTCGTTGTGAAGACATTCGCCATAACCACCCCTGCCTCGATCCGAAGGCCAAGCCCGATCGACGCGTATGCGACATCGCTCAGGCGATGTATCGCGCGGATGAGGCCTGGAGGCGCGAGCTTCGGCAAGTCACGCTCGCCGATCTTCGACGCTCGGTGGGTGAACACGTCGACCCCGGCTTGTTGGAGCGTGGGCGGGAATGGCTTTTGCAAAAATAATCGGACGCTCGGCCTGTCAAGGCGGCAAGGTGTACTGAAGGATGTATCCGTTGTAGGTGCTGATCAGCAGGTGATTGTCGTCGAGCCAGGTAAATTGGTTGGCGCCGGTCGAGATTCCGGGCATGCCCGTCGGCGGCCCGAGCAAGACGTCGTTGCACCAGCTTTTGCCGCTGCTGATGTCGTGGCAATAGAGGCCTCCGCTCGACAGGTAAAAGACCCGGTCATGCGACGGGTGGAAGATGAAGTTTGAGATTCCTTTGGCTGCGGGTTGAGTAAAAAGCGTGATCAGCGTGCTCGATCCCGACGTCGGCGCGGTGATGTAGCGAAGTTTCGTTCCTTCGCCAAAGTAAAGACGATCTTCGTCGGAGCGATAGACGAGGGGACACGCGCCGCCGTTTTCGCAAGCCGTGCTGATCGTCGCCGAGAGCAGCGATTGCGCCGTCGTGACATCGGCGTTCGCGCCCGAGCCGGTGCTGGCCATGATTTGAGTCACCGAATGGGCGTCGTAATCGAAGTAGCTGAGTTTCGGCGTTCGGACGTGGCCGGTGGAGCTGTAATCACCGATCACGAAAAGGCCGTGGTGCTTGAGCGCGAACCCCTGGTTTCCGCCGTAGACGTAAAGGCTGTAGTTCGCGGGATCGGCTCCCGTCGCGGCATCTTCGAAATAGGAGTGGTTGTCGGTTTGCCGTCCGGCGAATTGAAGGTTTTCGTCGATCGATTCCACGGCATTCCCGTATCGGAACCACGGCAGCCCGTCTTCGTCGAAAGCGAGAGGTTTTCCGTTCGCGACGTAGCTATTGCTGAGGCTATGCTCGGTATCGAAGGCGGTGCCGGCCGCCTGATGTCCGCCCGCTCCCTGTTGGTTACCCCCCATCAGTGTCGTAATGCCGGTCGTAGCATCGATTCTTCCCATCAGTAATCCCGCCGATTCCATGAAGTAAAGCCCGCTCGGGAACGCGGTTTGATTGGCTTCGGTCGATTGCTTGAAGTAGATCCCGCTGATCGACCCGCGAATGACGCTTTTGTCGAGACCGTCGCCGAAAAACGGAAGCGTACCCGCGAAGGTCTGGATTTTAGAATCGCTGTCGAGGTAACGCACGCGATAGTTGCGAGGCGAGTTTCCGGCCGGACCTTCCGAAACGAAGACCGTTCCCTGCGGCGAGATGGTCACGCTATGAGCGGTGAGGCAGGTGTCGGTGGCCGGGATTCCGTCGGCCATGCAGTCCCCCGTGCCGGCGTTGTTGATGTAGGTCGTAGCGGTTTCTCCGCCGGCTCCGCTCAGGTTCGGGGTGATTTCTTTGAGCGAACCGGCCGCGACGTACAGTTTTCCGTTGGCGGAGTTGTAGGCCAGGCTGGCAGTACTCGAACCGACGCCCGTCGTGGCGTAGTTTTTACCGTTGATGATTTTTCGGGTGGCCACCCCGTTGAGGGCGTAATAAATCGCCTGCCCGTTGTTCCAGACGGCGATCGAACCCAAAGCGTATTGCATCTTCGCGAACGGCGAAGTCAACGCGTCGACCCCAGACGCGCTCGGATTCGCGGCCGAGCAATCGCCCGCGACCACGCTGACCGTTCCCGCCGAATGATCCGCGTTTTGAGTGATTTTCAGCAAACGCACGGTATTGACCGCGCCCGTCGTCGTAAAAACCGTGGCGTCGCAATCCGAGATGAAATAAAAACTGTTGGATTCGTCGAAAGCCGAACCCCACGAGGCTCCGCTGATGAAGACGGTCGAAGGCGTCGCGGTGTCGTCCACCAGCGAGCCGCCGCCGGCGTAAAGTTTTGAAGCGCCCGTCGCGGGGTCGATCTGATAAACCTTGGCCGAAATCGAAGACGAACCGTCGCTTCCTCCGCCCGTTTCAAGATACAAAAGCCCGTTGTGGTCGAAGTAGATCGTCAGCGTGTTCGTGTCGACCGCGTTCGAAGCGGTGAGCGTTCCGTTCGACGGAAGGTTGGTCGCTCCGTGTTTGATGTAGGTGCTCACGATCCCGGTTTTGGCGTCGACCTTATTGATTCCGTAGCCGCTGTCGATCACGTAAAGATCGTTATTCAGCGGGTTGAACGCGAAGTAACTCGTGCGGTTGTTTCCGTGATAAAACGCCGCGGTTAAGGCCGTTCCGCCGACGCCGCGATCGGCGGTGCCCGCGTAGATGTTCCAGCCGGGGGTGCTGAGCGAATCCGAAAGTACGGCCACACTGGTGTTGCCGGCCATGTCTTTCGCGACGACCTTGATTCGAAAGTAACCCGAAGTCGGGGCGTCGAAGTCCGTGTAATTACCACTGTAAGAAGTAGGATTGCCGCTCAATCCTCCCATCCAAGTGACGTTGCTCGCGACCGAGATGTCTTGATGAGTGACGACGTCGTACCAAGTCGTGTTGTTCGTCGAATACGAGATGCTGTACGGATCGTTGGCCAACCCTTCGGCGTCGGTCAGGGTAAAGGAAATTTTCAATTGATCGCCCGAGGTGAAGATCGTCGAACCGTAATTTCCGCCGGGTGTGTTGTTCATCACGCTGGCCGAAGCGATTTGCGGAGGGTGCCCGATCGAAAACTGAATCGAGGCAAAACCGGGATCGCTCGTCGGCGGGCTGGCGATGGTCGAGATGTTGCCCACCGAATCTTTTGCCCAAGCGCAAAGGTATTTGTCGCCGTCGCCCGAAGAAATGGTGAAGGAATAATTTTGCGAAACGCCGTCGGTGGCGTAAGCAAGCCAGTTGTCGTCGGCATACACGCTTTGGCAATCGTGAGTGACCGGATCAGCCTCCTTCAGGCGAATCGCCGTGACGTTGCTCGTTGCGTCCGTCGCGGTGACCGAGACTGTGACGAGCGGGGTTCCGGTGTAGGTCGCGCCGCCATTGATCGAGACTTGGTTCAGCACGGGCGCGACGTTATCGTAAGTCAGAGTCAATGCCGTACCGCTTATGGAAACGTTTCCGGCGGCATCGATTGCCCAAGCCGTGAGCGCATGCGACCCTTGGGTCGAAGACGAAAGCGTGAATGAAAGATCGCCCGCTCCGGTCGAACAGCTCTGCCATCCCGAATCGGTCGCGAGCGGCGTCGTGGACCCTTCTTTGATCATGATTTTGGCGGTATCGATGCAGGCGCTTGCGGTCAGCGTGACCGAAAGAGAGGCGCTGCTCATTGACGCCGAACCGCTGGTGCTGAAAACCAACGAAGGCGCCAAAGGTGGCGTTTGATCCAAGACGTCGAATGCGGAACTGGTCACTGAAACGGGACTTCCGTTCAGAGTCGCGCTCGCTTTCAGGGTATACGAACCTGCGGTCGAAATGGCGATATTGGTAAATGGGGCAACGCCGGAACTCGCGGCAAGTGAAGCGGTGCCCGAAAGGCTTCCGCTACCCGAGGCAACCGAAAGGCTGATCGTGGCGGTGGCATCGGTGCCCAGGGTGACGAGGTTCCCATGAGCGTCTTCTACTTGGACTATGGGCTGAGGATCGAGTTTTACGCCTTCGACTCCGTCGCCCGGTTCGGTCGCGAAGACCAGTTGCGAAGCCGTCCCGGCAATCGCGGTTTCAGTGAAGGAAGTCGTGATCGCAGTCCCGTGTACGCTCGCCGTGACGGTGTCGTTACCCGCTGTACTCGCGAATGTGAGTCCGTTCGACACTTGTCCCGAAGTATTACTCGTGGTTTGAGCCGAATCGAGCGTCCCGTCGTTGGCGCTCCAATCCACGGTCACGCTCGGAACGGCGTTGTTCGAAGCATCGCGGACGACGGCGACGAGCGAATCGCTGAGGCTGGAGTTGATGGCTTCTGTTTGATGATTTCCGGAAACCACCGCAAGGCTTGCGGGTGCGCCTGGGCTTACGGTCACGGTCGGAAGGGTGCTCGTCAGCGCATGCCCTTCGATCGTGGCCCCGATCGTCGTCGCGCTTCCGCTCGTCGTGCCGTAAAAAGGCGCGCTATAGGTACCGTCGTTGTGGTCGGTGACGGCTCCGAAGGTGCCGTTACTCGTGCCTCCGGAATTCGTGAAGACGACGGTCAAACCGCCGGTCGTAAAAGGCTGATTCGATTTATCGTAAACTTTGAGGGTAGCCGTGACGGATGACCCTGAAACGACCGAACCTGCCGAGATCGTCAGTTGCGAATACGAAACAGAATAGTCGCCCGGAATCACCTGCAAAGTCGGCAACGAGTTTTCGATTTCCAGGCCGTCGACCAAAACATGGACGGTGTTCGGGGTTCCGGCGTCGACGCCGGTATAAGTCGCGGAATAACTTCCGTCTTCGTGGTTCGTGACCGGGCCCAAAACGCCGGTGCTTGTCCCGCCCGAAAGGACGAATTGCACGACGGGAAGGTCGGAGACGAAAGGATTGAACGCGCTGTCCTTGAGTGAAATGCTGATTTCGATCGATTTGCCGGATTGGACTTGGTTCTTTGAAACCGAGACGAGCGAGTTTTGGGCACTGACGGAAATGCCCGGATAATAGTTTTCGCCGATTTCGGAAGGGCCCATCGTACAAGCCGCGACCAAAAACGGAATGACGATCATCCAAAGCGCGCGCATGTCAGTTTCCCCCCTTCAAAAAGAACCGAATCTGAAGACTCAGGTTGTTTTCGCGTTGGGTGACGAGACTGGTGTTTTGAAAACGCGCGTTCTCGCTCAGTTCGATTTGGTAAGGGGCATTCGATCCGTGAGGTCCCCGTCCTCTATAATAAAGGATACCATTGACGGATTCTCCGTGTCCAACCGAGTAGGAATCGGTGCTCGACGGAAAAAGAAATTCCAGACCGCATGCCAAGCCCAGGGTAAACGAAGGCGATTGAATCATCGCCCAATCCATCGCCGCTTGAATCGCCGGAACGTCGACCGCGTCGACGGTCGAACTCGAAGTCGAGACGGCCCTTGAAAACAGCATTTTTTCATACTGAATCGCGGCCGAAACGCGAAGTTTTTTCGAGAGCGCCGCCTTCGCGCCCAACCCGAAAGTCGAAAGGAATTTCGAACTTTCGACGAGCGTTTTTCCGAGTTGAGTCGGCGGTTCGAAGGTGATGAAGGCGCCTTTGAACCGAACGAACGCTCCGGCGTCGTCGTTCCAACGATGGAAGATGTAATCGGCTTCGAGTCCGTAATGCGAAGCGGAGTTCAGGCGTGTTTGCGCGCCGGTTCTGAGATCGCTGGCCGAAAGCGTGGTCTTCGCGAAAAAAGGAGTGAGGGTAAGGTCGTCGTAGGTTGCCGATGGAGGTGCGGCGTGAGGTGCGGTTTGGGTCGTTGCCGGAGGCGCGGGTAACGGGATTCCCAATTCGACGGTCTGGCCGGGAAAAATCCGATCGGGATCTCGAATTTGCGGATTGAGGGCCAGGATTTTTTTCAAATTCCCTTTTTTGCCGTACACCCGGCCCGGTAAAAAGCGATGGACGATCTGTGAAAGGGTTTCTTTTCGGCGAATTCGATAAAGATCTGCAAACGCCGAAAGGGAAAGGCTGCCCACCATCAAAACGACGAGACTGCGTGATGCAATTCGAGAACACTTCACATTGGACTCGTCGGAACTGCGGCAAGAATTCTTTAATTGCCTTAAAGATTCACAAGGTTAAGCCCTTTTGATCTATTGTAAACGACGGTATTTTGACTGTGATAAGGTAAAAACCATGGAAACCGCTCAGACCGTCCACCTGACTCAAACCGTTCAAAAGGGGGGCTGCGCCGCCAAGGTCGCCGCCACCGAACTCCGAAAGATCCTTGCGCAAGTGCGAATGCCCGAAGCGCCGCCCGAACTGATCGTGGGCAGCGGCACCTTCGACGATGCCGCAATTTATCGGGTGAATCGCGAAACGGCGTTGGTTCAGACGCTTGATTTCTTCACCCCGATCGTCGATTCGCCCAGGCTCTTCGGTCGCATTGCGGCCGCGAATGCGTTAAGCGACGTATACGCGATGGGCGGCAAGCCCGCCACGGCGATGGCGATCTTCGCCTTTCCGCTGGCAACGATGGAAGACGCGATCGCGGTTGAAGTGTTGCAAGGCGCGGTCGAAGTGATCGAAGCCTCTGGGGCGGCACTCGTCGGCGGTCACACGATCGACGATGACACGATGAAGTTCGGGCTCTCCGTCACCGGCTTCGTGCATCCTGAAAAAGTTTGGACGAACGCGGGCGCGCGTTCGGGCGATGCGCTCATCCTGACCAAGGGCCTAGGCACGGGCACGCTCACGGCGGCGCTGAAGCGCGAAGAAGCGACCGAGACCGACATCGCGGTCGGCCTTGAAAGCATGTGCCAGCTGAACGATATCGGCAGTGTCGTCCCGGCCGAGCTGCTTGCGTCGATTCATGCCGCGACCGACGTGACCGGGTTCGGACTCGCGGGCCATGCGCTCAACCTGGCGCGGGCCAGTCAAGTCTCGCTTTCGATCGATCTCCAGGCGCTTCCGGTGTTTCCGCGCGTTCTCGAGTTTTTAGAAAAAGAGTTTTTGACGAAAGCGCATCGTACGAACGCCGAGTACGTTCGGGCGCACACCCGGTTCACCGATGCTTCTCAAATCATGCAGCAATTGGTTTACGACCCTCAAACCAGTGGCGGACTGTTGCTCGCCGTCGATCCGTCGCATGCGGACGAGTTGCTTCGCGCGCTGAAACCTCGATTTCCGATGGCAAGCCTCATCGGGCAGGCGAATCCGTCCGATTCGCAGGCTTCCGGTTCTCAGGCGCTACATTTTCGGTGAAGACGATTTCGGAACCCCAGTTTGCGGCGTTGTTTCTTTCGTCCGGCGGCGAGCCCCATTGGATCGACGTGCGGGCGCCCGTCGAGTTTGCCGACGGGACGGTTCCGGGCGCGGTGAACCTTCCGTTGTTGACGGACGACGAACGCAAACAGGTCGGTACGACTTATCGGCATGAGGGCCAAGACGCCGCCATCGCGTTGGGGCACCGACTCGTCGGTGGATCGGTCAAAGAGGCGAGAGTCCAACGCTGGATCGACGAGATTCAAGCGCATCCCGATTCGATTCTTTATTGTTTTCGTGGCGGATTGCGTTCGCAGATCACCCAGGCATGGCTTGCCGAGCGCGGGGTCGATCGCCCGATTGTTCACGGCGGCTACAAGGCGCTCCGTCGGTTTTTTCTGAAAATCCTCGAATTGCAAACGCAGAATTTGCGTTTTGAAGTGGTGAGCGGCCCCACGGGCTCGGGGAAGACGCATTTTTTGCGGCAAAGCGGCCGGCCGTTTGTCGATTTGGAAGGATTAGCCCGCCATCGCGGATCGGCCTTCGGTGCGATGGAGTCGCCTCAGCCGGGGCAAGTGGATTTTGAAAACGGCCTTGCGCTCGCACTGTTTCGGGCCCAGCAGACGGGCGAGTCGATTCTGATCGAAGACGAAAGTCGCATGATCGGAAGGCGGATTCTTCCCGAAGCGCTTTTTCATCGCATGCAAGAAAGCCCGCGGAAGGTGCTCGACGTTTCGTTCGAACAGAGGGTGGAAAATATTTTTCGCGATTACGTCGGCGCCGATCCCGCCCAGTTCGAGCGCTTCAAAAACTCGGTTCAGGCGATTTCTCGCAAGCTCGGCGATCTGCGATCGCGCGAAATTCTGAATGACTTGATATTTTCGCAAAGCGAGTTCTTGGCGGGAAGAGGATTGGAGTCGAACCGTGTTTGGATCTCAAAGCTGTTGAAGTGGTATTACGATCCGATGTACGTGCGAAGGTAACGACCCCGATCCACACTTCGCCACCATGAAGGCTGACCGTCTTTCGAAGGGTGCGGGGCAGCGGTAAGGAGTGAGGAGTTCCGTGCAGATCGTATTCCATCAGCTGCGATACCGGCTTCAATTTTGAAAAATCAAAAGTCACGCTTCCCCTGCGACGATCCCGCGCCCGGCCCGTCGGGTGTTTGATTTCGCCGGGCCGGACGCTTCCCAGCCAGGCCGAAAGAACGATCCGGCCGTTTTTTTCTTCGAAGGCTTTGACAACGACCGGGCCTTTTTGCTTTTGCGGAAGACGGTTGCGAGAGAGATTTCGAAAGGGGATTCGAAATAAATTTTCATAGAGCCTGAGCGCGTAAAACGCGGGCTTTCGTTCGCCCGTGACGGTCAGGACGCCCAGATGCCGGTTATTCGAATCGCCGATGACGTTGATCGTATCGGGAAGGTCCTTGATGCGATACCAAGTCATGAGCGACAGGGTTTCGGTCGCGGCGGCGATGAGGTGCGCCTTCCAAAGCGCCTGTGCCTGATACTCGGGTGTGTGTTCGTAACCGAAATAAACCGGGATCCCCCATTGCGAGGCTTGGTTGGCGCGGTAGCGAGTATCGCTGTAGCCGAATTCGGCCAACCAGAGGTCCTTTTTCGGGGCGTGCGCATCGATCATCTGCCGGGTTCTTAAAATCAAATCGCCGTATTGTTCCAGAGTATGAGGAGACCAGGTTTCGGGATAACCATGCAGATTGAAGGCGTCGAACATCGCCGCGAATCCGGGTCGTTCAAACAGGGTGCGAAAGAAAGGCGTGTCGATCGGCTTCGCCATTCCCGCCAGCACGACGCGGGCGGTGGGGTCGCCCCGATGCACGCCTGCGACCCCCGCGCGCATCAGTGCTTCGAACTGTCGGGGGCTTCCGAGCCAGTAATCTTTCAAATCGGCTTCGTTCCAAAGCTCCCACGAAAGGGCTTGCCCGCGATAGCGATGCGCGATTCGTTCCAAGAAATCGCCAAAGTGGGTCGGATCATCGGGCGGGCTTCTCCAAAAATTTTTGGCGTCGGAGTTCGACCACTGCGGAGAATAACAGACATAAGGCAGGATTCGAATGCCGTACTCGCGCGACAGTCGAAAAAGCCGATCCCAGCGGGTCCAGTCTTCGTGATCGGGTGAGGCTTCGGTCTCGGCCCACGAGATCCCGACGCGCAAAAAACGCGAGCCGGTGGCGCGGACCGTTTCGAGGTCTCGGCGCATCGTCGGTTCGGAAGCGTCGGCCAACGGGTAATCGTCGGCGAGCCCCGAGGGGAGGGCGTAAAATCCGTCCGCATCGGCTTGCAAACTTCGCGACGGAAGCGGCGGCAGAGGAGGCGAGAGCGATTCGGGCGCACGAGTCGAGCAGCCTTGGCCCAGAAGAGCGATGCTGAAAAGCACGCCGAAAAAGCGGACCTTAAAATCAGACCGCATGGGTTGAAAGCCTCTGGTTGTAGGGACGATTCAAAAGCAGCAACTTCGGCCCCCAGTCTTCGAGCTTTAAAACACTCACCGATGCCGGATGCACTTCGATTCGAAGCAAATGATCGAGCGGTATGCCGATCACCTGGGCCACGGCCGCGCGAATGACGTCGCAGTGACTGAACACGGCGACGGTTTGGCCTGGGTGTTCGGCCCGGAGCTTTTCGAACCCGCGCAGGATGCGGGCCTGGATCTCTAAAAAAGATTCGCCCGACGGAATCGGGGTCGAGGCGCGCTGGACATTGAATCGATTCCAGTCCGGCAGCGCCGACAGTTCGTCGAATCGCTTCAAGGTCCAATCGCCGTAATCCACTTCGTGAAATTCGGGAAGGATCTTTACAGCCAGATTGCAGGCATGGGCGAGCGGACTTGCGGTTTCGCGCGTGCGTTCGAGCGGGCTTGCGTAAATCGCGTGAAACGGAACGGAACTCAGATCCGAGGCGAGCGCTTCGGCCTGGGCCCTGCCTTCGGGAGTGAGCGGGACGCCTTCGCCGCGACCGTTGAGTCGCTCGTGCGACGATTCGCAGGCGCCGTGACGGATGAGGTAAACCGTGGTCCCGCTCATTCGGCGGTTTCTCCCGAATGGGCAGTTCCTTCCGAAGGCGCGGGAGCGTAACGAGCGACGACTTCAGCCGCGAAATCGGCGAATTCCATAATCTCCTTCGGCGGTGAGGTATGATCGGGCCGCTGACCGCGCGAGGGTGGCGTAAAGCAGAGCGTGATCGTGGTGTCGAACGCATCGAGCTTTTTCATCATCCGATCATACCAATCCGTGGCGTTCGGTCGGTGCCAGTCGGCCCAGCTGATGCCGGTGCGGAGTTTTTTCACGCCGAGTTGTTTTAGCAAGTCAATTGCGAGGTCCAGGCGCGGGTCTTCGAAATGAAACCACTGGCAAATCCCCATTCGCGGGTCGAAGTGATGAAACGCGGCCTTCGGCGTTCCGTCGGGACGGACCAAGCCCATGTAGAAATGCCGGTAATAGGAACTGCCTTCACTTTCTTTGTGGCGAGTGGTGGCGCCCCAGGCTTGCGGCAGATCGAGCAAACTGTACCAAAAGACGCGATCGGCGCGTTCGAGCAAAAGCTCGGCCGTGCGCTTCACCCCGAAAACCTGCACTTCGTCGGCGCCGAAGGTCGAAACGCCGACTTCCGTCACCCAGATCGGCAGGTCGGTCACGCGTTTCACTCCTTCGATCTTGTCGGGCCATTCGTGAATCTGCCAATGGTTCCAGTCGAGCGGAAAACCGTGAACGGCTACCACGTCGATGTTTTCGAGCGCGCCCTGATCTTGCAAAATTTTCAAAAACGACGGATCGATCGGCGACATCCCGCCCAAGACGATCGGAAGATCGGGATTGACCTCTTTGATCGTGGCCGACCCGAGCCGAGTCATGGCCGAGAAGATTTTCCAGTTCGGGTCCATTTGAAAATCCCAATGCGAAAGATTGTTCGGTTCGTTCCAGACTTTCACGGCTTCGATCATGTTCCCTCCGATTGAAAATACGCGAGTGTCGCTTTCAAACCTTCGTCGAGCGAGACCGTCGGTTGCCATCCAAGCAGGGTTTGCGCGCGCGCGATGACGGGGCATCGGCGCCGGGGATCATCTTGACGGGGCGGAACGTGCCCCAGATCCGAGCGATTGCCCGTCATGCGCAGGATGATCTCGGCGATTTCCTTCACGCTGCGCTCGTCGGGGTTGCCGAGGTTGACCACTGTCCGGTGTTCGCTTTCGAACAACCGAAAGATGCCTTCGATCAAGTCAGAGACGTAACAAAAACTTCGCGTCTGGGTGCCGTCGCCGCAAATGGGAAGGACGCCCCCTTTTAAAGCTTCGCTCATGAATTCGGGGATGATCCGACCGTCGTCCGGCCGCATCCGCGGGCCGTAGGTATTGAAAATGCGGACGATGGCGGCGTTTAACGGCGCGTCCTCGCGCATGGCCGAACTGACGTAGGTCTCGGCAAAACGTTTGGCCTCGTCGTAGCAGGCGCGCGGGCCCAGCGTGTTGACGTTGCCGAAATAGCTTTCGTCTTGCGGATGAACGAGCGGATCGCCGTAGATTTCGGAAGTCGAGGCCAGAAGGTAACGGCAATCGTACTCCTTTGCGAGCTTCACCGTTTTGGCCGTTCCCGCCGAATCGACGGCCAAAATCTCGAAGGGAATGCGTTTGAAGTCGACCGGGCTTGCGGGACAGGCGAAATGGAGCACGCCCGAAAGACCGTCCTCTAAAAATCGAATTTGTTGGATTGGAATGCTTTCAGAAACATCGCATTCGACGAGTTGAAAATGCGGGTTTCTCGTCAAGTCAGCGACGTTCTGGCGGCGGCCGGTGATGAAGTTGTCGAGCGCGGTGACGGCATAGCCTTCGTTCAAAAAACGCTCGCAGAGATGAGAGCCGATAAAACCCGAGCCGCCGGTGATCACCACGTGTTTCATGAGGCGAGCCCCCCGTCTGAGGGTTGAGGCGAAGGGTACGCTCCGGTTGCAGCCGTCCATTCGGCTTCATCCCAGGTTCGGTTTCGGCGGATGCCCCCTTCGGGGGGACGGCAAAGATAAATCTCGTGCGCAACGCGATCGATCTGTTCGAACCCGGTCGATCGCAGCATCGAAAGCACGGCCGAATGGTTCGGCACCCACCAGTTCGTCTCGTCGTTCGAAAATTTGCCTTCGATGAAGGCCATCTTCGGCCATCCCGGCTCGTCGAAAATTTCGCGTTCCATGATGGGATAATCAGGCTTGGCGCTGACGACCTGATCGCCATTCATGGTGAGCGTCTGAAACACCATGAGCTTGCGGGTCTTGGCCGCGATCGTGTCGAGCGCCAGCGTCGGATAACGGAGGTGATAAAAAACGCCCATAAACAAGATTAAATCGAAGTTTTCGTCGAGGCGAGCGAGCTCTTGGACCTGCATTTGCCAAAAAGTGGGAGGGTTCGACGGATGAAACTCCTGCGCGATCCAGCGGGCTTGTCTGAGATAATGCTCGTCCGAATCGATCCCGAGTACCTGGGCGCCGCGCTTCGCGAGTTCAAAGCTGTAAAAGCCGGCGTTGCATCCGACGTCGAGTACTTTCCAGCCGGCAAGATTTTTCGGAAGGTGCGGTTCGAGTTGCTTCCATTTCAGATTGGGGAAGTCGCCTAAAAAATGTTCCGGCGCGGTTTGGACCCCGCCGGGCAGGTGCAGATTGTGAAACCAGGGGCCTAAATGGCGAATCGATTCTTCAATGGGCATAGATCACGCTCCGTTTGGTCATGGCGTTTCGGGTTTCGAGTAGATGCCGTTCGAGTTCGAGCGCGCGGTGCCGGGCCGTGTGCTCCGAAAGCACGCGCCGTCTTGCAGCCTCACCGATCCGGCGGCGGTGAGATTCGGGGATATCCCGAAGTAACATCAACACCTCGCGCCGGTTTTGGGCGACCAGGATTTCGGTGCCGATTTTAAAAATCGTGTTCAGCCCGCTCCATTTGTCCGAAATGATCGGCGTTCCGCAGGCGGCGGCCTCGAAAAGGCGCACGCTCGGCGAATATCCGGCGCGGATCATGTCCTGACGGGTGACGTTGAGCGCGAATCGTTGTTCGTTGTAAAATCTTCGATGGGTATGAGGCGGAAGGTGCGAAACGTGGGTGACGTTCGCGGGCCAGGAAAGTTCGCGCGGGTACTGCGCGCCCGCGACCATGAATTTTCCGTCGCGCCATTCGAGGGCCGATCCCACCAACAGTTCGTTCACGGTGGGCTGTCGGTCGTCGCTGTAGGTGCCGAGGTAGGCCAGATCCCAGCGGGGTTCGATCGCTTCGGGATAATAGTGCTGCGGATCGACCGAACAATACAGCGTGCGAGCGCGGGGAGATCCAAGTCGTTGTTCGATGACGTCTAAGATTGGGCCCCCCGTGAAAGAGAGATACAGGTCGTAACGCGGAATCAAGTCGCGTGAAAGGTATTCGTTCGCGGGCGTTCCCAGCTTCGACAGGGTGACTGGAGTGTCGATGTCGTAAAAGGCGGTCACTCCCTGAGCGGTTTCGGTGACGAAGCGTCCGATCGCGATTCCGTCGTTGACGTAAGAACCCACGATCACGACGTCGGCTTGCGCGATCGTTTGCGCGAAGCGGTCCCGGAATTCGTCGATGCCGGAATAAAGACGAACCTGAGCATAAGATGGGTTCGGCAGATCGCGATTCTCGGCGTACCAGGGGCGGTCGCATTCGAGAAAGATCACTTCGTGGCCGTTCTCGTTCAGTTCCCTCGCCAGCGCGCGATACGTGGTGGCGTGTCCGTTCCCCCACGACGAGGTGATGCTGAGTCCGCAGATGACGATTTGAAGTGGTTCGGGTTTCATTCTTGGCCGTCCAATACCGCTTCGACCTGGCGGGCGCGATGGGCGTAGGTGTGATGCGCCAGCACGCGGCGGTAGGCGGCCTCGCCGATTTTTCGAGATCGTTCGGGGGTGAGCGACTCTACCGCGTCCGCGACTTCGGCGCCGTCCCGTGCGACTAAAATTTCGCGATCGGGTTCGAGGAAGCGCTCGATTCCTTCCCACGCATCGGTAATCAGGCAGGCCTTCGCTCCGGCGGCTTCGAACACGCGCGTGGCCGGCGAAAACCCGTATGCGGCCATGCTGTCGCGGCTTAAATTCAGTACCGCCAACGGGGTACTGTTGAAGGCATTGTGTTCGTGCGTGTAAACATGGCCCAGATAATCGATCTGTCGGGGAAGAGGCTTGTCATGCCAGCCGCTTCCGCCCAAAATAAATTTCCGCTTCGGCAGGCGATGGGCGGCGGCCAGAAAAAAATCTTCGACTCGCTTTTCGCGGTCGGGGAGGCGGTTTCCGAGAAATCCCAAGCTCGCTTCGAAGCGCGACGAAGGCCCGACCGGAAAATGCGTCGACGGATCGAGCGCGTTGTAGATCGGCACGCAACGTTTCGCGCCGAACTCCGAGTAGGCCCGGACCACGGGGTCGCCGCCGCCGTAGGTAAAAATAAAATCGTACTCGGGGACGAGTCGTTGAAATGGGTCCGGAGCCTCCGCGCTCGCGCGCAGCCGATCGAGCGTGGCCGGGGCGTCGACGTCCCAAAACACGATGCGGTTGTCTTGGGTTTTTCTCTCCAGCACCGCCATTTCGAGTTCGCGGTCGAACACGCCGACGCCGCTGGCTTTGACGATCACGTCGGCATCCTGGCCAAGGCGAAGCGCGTGTTCGAGACCTTCGCGCGTGGCGGGATAGACGTGGACCTTCGCCCACTCGGGATCGGGAATATCGCGATGCTTTTGCCGGTCGTACGCGTCCGGTTCGAAGAAGGTGATCTCGTGGCCAAGATCCGAAAGGGCCCGAAGGAGACCCCGGTAGTAGGTTGCGGCTCCGTTCCAGTAGGCCGAGACCAGGCTCGATCCGTAAAAGGACCATCTGAGTTTTCGTTTCATCGGGTCAGCTCCTTGTAGATGGAAAACAGTTCGTCGACTCGGTGGTTGCAAGTGTGACGGGATTGAACGGTTTCGAACCCGCGCTTCGCGATTTCATTCGCGGCCGAAGGTTCGTTCAAAAGAAATTTCAGATGCTTTTTCATTTCCTGGCCGTCGCGGGCCACGAGGTAATCGGTTCCGGGCCGGAACAGCCCTTCCGAATCCGACCAAGGAGCCGAGACGAGCGGAATTCCGCAAGCCAAGGCTTCGAACATCCGGATCGTCGGAATTCCGGGAAGCGCCTTCGCATACGGACGCCTCGGAACGTGAACCGTCGTCGAATGCCGGGCGAATAATTCGGGAACCTTGAAATTCGCGACCCAACCCCGATATTCGATGCCGGATGACCGCAGGCGCTCTTGCGCGGCTTTCGGATAGCGAACGCCATGAACGTTCGCGCGCAGGTTCAGCTCGCGGACGGGCTCCATCAAAAATTCACGCAGTTCTTCGCTTCGTTCGTCGTCGCCCCAATTTCCGATCCAAACCAGGTCTCCGTCTTTTCTGGATTTTCGGGCGGGAGCGGGACGAAAGCGGGTGAGGTCCGCGGCCTCGTGCCAGGTCCAAACCCGGTTCGCGAGGTTTCGCGAGCGGTACAGCTCCGAAAGAACTTCGCCGAAGGCGAGGACCCCGTCGTAATGGCGAAGGTCGAAACGGGCCATGCTCTCGGGGTCGGTCACCATTCGATGGTGGGTATCGTGAAACAACAGCCGGTAATGAGAGTGGCGCAAGCGATGCTCGCCGATCCGGCGGACCAGCTCGGGCGAGTTCCATTCATGAACGAGCACCAGGCTCGTCGAACTCAAAGCGCGCTCCAGGTCGAGGTGATCGGGATGATAAAGGATCGGCGAAAGGCGAGGATAGGCATCGTAAAATTGCCGAGTCGCATCTCGGCCGTGGTCCTGAAGCAGGTTTTTTCGGCTCCACGAATCCATGGGCTCGTAAACGTCGACGACGTGCCCCCGATCGAGCAAGGCCATGGCGACGCCGCGAAGAAAATGCGCGTTGCCGTGATTCCAGTCCGAAATCAGCGAATGGCAGAAAATCGTCACCCTCATGTTTCGAGCCTCCGGTCGGAAATGAATTGATCTTGCGAAAACGGCAGCCGGGTTTTCATCAAATGACGGTACTCGCGCACGTAAAGCGCGGCCGTTTTGGCCAGGTCGAAGGCCTTCGAGCGTTTCCGGGCGAGTTCACCCAGGGCCGCGCGCTTTCCGTGATCATGGATCAGGGTATTCAAGGCGAGCGTCCAGTCGTTGTGGCTTTCGGGGTCGACGAACAGGGCCGAGCCCTCCCAGTTTTCACGAAGGCTTGGGATGTTCCCCAGCACGAGCGCGCAGCCCGCACGCGCCGCTTCGAGCACCGAAAGTCCGAAGGGTTCGTACCTCGCAGGCAGCGCATAAATCGACGCGCTTTCGAATTGAGAGGCGAGCAACGCCGGTTCGAGCTCGCCCAAGGTGGAGATCGACGAAAATTTTTTCAAATCGCCGTCGTTCGGATCTTTCGCATTTCCGGCCGCGAAGACGGGCCAGGGGAGGGCGGGAGCGATGTCGTTCAACAAGCCGATGTTCTTGGCCTCGTCCCAAATGCGGCCCACGGTCAGGATGCACGGCTTTTTTTTCGCCGGTGCGGATTTTTCGGCGAAGAACCGGGCGTTGGGGATGACGTGCGATTTACGAAAAGGTCCGTAGTCGTCTTCGGCGCTCTTCAGCATCGTTCGGGTCGGCGCGATCACGGCATCCGACGAGCGAAGGCCTCGCGTGACTTCGCTTCGGTACCGGTCCCACGAGGGCGGAGCCTCGGTTTTTCGTACGGCGCGGAACCACGAAAGCACGTCCGAATGCACGACGGTCAGGGTGGGGGCGTCCCATCGTTTCGATCCGTGACCGTAATGATTGAAATGAATCAGATCCGGTTCGAGTTTGCGTTCCAACTCTTTCAGCCAGGCAGCCGAGGCATGGACGTCTTCCCACGGATCGTTCATCCACTCCAGCCGGAATTCGCTCGGATGAAGCGTCAGATTCGGGATCATCTCGGCGCTTTCACGCTGTAAAGAGGTCGGCCACGGCCCGAGCGTCGCAAGGTCGACTTGAATCGAGTACTCGCCCAAGGCTTCGGCCAGATCCAGCGAATAATGCCAGACGCCGCCGACGGTATCGGTGGTCATTAAAATGCGCGCGGGCAGAAAAGGGTCGATGCTCATGTCAGTTCGTCCGTCACTGGGGCTGTCTTGGTCGTCCAATCATGAAGCTGTTGAAGTCCTTCGTCGAAGGGGACTTTGGGGGCCCAGCCCGTGGTTTCATGAAAGGCGCGAATGTCCGAAACATAGTAGCGTTGATCCGACGGACGCCACGGCTCGCGACGGATTTCGGGAATCGGCGTGCCCGCATCGGCGATTTTTTCGACGAGCTCGACGAGGCTTACGGTGTTGTCGACGCCGCCGCCGATATTGAAGGCGCGCCCCCGCGTGCGGTCGATTTTTTGATGAGCGAGCAGAAACGCGTCGATCAGGTCTTCGACGAAAAGCGCGTCACGCACTTGCTTGCCGTCACCGTAAAACGTCACCGGAAGCGACGCGATCGCCTGTTTGACGAAATGAGCGACCCAGCCCTGGTCTTCATTGCCGCATTGATGAGGACCGTAGATGCAGCTCATCCGAAAGACGACGGCAGGCAGCCCGAAGTTCTTCGCATAATCGAGCACGTACTGATCGGCAGCGCCCTTCGAGCACCCGTAAGGGCTGCAAAATTCGATGCCCCATCCGTCGCCGATTCCGTGTTTCAGAATCGCGGGGTCCGTCGGCTCGTATCGCTTCGACCGCTCGGTGACTTCGAGCCGCTCCATTCCGCCCAAGACCTTGTTCGTCGAAGTGTAGAGGAGCGGAGGAGGGTCTTTTCGCTCGCGAAGGGCTTCGAGCAAATTCAAGGTGCCTCGCGCGTTCACTTCGAAGTCGTGGATGGGATCATCCAAGCTACTCGTGACGGCAACTTGCGCGGCAAGATGAAATACGGCCTCGGACGAACGGACGGCTTCGCGAAGGCTCTGCTCGTCCCGCACGTCAGCCTTTTGAAAATCCAGTCCTTCTGAAAATTCCGAGAACAGCCAGTCGAGATTTCGTTCGACGCCTTCGCGTGAAAGGTTGTCGTAGATCAGAACCCGTTTACCTTGCCGAAGCAAACGCGCGGCCAGGTTGGTTCCGATGAAGCCCGCGCCGCCGGTGATGAGCGTGTAACCTCCGCTCATATCGCGAGCCCTCGTGCGGTCAGTTCGGCCTTCATTTGTTTCGCCCGGTCGATCGCGCGTTGGGTGGCGAGCCACTCCACTAAATCGGAAATTCCGTCGACGAGCGACATCTTCGGTCGGTAACCCAACACTTCGCGGGCCCGTGTGATGTCGGCGAAACAGTGGCGGATGTCGCCGACCCGGTACTCGCCCGTGATTTCGGGTTGAATGTGCGATTTACCCATCGCTTGGGCCATATCATGGGCGAGTTCGCGGACGGTGTAGCGGTTTCCGCTCGCGACGTTGAACACACCTCCTTCGGCGGCGGGATTTTCGAGCGCAAGCCGGCAGGCCTGGACGACGTCCGAGATGTGCACGAAATCGCGCAGCTGGTTTCCGTCCTCAAAAACGATCGGAGCGCGGTCGTTCATCAACCGCGACGCGAAGATCGCCAGTACCCCCGTGTACGGATTCGACAGGGCTTGGCCGCGCCCGTAGATGTTGAAAAACCGCAGCGCCACCGTGGGAATGCCGTAAGCCTTGCCGACGATGAGGCACATGCGCTCTTGGTCGTATTTCGACAGCGCATAGATCGAAGAAAGATCGGGAGTCTTGCCCTCCGGGGTCGGGATCGGAGTCAGCGGATTTCCGTCTTCGTCCGAAGGGTCCCACTCGCGCCGTTTTACGCCGTCGAGGTCGCGGCGGACGTCCGCTCGCGTGACATTTTTCCGATCGAGATACAAACCTTCCCCGTAGACGCTCATGCTCGAAGCGATGATCAGCTTTTGAATCGGCCGGTCGATCAGAAGCTGAAGCAGGTTCGCCGTCCCGAGATTGTTGTGATCGGTGTACGAATGGATCTCGTACATGCTCTGTCCTACCCCGACCGAGGCGGCAAAGTGGTACACGACGTCTATTCCGTCCAGGGCCTTCGCGAGATCTTTCCGGCTACGGACATCGCCGCGCACGAGTTCGACGCGGTTGCGGATCATTTCGGGGAGGTCCCGATTTTCCCCGTGCACTTGTTGCGAAAAGCAATCCAAGACTCTTACGAAATGACCGGCATCGGCGAGTTCGCGCGCGAGATGCGACCCGACGAATCCGGCGCCCCCCGTGATCAGAATTTTTTTCTTCATACGTTTTCCTTATTGGCTTTTCTGGTTGCTCTTTCGTCTTCCCGTCGCGAACGGGTGCAACGTTTGTACCAATTTTTAAAGATTGCAAATCTTCGGGAAGAGACGCTAAATGAAACGAACGTGAATTTCTCTTTCGTCTTCCCGACAGAAAGGGGAACATTCATGAGAATTGCGATGATTGGAACGGGGTATGTCGGAAGTGTCGCGGGCGTTTGCTTCGCGGAGAACGGTCATGACGTCATCTGCGTGGACCAGGACCGGAAAAAAGTCCAGGAACTGTCGAAAGGAAACCCCGTCATCTACGAGCCCGGGCTGGAGCCGTTGTTGAAACGAAATCTCGCTGCCCGTCGCATCCGATTCACCGATTCGATTTCCGAAGCGGTTCAACAAAGCGAGATCGTCTTCATGACGGTGGGAACGCCGTCGAAAGCCGACGGAAGCGCGAATCTCGATTACCTCGAAAATGCCGCTCGCGAAGTGGGACGGGCGGTCCGCTCGCCGATCGTGGTCGTGAACAAGTCGACGGTTCCTGTCGGTACTCATCGTTGGGTAGCGGCCTGGATTCGCGACGAAACGACGGTTCCGGTTCAGGTCGTCAGCAATCCCGAATTTTTGCGCGAAGGCGCGGCTCTTCGCGATTTCATGGAACCGGACCGGGTGGTGATCGGAACGCATCACCCTGAGGCCTTTCAGATGATGAGACGGCTTTATCTTCCGTTCGTCAAGCAGGCTTCTCAGATCATCCGCATGGACCCGGTCTCGGCCGAGCTGACGAAATACGCGTGCAATGCTTTTCTGGCGACTCGGATCAGCTTCATGAACGACCTTTCGCATCTTTGCGAAAAGGCGGGCGGCGACATCGAACACGTGCAACGGGGGATGGGGTCGGACACCCGGATCGGCCCGCGCTTTTTGAACGCTGGGATCGGCTACGGCGGCTCGTGTTTTCCGAAGGACATCCGGGCGCTGCTTCGGACCGCGCAGGAGCACGAAATCTCGCTTCGGATCGTCTCGGCGGTCGAAGAAGTCAATGAACGGCAGAAATTGACGCTCGTGCCGAAGATTCTGGCGCATCTGGGACGATTCGCCGCGAAGAAAAAAGTCACCCTGTGGGGGCTCGCGTTCAAGCCGCAGACCGACGACACGCGCGAATCGCCGGCCATCGTTTTGGCTCAAGAGTTGATCCGGCGCGGAGTGCGGGTCGCGGTCTTCGACCCGGTGGCTGCGTCGAAAGCGCTCGAAACCCTGGGGCCGCAAGTCGAGTACTGCGACGATCCGTATTCGGCGCTGAGGGATTCGAACGCGCTCGTCATTGCGACGGAATGGCCGGAGTTCCAAAACCCCGATTACGCTCGCGTGAAATTGTTGATGACCGAGCCCGCGATTTTCGACGGACGGAATCTTTTGTCGGCCGACGCGGCAACCCGGGCGGGATTTTCGTACTGGAGCATCGGGCGAAAACCCCGTACCGGGGCCAGAATCCGCGTCCGTGAACCGAATGTGGTGATTTGAGGATGCGCGCGGATTTACCTTCGCCGGTTCGCGAGATCCTCGAAAAATACAGTGTCGACGAAGAAGACGTTTTAGCTTCGATCGAGACCGACATCAATTCGTACGGAAAGTACGAGGAGCAGTGGCTCATCGCCACTTCGCACGAATTGTTGGTGATCGATCCCGATTTCGACGACGGTCCGCTCGTGTCTTTTTCGCTCGACGAAATCCAGGCTTTGCGAAGCGTGGCCGCCGTCGGGTCGGGGCTATTGCAGATTCGGGTCGAAGACGTCTGGCTCGATCTGATGCGTTTCAGTAACCGGCTCAAGCATCGTTTCGACCGCATCGTGAGTCTGCTCGATCATTGGAAACGCGGAGACCGCTTCGCCTTGCCGGATGCCGATCGAGGAAGCGATCCGCAACGTTGCCCGAAGTGCGGGATGATGTTGGAAGTCGCGGGCGAGACCTGCCCCCGCTGTGTTCGCAAGGGCGCGGCCCTGCATCGGACGATGGACTTGCTGCGCCCGTACTGGAAAAGTACCGCAGCCCTGCTTGTTTTGCTTTTGATCGGAATCCTACTCGACATGGCGTGGCCGCTTTTCACGCGCTACCTCGTGGATCATGTTCTCACTGCCGACGGAAATGTTCATAAGCCGTTTCATTGGATGGAAGGACGCGGACCGCGCGAGTTACTGCTTTGGGTGGTCGTGGCCTTGGCCTTGGTGCAGGTCGGACGAGGCGTGGTGAATTTTTTAAGCGGGCGGATCACGAGCGTCGTCAGCAATGCCATGACTTTCGACATTCGCGCAAAAATCGTACGGAAGCTCGAAAATCTGGGTCTCGCGTACTACAGCCGCCACGAGACGGGGTCGCTGGTCGGCCGGACGGCTTATGATACCGACGCGATTCAGGGATTTCTCACGCAGATCACTTCGGGCTTCGTGATGCAGTTTTTGCTCGTGGTCTTTTCGTTCGGCATGATGTTCAGCCTCGAACCCAGACTCGCCTTGTGGGCGGTCGTGCCGGCGCCGCTGGTGATCGGAGGCGCGATTTTGTACTGGCGAGCCGTGCATCCTCATGCGCAGAAGGTTTGGGATCGTACTTCAAAGCAGGCGGGCTTGCTGAACGGGTTGCTCTCCGGAATCCGGGTCGTCAAGGCCTTCGGCCAAGAAGACCGCGAGTACGCACGCTTTCAAGAAATATCGGCCGACGTTCGGCAGACGCGTCAGCAACTCGATCAGAGCGGGGCCTTTTTTTATCCGCTCATGGCGATCATCTTTCAGGTCGGGGGATGGATCATTTGGTACGTCGGCGGCGCTTCGGTGTTGGACAGTCGAATCACGCTCGGTACTTTGATCGCTTTCTTCGGATACTTGAGTCTGTTCTATGGCCCGCTCGGAAGCCTGACGAACTTGACCACGTGGATGACTCAGTTCACGACCCAGATGCATCGGATTTTCGAAATTCTGGATACGCCCGAAACCCAGCCGCCGTCGACCGGATCGGTCGAGCCGAGCGAGATGCGCGGAGAAATCGAGTTTCGCGACGTCACGTTCGGTTACAGCCGGGGAACTCCGGTCCTTCGAAATCTGAGCCTTCGGATCGAGCCGGGCGAGCGGGTCGGCATTGTCGGGCGGAGCGGCTCGGGCAAGACCTCGCTTACGAATTTGATTTGTCGCTTTTACGACCCCGATTCGGGCGAGGTACGGATCGACGGAACGAACGTGCGCGATTTCAGCAAGTCCGCGCTCAGACGCCGCATCGGCGTGGTGTTGCAAGAACCGTTTTTGTTTCGAGGATCGCTCCTCGAAAACATCCAATACGGAAGGCCGAGCGCGTCGCTCGAAGAAGTGATCGAAGCTGCGCGGGCGGCCAACGCGCACGATTTCGTGCTTCGGCATCCTTTGGCCTACGATACTTTCGTCGGCGAGCGGGGACAGGAGCTTTCGGGAGGCGAACGTCAGCGCGTGTCGATCGCGCGCGCGCTGCTGTGCCGGACGCCGATTTTGATCCTCGACGAGGCCACGAGCAGCGTGGATACCGAGTCCGAACTCGCGATTCAGACGGCGCTCGACGAGATCACGAAATCCTGCACCTCGATCTTTGTTGCGCATCGGCTGAAAACCTTGCGAGGCTGCGACCGTATTTACGTTCTCGAAAACGGCGAAATTTTCGAATCCGGCACCCATGCCGAACTGATGGCGAAGAAGGGCCGGTATGCCGAGTGGGTGAGGATTCAAGAGGGCACCGCCAGCCTTTCGGAGGACGCTCCGGAAGAAGCCGCCACGACCGACCTTCGTCCCGTCCTCAAGACCCGGTTTCTGAATCCCGAAAGCGATCTCCTGGAACGGGGGGTTCACCACGAGCTTCAAGTAAAGCTTGCCGATGGAGAACGCTACCGGGGCTGCTTCGCGCTTCGCTGCTTTCCGGTGCATCATCCGGGCAAGTTCATCAGCATCCGCCACATCGACGCGCAAAACCGCTCGCGCGAGATCGGCATCGTGCACGACCTTTCGGCGTGGCCGGGCAAAGCGCAGAAGGCCGTATTGGAGTCGCTCGAACGACGGTATTTTTTCCATACGATCAAACGCATCCATTCGATCCGCAAGATCGCGCAGTTTCTCGAAATCAAGGCCGCGACCGATCTGGGCACCTTGGAGTTCACGATCCGGCACGAGGCCGACGCCGCTCAAAGCTACGGAAAAAAAGGAAAGCTGTTTTTGGATCTCGAAGACAACCTTTACGTCATCTCGGATCTGAAAGCGTTGAGGCGATCCGATCGGAAGATTTTGAATCGTTATATTTACTGGTAGCCAGAAGCTCGCTTGCTTTCCGGTAGCCGTGCAGGGTTCCGACGTCGACGTAGACTTCGCCTGCGGGAATTCCGGTCGCCACACCGCCGCGAGCCAGATATGCGTTCACGAGGGTGCCGAAGTATTCGTCCCTGCGTCCGCGTTCTTCCCAAAGCGCATGCAACGCATGGAGGACCGAGCCCGGTGCCTGGAACGCGCCCCAAATGCGGCTGGATTTCGGATGAAGGGGTTTGACTTCGATTTCGAGCACGCGGCGCTTTTCATCGGTGATGACGGTGTCGAAGAATTGCGGTTGCTCCACTTCGAACAGCAAGAACGAAAGCGTCGCCTCGTCGAGCTTGCGAAATCCGTCTTCGGGAAACCATACCGTATCGGGAAGGCCCACCATCACCAGGTCGTCCGGCGCGATGAGCGGGAGCGCGCGAAAAATCGCGTCGCACAGGCCGACGGGCCCGGGCTGCACGACGTAGCACAGATGGGCTTTGCCGTAGGTGCCGCAATAGTATTCGAAGATGTCGCTTTTTCCGGGCGAGAGGACGAAACAGATTTTTTTCGCGCCGCCCGCGATCATGCGCTCGACCAGGAACTCACTCACGGCTCGCGGACGCTCGACGCCGCTTTCGAGCCGGCTGCCGACCGGAAGCAGTTCCTTCGAGAAGGCCAGGGGTTGAATGCGGGTTCCCGCGCCGGCAGCGGGGATGATCCCCCAGCGTTTCGGATTCTCCAGCGCTTTTTCAAAATCCCTCGCCCGATGGTCGGCCGTATGCGACTCGAAGACGCGCTCGCGCGCGGCCTTTGCGATTCGAGCGAGCTGACGATCCGAGGTCCGCAGGATGTCGATCGCGTCTTGAGTATTGCGGGCGACGAGAATTTCTTGATTCGGCCGAAAAAATTCGCCAAGCCCTTCCCAATCGTCGCTTAATATCGGAACGCCCGAAGCGGCGGCTTCGAACAATCTTCCCGAGGGGCAATAGCCGGAATCCGCCATCGCCTTTCGGGTGACGTTCAAGGTCATGCGGGACGAGCTGAAAAAAGCCGAATGCTCGGACGGCGGCAGATGCCGGAAATAAAAAATATTCGGCGCCCACGGAAAATCCTCGGGATATTGCGAACCCGCGAGGGTGAATTTGTGGTCCGAAAGCGCTTGCGCGGGCTTTAAAAACAACTCGCTCAAACGATCCTGTCGGTCTTCGGCGTAGGTTCCGAGGTAAGAAAGCGCCGAGCGATAATGCGAAACCGGATCGTTCGGCCGATGCGTTTCAGGGTCGACGCTGCCGTAAAGTGGAATGACCGATCGGGCATGAAGTTTCGTCTTCAGGTCGTCGAGCGCGCGGCCTCCGGTGTAACTGAACACGAGGTCGAAATCCTGAAGGCCGTTCTGCGGCAAGTAGGGGATGTCTTTTCCGTTTGCGAGTTCCGACAGCGTGATCGGCGTATCGAGATCGTAAAAGGTTTTGAATTTCGCCCGCGAGTCGAGGAGCAGCCGCGCTGCGGATCGCCCGTCGGGACAGTAGGACGTCACCACGCCGACGTCCGAATGATCGAGAATGCGTTTCGCCGTTTCTCGGATCTCGTTCCACTCCGAATACAAAATCCATCGGACGCCCGGAAAATCGGTTTGATCGCGGTGTTCGCGGTAATACGGCACGTCTTTTTCGAAGAACGAAACCTCGTGACCCCGCTTCGCGAGCGCGCGGCAAAGGCCTCGCCACAGGGTTGCATGGCCGTTTCCCCAAGACGATGACAAGGTTAAGCCAAAGACCGTGATTCGCATCGTCCTTCAGAGTGCAATGGGGGTGCCGAAAGCGGACGGCGAATGAGTTTTGCCTTTGGTGCGGATTTTGCTTAGCGCATTCGTCATGAATCCAACCCAGAACATGCGTGCGGCCACGCTTTATGGCCCAAGAAGAATCCGAATGGAAGAAGTCGAAATCCCCGAGCCGGGTCCCGGCGAAGTCCGCATTCACCTCGAAGGAAGCGGTGTTTGTGCCTCGAATTTGGCCTCGTGGGAAGGAATGCCCTGGACCGTTTATCCCTTCGAACCGGGCGCGATGGGCCACGAGGGATGGGGCATTGTGGATGCCGTCGGCGAAGGCGTGAGCGAAATTCAAAAAGGGGATCGCGTTGCGGCGCTCGGGTATCGGTCTTACGCCGAATACGATCTTGCGCGGGCCGACGCCGTGGTGAAACTGCCGGACGCATTGGCGGGCCAGCCGTTTCCGGGCGAAGCCTTCGGTTGCGCGATGAACATCTTCAGGCGTAGCGGAATCGAAGCCGGCCAGACGGTCGCCATCATCGGGATCGGTTTTTTGGGCGCGCTTTTGACCCGGCTGGCTTCTCGCGCGGGGGCCCGGGTGATTGCGATTTCGCGACGACCGTTTTCGCTCGAAGTAGCCAAAAAAATGGGTGCCGCCGAAGTGATTCCGATGGACGATCACGACCGGATCGTCTCGCGGGTCAAGTCGCTGACGAACGAAAATCTTTGCGATCGCGTGATCGAAGCCGTCGGAAAGCAATGGCCGCTCGATCTCGCGGCCGAGCTGACCCGGGTGCGCGGAAGGCTCGTGATCGCGGGCTATCATCAGGACGGCCCGAGACAGGTGAATCTTCAGCTTTGGAACTGGCGCGGAATCGACGTTGTGAACGCCCACGAACGCGATCCGCAGGCGTACGTTCAAGGGATGAAAGAAGCCGTCGATGCCGTGGTGGACGGAACGATCGATCCGAAACTGCTTTGCACGCATTCGTTCAAGCTTGAAAACTTATCGGACGCGCTCGATGCGACGCTCGAACGGCCCGAAGGGTTTTTGAAAGCGTGGGTGACCCGTGAGTAGCGTCAAACGCAGCCCGAAACTCGGTTTTTTGGGCGCGGGATGGATCGGCCGCCACCGCATGCAGAAAATCGCCGAAAGCGGGCTCGCGCAGGCCTTCGCCGTATGTGAACCGTCCGAAGCCATGTTGGCCGAAGCGATCCGGGTTTCGCCCGATCTTCGGGTTTCTCGCGATTTGCATGCACTTCTGGAGCACGATCTCGACGGAATCGTGATCGCCACCCCGAGCGCCTTGCACGCCGAGCAGACGATGACGGCCTTGAAGCGGGGTCTTCCGGTATTTTGCCAAAAGCCGCTCGGACGGTCGGGCGAAGAAGTCGAACGCGTGATTGAGGGCGCGAAGCAGGCCGATCGCTTGTTGGGAGTGGATCTTTCGTATCGATTCATCGACGGGATTCAAAAAATAAAAAATCTCATCGCTTCGGGAGAAATCGGCGAGGTGTATGCGGTCGATCTCACGTTTCACAATGCCTATGGTCCCGACAAACCCTGGTTTTATGAACCGAAGCTTTCCGGCGGCGGTTGCATCATGGATTTGGGGGTTCACCTCGTCGACCTTGCGCTCTGGATTCAAGACTTCCCGAGGCTCCGTTCGGTATCGAGTCGGCTCTATTCCGGGGGGCGCCCCCTTCAGAACCGCGAGTATCAGGTCGAGGACTACGGCGTGGCCAGGCTTGATCTTGAGAACGGAGCGGCGGTTCAACTTCAATGTTCGTGGAAACTTCCCGCCGGAGTCGACTGCATCATCGGCGCGACCTTTTACGGAACGCGAGGCGGCCTTTCGTTTCGCAACGTCAACGGGTCGTTCTACGATTTTACGGCCGAGCGATTCCACGGAACAAAAAGGGAAGTATTGAGCCTTCCGCCCGAAGAATGGGGCGGCCTTGCGGCCATCGATTGGGCGAAGCGTTTGTCGGAGTCGTGCTCGTTCGATCCGTCCGCGAGCCGATTTTTAGAAGTCTCGCGGGCGCTCGATCGGATTTACGATGAGGCCGTCTGAAGCGTCGTTCTTTGATTTTCATTGGGTCTTGCCGACGCTTGCGATCGGCGGGCGGATTCCGGACGGCGAATACGCGAGTTTCGTGCAGAAAACGGGAGTCACCCACGCGGTGGACCTTCGGGCCGAAGAATGCGACGACCGCCAAGAATGGGCACGGCATCGGGTTCGATTTTTGTCTCTCCCCACGCCCGATCTGCGTCCGGTTTTACTCGCCGACCTCGATCGCGGCGTCGATTGGATTCGGAACGCGGTTCGATCCGGCGGGGTCGTTTACGTTCACTGCGAACACGGCATCGGGCGAAGCGTGCTGCTCTCGCTTTGTTTTCTCGTTTCGGAAGGCATTCCGCCACTCGCGGCGATGAAACGAATCAAGGCTCTGCGCGAGAAAGCCTCGCCGAGCCCGTCGCAGATCGACGCCTTGCTGGAGTGGTGCCGAGCGTATTCGCTTCGAACCGGCGTTGCGATCGAACTCTGCGATTGGAATGCGCTTTCGGATGCGGCTTACCGCCCGAAATTTTGGAGCGAGGAATCCATCGGTGCATTACGGTGATTTGACGATTTCCGCTTCCACGCCAAACCTGCTTCGGGAGCTGGAACAGAACTCCCGGCATTGGAGCCGCGAACACGTAACGGATTTGTGGATTCGCACCGGCATGGCGGCGCAGGCGATCCTCGACGACGATTCTTGTCGAGATCCTGCCGTTCAAGCGCAAGTGCATGCGCTTTTAAGGAGGGCTGCGCGCTTGGTGATCGAGGAGGCATCCTTCCATGAGTATCGAAACGCGGTGATCGGTCTTCGGGATTTTAATCTGCCGGAGGCCCTTCGCATGAAAATCCCCGAGGGGTTTTCGTTCTACTCGGTTTTTCCCGAGTCGTACCTCGAATCGGCGCACGCGCTCCGAAATTTTTTGGGCGAGGCCGAACTTCGAGTGGTCGGAATTCGTAGTATCGGAACCGCCTTGGGTTCGATCGTCGCCGAAGCGGCGGGCGCGTGTGATTTTTGGACCGTTCGTCCCGTCGGCCATCCCTTTCAACGAGAAATTTCGGCGGACGACGATTTTAAGAACACCATCGTGCCGGAATCGCATTACGCCGTCGTCGACGAAGGCCCGGGCCTTTCAGGCAGCAGCTTCGCTTCGGTCGCGGCTTGGTTGGTCGCTCGGGGAGTACCTTGGGAGCGGATTCATTTTCTGCCGGCGCATCCCCATCCGCCGGGCAATGATGGCAGCGATTCCGTCCGTAAAATCTGGTCGCAGGTGCGTCGTTGGAACGCGAATGAATTTCGAAGCGATCAAGACCCGCGTTGGAATTACTGCGGGCTCGGGCCTGCGGGAGCGATCCGTCGCGAAATCGCGATTCGACTCTCCAAGGCGGGATGGATCCCCGAAGTGCTCGGGTTTCGATATGGTGGCATTCTTCAGGCTCCGGTCGAAGGAATACCGCTCGATGAGACGCCTCGAAGGGATCGGATTCAGGCCTTGAGCGAGATCGCGCGTTACCTCGCATTTCGCGCGCGGGCGCTTCCCCCTCCGATTGTACAAGGTGCGCCTCTCGAAAAGCTTCACCGGGGACGAGAGCAGATCGACGGGCTTTCTCGTCTCGTTCGCCCCGTGTATCTGGACGGTGATCTCGGCCCCGGGAAATGGCGGTGCCAGAGCAACGGAAAACTTCTGAAGACCAAAGCCTGGGAGAACGCCGTCTCGCACGAATTCATCGGGCCGCAAGATTCGGCGTGGGATATCGCGGGCGTCATCGTCGAATTCGAACTGTCGGACTCGGAGGAGCGTCTTTTTTTGCGAGCATTGGCGAACGAAGGGCTTTCTCGCGATTCCCGCCTTTTGGCTTTTTATCGAGCGGCGTATCGCGCGTTTCGTCCGTCTCGAAATACCAGGGCAGATCAATGATGATCGTTCGATCGTCGCGCTTTTGAAAAAGCCTGGCGAGCAGGCCCCTTCCGTATTGATTATGAAGGATCGATTGATACCAGTGCGGCTCGACGAGGCGGGGAATGACGACGGCGACGAAGCGGTCCGGCGACTCGCGCTTGATGCGCTCGACGAAATCGAGGAGCGGCTCGTAAACGAGGCGATACGGCGACGGAATCACGTGAAGCTTCGGCAAGCCCCTCGATCCGTCCAAGATGGCGGGCGTTTCGACTGTTTCTTTCCAGATTTCGCGCAACCGGGACGGATCCTCGTTTTCAAGATGGATGTGAACGCCGTGCACTTCATCCGAAAGCAAAAGCGCGAAACGCATTGCTTTTTCAGCCACCCGATCCCAGGCCCCGATCGGGACGACGACCACGGGTTTTTTCAGGCTTCGCGTGTCGAGCGAAAGCTCGCGCTCCGATCCTGAGCCGACTTCCTTCGTGATTCGATCCGAATGATGGCGAATCCGAAGCAGGACGGACCACAGAATCGGGATGGCTAAGAGAGTGATCCACGCGCCTTCGCGAAACTTGGCGATCAGGATCACGACGAGGGCGACGCTCGTGAACACCGCCCCCGAAAGGTTGAAAAACAACTTTAGGCGAAACCGTTTTCCGCGCATGCGATGCCAGTGCTTGACCATCCCGACCTGCGAAAAAAGGAAGGCGCCGAGCGCGCCGATCGCAAACAGCGGGATGAGTAAATCCGTGATCCCCTGAAACGCGATCAGAAGGAATGCCGAGGCGATCGTCAAGAAGACGATTCCGTGCGAGTAAACGAGCCGCCGCCCCCGGTTTGCGAACGCTGCAGGAAGGTAATTGTCTTCGGCCAACAGCCGGCACACCCGCGGAAAGTCCGTGAAGCTCGTCTGCGCTGAATAAGTGAGGACGACGAAAATCGCCGTCAAGGTAACCGAATAAAACGCTCCCCGTCCCGCGACCGCCTGCACGAGTTGAGAAAGGATGCTTTGATAACCGGGGTCGCGCTCGTTCATCGCTCCGATCTGAAAGGCCGGGCATAAAATCGCGATCCCCGCCAAGAAGCACGCGAGGATGACGACGATGGCGGTCAGCGTTCGGTGTGCATTTTTGACTTTGGGCTCGCGAAACAGCGGCACTCCGTTGCTGACGGCTTCGACGCCGGTCATGGCCGTGCAACCGTTCGCGAACCCGCCAAGCAGAATCGCCGCGCTGACCGCGCCCTGAGAGGCGGGAAGCGGCGGCAGTTTCATTTGCGGGATGGGATGGCCGCCGCTTTGCCAAAGTTGAACGAGTCCCCAGCCGAAGACGATCGTCATGCAAAGCAGAAACAATCCGACGGGGAGGACGAACATGAGCCCCGACTCCCGAATGCCGCGCAAGTTCAGGATCATGAGAGAGAACAACACAAAAAGGCAGAGCGGAAGAACAAAGGGATGCAGCATCGGAAAAACCGAGACGATCGAGCCCACCCCGGCGGCAATGGCCACCGCGACATTGAGCAAATAATCGACGAGCAGGGCAACGGCGGCAGGAAGAGCGAAGCGGGGCCCCAGGTTTTCTTTCGCGACAATATAGGCGCCGCCGCCGTTCGGATAGGCCTCGGCCGTTTGTCGATAAGACAAAAAAAGCGCAATGAGTTGAATCAAGACGGCGAGCAGAATTCCCGGTAAGTAGCGAAGTCCTTCTGCACCGAGCGGCATGAGGACGGTGAGGGCCGCTTCCGGCCCGTACCCGGTCGAGGCGATCGCGTCCAGACCCAGTACGGGAATTCCGACGATGACGTTGAGTTCTTCCTTCGTTTCTTCCCAGGATGCCAACGCGCGGCCGAAGACTTTGTTCAAAAAAGACATCGTTGCCTCACCGAAATGCTTCCAATATTCAAGCCAAAGCGCTCGGGTTTGTGCCGAGCCTGGCGCGGATCTTGAACCCTTCCCGGGCATGGAAAATCATCATTCTCACGTGACCATTGACCACGACATCATTCGCCACTGGGCCGAAGAACGCGGAGGGCACCCCGCCTCGGTCAAAAACACCGGTTCTTCGAAGGACGTCGGGATGTTAAGGATCGATTTCGAAGGGTACTCGGGCGACGATTCCCTGAGAGAAATTACCTGGGACGCTTTCTTCGAAAAGTTCGACGAGAAAAAACTCGCGTTCGTGTACCAGGACGAAACCGCCGCCGGTCAGAAAAGCAATTTCAATAAGCTCGTCTCGCGCAGCTCGGTGAAGGATCAGATTCATTGAAGGCTTTCACCCGGTCTTACTTCCTCCGGCGCGCCTCTTCGAGCACGTCCTGAATCCGTTTTTGCCGAGTCTCGGGCTTGACGGCTTCGCGAATGAGTCTCAGCAAATAACTTTTCTTTCCGATCGGAAGCGCCTTGAAGTTTGCCGTCAGGCCTTTTGCACGAAGGGCTTTGGCGAGGTCGGCCGGGACGGAAATTTCTTTCGTCCGGTCGCGAACGGTGATCTCGACCTTGACGCGATCGCCGGTATGAATCCCGACGGATTTGCAGATTTGGTTTCGGACGCGAAGGTAATGCCGGCCTTGACCGACGGGATAAAGGCTGGCTAAAAACGGTTCTGATCCGTTGATGCGCGCCGAAACGGGAACGGCGGTTTTGGTTTTGAGCGCCTGAGTGATCTTCAACGGAACCGAGACGGCGTAGTACTGCATGCCGACGGCGATGTTTTCCAATTTCGTCGTGAACGAGAGCTTACTCATGAGAAAAGATTACCGTTCTGCCGGATATCGCGCCATCTCTTTTTGGGCGACGGCCATTTCTGAAATCGCGGCAGCCACGCGCTTTTGAATCCAAGCCTTGCGCACGAGGCGGGCGACGACGACGCGTCGAAGAAACGAAGTCAGCCCCGTTTCAGGAAGGAGCGCCAGCTTAAAGACCCAGTCGGTGCCGCGAAGTACCTTTTTGGCGACGGGGAGCCGTTCTCGCTCGTAACGACGGAGCGATTCGAAATCCGATTGTCCGTCGAGATAGCGTTTCAGTTTGAATGCGAGATTGAACGCATCTTGAATGCCGGTGTTCATGCCTTGGCCGCCCGCCGGGCTGTGAATATGAGCGGCATCGCCGGCGAGAAAAACGCGGCCCTTCTGAAAATGCTCGACTCGTCGATGGTGCACGCGAAAGCGCGTCAGCCACGAAGCGTCTTGAACGCGAATTTTCTTTTGGCTCAAAAAGTCGGTGACCGAGCGGAATTCTTCCAGGCTGATTTCGGCCGGGCGATCGGCGGGCGATTCCTCTTTCGGAATCAAAATCAGCCGATACTTTCGTTCGCCTTTCATCGGAAAGGACGCGATCACGCCGCGCTCGGAAACAAAGGTGTGAATGGAGTCGTAAGGCCAGGGCCACTCCAAGGTCACGTCGCCCAAGATGAAATCGCCGGTATAGGCGGCGCCCTCGAAGGTAAAGCCCATTTGGTGCCGAACGGTACTGTGCGCGCCGTCGCACCCGATGACGAAATCGGACGTGATCGTTTCTTCGCCCTTCGGTCCTTTGATTTTTGAGACGACTTTCGAGCCTTGAGCCGATCCTTGCGATTCGATTTCAAGAAGCTCGGTTCGTCGTTCGACTTCGACCGAGTGTTTCGTCAAAAACGCTTCGAGAATTCGCTCGGTCTCGCTTTGAGCGAGAATCAGGATGTACGGAAAACGAGAGGGAATGGTTTTAAAGTCGACCGGAATGGGCGATTGGTCGTCGATATGGATCCAAGCCTCGCGGGCGGGTTGCCCCGAGCGGATCATTTCTTCCGAGAGTGCGGGATCCAGCGCCTTGGCGATGCACTCCAGCGTGCCGGCCTGAACGCCGAGCGCCTTCGATCGGTCCGATCGCGCTTCGGATTGGTCGATGATTCGAACGCTCACCCCTTGCCGAACGAGGGCTGCGGCGGTGGCGAGGCCGGTCGGGCCGGCACCGATGACGAGAACTTGAGGATCGCGCGAAGCCGTCATTCCAACCTCCTTCAGGTAAAGGCCAAGCGTTTCTTCGGAGTCACGTCGTCGAGCGTTTTTTCAGCGAGCGTGTCTAAAAACGCCTGAAGCGCTTCGAACAGCGTTTTGCGTAGCGAGCAGGTCGGAAAAAACGTGCAAGCGCATTTCTTTTGGGGAAAACACTCCGCAAGGTAGAAAGTCTCTTCCGTCTTGGTCACAATTTCTTTCAACGACGTTTTTCCGGTTTCCTTTTTGATCAGAAGCCCGCCCGTTCGGCCCCGAGTCGTTTCGATGAAGTTCAGCTTCGCCAGTTGATTCGAGACCTTGATCAGATTGTTTTTCGAAATGCCGAGCCGACTGGAGAGTTCACTTAAGGTGACGAGACGCTTCTCTTCGTTGATGTAGATTTGGTTGAGATACATCAGGGTTCTGATCGAGTAATCCGTGTGGTCCGTTAATCTCATGACTCCAGCTTAAAAAACTTCGGGAAAAATGAAAAGCACCAACTGCCGACAGCGAAAATCCAAAACATTGCGGCGGTGTGAAGGCAGCTCTCCTTCCAAAGGCCTTGAGTAAATCCGTAACCGACGCGGAAAATCGCACCGAGAATCAGAAAAATCACCAGATACCGAAGCGACTTCGTGGTGGTCTCCAGCGCGATCGGATACGAGCCGTGCGCGAGCGTGACCCGGGTGGCGACCGAAAACGTCAGGATTCCGAAACCGCCGATGAACACGAGGTGAAACCAAGCGAGATACGAAGCGGGTTGAAGCCACGACATCAAAAAGCAAATCGGCAGCGCGATCGCGACCGTCCTGACCCCGAGTTTTAAAGCCGACGGACGCGTAGACGGGCGTTGTACTTTCCACACCTTGAAAAGATAAAAAAACGAGATGAAAAAAATCCCGAGGTAAGCCGCATGAAAACCGCTTCCCGCAAGATAAAGCAAAACCGCAACCGACAGGCCCGCGAGGTGAAAAAGCCAATGCGTCGCTTTCGGTTCATCCGATTCGAAATTCGAAGGAAGCCCCGAGAGGAATGAAAAAAAGCGCGTGCCGATGCCTAAGACCAGCAACAGCGTGGCACCCATCTGATAGAGGTGAACCCCCAAGAAGGAGTTCCCCTTAAAGTGTTCATACGACCCCAAAAGAGCGAGCGCCATGGCAATGCCCACGTGCGAGAAGAAAACGGGCAAGGGCTTCGTCATCTTTAAAATCCGTCTACCGCCGTAGATCAAAAGAAACGCGACCAAAACCGCTTGAAGAGCGTAAAAGAAACGTCCGTCGATCACCCACGACGATCCGGTTAGGCCTAAAATCAAGGCCAAGGCTCCGGCGAGTTCAAAACGATTCGCGGTCTTGGTCCCCGTCATCCGGGGGATCGCGGTCATCAGAAAGCCGGTGATGAAGCTCCACAAAAATCCGCCCGCGATCAGCCGCGAGTGAATCCAGATCGTCGGGCAGGTGAACCACTGTAAGTCTTGCACGTACCAGACGCCGACGGCGAGGATGGCGTTCAGGATGCCGAGAGGGAAGAAAATCCGATACGGATCGGGAGCTTTTTTCATGAGCGAACGACCTCCACTTTTCTGAGCCGCCAGACACTTGCCAGCATCAACGAAAAACTGGAAAGCATCGCGATCACGGCGCCCAGAGGGCTGAATTTTCCGAATGCGGCCAAGGTCAACGCGACGGCGTTGTAGACCAGGGCGCAGCACGCGGTCTGAATGGCGACGGCTCGGAACTTCTTCGCGTATTCGATCGTCGTGAGGACGAGATCGAGATTCGGCGTATTGAGCCGGATGTCCACGGGCGCAAAGTTTTGCACCCGATGGCCCAAGCGAAAGCCGACCTTCGACTTCGCCAAGGCCAGCGTATCATTCAGCCCATCACCCACGAAAGCGGAATTCGGCTTGATGTGCGAAGCCTTTTCTTCGGGCGAAAGATTTCCCTCGTAAGAAATCCTCCCGTTCGGCGGGGTATAGGCCGCTCCGGCGTTCGGATCCGGGTCGCCCGAAAGAATCGTGATTTGGGCATGAGGCATCCGTTTGGCCAGATTTTCAAGAAAGCTCAGCGATTGGCGGTCATACCCGTTTTTTCTTAAAATCTGCCCGATGATTTTTCCGTGGATCGCGACCAGCGAAAACGTGGGGTCGAACCCCGAAACGTCGAAACCGTTTCGTCTTAAAAATTCGGGTTTTCCGGCGATGATTTCGGTCCCGTCTTTGGCTTTGGCGACGAGGCCCATCCCGGCCTGTTCCTGGAGGGTCGCAAGCTCGGCCACGGCGCCTTTGACTGTGAGTCCGCGTAAGGTCGCGTGGCTAGAGCCCACGGCAATGGCGTTCACATAAGGCCTGAGTTCGTCACTCTCTTCGACTGGAACAAACGCCGATTCGACACATTCGAGCGTGCCTGTTTTGTCGAAGTAAAAATTCGAAATTTGCGGAAGATCCCAAAGTGCGTCGTCGCTTTGCAGCGAGACGCCGGCCTTCATCAAGGCCGAGCGGGTGATTTGTTTTGCGATCGGAAAGATGCTGGCGAAGAGGCAGGGGCAGAAGATCAAAACCCCGACGAAGAAGGCTTCGATCGTCGCGCGAGCGCCGGATCCTCTGAGTGCTGCCGCGCCGGCGATGAGGAGCGCTCCGGCGAAAGCCACTTTGACGATCCGGCTTTCGATTTTAGCGACGATCTTTTCGATTCGCGATTTTTGGTTGCCCGAGATCAACGCGGATTCGGCCCAAGCGTCGATTTTTCTTCCGCCGAGCGCTGCCGTGACTTTGATCTCAAGGGGAGTGAAGGCGATGGCCCCGGCCGAGACCTGATCTCCCGGTTTCAGCGAAACCGGATCGGCCTCGCCATTTAAAAGATGATTATTGATCGTCCCTTCCGAGCCGCCCAAGACGCCGTCGAGCGGAATCGTCTCGTCCGCCGCGATCCGAATCCGGTCGCCGACTTTGATTTGCGACACGTCGGCCGCCTTCCAGGTTCCGCGTTTCAAAACCTCGATGCGGTTTTGACGGGGGTTCAGCTGATAAAGCAGTTCCGCACTTGAGGCGGTGACCATCGAGTTTTCAATTTTTTTGGTGAGCAGTAAAATAGACACGATCATCGCCCCCGAATCGGCATAGGTCAGATGCGATCCCGTCACGAGCGAAATGAGCGAAACAACGACGGCCGAGCAGCCGCCGATGAAAATAAAAAAATCCAGCGTCAAAAGGCCGCTATGGCGCAATGCCCGGATCCCTGATTTCGCATAGGGAAGGATCCCGAGCAGGATTGCAGGCAGGCCAAAGACGGACGAAGCCAGTGAAATCAAATAGGCTTGATGCCCGGTAACACCGCCCAAATAGCCGGCAAAGGCCACCATTGACGACCACATGGCTAAAAACCAGACAAGCGTGACGGAAGTCCACGGGATTTTATTTTCCGCTTCGCCTTGAAGTTTTTCTTGAAACGACAAGATCCAACCTTCCGGTTGTTTTTTGATGCCGAACCCGATGCGATTCACTTTGGTTTGGACGCTCTCGTCCAAAGTGGTTTCATGAGAAGGTTTGGACCTGACGACCAGAAGTTTACTCGCGTAGTTGAGGTCGGCGCTCGCCACGCCTTCGATTTTAGAGACGGCATCATGAATGGTTTTCGCACAAGTCGAACACCACATGCCCGAGACGAAATAGATCAGTTCCCGAGAGGATTGAGAAGACATGATTCTATCCTTTCCATCCGGTTGACAGACACTCTTTAATGTTGCATATTATATACAACAAATCAACAGGCGGGTGTCCACATGGATGCAAAATTGGTTTTCTTGATCCTGACGTTTTCGATCTCGGTTTTAGGGATGTTCGCTTTCGTCATCGCCCTGATTCAAAAGCAAGTTCTCGTTCCACCCTCGGCTGCCGAAGCGATTTTCGCGAAAGGCGAACTCGGGCAAAAAGAGCTGGACGAAAAAGAGCCGCTCGGCAATGACTGGCAAATCCTCGATCAATCCGCGAAAAGGCCCATTTTATTTTTCATCGTTTCGTCCGTGATCTGGCTCGTGATCGGTTCGATCTGCGGTTTGCTCGTCTCGGTCAAATTTCATTCGCCGACGTTCTTGGGCACCGAAGCGATGCTGACTTTCGGAAAGATTCGGCCGCTTCACCTGAACATCATCGCTTACGGCTGGCTGCCGCTCGCGGCGCTCGGGGTATCGATGTGGCTCGTTCCGCGCCTGACGAAGGTGCCGCTTCAGAACACGAAGATTCTGTACGCGGCCGGAATCATCTGGAACATCGGCGTGACCCTGGGGTGTATCGGCATTCTTTTCGGATACAACGACGGGCTCGAATGGTTGGAGTTTTGGTGGCCCTTTAAAATTCTGCTCGCGGTCGGCGGGGCCTTGGTCGCCATCCCGCTTTTTCGAACGATGTATGTCAGCAAGGAAGAGCACCTGTACGTGACCCTGTGGTACACCATCGCGGCGCTGATCTGGTTTCCGATTCTTTTCATTATCGCGAATTGCCACTTTCTCTATTCGGGGGTCCAGCAGGCGATCGTCAATTGGTGGTTTGCGCACAACGTGCTGGGCCTATGGGTGACGCCGCTCGGCCTCGGGATCATTTATTACCTCATTCCGAAAATCACGGGCTTTCCGATCGTCTCTTATCAGCTGTCGCTGTTCGGATTTTGGGGGCTCGCGCTTTTTTATTCACAGGTGGGAATGCACCACTTGCTCGGCGGCCCGATCCCGACCTGGCTCGGAAACTTATCGGTCGTGATGAGCGTCGGGATGGTGATTCCGGTCGTCGCGACGGCGATCAACCATCACGTTTCGACTTACCGGCATTTCAGGGTTTTAAAAGAGTCGGTCGTCTTGCGATTCGTGGTGTTCGGCGCGATCGCTTATACGTTAAGCTCGCTTCAAGGGTCGTTGCACGCGTTGCGTTCGGTCAATGCGATCACGCACTTCACGCATTGGACGGTTTCTCACGCGCACTTGGGACTGTACGGGTTTACGAGCATGGTGATGTTCGGCGGAATTTATTTCGCGCTTCCCCGCTTAGTGGGCCGAAATTTCAAACGGCCGGGTTTGATCAACCTTCATTTCTGGGTCGCCGCAATCGGCATTCTGATTTACACGGTCGGGCTCGGGATCGGCGGATGGCTTCAGGGGCTTGAGTTGATGAACGTTCACGGAAGTTTCGAGGCCTCGGTGAAGGTCACGATTCCGTATCTCGTCACCCGCAGCGTGGGCGGCACGTTGATGCTGCTATCTCATCTATTGATGCTTTACAACGTGCTCAGCATTTTGCGCCCCGAAAAAGGCGAGGCGATCGAGGTGGTCCATGAATAAAGCCTATCTTTTCGCTTTCGGCAGCACGAGTACGATCGCACTTTCGGTGTTTCTCTTCGTTCTGCTTCCGCGCATCCAGATCGCGTCGATCGATCGGGCGGGAGTGAGCGCGCAGGCGCCTTACACGGCGGCCGAGTTGAGGGGGCGGCAGGTTTACATCGAAAACGGATGCGTTTACTGCCATTCGCAACAGGTGCGCGACCCCTCGATCGGCGCGGATCAGGCTTTTGGCTGGGGTCGCCCGAGCCTTCCGTCGGATTACATTTACGATAAACCGCATCTGCTCGGCACGATGAGGACGGGGCCCGATCTTTCGAACATCGGCATTCGCCAGCCGAGCCGCGTGTGGCAGCACCTTCATCTTTACAATCCGAGGGGCTTGGTCGCTTGGAGCATCATGCCTGGTTTTTCGTTTTTGTACGAGGTCAAGACCGCGAAGGAGTCGCCGAAGGACGGGGCGATTCAGCTTCCGGGCGCGACGGATCAATGGATCATTCCGAGCCAAAAGGCCGAAGACCTCGTTTCTTATCTGAGGAGTTTAAAACGGGAATCGGAGGTGGCAAAATGAGCTTTGAACGAGACCGCTTGGAGCGCGAAAATCACGATCCGATCGAAGGGAGTTCGCTGAAATTCGTGAACGTCCCGGTGATTTTGATCTCTGTTTTTTTGGGCTTCGGGATTTCTTACCTGGCGATGAAGACCCCGAATACCGCATTCAGCCCGGGCGACAGCCGAACCACGCAGGCCGCGCAAAATACTGCCCAAAATGCGGGGCAGTCGGCACCCGGTGCCGCCGGCGATCTTTCGGCGATCATTGCCAAGGGCAAGCAGATTTTCACGACGACCTGTCAGGCCTGCCATCAGGCGAACGGTGCCGGGATTCCCGGCGCGTTCCCCCCTTTGGCGGGCTCGGAGTGGGTGAATGGGCCCGGCGAGCGGATGGCTGCGATCATCCTGCATGGCGCCCAGGGCGAGATCACCGTCAAGGGGCAGAAGTTTAACGGCGTGATGCCGACGTTCGCGGCACAACTCAAACTTGAGGAGATCGCGGCGGTCGCGACTTACGTTCGAAGTTCGTTCGGGAACCAATCGGGCGCCGTCTCGCCCGAGTTGGTGAAGAAAGCACAGGAGGTGACGAAATCGAAAGCAGGGCCTTGGAACGGAGAATCTGAATTGAATTCTCAAAAATGGGAGTAAAAAATGGAAACGAAAATGAATTTGGAAGAACAAGCCTTAAAACGAAGCATTCGGGTGCATGAACCCTTCGCCGAATTTTTGAAAGCGAAACCGGCCCTGCATACCTTCGAGATCACGCTGCTCGATTGTTATCGCTTGGCGGGTCATGCTTGCCATTCGATGACCGGCGCGTTTTTAATGACCGAAGCCGCGGTGAAAGAACTCTTCCCCGAGACTCAAGTCTGCGAACGCGGCGATCTGATCGTCGAAATGGGCGCTCAGGCCGACGAGGGCGCGACCGGCCCGAAATCGAACGTCATCGCTTATATTACCGGCGCCTGGGGAACGACCGGCTTTCAGGGCTTAAAGGGCGAAAAATTCCGACGAAAAGACCTGCTCTCGTTCGGTCATTCGGATCTGGACCCGGACGCGATCCGCTTTCGCCGGCAGTCGACCGGAAAGACGGTGGTGGTGAATTACACCCCCGAGGCCGTTTTGGCGAAGCTTCCTCATTCTCATGATTTTCCGGACAGCTGGAGGGTCGAGATTTGCGCGATTTTAGAGCATTCGGATCAGGTCATCAAAATGGACGAGCCCGAGGACGGTTGCTCTTCGGGTTGTTGCTGCTAAGGCGAACTGACGACTAGCGGGTTCAAAATCTGCATGCTAAAATTTTGGTAAAAACAAAATGGAAGGCGTTCCTCACTATGCGAACTCGTGCTATCGGTAACCTACGATATTGTTTCCTCATCATTGGCTTTAGTTTGATACTCCTTTCTGGCTTAGTGAAAGTAGCGCACGCCGGAACGGAAGAGGAAAACGCGGATGCGAAAATCAAAGGCGAAGAAAAGGCCGTTTTGACCCACGCACCCCAGGTGCCGCCGCCGATTCATCGAAACTACGCGACCAAAGTCATCGTTCACCTTGAGGTTCGCGAGTTAGAGGCGCATTTAGCCAGTGGGGTGAGGTACACCGTCTGGACTTTCGGCGGAAAAGTTCCGGGGGACTTTATTCGGATCCGCGAAGGAGACCTGGTCGAGTTTCACCTCGATAATCATCCCGGCAACAAGATGCCTCACAACATCGATCTTCATGCCGTGAACGGGCCGGGGGGCGGGGCGGCTTCGTCGTTGACCGCGCCAGGGCACAGTTCGGTTTTTTCGTTCAAAGCGCTCAACCCGGGTCTTTATGTTTATCATTGCGGAACCGCTCCCGTCGCGATGCACGTCGCAAACGGAATGTATGGCTTGATTTTAGTCGAACCGAAAGAAGGGCTTCCGAAAGTAGACCACGAGTATTATGTGATGCAGGGAGAGTTCTATACGAAAGGGTCAAACGGTCAAGCGGGGCTTCAGCCTTTCAGCATGAAAAAAGCGCTTTCTGAAAAGCCCGAGTATGTGGTCTTCAACGGATCGACCGATTCGCTTTTGGGCGATGCCGCGCTTCAGGCTAAAAAGGGCGAGACGGTTCGACTTTTCGTCGGAAACGGCGGCCCGAATCTGACCTCGTCTTTTCACATTATCGGCGAAATCATGGAGAGCGTATGGCCCGACGGAAACCCGAAAAACGCGCAGACGAACGTTCAAACGACGAGCATCCCGCCGGGCGATGCCACGATCGTAAACTTCAAGGTGAATGTGCCCGGCACTTACGTTATGGTGGATCACGCTTTGACTCGCGCCTTCAACCGGGGAGCATTGGGGCAACTGAAAGTCAGTGGCGATGAAGATAAAGCGATTTATTCGGGCAAGATTCGCGATGAAGTCTATCTTCCTGAGGGTGCCGGAATTCGGGTGACCGAGATGCCTCAGCGAATCGCGCCACCTGCGAAAAATAAATTAGAACAAATCACCAAGGGTGAACGCGTTTATCAAGCAAACTGTATGGCCTGTCACCAAGCGACAGGCATGGGGATTCCGGCGGCATTCCCGCCGCTGGCCAAGTCGGACTTCTTGAATGCCGATAAAGTTCGCGCGATTCAGACGGTTACCGGCGGTAAACAAGGAAAACTCGTCGTCAACGGCCAAGAATTCGACGGGGTGATGCCGGCCTGGAGCCTGAGCGACGAAGACATCGCGAACGTGCTGACTTACGTTTACCATTCGTGGGGGAATTCCGGCAAGGTCGTCAGCGTAAGCGAGGTAAAAGCCCATCGCGTAAAAGCCAAAGCGGATAAAGCTTCGGAATGAGAAGATGGCTTTGGGCCGCGGCGGTTTTTTCGTCGCAGATGGTTCAGGTGCCCATGGGGAGTTATCCCTCTTTTTACCGACCGAAAACGAAAGCGTCTTCTCGGCTTGAGCAAAAGATTCAGGTCGAAGCGTTTTCGATCGATCGCACGCCCGTGACCCGCGCCGAGTTTCTGTCGTTTGTGAAGCGTCACCCCGAGTGGCGCCGCTCGCGCGCGAAATCGCTTTTTGTCGATTCTCATTATTTGAAAGATTGGCGCTCTGATTTGAACCCCGGCAGCCAAGGGCGCACTTCGCCCATCACTTGGGTTTCGTGGTTTGCGGCGAAAGCGTACTGCGAATCGAAGCACGAGGCGCTTCCGAGCACCGATCAATGGGAATACGTGGCGTTCGATCAGGGGCGGGGTAAAAAACAAATCACAAAAGAGGCCTTGGATTGGTATGCGACGCCTCAATCCTCGAAACCGCTTCGGGCCGTGGGGAGAAAAAAACCGAACGGTTTTGGGGTGTCTGATCTGGTGGGGCTCATTTGGGAATGGACCTCGGATTTCAACAGCGCCATCGTCGATGACGGCGAAAGTAACGCCTTTTGCGGGAATGCGAGTGTGGGTGTCGTAGACCCCAGCGATTATGTGGGCTTTATGCGCCGAAGTTTTCGGAGTAGCCTCAAAGCAAAATACACGGCGGGCTCGTTGGGCTTTCGCTGTGTGAAAGGAAAACCATGAAAACCAAGTCAATCGTGATGGCCATATTGATCGCATTCAGCGGTGTTCTGGCTCAGGCTAAAGCTAAAGATACGACGAAAAGCATGCCGAAAGGGGATTCGATCTATCAGTTGAAATCTTCTTGGACGAGACAAGACGGAAAGAAAGTCCCGCTCTCTTCGCTTAAGGGTTCATACGTCGTTTTGGCGATGATCTATACGAGCTGTGAAGGGGCATGCCCGCTCCTCGTGAAGGATTTAAAAAAGATCGAACGCGCGATCCCGGCGAAGCAAAAGGCGCGCGTTCGCTTCGCTCTGGTTTCGTTTGATTCCAAGCGCGATACCGTCGCCAAGCTGAAAAAATACGCCTCGGCCCATGATTTGGATGAGGCGCACTGGAGCCTCTATCGCGGGTCCGGGGCTTCGGTTCGGGAATTGGCAATGGTGCTTGGCCTGAAGTATAAGGAGGATGCCGACGGAGATTTCGAGCACTCCAACCTGATTACCCTCTTAGACCCCGACGGAAGGATCTCCGTCCAGCTTTCCGGGCTGAAACAGGACCCCACGCCCCTGCTGGATGCGATTACTCTCGACGAGAAGCCCGAATGATGTCAGGATGAATCATCTCCATGACCGAGCAACAACCCCGGGGCGATCGACGTCGAAGACGTCGAGGGCGCAGACCCGAGAAGGCAACTCCCACCCAACCGAATGCTATTGGCGAAGCCAAGGGCGATGCATTGCTGTCTGCAAAACAGTCGTCTCCCAATCAGCCGCGTCCGAACCGTTCCCAGTCTAGACCTTCGCCCAATCGGCCATTGGGGGACGCAAACGGCTTAGAACAGCGCTGTATTCGTCAGTTTCCGCGAGGTGTTTTAGGCCGTGGCCGCCAGTATTTTCAGGCGGGAAACGTTTCTGATCCGACCATGATGGGGAACGCATTTTCGCTGACCGTCGTGGGCCAAGGGGATCGTTACTCCATTTGGATCGATTTTTCGCAGGCGGCAGCCGCCGGGACGCTCGAAGTCCGTTGTACTTGTCCTTATTTTGAGTCTTCCGGGGTCTGTAAGCACCTTTGGGCTTCGATCATCAAGCTGGAACGTTCCGGCCTTTCGCCCAAGGTCCCTGGAACCGGTCTTCTGCGACTTTTACGGGATGATGGACGGCCGGCCAATCGGGGTGCAGGTGCCCCCAAGCCCATTTTTGGACCAGCCAGTGGTTCGGCCAACGGCTCGACCGGTAGTTCGGCTGCAAGCAGTTCGGATTCCCCGAGCGCCTGGATCGAACGATTGGATCAGATTCAAGGCCGAAATGGACGCACGGCGACCGCCGGAAACATGGTCGCGGCTTTTGTCATTCATGCCGCTGAAACGACCTCGGCCGGAAAACTCGTTTTGGATTTTTGGTGTCGCCGCGGGGTCGGTAAAGCCATGGGGCCCCTTCGTCCCGATCGCGCGCCTGACCGAGACCTTCAACTTTTGGCGGACCCTCGCGACCAGGAAATGGTCGCACTGTTGATGCGAACGAGTGCTCCGAGGGCGGTCAATTCGTTCGGCCGGACCTGCACTCGTTTTGTCGTTGATCCCGTGGTTGAAACGCAAGTTCTGACCACTCTTGCCGGATCGGGGGGGATTTTTCTTTCGCGTTCGCCGAACGGTTCTCCGGACAACGCAGACCGGCCGCTCCGAATGGATCGCGGGAAACCCTGGGAGACCGAATTGGTCATCGAAGACATGGGAACTCGCTACCGTTTAAGCGGAGTCCTGAAGCGTGATCAAGAAACGAAGGCCGTGACTGAACCGATCGAGGTTCTTCATTCGGGACTGCTGCTTTTCGGCGAGCAGATCGGACGCCTTGCCGAACCTCGCCATGCCAAATGGATCAAAAACTTACGCATGGGTGAATTCTTAGTGCCCCGAGAACAAGTTGATATTTTCGTGAAACGCATTTTGACCGATACCGGCGCGCCGCCCGTGACCTGGCCTGAGGGGCTGGAGTGGAAGCGAAGCGTGATTCAGCCGGTTCCTCAGGGCGTTTTTCTGCCCTTAGGGAACGACCCGTCTACCGGACGCATGACTTTGACCGTGAGTTTCGATTACGCGGGTCAGGTCGTTGCGCTTTCCGATTCTTCCGAAAGTCTGGTCGATGTCGAAAATCACCAAGTTTACGCGCGAAATCGCGAGTTCGAAGAAGCGACGCTGACTCAGGCTTTAGAGATTTTGCGCGATCCTTCGGGCGCGATTCCGGTCAACGATTTGCAACGATCGGCGACCGAGCTCAGCCAAAACGGTTGGAACGTGATGATCGAAGGCCAGCGCGTGATTTTGGCCGAAGACTTTGCGTTGAACGTCAATTCGTCGACCGACTGGTTTGACGTCAGCCTGACGGCCTCTTTCGCGGGAAATCCTTTTCGCAAAGAAGAAATTCTGGCCGCACTCGAATCGAAAAGCTCGGCCGTTCGTTTGAAAGACGGCTCGATCGGGTTTTTACCCGAAGAGTGGATCGCGCGTTACGCGACGTTGAAAGGCCTGGGCGATTCGACCGGCGAGGCGGGCTCGCTGCGTTTTGAAAAAAGTCAGGGACTACTACTGAACGCCGCCTTGGGCGACGACGACGACGTTCGTGGCGACAAGGGTTTTGAATCGTTTCGCAAGCGCATCTTAAAATACGATCTGACCAAAACGGCCAAGGCTCCGACGGGATTCAAGGGCAGCCTTCGAAATTACCAAAAAGAGGGGCTGACCTGGCTGACGTTTTTGAAGGATTTTGAATCGGGCGGCGTGCTCGCGGACGACATGGGTCTCGGTAAGACGATTCAGGTGCTGGCGTTTTTGTTGTCCCGCAAGAAGGAATCAAAATGTCCTTCGCTGGTCGTTGCGCCGAAAAGTTTGGTTTTTAACTGGCTCGACGAGGCGAAGAAATTCGCGCCGACCTTGAAGGTGATTCGCTACGTGGGCGAGGGGCGCAAGAAGCTTGCGCAAGAAATCAAAGACGCCGACCTTCTGGTCACGACTTACGGCACGCTCCGCGCGGATATCGAAAAATTGAGCGCGCAAGAATTCGACGTCGCGATCATCGACGAGGCGCAGTTTATCAAGAACCCGAAATCCCAGGCGGCCATTGCATGCAAGCAGCTTCGTGCGAAACACCGGATCGCGCTGACGGGAACGCCGATCGAAAATTCGATTCAAGACCTTCTGTCGATTCTGGAGTTCACCAACCCCGGCCTTTTACGTTTTCCCGCCGGCCAGGGCGCGCCCAAAGACGTCGAAAGCGCGCTGGCGCGATTGCTTCGCCCATTCATGCTTCGCCGGACCAAAGAGGCCGTATTGACCGAGCTGCCGGATAAATCGGAACAGGTTTTGTTTTGCGAAATGGGCGCCGAAGAAGCCGAGTACTATTCGGTCATCCGCGAGCGTTATCGCGAGTCCATCGAGCAGTCGATCGCGAAAAACGGACTGGCCAAGTCGAAGCTTCACGTATTGGAAGCGCTTTTGCGGCTCCGCCAAGCGGCCTGCCACGCGGGCCTGATCGACGAAGCCAAGGTTTCCGTTCCGAGTGCGAAACTCGAATTGCTTTTGAATCAGGTTAAAGAAGTCATTGCCGAAGGGCACAAGACGCTGGTATTTTCGCAATTTACGAGCTTGCTTTCGATCGTGAAGGCATCGCTCGATGCCGAAGGGATCGCTTACGAGTATTTGGACGGCCAGACGCAAGACCGCAAATCGCCGGTCGACCGATTTCAGTCCGAAGACGGTCCGTGCGTGTTCCTCGTCAGCCTCAAGGCGGGCGGCACCGGCTTAAACCTGACGGCCGCCGATTACGTGTTCATCCTCGACCCTTGGTGGAACCCGGCGGTCGAAGCGCAAGCGATCGGACGCGCGCATCGGATGGGTCAGAAGCAAAAGGTGTTCGCCTACCGCCTCGTCGCGCGCGGGACGGTCGAAGAAAAAATTCTCGAACTGCAAAAGAAGAAAAAGGATCTGGCGGAATCGATCGTTTCCGAAGACACCGACTTCATGAAGAAGCTGTCGAAGGAAGATTTGGCGAATTTACTAGGGGACTAGGCCCGCATGAAGCGATATCTCAATCTTTCCGGAAACTCGGGCGTGAGCGCTTACGAAATTCAGGACGATGCGATCATCGTCAAATTCGTCGACGGGGATACGTATGTCTACGACTCGCGGTGCCCCGGGACCGCTCATGTCAAGAACATGAAAGACCTGGCCAAGGCGGGACGAGGATTAGCGACTTATATTACCCGGTTTGTTCGCGAGAATTACGCGAAGAAGATTTAACGAGACTTCGCACGATTTTTAAGGTCATGGGGCCCGTTGGAAGTCGATGCTGAAAACGGGTTGCGCGACTCTGAAGTTTTTCCCGATCAGTTCGAGCTGGTCCGGTGTTGACGGGTTGAATCGCAGTAACACATAGTCGAATTTTTTCGTGGCAGTCGTACAGCCATAGGTGCTATCCCATCGGAGAATTTCTTTGTTGCAGGTGGGGTCGCTGGCTCGTGCCGCTTCAACCGCGGAATACTCGTTCGCAGCGATGACATACGGTTGGATGATCTCGAGTTCCATAGGGTCAGTGCCTAAAAAACGAGCATAAATCATGAATTCGTAGCGACCGTCTTGAAGCTTCTGAACTCCGTATTTCTGAACGGGAAGCAAAGTATATGGGCTATAACCGCCGCCGCCGCTGGTGAGTCCTTCCACGTTCGTCCAAGTCGGACTGGCGAACATAAACTGCGCGCGATTGTGTTTCAGTGGTTCAAGTCCGATTCTGAGGGCCTTCTTCCAAGTCAGGTGCTTGATCGCGTTGGGGAATCGATCAAGCATCGGATTCGGAATGGATTTGAGTTGTTCCCAAGAGCTGTCCGACATTTGCTGAAACGCCTGCGTCGCGGCGGCATCCCATTGGGTGTATCCTTTGAGTTCAGCGGGGATTTTTTCCTTCGAAAAGGCCGTTCCCGACATCGCAAGCGAGCTCAACGCGACTAATCCGATCAAAAGCTTGTGCAGATTCATAATATTCCTTGGTTTGAGAAGGTTTATTATGCAAGTCCGCGGAAGATAGCATGAGGTTTATATCAAGTAAATATAAAATATTTATTTAATATGGCAATTCCACGGGCCGAACTGAGCTGAATCGGCCAGGGCCTGCCAGATTTGGGTTCGCGGGAATTTTAAGAGCGCTTGTTTGATGATTTTGGGGTTCATGTGTTCTCGATCGTAACAGTCTAAGCCGCATCTTTCAGCCGTTTTACTCCATCCGCGATCAGAAGGCGCATGAGAACCTGATAGGGGACTCCGCGCTTTTGGGCAAGGCCTTTCAACTCCTTCAAAAGCTCTTCCTCAAGGGCGACACTGGTCGGTTTACGGCGTGCTCCCTTTAGGCGGCTCATGCCTTCGATGATCTCTTTCGGGTCAAATTCAATCTTATCGTATTCTTTCAAGCGTTTTGCGTATCGGACCATATACAACACTATAGTACACTATACTAAAGCTTGGGGCAAGATTGAATTAATGAAACTTTTCGCCCTTGGTCAACATTTCGAGAATGGCATTCATGCGCTTTTCACGTGTTGCGGGAGTCTTTGCCGTCTGAAGTCGATAGGCGATCGAATAGAGATTGGTTTTATTCAGCGTCTTGAAAAATGTCTCAGCTTTTTTGTTCTGTTTCAGGACCTTGAGGAAATCGTCAGGGATAGTCGCATTCCGGGCAGAGTCGTAGGCGGCTTTCCAGCGGCCATCCTGTTTTGCCGCTTCGATTTCGGCAAGACCGGCGGGTTTCATTCTTCTGGTTCGGATCAGGCGTTCGGCGTGTTCCGTGTTCTTTTTTGACCACTGGCTTCGAGGGCGCCTCGGCGTGAACTTTTGAAGCCACGAACTTTCGTCATGGCCATTTTTCTGTCCGTCGATCCAGCCGTAGCAGAGGGCAACGTCAAGGGCTTCGGCGTAGGTAAGGGGGTCTTTGGCGGATCCCTTTTTGGGAATTCGCAGCCAAACGCCGATCGACCGAGCATGGTTTGTTTTCAACCACGCTTCCCAATCCTTGGCCGTTTTGAACGAAAGAACTTCTCGATCGGTCATTTTTTCTTGGAATTCACGAGAACCTTGCAACCTGCGGATGCGAGCCTATTTATATTAAAAGGCATTTTTACTTCTCCGCCCATTGCCGCCATCTCTGCCATTTCTTTCATTACTTTTTTGTTCACCTGATTACGATGGGCTTTTGATTTGTAAACGATGAATGCAAAGATCACGGTTTCAGTGGCTTTGAGCCGACACATTTTTTTGAAACCCATGCCCCATTTTGCAAAGTCATCGGCCACGCATTCGTAATAGCTGAGAGCGCCATGTTTTGTCCAAGCCTTGCAGCCCATTTGAGCCATCTTTTGATAAGCTTTGACGTTCTTTTTTGAAATTGGAATGACATATCCGTCTACGTATTGGGCCATGAGGACCTCCTTGGCATTGCTTCGGTGAATGGAGTGATGAGGATAAAGGAAAAAGCGCGGTGATTCAAGCCCGCGTTTTTTATGGATCACGTCATTCGATAACAACCGCGGGGTAGTCTTCAACGTAAGATTCGCCGAGAGCTCCGTAATACGTTACCTTTCTGTTTTCGAAATCGACGTCGTAGCTGACGACGCCCGCAGCCCAGCTGCTCATCAGAAATTCGGGGAACGTGCTTTGACCGGTTTGATCGAGTCTGAGGGCATGAATTAACGCCTCTTGATCGAATTTGGCGACATCCACCGATCCGGAGGTGAGTGGTGTGTCTTGCTGTACGACTGCGCCGTACTGGGTGTGGTAAACGCTCTGGCAAGACGGGAGTGACCAAAGATTTCTAGTCACACCGGCCTTTCTCAGGGCTTCGGCGAGATAGGGAAAGCCTCCCACTTTGGGTCGGATGCTCATGCCAAACTTTTGGGCGGCGATTAGGTTTTCGATGGCTTTGCTCATTGGGTTCTCCTTATTCGATGGGTGGCGTTTTGAGTTGATGGATTTGGGCGAGCCGGAAGCTCACCGTCAAATCACTGGTTTCTGACCTCAATAGCACCCAGAATGAATCCAAAGTATTCGGGTGTCGCTCCCTGCACAAGTGTCAGTTGAATTGTCGAAGCCGTCCGATCCTGGATAAAATAAAAAGTATAGCCGTTCGATCCTGAAGCGGGTTTGGTTGAAATGATGGTTCCAGTTGAACCCAAGCTCGTCGCGGCGCCATCCAGATACGAATACTCACCATTGCTGGAAGAGTCCTGGTAGCCGATCACCTGTAAAGTTCGGTTGGAAGTAAACGTCGCGGATTCCGGAGACGGGCCGAGGCCGACAACCCCGATCCAAAAATAATATTTACTTCCGGCGGTATCTAATGATTGAGGCGAGGCTCCGAAATCGATGTTCAAAACTCGGTTGAGGGAACCGGCTCCGCCCTTGATATCCAAGTATTCCGGACTGTTGTCGGAAGGAAAAACATCGCTAGTCAGAAACGTGAATCCTTGCAAAGAAAAATTTCCCACAGTATTGCCCGGGAGGTTGAAACTTCCGTAATTACAGATATTAGTATCAAAGCAGGATGAAGTTATTGTGACCTCATTGCCTGGAAGCGATGATGGCCCTGTTAAAGTCAGGGGCATTGTCATATTAAGCCCAAAGGACGAGGGGATGGTTGCCGCCGTCGCGTAGGCTGTTCTAGAGGTGAAAACGGTCTGACTGCTGGAAGAACTCAGATAATTCGAAGCAGTTACTAAAAGAGAAGGCGTGGAGAGTGAGCTCAAAGTCGTAGCGGGGCATGAAAAAGCACCGCTTGAACATGAGCAACTGATCGAAGCAGGGCTTGCGTTCGATAATGTCAAATCAACATCCAACTCATCAGGTGAGCAGGACCCGGTGAAAGTAACGGCGTCACCGGAAGAAAAAAATCCTGGATCGTTTAAGCTAATGCTGGGAACGGCAGAAGCGACCGTAACCTCGCTAGTGTCGCCTCTGTTGTTCTGAGCCTGGATCGTAAATGTCGGCGTAGGTACGGAGGTGAGCGTCGTGGCGGAACAACTGAAAGAACCGCCCGAGCAAGGGCAATGAGTGATTTGTGCGGGACTCGCTGAAGGCAGTATAATTTTGATCGCTGATCCGTCTGGTGCGCATGTGCCTGTAAAAGTATATTGTCCTCCTTGGTAAATCTTTCCTGGGTTGGAAAGGGCCACTGCACTTGCTGTTCGAGAAGAACCCGTTAAAGAAGGGCCTTCAGAGATCCCGCATCTTGTCAGTAAAAGTGCAGAGATGATTGCAAAAACTAAGGCTCGATTCTTCATCGTTACTGTCCCGTCCTTGAGTCTAAGTAGATGTCGACACGTCGATTCTGCGAGCGTCCTTCTTCAGTTTTGTTGTCAGCGATCGGTTTTGACGAGCCGAAGCCCTTTGTGGAAATGCGAGACGCCTCCACTCCGTGCTCAACAAGAAATGCTTTCACCGATAGGGCGCGAAGCCGAGACAGCCTTTCATTTCTCTTCTCGCTGCCGACGGAGTCGGTATGTCCTTCAACGCGAATATTTGCGGAAGGATGCTTTGCGATTGCCTCGACCACTTTCTGCAACTGAGCTTTTGCCTCCGGACTTAAGTCACTTGATTTGAAATCAAAAGTATTGCCTGACAATTTTAAGGCAAGTGAGTCGCTGATGGGTTCAGAAGAGGGGCGGGAGGGGGCCTTCCCAAATTGATAAGTCATGCCCACCGAAGCCATCAATTGATTTGTAGTTGCCTCCGAATTCACTTGGGAGATTTCGATTTTTTTGAAGGTCAAATATTGTAAATCAATGTCAAAAGTGAGATTCGGAATGTTTTTAATGAATGCATATCCGGATTTAATCCGAATTCCGAGAGGGGATTTAAGTTTATCGTCCTCGCCGGCATAAGTTTGCTTATCAAAAACGTACTGACCCCAAAGATCCACGCTGACTTGTGCGAAAAATCTATCTGAAAAATCAAACCGCGCCCCCGGTCCAATCAGGTATTCGTGACCTTTTAAGTTGGTTCCTCCGGCAGCGTCGAGACTCGAAACCTGACCTTGCCAACGATAATCAAGATGCGGACCCAGCATCCATTTTCCAAAGCGATAACTTGGCAAAGCCTCAAGCGATATTGCATTCATGGTTCTGGATTTGAGATTCATTTTAGAATCCTTCATGGAACCGATTCCCACGGATGCACTGAGCGGCAAAGCCCACTTGGACTCTTGGGCATGAGTGCTGAACGTTGCGAGGGCAAGCATCGAAAGAATAGTGAGCACCCGATTTCTACCGAAACGGCTGAGATTTATATTTTTTCTCGTTGGATGATCTTCCTTTGCCATGGGTTCTCCAAAATTGCCCGACAGTTTATTGTTGGTCAATTTTGGCAGAAATACTACGGTGTCTTGGATTATTTGAATCTTAGGATGAGAGAAAGATTGGCGTCCCCACGGGGATTCGAACCCCGGTTACTGCCTTGAAAAGGCAATGTCCTAGGCCTCTAGACGATGGGGACGCATCATTTAAAGAGACTTTGTTTTAGCTGAAGTCTTGCCGTGATTCAAGAGCAATTTTGTAAAACATTAAAATAGTGCGCCGCGCAAAGGCTTGAAAAATAAGCGAGAATCTTGAAGACTCCTTCCATGCAGCTTCGTGATCAAAAAAGTTTTTTCATTCGCCCGGCGACGGCGAGTGACCGGGCGGAAGTCTTGGCCTTGGCTAACGAAAGCGCGGCCGAGTTGGACGCGGGGTTTTCTTCATACCTCGCGGATGGCGAGTGCCTTTTCGAGGTCATCATCAACTCAAACGGCGTTTTGATCGGCGCTTTTCTGTGCATTCGCGACGAATGGCGGATGCTGGCAATGAATCCGAACTTTTTGAAGAAAGAAATCAGGGCCGCGGTCTTGAACCAGGTTCGCGACTGGGCCGAGAAAAAAGCTCAAGGCCGGCTGACGCTGAAGCCGCGCGTGATCGTCGGCGACTGGAAAACGTTCTTGAAATCGCAGGGCGTCCGATTCGAAACCGCACCCGATGGCGCGGACGTCATTGACCTGAGCGCGCTCTAACGCTGCACGCTCGTCAAGCGTTTGTCTCTGCCTTTCCTTTGGTGTTTTTTACACGGCCGGAATAGAATGTGGGAATGAGCGAAATCAAAAAACGGAACCTCAACCCCCTGGCTTTGGTCTTAGGATTGTCCGCAGTTTTATTCGGGCTTTTTCTGATCTTTTCTTTCGTCTATTTCTTCTCGAAAGGCGGCGATCGTTGGAAAGACAGCGGCGACAACTCCAAGATTTTCGCTTCAGCCAAAGGCGAGTACGTCGGCATCATCGAATTGAAGGGCGTGATCATGGATTCGAAAAAAATCCTGAAAAACCTGAAGGACGCCGAAGAAGACAAAGAGATCAAGGCCGTGGTTTTGCGTCTCGATTCGCCGGGCGGAGCGGTGGCGCCGTCGCAAGAAATTTACGAAGCCGTGAAGAAATTTCCGAAACCGCTCGTCGTCTCGATGGCGAGCGTCGCCGCTTCGGGCGCGTATTACGTCGCTTCGGGCGCGAAAAAGATTTACGCCAACGCCGGTACGCTCACCGGATCGATCGGTGTGATCATGGAATTTTTAAACCTGAAGAAACTCTATGACTGGGCCAAGATCGAGCGGTTTTCGATCAAGACGGGCAAGTTCAAGGACTCCGGCGCCGATTACCGCGAGATGAACTCCGAAGAAAAAGCGTATTTTCAAACCCTGGTGTTCAACACCCTCGATCAGTTTAAATCAGCCGTGGCCGAAGGCCGGCATTTGCCCCTCGATCAGGTCAGCGCGATCGCCGACGGACGGGTGTTTACCGGCATCCAAGCGAAGCAACTGAAACTGGTGGACGAGATCGGAACCTTGGACGATGCCGTTCAGGCCGTCGCGAAAGAGGCGAAGATCGAAGGCAAGCCCAAGGTGGCTTACCCCGCGAAGAAATCGCGCGGGTTTCTCGACCTGTTTACGAACCGAGAAGAGGATGACGACGGCTTCGAAGAAGGTCGCTCGTTCATCGATCGGATCGTCGATCATGCGGTCGATCGCGTGATCGGGCAGGTGACGGGACTCCGCGCCAGCTCCGATGTGCGTCCGGCCGGCCTGTACTGGATCTGGAATGGAACTCGTTAAACTGAGAGAAATCGCCGTCAAGGCGCTCGCTCAGGTCTATCACTCGAACCAATCGCTCGAAGTTTCACTGCTCGAAGAAATGACCCGCAAATCGGCTCAAACGCTTCCCGATTTTGACCGTGCCTGGTTGTACGAAATCACATCGGGCGTGCTTCGATATCGAGGACGGCTCGATTTCATCATCGATACCTATTCGCTCAAAAAAAAACCGACCGGGGTTTTGCGCCGTTATTTGCAAACGGCGGTGTTTCAACTGTTGGCGCAGGACGTTCCTTCGGCCTTGCCCGTGTCCGAGACGGTGCAGGCGATCCGGCAAAGCGAGGGCGAGCACCCGGCGAAATTCGCCAATGCCATTCTTCGAAAGGTAGCCGAGCATCGCGAAGACTGGAAGGCTTGGCGGGTGACGGAGGCCTCTCCCTTCGACGAGCAACTGGCTTGGTGCAGTTTGCCCGAATGGCTATTTAAGAAGCTTCGCAAAGAGCGAGGTTCGCCCTGGGTGTATGCGTTTTCGGAAGCGTGCCTCGCGCGCCCGCAAACTTGGTATCGCGAATTGGGCAAGGCCGAGCCGGTGCTGCTTCAAGACGGATATCAAGGCAACGAGCCCAAGGGCTACGTGCAAGATCTTTCGAACCAGAAATTAGTCCAAGCGGTGATCGCCGAGATCGGCGAGCGGGGGATGAAGGCGCCCAAAATCCTCGATCTATGCTCGGCGCCCGGCGGGAAGTCGCTGGGCCTGGCCGCCGCCGGATTTCACGTCGTCGCGACCGATACCGATTCGGATCGGCTTCAGAAAGTGATCGAGAACCGCACGCGGCTCGGATTTCAAGATCGCATCGAAGTCCGCCCTTACGAGCAGGTGAAGGGAACGGACGAGATTTTCGACGTAATCTGGATCGATGCTCCTTGTTCGTCGACGGGGATTATTCGCCGTCACCCCGAAATCAAATGGAACCGAAACGAGCAGGATGTGCTCCGTCTGGTCGAAGCCCAGCGAAATCTGTTACTTTGGGCGAAGCCCCGACTGAGCCCGGGCGGGTTCATCGTGTACAGCACCTGTTCGGTCTTGAATGCCGAAAACCGGCCTGAGATCGAGGGATTAACCGAGCAAAAGCGCTGGGAGTGGCTTCCGCAAGAGGTCTCGGGCGGCTCTGTGGACAATTCCGCGGGCGATGCCATCGCGGCCGTCATTTTTTAAATATAATTTATTGATTAATTAAACGGTCTCTGTTAAATTTCCCGTCAAAGAATCGGGCACCGTCCCGCCATCCAGATGAGGAAACATGATGAACAAGAATCAGGCTATCTTTTCCATTCCAGCGCTTTTGATCGGAACGATGTGTTTCGCTTCGGCATGGAACCCGAGCAACGCTCCCGAAAAATTCAACGTGGATTTCCACCCGGCGACTTACACGAAAAAATTCACCGATCTTCCGTTGGCGGGATCCGTCACGAATCAGCACATTCCTTGGTCGGACAGCTATTGGCCGAAGAACCGAGGCGGTGCCGCTTATCAATGGAAGAAGTATTCGACCGAAGACGCCCGTCAGAACCTCACTCCTCAAGAAGCGCAGCGGATGTTTCTCGATTATCGCCTTCCGAGCCAAAAAGAGCTGTCGCAGATGTCGCAAAAGGATCTGGACGAGCTTTCGCCGACTGAAAAATACGACATCTTCAGCGGAAAATTCAATTACCCGCTCACCAAGTCGTATTTGAATCGCGGTTTTTTTCATAAAATCAGCAACAAGTTCAACCGGAAAATGAGCAACTCCAAGAACAACGCGTACTGGGAAGGGTATTGCAACGCCTGGTCGGCGGCCTCGCTTCATTACCCGGAACCGAAGCCGGTATCGCGGACCGTGACCGTGAACGGAAAACAGATTACCCTGAATTTCGGCTCGGGCGACGTCAAGGCCCTGATGGTGGCCAGCTACGCCGAGCATCTGGGAGGCAACCCTCAGATGGGGAACTTCTGTAACCAGAAACTCACCTTTCCGGGCACGAAGATGTTCAACGGAAAAGAAGTGTACACGCAATACGCCGATACCGATGGCCTGATGATGAGCGATTACCCGGCCTACATCCGCAATTTCCAAGCGAGTGTGAAGCGCGTGGGCTACGACCCGGATCTGGGTTTGAGCGCCGCCGACGCGGCCGATCCGAATCTCGCCGATCGATTGTCGGGAATCCTGAACAGCGATCTGAATTGCCAGGACACGAACGCGGGCGCCTTTCACGTCTTGATGGCCAATCAATTGGGACTGATGAAGGAAGGCTTCGTGATCGACAAGACCATGGACGTCGAGATCTGGAACCAGCCGGTTTTCAAATACGTTTCGACCGTCGTCGGCCCGGCAGCGCTGTCGGCCACGAAGGCTCCACAAGCGATCTCGGCCGTGCAGGTGAAGACTTCGCTCTTCTACGGCGACGATACCGATTACGGCTGGACGTACTGGAATCCGACCTTGACCAACCTTTTCGGAACCGACAGCTCCTTCTTGGACGAGTTCTACCGTTATCAGCGCATGCTGATCAAACAGGGCGATCAGGACAAGATCCTGAGCTATCCGAACAACGTCATCGGGGTTTCGCATTATACGTATAACCTTGAGCTGGACGCCGCCGGAAACGTCGTGGGCGGAGAATGGCTGAGCTTCGATCGTCCCGACATCGCTTGGCTTCCGCACAAGTTCGCTTTCGACGGAAAGTTTCAGAATCTGAACCGTCTTTACGAGCCGATCCAAGTGCCGGCCGACGCGACTCCGAACTTCGGGGATGAGGAATAATCCTCACCCTTTGGGAGCGGGTGGAGCGATCAGAGCGAGAAGTTTTTCGAGCTCTTTCAGGCGGATTTCGGGATAGAACTCCGTCCGGCGCTTCCACTCTTCCTGAAAGTGCCCGAGGCTCTGGTCCGCGAGTTCTTGAACCTGGCTTCGCAGCCGATCGTTTTCGCCCAGCGAGCTCTCGATCATCTTGAGCCGGTTCTGCAGCAAATCGAGCGCGTTTTCCAACTGGCGCTTTTGCTGATCCATCTGCTGAACCTGATCCACGAGGTGAGTCTGCGGAATGATCTGCGGTTTTAAGCTCATACGTCCACCTCGGTTCCGTAGGCGGTTTTCATCGCCTCGGCGGCGGCCTTCAAGGCCTCGGCCGTTTTTTCGGGTACCTCGGGGTCGGTCGCGGCCACGTGCACCTGATGCTTGAGTCGATTCTCTTGCCATTCGATACACTGTTCGAGGATGCGCTTTTGTTCGCGCAGGATCTTGTTTTCGAGAATGACCGAGCTTGCGTTCTGTTCGTCGCCGCCGAGTTCGGCGATCTTCGTTTCGCATTGATGGACTTGTTCGGCCAGGACGTAAAGCTGGTCGTCCAGCCGGATGCGCTCGCCGATCTGACGGAATTTAAAACCGGTCAGGCGCGAGATGAACAGATCGGTCGTCGGGAAGTCGCCGATCGCGCGTTCGGTGCAGATCCAGTAAATCTTCTGCTTCGCATGGGCTGAGACCTTCTTCTTCAATTCGGCCAGGCCTTGCAAAAGGGCCGCATCTGAGAAGGCCGCATTCGACAGGTTGACGAGCAGGGTCTCGTCCAGATCGGCGGCGATCGATTCGAGCCCTACGGTCAGAAGCTTGAATTGAGCCTCGTCGACGAACCCGCGAATGGACATGCAGCCTAAACCTTCAAAACGTTCGTATTTCAGCTTCATTTGAGCACCCCCGCGTTCAGGGCGAAATCGAGGTATTCGAGTTCGGGCAATCCCACGCCCGCGCGTCCCGAGGCTCCGAAATCCGAAAGCTTGAGCCGCTCGGTGAGTTCGACGCCCAGTTCGCCGATTCCGGAAAGATCGTGCACGTCTTTGTGTCCGCTGATCCAGGTCAGGTACGGCGCGGCCCACACGCTCATGGCCTCGCCGACCGGATCGAAGAGCGACAGGCTCTGGCCCAGATAGGCCCCGATGATGCCGGTGTGGACGCCGAAGGTTTTCATTTCGAAGGCGACTCGGATCATCTCGGTATGCTTCAGGGTCGCCAGCTTTTTGTAAAACTCGGGCGCCTGAGCCGGGCGCAACACCATGAGCGAAATCTGGCTCAGCTGCCGCAGAAAGGCCGTCACCGGAGTCAGTTTTTCGAGCGTGAGTTTCGACTTGTGTCGCGAAAGCTTGATGATCGTCTTGCCTTGCTCGATCGACTTGGTGAAGGCCTGGTTGATCGGCTCGTCGAACTTCGTCTGCCCGAGGTCGAGCAGGGGAGTGCGCTGCAGGTAAAAAATAAAGTCGAACATCAGCCCCGCCGCGAAGGCGAGGTCTTTGTAGCGGCTTTCTTCGCCGAACGCGACCTGGGCTTGATGTGAATACTTCAGCAGATCTTGCGGTTTGCCGGGCAAGCGGCCCGAGCTTTCGTCGAGCTTCAGTTCTTTCACGTTCAAGACCTGATTGAAGAGGTTGACGATGAGCCAGTTGCGGGTGTGTTTCGTCTGGTAAAAACGGATTTGCTCTTCGAGCGGGGTTTCGGTCTCTTGAGCGTTGATCGACTTGATGAGTTTTTGAAACGGAGGAATCAGATTGGGGTGCCGGTTGAAGGTATCCAGAAGAAGCTGGACCCGTTCTTCGATATTTCCGGGCTCTTCGAGCAGATTCGAGACCGACGTGGCGGCGAAAGGACCGATGATTTTTTGAAAAAGATCTCCGATCAGCGCCAAAGCGGGGTTCGCTTCGGGGCTGGAGTTCGAGGCGGAAGCTTGCGGGCTATGATCGGCCGGTTCCGTACTCACCCAGTGGATCTCCTAGGGGGATCCAGGTTTCCATTCCTTGTTGGCTGTGAACAGCGAGGTCCTCGCTCAAAATCAATCGATTTCGTTGAAGCACCCAAATCACCGTTGACCCCCCAAATAAAAAATAACCCTTTTCTTGGCCTTTTTCAAATTTAACTGGGTAGCTGCCATTTAAACGATATGCGGTCTGGACGATCTTCCCGACGCCCAAGGCGCCGACTTCGATCATGGCGACCTTGCCGAAGACGTCGCTTTCCAGCAGCGCGACCTGGCGTTCGTTTTCGAGAAAAACATCGGGTTTTGCGCCCAAAGCGAGAGGATTTACCGAATGCAGGTTCCCCGCGACCCGATAGGCGCGTTCGATCTTTCCCGAAACCGGAAAATGAAAACGGTGGTAATCGACGGGGCACAAACGGGCGATGATCAGGGTTCCACCGTCAAATTCCGAACTCACGGAATCCTCGCCGTTCTTTTCGCCCAAGAGGCGGGCGAGGTCGATCTCGATCCCCTTGACCCGGAACCGGCTCGTGGAGCGGATGTTTTCGAAGGCAAGATAGCGGGCTTCGGCACCCGCGCAAAAAACGTTCTTCGATTCGGCGAAAGCGCGTTTGCCCGGTTTGAACCGGCGGATGAAAAAATCGTTGAAGCACGAATAGTCGGCTTTTTCGTAATCGTTCATCTCGATGCCGTAACGTTCGATGAACCCCGGGATCTTGCTTTTGCTGATCGCCGAGTTTTCGTAAGCCCCCATCAGAAGGCTCAGCCATTTTTTAGAAAAAATACGATCGGTGAGGGAGAATCCGAGTCGGCCCTGATAAGCCCACTCTAAAAAGTCATTTCCGTAAACGCTTTCGACTTCGATCTGCTTTGAAACGCGGTTGTAATATCGGATCATGGCGATCTTCAGAGTATCGGATCACGTCACCTCTTTGAAGGCCTTTCTTCGCGATCCATCCGATTTGATCGGGTTGGCAGACCTGATTCTGCAATCCTCGCGGCGTTCTCATCGCGTCGCTGACCACGCGGGATAATCCCGTCGCCATGTCGGGCATGAGCTTTTTTTCGCCATTTTGAGCGGCAATCCACACGAACGAAAACTTCAGCCAGTCGCGGACGCCGCCGAGTTTGATCGAAAATTTTTTGAAGAACGATCCGGGCAGCTGCGCGGGCACCGAAAAATGGCACCAGTCGCGTCCTTCGGCCAGCGGGCAACGACTGTCGTGCAAACAGGGGCCCCACAGCGGATGGGGCATGAGTTCGTCGCGAATCTGCGACACCCGTTGCGACGCCGATTTGAACGCGGGTTCGACGATCAGAACGCCCGCGCCTTTTGGAGCTTTCAAAAAGGGGCCCAAGCCCTGTTGAAACACGCGGGGGTCCGCGATTTTTTGGGGAGCGCTTTCGTTCAACACGTTTCCGAACAGCACGAGCGAGGCTTCGAAGTCGAAGTCGGCGGGGTGTTTCCACCAGTCGCGCGATTCGGTGACGAGATCGACGTCGCCCTCGAAGTCCGAAAATTTTTCAAGCACAGAACTGAAGAAAGCCTCGCCATCTTCGAGAATCGCCGAATTGCGATCGATCCAATGCAGGCGCACCGCAAAGGGCAGGCGTTTGGATTGACGATAGCGTTCGAGAAGAAAAATAAAAAACGCGATCGAGGCCGTACCCGGGCCCGACCCCACGTCGATGATGCGCAAAACGCCGGTTTTTTCGGCGTGCGCGATCGCAGCGTCGACCGCTTTCGGATAACGGTCGAAGAGGGTCAGAAACTTGGCGCCTTGAAGGGCGAAGAAATAAAGAAAGTAACTCGACCGGAACCGAGCAGTCGTGAAGTAGTTCGGCAGCCGCGAGCCTTGGCGGTCTTCGGTGAAAAATCCCGAAAGTTCGAGTAACCCTTTCGAAAAAAACGTCACGTCCGCTTTGTCGAAGGGTTTATTTTTCCAGGATTCTTGCGGAGAAAATCGGCTTTTCACGAAAGCGGGCACGAGTTCGTCGAGCACGGTCGTCCAAAGCTCCGGAAACTGCGGCGGCACCGTCAAAGAAGGAGCGGCTTCGAAGGGAGAATTCTTTTGCGTTCGGAATGCGGGAGAAGCTTTGGTTTTGAACATTGAGTCTGATATACTGGAGAGGAGGCGAATTTGAAAAAGGAGTTTTCGATGCGTTTCTTAAATCCATCTCCAGCATCCCAGAATTCCATTTATAAATCAACATTTTACTGTGTCGGATGCAACCGCGAGCGGAGACTTTCGGCCCCCACGCGCGTGGGTTCTCCTCGCTTTTTCTTTCACATCGCGATTACGACGGCGTTTTGCACGCTCCTGACCTGGCATTGGTTCGGGCTGAAGGGCGCTGGCTTTTTTCTGATTCCGGTGGGGCTTGCTTTCGAAGCGATCTATCGGCTGAAAATGCGTTCCGATTTGATCTGTCCGGATTGCCGTTTCGATCCCACGCTTTATCTGGTCGATCCCGACAAAGCGGTGCGCCAAGTCGAGGAAACTTGGAAGAAAAAATTCGAAGAAAAAGGGCTGCCCTATCCCGAGACGAAGCGCTCTTTTCGCTCCCGAAACAAGACTGCTTGACGGAAAGACGGCCTTCGGCGTAAGTCTTACGCATGGCAATTAATAAAGTGATTTTGATTGGGAATTTGGGGCAAAATCCGGAAGTGCGTTACTCGCCATCTGGGCAAG
>Ga0164242_10000255_pt1 | contig 67295 bp, 51 predicted proteins | sample OricomgcompostMG_FD_108783 | JGI IMG/M metagenome (GOLD analysis project Ga0164242, IMG submission 108783) | Miracle-Growth compost microbial communities from Emeryville, California, USA - Original compost - Miracle growth compost (MG) ... | reverse complement strand
CGAGATGAGGGCTCCCACCCACTTTGTTGGGGTAAGGCTCCCTGTAGACGACGGGGTTGATAGGCCGGGTATGGAAGCCTTGTGAGGGGTGGAGTTGACCGGTACTAATAGGCCGAGGGCTTGACCACAGCTGCTATGCGTCCACTGTGCGGTTCCCGGGTTGCGAACAACCTGGTCGGAACCGTTTGACCAACTGAAGAGTGTGTTCGCTGAACCCTTTAGGGTTTCGGTGGCCATAGCGAAGAGGAAACGCCCGGTAACATTCCGAACCCGGAAGCTAAGCTTTTCTGCGCCGATGGTACTGCATGGGGGACCGTGTGGGAGAGTAGGACGCCGCCGAACAATACGTGGAGCCGAGGCCCCAGCGATTCGCTGGGGCCTCGGCTTTTTTGTTGGGGGAACGCCGGGTTGGGCGCGCTGCGCGGGGCCGCGGCGGGTGCGGGACACTGGGAGTCGACCCTCCCATGCGCTCGGACGAGCCATGGATCGGGCCAGAAAAGCTATGCAGAAGGAGTCGTCAGTATGACGAACCCAGCCGAGGGACGGCCTGAGCGCCGCTCGGATGACGGACCGCGGAACAGCGGTGGCACCGGCCGACGTGACAACCGGGGCGAGGGCGGCCGCACCGGCGGCGGCTCGCGGGACCGCTGGTCCTCCGAGGGACGTGGCCCGCGCCGCGACGACCGGGATCGCGACGGCGGCGGCCGGCGTGAGGGCGGTTTCAGGCGTGACGACCGGTCCGGTGGTGGTCGTTCGTCGGGCGACCGTCCGTCCTACGGCGGCCGTTCCGGCGATCGCCCGTCCTACGGTGGGCGCTCCTCGGGCGATCGCCCGTCCTACGGTGGGCGCCCGTCCGGGGACCGTCCGTCCGGTGGCGGGTTCCGTCGTGACGACCGTCCGTCCTACGGCGGGGGCCGTCCCTCGGGCGACCGTCCTTCCTATGGGGACCGTCCGTCCGGTGGTGGATACCGTCGTGACGACCGCCCGTCCGGTGGCGGCGGCTTCCGCAGGGACGACCGTGACGGCGGGTTCCGCCGGGACCGGGACGACCGCGGCGGCTACCGCCGCGACGACCGCGGCGGCGAGCGGCGGGACGACCGCCGCGACGACCGTCCACGCAGCTTCGGCGGGGACCGCGACCGTGACCGCACCCCGCGCTGGGAGGACCGCGGCGATCGCGGCCGTCCCGAGCGCGACAGCCGTCCGGGCGGCGGCTACCGCCGTGACGACCGCCCGAGCGGAGGCTTCCGCTCCGACGAGCGCGGCGACCGCGGCGGGGACCGTTTCCGCCGCGATGACCGTCCCTCCGGCGGTTTCCGCCGTGACGACCGTGGCGGGGAGCGGCGTGAGGAGCGTCGTGACGACCGTCCGCGCAGCTTCGACCGCGGGGATCGCCCGTCCGGTGGGGGCGGCTTCCGCCGTGACGACCGCCCGTCCGGTGGCGGTGGCTTCCGCCGTGACGACCGTCCCTCCGGGGGGTTCCGCCGTGACGACCGTGGCGGGGAGCGGCGTGAGGAGCGTCGTGACGACCGTCCGCGCAGCTTCGACCGCGGGGACCGTCCGTCCGGTGGCGGCGGTTTCCGCCGTGACGACCGCCCGTCCGGTGGCGGCGGTTTCCGCCGCGACGACCGGCCCTCCGGCGGCGGTTTCCGCCGTGACGACCGTGGCGGGCCGCGTCGCGACGACCGTGGGCGGGGCGACCGCGGTGGCCGGGGCGGGCGCTTCCAGCGTGACGACCGGCCGGGCCGACCGTGGCGTGACGGCGACGAGCAGCGCCCGGAGCCGGTTCGCCGGCTGCCGATCCCGGAGGACGTCACCGGCTACGAGGTCGACGCCGACGTCCGCCAGGAGCTGATGAGCCTCCCGAAGACCCTCGCGGAGGACGTGGCCAAGAACCTGGTGATGGTCGCTCGCCTGCTGGACGAGGAGCCGGAGGAGGCCTACGCCTACTCCCGCGTCGCGCTGCGTCTGGCGTCGAGGGTCCCGTCGGTGCGCGAGGCTGCGGGCTTCGCCTCCTATGCCACCCAGCGGTACTCCGAGGCGCTGACCGAGTTCCGCGCCGCGCGCCGGATGACGGGCCTCGCCGATCTGTGGCCGGTGATGGCCGACTGCGAGCGCGGCCTCGGCCGACCGGAGCGTGCGCTGGAGATGGCGGGCGCCCCGGAGGTCAAGCGACTGGACAAGGCGGGCCAGATCGAGATGCGCCTGGTCGCCGCCGGCGCCCGGCGGGACATGGGCCAGCTCGACGCCGCCGTGGTCACCCTGCAGTGCCCCGAGCTGGGCGCGCGGCAGGTCCAGCCGTGGACCGCCCGCCTGCGCTACGCCTACGCGGACGCGCTGATCGCGGCCGGCCGTGAGGAGGAGGCGCGCGACTGGTTCGCCAAGGCGGCCGAGGCCGACACCGACGGCGCGACCAACGCGGCCGAACGGCTCGCGGAGATCGACGGCATCGAGTTCACCGACGCGCTCGACCCGGAGGCCGAGGAGGACGAGCCGGGCGACTCGCTCGTCGAGGATCGGCGCAAGGCCAAGCCCGTCGCGCACGTGGAGACCGGCGCCGAGAACGACGACCGCGACGACCGCGGCCAGGACGCCCGCACCGCGGACGCCCGGGACGAGGACGACCGGGGCGAGGAGGACCTCGACCGCGACGACCTCGACGGCGAGGACGGCTCCGGGGAGTTCGCCGAGGGCGACGGCGAGGACTACTACGACGATGACGACGAGGAGGACGAGGAGGAGGGCGTCTCCCGGTACACCGGGAAGCCCCTCGACCAGTCCTGACTCCTGATCACCGTCCGATCAGCAGCACGCCCGGAGGCCGGGTCCGCGCTCACCGCGCGGGTCCCGGCCTCCGTCGTCGTCGAGCAGCTGCGCGGCTTCATCCCGCCGGTCCGCGCTCGTTCTCCGGGCAGCCCGGGTCGAGGTCGATGCTGCGCAGCACGAGCCCGGTGGCCGGCTTGGGGCCGAAGGAGGTGGACTTGCGCGGCATGGTGACGCCCTGTTCGGCGAGTTCGCGCACGATCGCCTCGGCCACCGGGTGCATCAGCACGGCCGTCCCGCCGGTCCGCCGCGCCTCGCGCACGGCCCCGTCGAGGTCGTGCAGGTAGCCGATGTGCTCGGGGGCGTCGGGAACCCGCCAGACGCGGTCCAGCAGGAGGGCGTGCAGCACGGCCGCGTCCAGCTGCCTCCAGGCCGCCGGCCGGCCGGCCGGGAACGCCTCCGCCGGCAGGTCCTCGGGCCGGGCGCTGATCAGATGGTGCCGCTCGCCGTCGGTCAGCACGAAGGCGTTGGCGGGCACGGCGTCCGGCCCGGGGGTCTCCTTGACCTCCGCGAGCCGCGCCAGGGCGTGCGCCGGGCTGCCGGTGAGCGGCGAGACCGTCCAGCCGGGCCGGCCCGCGACGGCGGCCAGCGCGCGGTCCGGCGGCAGCTGCCGCAGCACCCGGTGGATGGCGCGCACCTGCAGCGGGTACCGGGCGGTGTCGACCAGCAGCACCAGCCCGCGCTCCCACGGGCTGCGGGCGAGGTAGCGGTGCTCGTGCTGGAGCCGCCGGTACATCGCCCAGCGGTGGTGGCCGTCGGCGATCAGGGCGCGGCAGGTCGAGAGGTCGTCGGCGACTGCGGCCTGGTCGCAGCGGTCGGTGACCGCCCACAGCCGGTGGCAGGTGCCGTCCACGGTGGTGGTGGAGAGCAGAGGCGGGCCGGCGGCCGCGCGCTCGACGACCTCCGCCGCCGCGCCGCCACCCTGGTAGGTGAGCAGCAGCGGTTCGAGGTTGGCGCGCGTGCTGCGCATCAGGCCGACACGGTCGGCGACCGGGCGCGGCATCACGTCCTCGTGCGGGAGGACGATGCCGGCCTCCGGGCCGGTGACGGCCAGGGCGCCGATCAGGCCCCGCTGCACGACGGCCGTCGCCCCGGCCGTCCCCCCGCCGTCGCCGTCACCGGCACGAGCGCTGTCGACCTCGCCGGCCGGGACGCGCTGCTCGTAGACGTAGAGGGCCGGCTCGGGGTCGGGGCGCAGGACGCCCTCCCGCCGCCAGCGGGCGAGCAGGGCCGCCGCGTTGCGGTAGCCGTCGACCGCGTCGCTGCCGCTGGGCAGGATGAGCCGGACGATGTTGTGCGGGTCGGCGGTCTCCAGGCTGGCCCTGCTGTCGGGGTCGACCACGTCGTAGGGCGGGGAGGTGACCGCGGCCAGGGATTTCACCCGCTCAGGCGCGTAGCGCAGCCCGCGGAAGGGCGCGAGGGAGAGTCCCGCGGCGGGTACGCGGCCGGAGGGTGTCGGCCGGGGTGCCGCCGCAGCCGTTCCGGGGTCGCCGGTCGTCGCTGCACTGAGCTGGTCCACCCTGGGCATGTTAACCGCGTGCCCGCCCGGCGGTGATCACGGGTGAGCCGCCGGGCCCGCGGGGGGAATGACATGAGGGCAACCAGGGCACGACGGGTGCGACTGCGGCCGAAGGGAGAACGGTCATGGGCGAACTGCCGCGCAGCGGCTCAGGAGGCGACGGCCCGGACGCGGGCCGGGGCGACCCGCACGGCGGCGCCGGGAACAACGGCGGCCGTGCGGCGGGGAGCAGCGCCTCCCACGGCCTCGACGGCGCCGCCGCTCCCGGCGCACCCGCCGGTGACGTCTACGAGTGGTTCCGGCGGGGCAGCGAGCTGCTGACCCAGGGGCATCCGGCGGCGGCCGAGCAGCTGCTCGCACGCGCCGCGCAGGCCGAGCCGCGCTCGCGCTCGGTGCGCGAGGCGCTGGCCCGGGCCCAGTTCGACTCGGGCTCCTACCGGGCGGCGCTGGAGAACTTCCGGACTGTGGCGCTGGAGGACCCGGCCGACCACTACGCGCAGTTCGGCTGGGGCCTGGCGGCGGCCCGGATCGGCGACTTCGAGACCTCCGCGGAGCACCTGGCGCTGGCCGTCGCGCTGCGCCCCGGCTCCGACCACTACCGGGCGGCGCTGCGGCAGACCAGGGCGACGCTGCGCGCCCGCGCGGGGGCGTTCGGTACGGTCGGGAACGAACCGACCGTCCCGGACCGCGGCGTGCGCGACAGCGCCCGCCCGGCGCCGGAGGACCGCGGCCGCCCCGGCGGCCCCGAGGGAGACGACCCACGATGACCGACGGCCCGCGCCGGACCGCCCCCCAGGCCTGCGAGCGCCCGCTGCGCGAGGCGTACGACACGGCACTGCTCGACCTCGACGGCGTCGTCTACGCCGGCCCGGAGGCGGTTCCGCACGCGGTGGAGTCGCTCACCGCAGCGCACGACGCCGGGATGCGGCTCGCCTACGTCACCAACAACGCCTCCCGCACCCCGGACGCGGTGGCGGAGCATCTCACCGAGCTCGGCGTGCCGGCGGCGGCCGAGGACGTGGTCACCTCCGCGCAGGCCGCGGCGCGGCTGGTCGCCGAGCGGGTGCCGGCGGGCGCGGAGGTGCTGGTGGTCGGCGGTCAGGGGCTGGTGGAAGCGGTGCGCGAGCGCGGGCTGCGGCCGGTGTCCGAGCTCGGCGAGGGGACGGCGGCCGTGGTCCAGGGGTACTCGCCGGACCTCGGCTGGCGGCAGCTCGCCGAGGCCTCCTACGCCGTGCACCGAGGGCTGCCGTGGGTGGCGTCCAACACCGACCTGACCGTGCCGACCGCGCGCGGCAAGGCGCCGGGCAACGGGACGCTGGTCAACGCGGTGCGCGCGGCCACCGGCGCGGAGCCGGTGGTGGCGGGCAAGCCGCTGCCGCCGATGCACCGCGAGACGGTGATCCGCACCGGCGCGAAGCGCCCGCTGGTGGTCGGCGACCGGCTGGACACCGACATCGAGGGGGCGTTCAACGGCGGCGTGGACAGCCTGCTCGTGCTCACCGGGGTCACCGGCCCGGCCGAGCTGCTCGCGGCCCGCCCGCAGCACCGGCCGACTTATGTCGCGGCGGACCTGCGGGGCCTGGCGGAGCCGCAGCCGGAGGTGACCGCGGACGGCGACGGCTTCGCGTGCCGGGGCTGGCGGGCGTCGGTGGCGGACGCCGGACGCGGCGGTGCGGGCGTGCTGCGGCTGGACGCGCGCGGCGAGGACCCGCTGGACGGCCTGCGCGCGCTGTGCGCGGCGGCGTGGGGCGCGGCGGACGCGGCGGGCGGCGTGGGCGGGAGCGGCACCGAGGACGCCGCGCCCGACGCGCGCAAGGCGCTCGCCGACCTGGGGCTCTGACCCCCGCAGACCGGGGTTCCCCGGGTCTCCCCGGGTCGGCGAGGAGGAGCGGTAGGCGGAGGGGAGAGGCGGAAGCCGGGCCCGACACGCCGCCGGCGGTGCGCGGCGCCCGTGCCCGGCGCGCCCGGGCGCGGCGCCGGAGCGGCGCGCGCCGGAGCGGCGCGCGTCAGAGCAGGGAGCGCAGCCGGAGCAGGTCGCGCAGGCCGGCTTCCAGCTTGACCCGGCCGGTGGCCCAGGCGTGGGCGAAGTTCAGCTCGCCCGCGACGAGGGCGACGAGGTCGTCTCCGCGCATCGCCAGCCGGATCTGGGCGCGCTCGGAGGGTGGGCCCGGGACCTCGGTGACGTCCTGGATCCGGCCGTCGCGCAGCCGGCCGAGGAAGGTGAGGTCGAGGTCGGTGATCCAGCAGCTCAGGGAGCGGTCCAGGGCGGCGGCCCGGCGGACGTCGCCCTCGGCCCGGGACAGGTTGGCGCTGAGCCGGTCCAGCGCGGCGCGGCACTGCTCGGAGGTGGCCATGGAGTGGCTCCAGTGGGGCGGTGGTGCGGTCGGGTGGGGGCTGGGGTAGGGGCTCTGACGGTGATCAATCGTGTCCTCGCCGACCGTACCCGGTGCCACCGCCCGGCTCGCGGTAGCGTCGGCACGACGGTGATGGACGCGGAGGAGGGAGCGGCGATGCGTGACGTACTGCGCGAGTGCCTGCGGATCGGGACCGCTGTCACACAGACGGCGTTGCGACGTACCGAGGAGGCCGCGCGCCAGGCCCTGACAGCGGCCGGGGTGGACCCGGACAAGGCGCGGCGCACGGTCGTGGAGTCCGTGCCGCAGCCGGTGCGGGAGGGCGCCGAGCTGGCGGTCGGCCTGGTCCGGAGCGAGGCGGAGAAGGCCTGGAGCCGGCTCGGCGACGGGGCGACGCAGGTCGGGGTGGTCCTGGAGACCCTGGAGCGCTGGATGCGCGATCTCGACGGCACGCGCGGCGGCGGGACCCCGGCCGGCGGGCCGGAGGCCGGGGCCGGGACCGCCGCGCCGGAGCGCACCGAGCCGGCGGGCGCCGCGTCGGCGGGGCCGGCGGTCGGGACCGAGGCCGCCGGCGAGCAGGAGCTGAGCCCGGTCGAGCGGGCGCGCCGCGCGCGCACCGGCCCGGGCCCGGTGGCCCGCACCCCCGGCCGGGCCGAGGAGGCCTTCCCGCGTCCAGCGCGCACCGCCACCCCGAGCACGACGCCGACGCCGGTGCGGGTCTTCGTGGACGACGAGGCGGCTCCGGAGGCGGGCGCCCGTCCGGCCACCCCGCGCAAGAGCGCCGCGAAGAAGGCCCCTGCGACGCCGACCACGGTCGCGAAGAAGGCGACCGCGAAGAAGACCGCCGCGAAGAAGGCCCCAGCGGTGGCGGACGAGCCCGCCGACGCCGGAGCGAAGCTCCCCGCGAAGAAGACCGCGGCCAAGAAGACCCCCGCGAAGAAAGCGGCGGCGAAGCAGGTCGCCGCCGCGAAGACGACGGCGCCCGGGCCGGCCGCCAAGAAGACCACGGCGAGGAAGACCACCGCCCGCAAGTCGGCCGCCGGCCAGGACACCTTGTCCGCGCGGCCCGCCCAGTCGGGGCAGCGCGAGGGGGGAGACAGCCGTGAGTGACGCCGATCCGCTCGGCCCGCCGGGCGAACCCGCCACGGTCCCGACCGCCACGACCGCAACCGACCAGGCAGCGGGAGCGGCTGGACCGGGCTCCGTCACCGTTGCGCGGCAGGCCGGGGGCGATGGCGCAGAAGCGGCCGAGCCGGGGGCCGCCCTTGCCGTGCACCCGACCACGCCGACCGCGGTGCCCCTCGCCGCCACCGGTCCGGCCGAGGGCGGAGCAGCGGACGTGCCCGGCGGCGCCTACGCCGCCGCAGGCCCGGACGCCGGAGCCGCAGCGACCGAGGCCGCGGCCGAAGGCCCCGCGGAGCCGGCCGCCGCCTCCGACGTCGCCGAGCGGGAACTCGCCGGGCTCCCCGGCGATGGCTCGGACGGGGAGCCGCTGGGGCTGGAGGTCCGGGAGACCGGGCATTCCGGGGTGGACGGCGCCTTGGCGAAGCTGGCCGAGTTGGACGGGGTGCCGACGGAGTCGCACGCGGCCGTGTACGAGGATGTGCACGAGCGGCTGCGCGAGACCCTGACCGCGCTCGACCGGGCGCCCGGCCCCCCACCGCCGGGGCAGGCCGGGGGACCGGGGCGGGGGCCGGGGCCGCAGCGGCCTCCGGGGCAGCAGCCGGGCCAGGGCCCGCGTCCGGGCCCGCGCTGACCGCACCGGCCGGCCCGCCGGCGCACCGCGCGGTCCGCGCGGTCCGCCCGCCGGGTGCGGCCTCGTGCGGCCCCGCAGCCCTCGCCGCCGCAGCCCGTCGGGCCCGCACCCCGCGACCCGTTCCCGCGACAGGAGTTGAAGTACCCGTGGCAGTCGCACGTCGCCGCCTCGACGCCGAACTCGTCCGCCGCAAGCTGGCCCGCTCGCGCGAGCACGCGAGCGAGCTGATCGCGGCGGGCCGGGTGACCGTCGGCGGCACGACCGCCACCAAGCCGGCCACGCAGGTGGAGACCGGCGCGGCCGTCGTGGTCGCCGCCGACGAGAACGACCCGGACTACGTCTCCCGCGGCGGCCACAAGCTGGCCGGCGCGCTGGCGGCGTTCACGCCCCGGGGCCTCGTGGTCGAAGGTCGGCGCTGCCTGGACGCCGGGGCCTCCACCGGCGGGTTCACCGACGTCCTGCTGCGCGCCGGCGCGCGCCAGGTGCTGGCGGTGGACGTCGGCTACGGGCAGCTCGCCTGGTCGCTGCAGAGCGACGAGCGGGTGGTGGTGATGGACCGCACCAACGTCCGCGAGCTCAGCCTGGAGCAGATCGGCGGCGAGCCGGTGGATCTCGTCGTGGGGGACCTGTCGTTCATCCCGCTCGGGCTGGTGCTGCCCGCGCTGAGTGCGTGCGCGGGGCCGGAGGCGGATCTGGTGCTGATGGTGAAGCCGCAGTTCGAGGTCGGCCGGGAGCGGCTGGGCAGCGGCGGCGTGGTGCGCTCGCCGCAGCTGCGCCGGGAGATGATCGAGAAGGTCGCGGCCCAGGGCGCGGAGCTCAGGTACGGCGTGCGGGGGGTGGCGGCAAGCCCCCTGCCGGGGCCGTCCGGCAACGTCGAGTACTTCCTGTGGTTCCGCCGGGACGCCGCGCCGCTCGATCCGGCCGAGGCGGCGCGGGCCGTGGCCGAAGGCCCGAAGTGACCCGCGGCGGCGTGCGGGTAGGGTCGGGTCACGTGCCCTGTGTCCGCGGGGCGCGCCGAGCAGTGGGGGAGGCCCCGCCGGACGCGACGGCGGTCCGGTCCCGGGCGCAGCGGAGGAGTCCATGAGCGACCGCACGGTCTTCCTGATCGCGCACACCGGCCGGCCGGCCGCGCTGCGCAGCGTCGAGTACCTGGTCCACGGCCTGCTGGAGTCCGGGATCGGGTTGCGTGTGCTGAACGAGGAGGCCTCCGACCTGGACCTCCCGGCGGAGGTGGAGTGCGTCCCGGCGGGCCCGGACGCGGCCCTGGGCTGCGAGCTGATCCTGGTCGCCGGCGGCGACGGGACGCTGCTGCGGGGCGCGGAGCTGTCCCGCGAGTCGGGTCTGCCGATGCTCGGGATCAACCTGGGCCGGGTCGGCTTCCTCGCCGAGGCGGAGCGGGACGACCTGGCCGTGGTGGTCGAGCGGGTGGTCGCCTCGGACTACGCGGTCGAGGAGCGGATGACGCTGGACGTCCTGGTCCGGCGCAACGGCGACGTGGTGCACCAGGACTGGGCGCTGAACGAGGCCTCGGTGGAGAAGGCCGCCCGGGAGCGGATGCTGGAGGTCGTCATCGAGGTGGACGGCCGCCCGGTGAGCGGCTTCGGCTGCGACGGCGTGGTGTGCGCGACGCCGACCGGTTCGACGGCGTACGCGTTCTCGGCGGGCGGCCCGGTGGTGTGGCCGGAGGTCGAGGCGCTGCTGATGGTGCCGATCAGCGCGCACGCGCTGTTCGCCAAGCCGCTGGTGACCTCCCCGAGATCGGTGCTGGCGGTGGAGGTGCAGCCGACCACCTCGCACGGCGTGCTGTGGTGCGACGGGCGGCGGACGGTGGAGCTGCCGGCCGGCGCCCGGGTCGAGGTGCGGCGCGGGCATGTGCCGGTGCGGCTGGCCCGGCTGCACCGGGCGCCGTTCACGGACCGGCTGGTGGCCAAGTTCGCGCTGCCGGTGACCGGTTGGCGCGGCGCCCGGCAGGCCTAGGGGGCACGGCCGATGGCGGGAGAACACCTCTTCGGGTGGGGGCCGGGGGCGGTCGTCGCGGAGCGGGGCCGATACCTCGTATGGTCGTTCCGTGCTTGAGGAGATGCGGATACGGAAGCTGGGGGTCATCGACGACGCCGTGGTCGAGCTGGCCCCGGGCTTCACGGCCGTCACCGGCGAGACCGGTGCGGGCAAGACCATGGTGGTCACCAGCCTCGGCCTGCTGCTCGGCGGCCGTGCGGATCCCGCGCTCGTGCGGACGGGGGCGGACCGGGCCGTCGTGGAGGGCCGGATCGCGCTCGCTGCGGACGCGCCCGCCGCGCGGCGCGCCACCGACGCGGGCGCCGAGCTGGACGACGGCGCCCTGCTGGTGAGCCGCACGGTGTCGGCGGAGGGGCGTTCGCGGGCGCACGTGGGCGGGCGCTCGGTGCCGGTGGGCCTGCTGGCGGAGCTGGGCGAGGACCTGATCGCGGTGCACGGCCAGACCGACCAGCAGCGGCTGCTGCGGCCGGCCCGGCAGCGCGGCGCCCTCGACCGCTACGCCGGGGAGTCCGTCGCCGGCCCGCTGGCCCGCTACCAGGCCGCCTACCGCCGGCTGCGGGACGTCGAGTCCCTGCTGGAGGAGCTGACGACGAAGGCCCGCGAGCGGGCGCAGGAGGCGGACCTGCTGCGCTTCGGCGTGGAGGAGGTCGCGGCGGCCGAACCGCTGGCGGGCGAGGACGCCGCGCTGGCGGAGGAGGCCGAGCGGCTGGGCAACGCGGACGCGCTGGCCTCCGCCGCGCAGCTGGCGCACGGCGCGCTGGCCGGCGACCCGGCGCTGCCCGACGTGGTGGACGCGACCACCCTGGTGGGCCAGGCCCGGCGGGCGCTGGACGGGGTGCGCGGGCACGACACCCGGCTGGCGGCGCTCGCCGACCGGCTCGGCGAGGTCGGCTACCTGCTCTCCGACGTGGCCACCGACCTGGCCGGCTACGCGGACGGCCTGGAGGCCGATCCGGCGCGGCTGGCGGCGGTCGAGGAGCGGCGCTCGGTGCTGGCGCACCTGATCCGCAAGTACGGGTCGCCGGAGGGCGGCACGGAGGAGGTGCTGGCCTGGGCCGAGCGCTCGGCGCTGCGGCTGGCCGAACTCGAGGGCGACGACGACCGGATCGGCGAGCTGACCGCCGAGCGCGCCGCGCTCCGCGAGGAACTCGGTGGTCTGGCCGCGGAGTTGACGAAGGCCCGGGAGGCGGCGGCGGAGCGGTTCGCCGAGGCGGTCACCGCCGAGCTCGCCGAACTCGCCATGCCGCACGCCCGGGTGAGCTTCTCGATCACGCAGACCGAGGCGCCCGAGCCGGAGGGCGTGGAGGTCGACGGCCGCTCGGTGGTGTGCGGGCCGTTCGGCGCGGACGAGGTCGAGGTGCTGCTGGCGCCGCACCCGGGCGCGCCGCCGCGGCCGATCGCCAAGGGCGCCTCGGGCGGTGAGCTCTCCCGGGTGATGCTGGCGGTCGAGGTGGTCTTCGCCGGCGCCGACCCGGTGCCGACCTACCTCTTCGACGAGGTGGACGCCGGCGTCGGCGGCAAGGCGGCGGTGGAGGTCGGCCGGCGGCTGGCGAAGCTGGCGGAGACCTCCCAGGTGGTGGTCGTGACGCACCTGCCGCAGGTGGCGGCGTTCGCCGACCGGCACCTGGTGGTGGAGAAGACCAGCGACGGCAGCGTCACCCGCAGCGGCGTCAAGACGCTGGACGACGCCGAGCGGGTGCGGGAGCTGTCCCGGATGCTCGCCGGGCTGGAGGACTCCGAACTGGGTAGGGCCCACGCCGAGGAGTTGCTGGCGGCGGCCCGGTCGCGTCACACCGGCGGGTGAGGCGTCACACCGGCGGGTGAAGTGCCGCCCGGCGACCGGCCGGGAGGCGGGGGCGGACCGCCCGGGCGGGCGGGACCCTGACAGGGTGGGGCGCCGGACGCGGGGACGGGCCCCGGCAGGGCAGGCGGGAGAGACAGGGCGGGTCGGAACGTGGAGCACACAGCATCGGCGCGGAACGCGGAGGCGGCCGGCGTCCCCGGTGCGGGCGCGGGCGCGGACGGCACGGGGGCGGCGGCAACGGGACCGGCGGCAGCGGGACCGGCGGCAGCGGGGGCCGCGGAGGGGTCGGCGGCCCCGCGGCCGTCCGCCGCCGGCCAGGACGGGCGGGGCAGCGCCTCCGGGGCGGGCGCAGCCGGGGGACTGCACGTGGTGCTGGTGGTCGCCGCGCTCAGCGGCGGCGTCGGCGCGCATGTGCGCTCGCTCGCGGCCGGGCTCTCCGCGCGCGGGGTCGTCGTCACGGTCTGCGGGCCGGCCGGCACCGACGAACTGCTCGGCCTGGCGGGGACCGGCGCGCGGTTCCATCCCGTCGAGATCACACCGTCGCCGCGGCCGCGCACCGACGCCGCGGCCGTCGGCGAGCTGCGGCGCGCCTTCACCGGGGCCTCCGTGGTGCACGCGCACGGGCTGCGGGCCGCGCTGCTGTCGGACCTGGCGCTGCGCACGGCGGGACGGGTCCCGGGGCTGCGGGAGGGCACGCCGCCGCTGGTCGTGACCTTCCACCACGCACTGCTCGCCACCGGGATGGAACGCCGGCTGCTGCGCCTGATGGAGCGCAGGGTCGCGCGCAGCGCCGACCTGGTGCTGGGGGCGTCCTCGGACCTGGTGACCCGGGCGCGCGAGCTGGGCGCGGTCGACGCCCGCCTCGGGCCGGTCGCCGCGCCCCGTCGGCGGCCGGCGGAGGCGGCGGGCGCGGAGACCCGCGCCGACGCCTCGGCCGCGGGGCCGGCGGGGCCGGCGGGTTCGGCCGGGTCGGCGGCCGAGGACGCGCCGCTGCGCGACCGCGAGGAGGTCCGGGCGGAGCTGCTGGCGCCGCCGCGGCGCGGGAAGCGCTGGGGAGCGGGCCGTGCGGCGGGCGCGGGCGGCGCGAACGGCGGGGTGGACCTCGACCGCCCGATCGTCCTGGCGATCGGCCGCCTCGTCCCGCACAAGGGCTACCACCTGCTGCTGGACGCGGCCCGCGGCTGGCGGGACCTGGAGCGGCCGCCGCTGGTGGTGATCGCGGGCGGCGGGCCGCAGGCGGCGGAGCTCCGGGCCCGGATCGACACCGAGGGGCTGCCGGTCCGGCTGCTCGGCCACCGCGACGACGTCCCGGACCTGCTGGCGGCGGCCGACCTGGTGGTGCTGCCCTCGCGCTGGGAGGCGCGCTCGCTGGTGGCGCAGGAGGCGCTGGCGGCGGGGGTGCCGCTGGTGGCGACGGCGGTCGGCGGGGTGCCCGAGCTGGTCGGCGACGCGGCCGAGCTGGTGCCGCCCGGGAACCCGGAGGCGCTGAGCGCGGCGGTGGCCGGGCTGCTCGGCGAGGCCGGCGCGGCCAGGCGCGCCGAGCTCGCCGCGGCGGGCCCCGCCCAGGCCGCGACCTGGCCCGACGAGGACGACGCGGTCCTCCTCGTCCTCTCCGTCTACGACGAACTCGCCACCTCCCGCTGACCCCCTCCGGCGGGGCGCTGCCCCTCACGGCGGGCGCGACTGACCGTCGCCGGCCGGCCCCGCCGGGAGGACAGGAGCCCTGTGCCGCCCTCGGAGGCGCGGGGCTGTGACATCGCGGCTCCGCCGCGCGGGCCCGACCAGCCGCCTGCCGAGCCGCACCCGGCCGGCATGGGTGCGTGGAAGCCCGGAGCCGCATCGGCGTCGGGCCGGGGCCGGCCGGTTGCCGCCTGTTTCGCGCGGGGAGGGCGGCCCGCGCGCCTGCGTGGGCACAGCCAGGGGCCGAGCCGACGGAGGCCCCCGCGTGAGCCCGTGTTCCCCCTCCGCCCGGCGGCCCGCCGGGCGGAGGTCAGCGGGAGGTGAAGGCGCCGGTGGCGTTGAGGCGGAGGGCGGTGTCGATCAGCGGCACGTGGCTGAACGCCTGCGGGAAGTTCCCGACCTGCCGCTGCAGCCGCGGGTCCCACTCCTCCGCGAGCAGCCCGAGGTCGTTGCGGATCGCCAGCAGCTTCTCGAACAGCTCCTTCGCCTCGTCCACCCGGCCGATCATCGCCAGATCGTCGGCGAGCCAGAACGAACAGGCCAGGAAGGCGCCCTCGTCGCCCGGAAGGCCGTCGACGTTGGCCGCCTCGCCGCCGTCGTCGTCGCCGTCCGCGCCGTGCGTGGGGTAGCGCAGCACGAAGCCGTCGGGGGTGAGCAGCTCCCGCTGGATCGCCTCGATGGTGCCGATCACCCGCTTGTCGTCCGAGGGCAGGAATCCCATCTGCGGGATCAGCAGCAGTGAGGCGTCCAGCTCCCGCGAGCCGTAGTACTGGGTGAAGGTGTTGCGCTCCGCGTCGTAGCCGTTCGCGCAGACGTCGCGGTGGATCTCGTCGCGCAGCTCGCGCCAGCGGTCCAGGTGGTGCAGGGGGTCGATGACGCGCTCGGCATCGCGCTCCCCCTCGGCGGCGAGCAGGGACTCCAGCAGCTTGATCGTCCGGTCCACGGCCACCCAGGCCATCACCTTGGAGTGCACGAAGTGCCGGCGCGGGCCGCGGACCTCCCAGATGCCCTCGTCGGGCTCCTTCCAGTGCTGCTCCAGATAGGCGATCAGGCGCAGCTGCAGCAGGTGCGCGTAGTCGTCCCGGGCCAGCCCGGTCATCTGCGCCAGGTGCAGGGCCTCGACGACCTCGCCGTAGACGTCGAGCTGGAGCTGGTCGGCGGCGCTGTTGCCGATCCGGACCGGGGAGGAGCCCTCGTAGCCGGGCAGCCAGTCCAGGGACGCCTCGGTGAGTTCGCGCTCACCGGCGATCCCGTACATGATCTGCAGGTTCTCCGGGTCGCCGGCGACCGCGCGCAGCAGCCAGTCCCGCCAGTCGCGCGCCTCGTCGACATAGCCGGTGCGCAGCAGTGACGACAGGGTGATGGCGGCGTCGCGCAGCCAGGTGTAGCGGTAGTCCCAGTTGCGGACCCCGCCGATGTCCTCGGGCAGCGAGGTCGTGGGGGCCGCGACGATGCCGCCGGTGGGGGCGTAGGTGAGGGCCTTGAGGGTGATCAGTGACCGGATCACTGCGTCGCGGTAGGCGCCGCGGTAGGTGCACTTGCTGATCCAGTCGTTCCAGAACCACTCGGTGGCGACCAGTGCCGCCTCGGCGTCCGGGCGCTCGGGCTCGCCCAGGTGCGAAGGCTGCCAGGTGAGGGCGAAGCCGACCCGGTCGCCGGCCTTCACCGTGAAGTCGGAGTAGGTGGTGAGGTCGCGGCCGTAGGTCTCGGCCTCGCCGTCCAGCCAGACCGAGTCCGGGCCGGCCACCGCGACCAGGCGGACGCCCTGCTCGTCCTCGGCGCGCCGCACCCAGGGGACGATGCGGCCGTAGGAGAAGCGCATGCGCAGCGCCGAGCGCATCCGGACACTCCCGGACATGCCCTCGACGATACGGACCATCGTGGGATTGGCGACGCCCTCGGTGAGGTGGCGCGGCGGCATGAAGTCGATCACCCGCACGGAGCCGCGCGGGGTGTCCCACTCCTGCTCCAGGATGAGCGATTCTCCCCGGTAGCGGCGGCGGTCGGCGGGGGTCGCCGGAGCCGCGGCGGAGGGCGGCGGGACGCGCAGCGAACCGGTGTCCTCCAGCCGGGCCAGGGCCTCCACCACGCCCACCTCGCCGCTCGGCTGCGGGCGGGCCGGCGTGTCGCTCTCGGGGGCACTGGAGTCGGCCGGGCCGATCCGCCAGAAACCGTGCTCGTCGGTGCCGAGCAGGCCGGCGAAGACGGCGGGGGAGTCGAATCGGGGCAGGCACAGCCAGTCGACTGCGCCGTCGCGGCTGACCAGGGCGGCGGTCTGCATGTCGCCGATCAGTGCGTAGTCCTCGATGCGGGCGGCCACGTGGATCTCCAGTTCGCAGGATGAGCACGGCATCGTCGCTTGGGCGTCTGCCGGGCGCCCTTGGCGGGGGTGCCCGGCGGGCGGGGCTTCTGGGTGGGGCCCCGGGGGTTCGGCGGCGGCCGGTGGTACGGCATCCGGTGGGTACGCGTCCGGTCCTTGCAGGTGAGGGAATCGGAGAGGACGGTGGGGGAACGCTCCCGCGGGCCGCGGGACGGCCCTTGTCGCCGATGCGTCCGTGCAGAATACGACGACTCCGGGGGGTGCTGCGCATTCTGCGGGCCCGACGCGTCGGAACGGCACCGGGGGGTGTGCGGGACTGGTCCTGACGGGTGGTTCAAGAGTGACTCACGATGACTAGGTGGACGAACAGCCTCCTTCCGGATGGGTGGTCCGGCGCCTCCGCGCGGGTGCGGTCGGCGCGTCGCGCCGGGGGGTTCCGAGCGGATCGGCGTACCTTTTGAAGATTTCCCGCCCACGGCATGGCGGCTCCACGCAGACTCCGGGCGCGCCCGACGCGGGGCCCGCGAGGGCCCCTCGCGGGCCCGGCGATCCGGAACGGTGACCGCACGCCGGAGCACGGCGCCTTTCTTCCGATGGTGCCGCGAGTTCCCCCCATCGGCCCGCCGAAGCGACCCGAGCCGCACCCGGCCGATGCCGCCCAGTGGCCGCCTGGCGCGCGGCGCGCCGCCTGCGGCTCCGCCGCGCGGGCGCACCGGGCCGCGTAGGCAGGCCGCACCCGGCTGCGGGCAGTCCGATGCCGCTCAGTGGCCGCCTGGCGCGCGGGGCGCCGCCTGCGGCTCCGCCGCGTGGGCGCGCCCGGCCGCGTACCGAGGCTGCGCCCTGCCGCGGGCAGTCCGATGCCGCTCAGTGGCCGTCTGGCGTGCGGGGTGCCGCCTGCGGCTCCGCCGCGTGGGCGCGCTCAGCCGCGTCCGGGCGCATACCCGGCGTTGCTGATGGTGCGCCGTCGGCGCGCGCAGCGCGGCCGCCTCCGGCGCGGAGCCGGGACGCCGGTGGCCGTCGGCGGTCGGGTGCTGCGCGCGGCTGATACCCTGGTAGCCCGTGGACTGGTGTGGAACACACCCGCCGGCCACCGCCCCCGGCACCCCCTCCTCCGCCGGCCGCGTGCCCAGCCCAGCGCAGGGGCGTGCGTCCGGTCGGTCCGGTTTTCGGTCAGTGCCTCCAGGGCGGTCGCACCTCCGAAACACGACCACGGGAGCCCCCTCTTGGCACTGCCCCATTCCGGCAACGGAACGACGACCAAGCACCTCTTCGTCACCGGGGGCGTGGCCTCCTCCCTCGGCAAGGGTCTGACCGCCTCCAGCCTCGGCAACCTGCTCAAGGCCCGCGGCCTCCGGGTCACCATGCAGAAGCTGGACCCGTACCTCAACGTCGACCCCGGCACGATGAACCCCTTCCAGCACGGTGAGGTGTTCGTCACCAACGACGGCGCCGAGACCGACCTGGACATCGGCCACTACGAGCGCTTCCTCGACGAGGACCTGCACGGCTCGGCCAACGTCACCACCGGCCAGGTCTACTCCACGGTGATCGCCAAGGAGCGCCGCGGCGAGTACCTCGGCGACACCGTCCAGGTCATCCCGCACATCACCAACGAGATCAAGTCCCGCATCCGCCGGATGGCGACCGAGGGCGTCGACGTCGTGATCACCGAGGTCGGCGGCACGGTCGGCGACATCGAGTCGCTGCCCTTCCTGGAGGCCGTCCGCCAGGTCCGCCACGAGGTCGGCCGGGACAACGTCTTCTTCCTGCACGTCTCGCTGCTGCCCTACATCGGCCCCTCCGGCGAGCTGAAGACCAAGCCGACCCAGCACTCGGTGGCGGCGCTGCGCAGCATCGGCATCCAGCCCGACGCCGTCGTGCTGCGCGCCGACCGCGAGGTCCCGCAGGCCATCAAGCGCAAGATCTCGCTGATGTGCGACGTGGACGAGGAGGCCGTGGTGGCCTGCCCGGACGCGCCGTCCATCTACGACATCCCCAAGGTCGTGCACTCCGAGGGCCTGGACGCCTACGTGGTGCGCCGCCTCGGGCTGCCCTTCCGCGACGTGGACTGGACGGTCTGGGACGACCTGCTGCGCCGCGTCCACCAGCCGGAGCACACGGTGAAGGTCGCGCTGGTCGGCAAGTACATCGACCTGCCGGACGCCTACCTCTCGGTGACCGAGGCGCTGCGCGCCGGCGGCTTCGCCAACAACGCCAAGGTCGACATCAAGTGGGTGACCTCGGACGACTGCCGCACCCCGGAGGGAGCCGCCGAGCAGCTCGGCGACGTGGACGCCGTCTGCGTCCCCGGCGGCTTCGGCGACCGCGGGGTGGAGGGCAAGGTCGGCGCGATCACCTACGCCCGCGAGAACAAGGTGCCGCTGCTGGGCCTGTGCCTGGGCCTGCAGTGCGTGGTGATCGAGGCCGCGCGCAGCCTGGCGGGGCTGGAGGGGGCGAACTCGACCGAGTTCGACCAGGCCGCCACGCACCCGGTGATCTCCACGATGGCCGAGCAGCTCGACATCGTCGACGGCAAGGGAGACCTGGGCGGAACGATGCGCCTGGGCCTGTACCCGGCGAAGCTGGCCGAGGGCTCGATCGCCCGCGAGGTCTACGGCGGCGAACCCTACGTCGAGGAGCGCCACCGCCACCGCTACGAGGTCAACAACGCCTACCGCGCCGAGCTGGAGAAGACCGGGCTGGTCTTCTCCGGGCTCTCGCCCAAGGGCGACCTGGTCGAGTACGTCGAGTACCCGCGCGAGGTGCACCCCTACCTGGTCGCCACCCAGGCCCACCCGGAGCTGCGGTCCCGCCCGACCCGGCCGCACCCGCTGTTCGCGGGGCTGGTCGCGGCGGCGGTCCGCCGGGTCAACGGCGAGCAGTAGGCGGTCCGGAAGGCGTGTCACCCTGCCGGGGGACGTGGCTGCTCCCCGGCCGAGGTTCTGCACCGGCGACGGCGGTCGTGCGATCTTGCACGGCCGCCGTCGCGTACGTTGGGGACGAGACAGCCGAGGGGACGAAGGAGACGGTCATGACGGGGACCAGCGCGGGCGGCCCGGTCGCGGACGAGCCGGCCGAGTGGGAGGTGCGCTCCTCCGAGACGCCCTACCAGGGACGCGTGACCGGCGTGCGCACGGAAGAGGTCGTGATGCCCGACGGGAAGGTCGCCCGCCGGGACTACCAGGTGCACCCCGGGTCGGTCGCCGTGCTGGCGCTCGACGACCAGGACCGGGTGCTGGTCATCCGCCAGTACCGGCATCCGGTGCGGCAGCGGCTGTGGGAGCTGCCCGCCGGGATACTCGACGTCCCCGGCGAGCCCCCGCTGCTCGCCGCGCAGCGCGAGCTGTACGAGGAGGCGCACGTCAAGGCCGGTGACTGGCGGGTGCTGATCGACCTCTACAACTCTCCGGGCGGATCGGACGAGGCGCTGCGGGTCTTCCTCGCCCGCGACCTGCGGCCGGCCGAGGAGGAGCGCTACGAGGCGGCGGGGGAGGAGCTGGAGATCGAGACCCGGCACGTCCCGGTGGACGAGCTGGTGACGGGCTCGCTGGCGGGGGAGCTGCACAACGTGGCGCTGCTCGCCGCGGTGTTCGCGCTGGAGTCCGCGCGCCGGGGCCCGGGCGGGCTGGAGGGGCTGCGCCCGGCGGACGCACCGTGGCCCGCGCGGCCGTTCGAATGAGCCTGTTGGCCGGGGATGGCCTGTCGGCGCCGGTGAGAGCCGCCGTCGGACTAGGCTGCCGCCGGTAGCCGCGCCGCTCGGCGCGGCGGCGAGGCGGGCCGCCGCGGGCTGCGGCGTGGTGCGGACGGAGGCGAACCGGGTGGTGGGCGCATGACCGGCGATCAGTTCCCTTCGGAACGCGGTCAGGCGGAGCCGCCCGAACCGGCGCCGCCGCCGCGCGCCGCGGAGGACGTGGAGCTTTCTGGGCTATCCGATCGGGCTGCGCAGGCTGAGCAATCGGTGCAGTTCGAGCGCGGCGAGCTGCCCGGCGGGCCGTCTGCGGGGCCCGAGGTGTCCGCGCAGGTGGGGCTGTCCGGGCGGACGGCTCCGTCTGAGCGGGGCGCGGCGGCGTCGCCCGGGCGGGTCGTGCCGTCCGTGCAGGCGGGTCCGGGGGCGCCGGGCGCGCCCGTGGGGGCCGCATCGTCCGCAGGGCCCGCGCAGGCAGGCGCTGCTCCTGCGGCCGGCCGGACGGAGGCGAAGGGCGCGACCCGGGCTCCCGGGGGGCCGATCGCCGGCGCGCGGGGGATCGCGGCGCTGCCCGACGAGGTGCCGGGGTTTGTCGGGCGGCGGGTGGAGTTGGACGCCCTGCGCGCCGAGACCGTCCGTCCCGGGCTGACCGCGCGCCCCGGCCTCGCGGACGCGGAGGCCGAGGCGGCCGCCGCGCGCTGCCGGGTGCTGGCGGTCGTCGGCCGGCCCGGATCGGGGCGCACGGCGCTCGCGGTCAGGCTGGCACGCGAGGTCGCCGCGGACTACCCCGACGGTCAGTTCTTCGTCCGGATGACGGAGGCCGACGGTACCCCGCTCTCCACCGAGGACGCGGCCCGGACGCTGCTCGCCGCCGTGGGCGCGGCCGCGCCCACCCGGATTCCCTCGGGCGCCGCCGGGAGGGACGGAGACCCAGGGCCTGCTGCCGCCGCGTTGCGTGAGGCGCTGCGCGGGCGCCGGGTCGCGATCGTCCTGGACGACGTCCGCGACGGCGCCCAGCTGGCGCCGCTGCTGCCGGAGGAGCCGCGCTGCCTGGTGGTCGCGGTCGCCGACGGCCCGCTGTCCGGTATCGCCGACGTCCGGCCGTGCGCGCTCAACGGCCTGGACCCCGGGGCGGGCGCCCAGGTGCTGCGTGAGCTCGCCGGGGAGACGCGGGTGGTCTGCGACCCGGTGGCGGCGCACGGGCTCTCGGAGGACCTCGGCGGACACGTCGCCTCGCTGCGGTTGATGGGCGGATGGATGCGGGTGCGGCCGCGGGCCTCGGTGGCGGACGCCAGGGCCCGGCTGGAGGCGGCCACCGGATCGGCGCGCGAGGCGCTGCGGCGCGAGCAGGAACGGGCCCGCGAGCGCGACCGGGCCCGTGAACGGGAGCTTGAACGGCAGGCGGCGGCCGGAAGCGGCGAGGGTTCACCGGCCCCGGCGGGGGCCGCCCTCCCGGCCCAGCAGGCCGCCGCACGCGACGCCGGGGCCCGCCGTGCCGCGTCCGCCCGCGCCGCCGCCCCCGCCCGCGCCGGATCGCTGTGGGGCGGCCTGTTCGGGGGGCGTCTCGGGGAGCTGCTCGGTCCGCGGCCGGGTGGCCCGGGGCGGACCGCTGACGGATCGTCATCGGCGCCTGCTCGGAGTGGCCCGGCGACACCGCGCGGCGCGGCGGGAGCCGCCTCGGCCCCGGCGTCGACCTCGACGTCGGCGTCGACCCCGGCCCCGGCGTCGACCCCGGCCCCGGCCGTTTCTGCGGCGGCCCCGGCCACCGCCCCCCACCTCGACGGCGCGGGCCCCGCCGGGGCCACCTCGAGCGGCAGCGGGCGCTCGACCGCCTTCCCTGTCGGCCGGACCACTGATTCCCCCGCTGCTCCGGCCGCCGGCTCCGCCGAGGGGCGCGCGCCCGCGGCCGGCGCGGTGCCGCCCAGCCGGATCGGGGCGCTCGACCGCGCCTTCGCCGCCGTCTACGCGGATCTCACGCCCACCGCGGCCCGGATGCTGCGCCTGCTGACCGTCGTGCCCGGCGGTGAGGCGACCGCCCGCACCGCCTCGGCGCTGCTCGGCTGCCCGGTGCCGGAGGCCGAGCACACCCTGGCGGCGCTGGCGGAACAGGAACTGCTCACCTCTCTCGGGCCCGGCCGTTACCGCGTGCCGGGCTGCCTGCGCGGCAGGCTGCGGGTGCTCGTCGAGAACGACCGGCCGGCCGAGGTCGAGCTGGCCCGCGCCCGGACGCTGGAGCGGATGATCCGGATGCTCACCGCGGCCTGCGCGCTGATCGCCCCGCCCGGACCGGGAGAGCCGGCGCCGGAGCAGATGCCCGGCCCGCTGCGGTTCCGCAGCCGGGTGGAGGCCTGGGACTGGCTGGACCGAGAGCTGCCGGTGCTGCGCCGCGCCGCCCGCGACGCCGTCGGATCCGGGGGGCTGGACGGGCTGGCCCTGCGGTTGGTCGGCGGGCTGATCCGGGCGCTTCCGCTGCACGCCGGCTCGCGCACCGCGGTCGCCGAGGACCTCTACGACCTGCACGGCATGGTGCTGGTGCTGGCCCGGCGCGGCGGGCAGCCGCGGCGCGAGGCCGCCGCGCTGGTCAACCTCGGCGACCTGGACGCGGCGGCGGGCCGGCACCGGGCCGCGCTGGCGCACTTCCGGTCGGCGCTCGGGCCGGCCCGGACGGCGGACGACGCGGTCGCCGTCGGCCGGATCCTGGAGGACGTCGCCGGTGCCTACCGGGCCTGCGGGGACCTGGTGCGGGCCGCCGACTGGTACCGCAGGGCCCTCGGCTTCCGCCGCAACCGGTCCGAACGGCGGGACGAGGCCCGGCTGCTGGTCCGGCTCGCGGAGACGCACGTCGCGCAGCAGCGCTTCCGCGAGGCGCTGCGCGAGTACCGGGCGGTGGCGGCCCTGGAGCGGCGGCTGGCGGACCGGGTGGGGGAGGTGTCCGCGCTGCTCGGGGCCGCGCGGGTGCTGGAGCTGTCCGGCGAGGTGGAGGCGGCGCTGCGCACCGCGCGCGAAGCGGTCGCGGTGGCGTCCGCGCCGTCCGCGCCGCCCGCGTCCTCCGCGGGGCCGGTCGTGCCCGGGCAGGGAGCGGACCTGCGCCGGATGGCCCTGGCGGCCCTGGCAGACCTGCTGGAGCGCATCGGGGACGCGGCGGGCGCACGCGCCGCCCGCGACGCCTGACCGGCTCCGGCGCGGCGGACGAGCACGGTCCGCTTTTGATGGTTTGCCCCGTTGGGGCGATTTACGGCGAATTTGACGGCCTGTATTCCGACAGGCCTGCGAATCTGTCGGTAACGCGCCTGTAAATTCCAGGATTGGAAGGCTGTCGGAGCTCTCAGGCTTCAATTAGACTCGGGCCAGCCGCGACGGAGCGTCCGCGCGGCATCCGTCGGCGTACCCGGCGACGGAGCGACGCAGCACAGGCAAGGGACGTGTATACCGTGAAGGTCGGCATCCCCCGCGAGGTCAAGAACCACGAGTACCGCGTGGCCATCACGCCGGCCGGCGTGCACGAGCTGGTGCGCAACGGCCACCAGGTCGTCATCGAGCACGACGCCGGAGCCGGGTCCTCCATCCCGGACGAGGAGTTCACCGCCGCAGGCGCCGAGATCCTGCCCACCGCCGACGAGGTGTGGGCCGCGGCGGACCTGCTGCTGAAGGTGAAGGAGCCGGTGGCCGAGGAGTACCACCGGCTGCGCAAGGACCAGGTCCTCTTCACCTACCTGCACCTGGCCGCCTCCCGTGCCTGCACCGACGCGCTGCTGGAGTCCGGCACCACCTCGATCGCCTACGAGACCGTGCAGCTCGCCAACGGCGCGCTGCCGCTGCTGGCGCCGATGTCGGAGGTGGCCGGACGGCTGGCCCCGCAGGTCGGCTCGTACCACCTGATGCGCCCGGCCGGCGGCCGCGGCGTGCTGCCGGGCGGCGTGCCCGGGGTCCAGCCGGCCCGCGCTGTCGTCATCGGCGGAGGTGTCTCCGGGTGGCACGCGGCGACCATCGCTGTCGGCATGGGCTACGAGGTCACGCTGCTGGACCGCGACATCAACAAGCTGCGCGACGCCGACCGGATCTTCGGCAGCAAGGTGCGCGCCATCGCCTCCAACGCCTATGAGTTGGAGAAGGCGGTGCTGGAGGCCGACCTGGTGGTCGGCGCGGTGCTGATCCCCGGCGCCAAGGCCCCCAAGCTGGTCACCAACGAGCTGGTCTCCCGGATGAAGCCGGGCTCGGTGCTGGTCGACATCGCGATCGATCAGGGCGGCTGTTTCGAGGACTCGCGCCCGACCACCCACGACGACCCGACCTTCGCGGTGCACGACTCGGTTTTCTACTGCGTGGCCAACATGCCGGGCGCGGTCCCCAACACCTCGACGTACGCGCTGACCAACGCGACCCTGCCCTACATCGTGGAACTGGCCAACCGCGGCTGGCGCGAGGCATGTGCGCGCGACGCGTCGCTGGCGAAGGGGCTCAGCACCCACGAGGGGCAGCTGCTCTCCGGCCCGGTCGCCGAGGCGCACGGCCTGCACGCGGTCTCCCCGCAGGAGCTGCTCGTCTGACGGGCGCCCAGCGGCCTCCGCCCGAGGGGCTCCGCCCGAGCGGTTTTCGGACGCGGCGGGTCACCGGCTCACGGCCGGTGGCCCGCCGCACTGCTGAACCCCGGTCGGCCTCGGTCGTCAGCTCGGTCGTCAGCTCGCACCAACTCGGCGCACTGCGAAGGGCCGTGCGATCGGTCCGGGGAAGCGGCAGGTCTCACGCGTCCTACCTGACCCGTTCCGGCTCGTCGTCAACTCCTGTGCCGTACGTCACTCTTGGAGTGGTTTCACTCCATCCGGTGCTTTTGGACATGCCCGAAACGCCTGCGTCACCCGCGCGTTCACCACTTGACAGCGGCCGAGCGCGCGACCGACACATCGTGTCGACTCCGGTGGATTGTGTTGCTGACTACGCCTGAAACGGCCTAGAGTCGCAGACCGTCGGCATGGTGTCACGCTGACCTATCTAGATGTGTCCTGGTCGGCAAGGAGGTAAGACGACTTGTGAATGAGTCGACATTTGCTCCCGGGGGTGCTCAGCCAGGACTGGCGCAGAACGCCGCCGGCCAGTCAGGACCTGAGCCCGACGCCCGGTCCCGCACGGTCGACTCGGTGTCGGTCCGAACCTTCGAGGCGCGCCAGCACTCCGGCTACACCACGCCCTACGGGCAGAGCGGCGATGAGCACGCGCTCGGCACGGACCTCGGCCCCGCCTATGTGGAGGGTCCCGACGGTCAGTTCTACGACCCCGACGCCGAGTACGAGCCCGATCCCGAATACGCCGCCACCCTGGCTCCCGACATCGCGCGCCAGCGCCGCGAGCGCATCGGCCCGACCGGCCGCCCGCTGCCCTACTTCCCGATCCCCACGCCGCTGAGCGAGCACGGGCCCGCCCAGATCATCGCCATGTGCAACCAGAAGGGCGGCGTCGGCAAGACCACCTCCACCATCAACCTCGGTGCGGCGCTGGCCGAATACGGCCGCCGCGTGCTGCTGGTGGACTTCGACCCGCAGGGCGCGCTCTCCGTCGGCCTCGGCGTCAACCCCATGGAGCTCGACCTCACGGTCTACAACCTGCTCATGGAGCGGGGGATGACCGCCGACGATGTCCTGCTCAAGACCGCCGTGCCGGGCATGGACCTGCTGCCCAGCAACATCGACCTGTCGGCGGCCGAGGTGCAGCTGGTCAGCGAGGTGGCCCGGGAGTCGGCGCTGGCCCGCGCGCTCAAGCCGCTGCTGCCCGACTACGACTACGTCATCATCGACTGCCAGCCCTCGCTGGGCCTGCTGACGGTGAACGCGCTCACCGCCGCGCACAGCGTGATCGTCCCGCTGGAGTGCGAGTTCTTCGCGCTGCGCGGTGTCGCGCTGCTGACCGAGACCATCGAGAAGGTCTGCGAGCGGCTCAACCCCGAGCTGCGCCTGGACGGCATCCTCGCCACCATGTACGACTCGCGGACGGTGCACAGCCGCGAGGTGCTGGCCCGCGTCGTCGAGGCGTTCGGCGACCACGTCTTCCACACCGTCATCGGCCGCACGGTGCGCTTCCCGGAGACCACCGTGGCGGGCGAGCCGATCACCACGTACGCCTCCAACTCGGTGGGCGCGGCCGCCTATCGCCAGCTTGCCAGGGAGGTGCTCGCCCGGTGCCACGCCGAGTGAGTCTGCCTGGAGCCGATGAACTGTTCAGGACCACCGGGGGGATGGCGCTGACGACCGCCTCCCGGTCGCACGACCAGAGTCGCGGCGGGGCGGTCAACGGCTCCCGCGGAGCGCCGGGTTCCGGCGGCCAGGCGGGTGCGGAGCCGCACGAGCCGCACGACGCGCCGGAGGGCGGCGCGCGCACCGACGGCCCGGCCGAGCACCGGGTCCCGGCGGCACGCGGCGAGGGCGCGGTCGCAGGGCCGGGCGCGGGCACGAGCGCGCCGGAGCGCGCACAGCAGGACGAGCGCCGCGAGTTCGACCACGCCTACCAGGAGCGGGACCGCGACCGGGCAGCCGACGCCGGCACGGGCGGACCCTCCGAGGAGCACGGTTCGGCCGCCGCGGGGGAGGCCGAACGATTCGCCGGTCCCGGACCGGCCGCGACCGGCCGCCGCCCCGGCCCCGGCGACAGCGCCGCGGGCCCCGCGGGCGCGGACGGCCCCGGCACCGGTGGCCCCGGTGGCCCGGGAGCCCCCGCCGCGGGCGGCCAGGGGCAGCAGGAGACCGGCCCGGTGCCCTTCACGCGCGGGGCCCCGGCCGGCGGCGGGCTCTCCGCGGCGGCGGCCGCGGCGGCCGGGATCCCCGCCGGGGAGGGCCCGGCCCGGCGCAAGCCGCGCGCCTCCGGCCGCAGGCCCAGCGGGCGCGAGCGGCACGACGAGAAGATCACGGTGTACGTCTCCGCCGAGGAACTGATGGACCTCGAGCACGCGCGGCTGGTGCTGCGCGGTGAGCACGGCCTCGCCGTCGACCGGGGGCGGATCGTCCGCGAGGCGGTCGCGGTCGTCCTCGCCGACCTCGAACAGCGGGGCGAGGCCAGTATCCTGGTCCGGCGCCTGCGCGGGCGCTGATCCGGGGAACCGGACCACCGGTACTCCGGCGCGCTCCTGATGCCCGGCGAGAGCCGGGGAGAGCCGGCGACGGCCTCGCGGCCCGGCCACGGGTCCGAAGGAGCGCTGTTCCGCGCGTGTCGCCGAGCCCGGGGGCGGGTCGTCCCGCCGGGACGACCACCATGGACACCGATGCCCACCTCAGCCCCCGACAGCCCCGCCTCCACCGGCGCGGTCCTCCCGGACCCGCAGGCGCCGCGGGCACCGCAGCCGCAGCCCCCGCGTGCGGACGTCGACAGCGCGCCCGAGCCCGAGCCCGCGCCCGCCGGAGCGGCGCAGCCCGCGGAACCGGCGGACGGCGGGGAGGAGCGGTCCGGAAGCGGGTTCCAGGTCCGCCTGGAGAACTTCGAAGGCCCCTTCGACCTCCTGCTCGGCCTGATCTCCAAGCACAAGCTGGACGTCACCGAGGTCTCGCTCTCGCGGGTGACCGACGAGTTCGTCGCCCACATCCGCTCGATGGGCCCCGACTGGGACCTCGACCAGGCCAGCGAGTTCCTGGTGGTCGCGGCCACCCTGCTCGACCTCAAGGCGACCCGGCTGCTGCCCGCCGCCGAACTCGAGGACGAGGAGGACCTCGCCTTGCTGGAGGCGCGCGACCTGCTCTTCGCGCGGCTGCTCCAGTACCGGGCGTACAAGAAGGTCGCGGCGGTCTTCGCCGAGCGCTGGGACTCCGAGGGCCGGCTGCGCCCGCGGGCGGTCGGCCTGGAGCCGCACCACGCGGAGCTGCTGCCGGACGTCGTCTTCACGGTCGGCCCGGAGGGCTTCGCGCGGATCGCGGCCCGCGCGATGATCCCCAAGCCCAAGCCCGCGGTGTACGTGGAGCACATCCACACGCCGAAGGTGAGCGTGCGGGAGGAGGCCGAGCGGGTCGTCGCGCTGCTGCGCGAGCTCGGCACCACCAGCTTCGCCCGGATCGCGGCCGGCGCGGAGGACACGCTGACCGTCGTCGCGCGCTTCCTCGCACTGCTGGAGCTGTACCGGGAGAAGGTGCTCGCCTTCGAGCAGCCGCAGGCGCTGGGCGAGCTGACGGTGAGCTGGGTCGGCGACGCCGACTCCGACGTCGCCGTCACCGACGAGTTCGACCAGCCCGCGGGGGAGCAGGCGTCCCGCGGGAACGATGAGTCACGGCAGGAGGACCCCCGATGACGCCCCGCCGCCCCCTGGGAGTCCCAGGCACCCCCCGCCCCGAGGAATGGCTCGAGCCGGCGTACGGCGACGATGCCGCGTCGGAGGCTTTGCCGAGCCAGGAAGCCCAGCCCCCGCGCCCCCCGGCCCCGCCCGCGGAGCCCTTCCCCGAGAGCGACCCGGCCGCGGCGTCGCCGTCGCCCGCCGCCGGCCGGCCGGAGACCCCGCGCGCCGACGTCGGCCGGCCTGGGCCGCCGCGCACCGGCGCCGGTGGGCCTGAGACCCCGGGCATCGGCGCGACCGAGCCGGGACTCCGCGCCGATGGGGGGACGGACGCGTCCGCCGGCGTGAGTGAGCCGGACCTGCGTGCGAGTGGACCAGGAGCGGCCTCCGTCGACGGGCCCTTCGGCTCGGCACGGACGATTGCCGACGCGGCTGAGGACGGCGGCCACGCGGGTGGTCCGGAGGAAGCGTCCGCCGCCGGCATCGGGCTGCCCGCCCCGGCCGATGCCCCGGCAAAGGTCCCTGCGGGCGCCGCCGAGCCGGGCGCCGTGACCGGTTCCGGGCCTGCCGGCGCGGCCGAGTCGCTCGCTCCGGCCCGGGGAGAGGAGACCGGCGCGGAAGGACGCCCGGTTCTCCGCCTTGGCGATGCGGGGAGTGCGGCCGGGGGCCCGGCCGAGTCGGTTGCTCCAGCGCCCGGGGCGGTGACCGCGGCGGGCGCCGCCGGGACCGAGGGGGCGGCGGACGTCCCTGCGATCTCGGCCGAGGAGACGGGGGCCGGCGCCGCCGATGAGTCGGCGGACTCCGCCGGATCGGCCGAGGAGGTGGGCGGGGGCACCGGATGGATTCCGGTGCAGCCGCCCGCGGACGGGGCCGGGCCGGGTGCCGCGCCGGCCCCCCAGCCTCAGGCGGCCGCTCGCACGGCGCCGGGCGAGCCCGGGACGGTCTCCGGTCACGGCGGCGCGAGGACCCCTGGGGCGAGCGCTCCGGCGGGAGCCCCCGCCGCGGAACCGGAAGCGGAAGCGGAGACGGAGACGGAGGCCGCGGCGCACGCCGCCCGCGGGTCGGCCGCCGCGGCGCTGCCCGGGCCCCGAGGCGCGGAGGGCCCCGGGAACCCGCCCGAGGTCGCCGGCCGGGCGCCGGGCGAGACCGCCGAGACGCCGGCGCACGCCGCGGTGCCGCTGCCCGCCGCGCTGGAGGCGATTCTGATGATCGCCGACGAGCCGGTGACCGAGGCGCACCTCGCGCAGGTGCTGGAGCGGCCGAAGCGGGAGGTCGGCGAGGCGCTGCGCGCGCTGTCCGCCGCCTACACCGCCGAGGGCCGCGGCTTCGACCTGCGGTTCGTCGCCGGAGGCTGGCGCTACTACACCCGCGCGGCCTGCGCGCCCGCTGTCGACCGCTACGTGCTGGACGGCCAGCAGGCACGGCTGACGCAGGCCGCGCTGGAGACGCTGGCCGTCGTCGCGTACCGGCAGCCGGTCTCCCGCTCCCGGGTCTCCGCCGTGCGCGGTGTGAACTGCGACGGCGTGATGCGTACTCTGGTGCAGCGTGGCCTGGTCGAGGAGGCCGGGTCCGAGTCCGAGACGGGTGCGATCCTGTACCGGACGACGAACTACTTCCTGGAGCGGATGGGCCTGCGCGGCCTGGACGAGCTGCCGGAGCTGGCGCCCTTCCTCCCCGAGGCCGAGGACGTGGAGGCGGACTCGCAGGAGGGGTCCGCGATCGCCGAGGCGCTCGTCGCCGCCCGTGCCGCGGACGGGGACGAGGACGCGGACGCGGGTCCGGCCGGCGCGGCGGCGGGGGAGGCCGGCGGCATCGTGGACGTGGACCGCGGTGGAGTCGGCGACACTTGATGTGACGAGACTTTTTCTTCGACGACGGACGACACGGAATCTTTGATGCGTAGCAGCAGCGGCAGCGGCAGGAACGACGGCTCCAGGAACAGCGGCTCGAGGAGCGGCGGCGGCAGGGGCGGGGCCGACCGGGGCCGCGGCAACTTCCGGGGCGCGGGCAACCAGCGGGACGAGCGGAGCCCGCAGCAGCGGCCCTCCTCCCGCCGCGCCCGTCCCGAGGAGCGCACCTACGGTCCGGAGTACGGGCTCAGCGGCAGCGGCGGCGCCTCCGACGGCCGGGGCGGCCGCGCCGGCAGCGGCGGCGCGGGCGGTCGCGGCGCGGGCAGGCCGCAGGCCGGTCGCGGGGCCGGCGGTCGTCCGCAGTCCGGCCGCGGCGGCGCGGGCGCGCCCGGCGGCAGCCGTCCGGCGCGCCCGCGCGAGCTGGACGCGAAGCTGGAGGAGGCCGTCCGCGCCCGCCACGCCAAGCCGGCGGTCAAGCTGCCGAAGACCTTCGGCGAGGAGCCCGGCGAGCGCCTGCAGAAGGTGCTGGCCCGGGCCGGCATGGGCAGCCGCCGCGCCTGCGAGGAGCTGGTGGACCAGGGCCGGGTCGAGGTGAACGGCAGGATCGTGCGCGAGCAGGGCCTGCGCGTGGACCCGGAGAAGGACGAGATCAAGGTGGACGGCCTCACCGTCGCCACCCAGTCGTACCTGTTCTTCGCGCTGAACAAGCCGGCCGGCGTGGTCTCCACGATGGAGGACCCGGACGGCCGCCAGTGCCTCGGCGACTACGTCACCAACCGCGAGACCCGCCTGTTCCACGTGGGCCGGCTGGACACCGAGACCGAGGGCCTGATCCTGCTCACCAACCACGGCGAGCTGGCGCACCGCCTGACCCACCCCCGCTACGGCGTCACCAAGACCTACCTGGCCAGCATCTACGGCCCGATCCCGCGCGACCTGGGCAAGCGGCTCAAGGAGGGCATCGAGCTGGAGGACGGCTACGCCCGGGCCGACCACTTCCGGGTGGTGGAGAACGTCGGCCGCAACTACCTGGTCGAGGTGACCCTGCACGAGGGGCGCAAGCACATCGTGCGGCGGATGCTGTCCGAGGCCGGGTTCCCGGTCGAGCGGCTGGTGCGGACGAAGTTCGGCCCGATCTCGCTCGGGGACCAGAAGTCCGGCTGGCTGCGGCGGCTGACCAACCCGGAGGTCGGGATGCTCATGCGCGAGGTCGGCCTCTAGAGGTCCCCGGCTGGAGGTTCCGGGCTGGAGGTTCCGGACCGGGTCAGCTCCACAGGGCGAGGGACGCCCAGCGGCCGGTGGCGGCGTCCCGCTCGACCTCCAGCATCCCCGCCACCGCGCTGCGGTTGATCGGCCCGTAGACGTGCGGGAAGAGCCGCTGCCCGGGCGGCGGGGCGAGCGCGACGCCGCCGGCCATCGGGCCCGGGCCGGGGCCCGCCGCGGCGGGCCCGGCGCCTCCCGGAAGCGCGGGGCCGCCCCCGGCGGCGGGTTCCCAGCGCACCGGGGCGTCCAGCCGGTCCTCGTCGATCAGCAGCACCATCAGCGGGCGCTCGAACGCGGCGAAGCGCGCGTTGGCCACCGCGAGGACGGTCTCCTCGTCGGCCGAGCAGTGCACGAACCCTTCGAGGGCGAGCGAGGCCGGGGCGTACGGGCGTTCGGAGTGCGCCAGCCAGTCGTCCAACGGGGCGAGGTGGAGCAGCATGCCTCCGTTGTACCCGTGCCCGGCCCGGGTCTACCCCGGCCGGGCACGGTGGTGCTCAGTGGCGGCGAGCGGCGCCGGGGCCCGGCGCCGGGCCGGGCGTCAGGCCCCGGCGGTCGGCGAGGCCGCCGGGTCGGTCGGGGACGCGGCCGGGTCCGAGGCGGGATCCGTGGGCAGCGGGGTCGGCGTGGCCGTCGGGTCCGGAGTCGGCGTGGCGGTGGCCGTGGGCTGCGGGGTGGCCGTGGCCGTCGGCTGGGGGGGCTTGGGCACGGACACGACGGACGGCGTCGCCGGCTTGCCGGCGGCGACCGCGCCTCCGGGCTGCCAGTAGCCGGTGAGCGCGTACCGCTCCAGCGTGCCGATCGAGTAGCGGCTGGCGGAGGCCACGCCCAGCTGGGCCAGTGCGGCCCGCTCGGCGGCCTGCGCGCCCGGCGCGGTCTCCAGTCGCCAGTCCGGCTGGTTCGGCTCGGTCTCGTCGAACCAGACCAGGGCGCGGATGCCGTCGCCCATCGAGGCGCGCAGCGCGTTGGCCAGCCAGGTGCCCTTGGCGGAGGTGTTCAGCCCGGTACCGGTCTCGGCCAGCATGGCCAGCCGTCCCTGGTCGAAGGACTTGACGGTCTTGAGGATCGACGAGTAGCGGTACTGCTCGCCCGGGCACCACGAGGTGCTGTTGCACCAGTCGTAGGCGTCGATGCCGACGTAGTTGACGTAGCTCCCGCCGGGCCAGGCGGTCTTGAGCCAGCTGGTGGCGCCGGAGTAGCCGACCGTCCACACGAACAGCGGGTTGCTGCCGGCGTACTGACGGAAGATCCGCTCGACGTGCCGCCAGGCCCCGTACATCGATTGCGGCGTGTTGCCGGTCTCCCCGACGCTGTACGTCTCCCAGTTCGTGTTGAACTCGGCGAACGGGCGCAGGTAGAACGGGTGGCCGTACGTGGCGAAGGACTTCGCCATCGCGATGATCTGGGTGTCCTCCTGGCCCTTCTGGATCTGGTCCAGGGTGCCCTGCGGGGACCAGGCGATCATCGGGATCGCCCCGGCGGCGCGCGCCGCGTTCATCGTGGAGACCGGCGCGGAGGTCGCGGTCGAGCCCACGAACCACGAGTCGATGCCGGGCTGCTGGTTGACGTACGCGCCCGCGGCGGTGTCCTTGGGGATCGAGCCGGCCTCCATGCCCCAGGTGACCGGTTCCCGCACCGTCGCGGCGCCGGCGGTACCGGACGTGGTGAGGGCAACGGCGGCGGCCACGCCGGAGACGGCCGCGGCGGTGGCGGCGGTCCGGCGCTCCGGGGGCCTGCGGTGAGTGCCGGTGCCCTTGAGTATGCGTATCAAGAAGGTGTCTCCGCTGGACAGTTGTGAATGCTGTGCGGAGTCTGGCATATGCGAGGGGTTCAAGGTGAGGATTTGGTACGAACTGTTGTCCCGAGGTTATGAAGCGCCAGGGGCGCGCGCTGCCGGCGCGCAACCTCAACGGACACGCCGCGCGTGCCGACCGGGTGCACGGCGCGCCCCGGCGTGGTGGACTGTGCCGCGTGAGCCATGACGTGAACCTCTACCCCGCGGACCGGGTCCTGCGTGCGCGCGAGGCGGCTGCCGCGCAGGGGGTCGACGCGCTCCTCGTCTCACCCGGCCCGGACTTCCGCTACCTGACGGGCTACCAGGCGCTCCCGCTGGAACGGCTGACCTGCCTGGTCGCCCCCGCGCAGGGGGAGCCGTTCCTGGTGGTGCCGCTGCTGGAGAAGCCGGCCGCGGAGGCATCCCCCGCCGGCGCGCTCGGCATCGAGATCGTCGGCTGGCGCGAGACCGACGACCCCTACCAGCTGATCGCCCGCCGGCTCGGCGGCGCGGCCAAGCGCCTCGCCGTCGACAACCACATGTGGGCGGAGAAGGTGCTCTCCTTCCGAGCCGCCCTGCCCTGGGCCGAGCAGGGCCTGGCCGGCACGGTGCTGGGCGAGCTGCGGATGCGCAAGTCCCCGGCCGAGGTGGAGGCGCTGCGGGTGGCCGCGCGGGCGATCGACACCGTGCACCAGTCGATGGGCGAGTGGCTGCGCCCCGGCCGCACCGAGCGCGAGGTCGGCCGGGACATCGCCGACGCGATCCTCGCGGCCGGCCACGAGAGCTGCGACTTCGTCATCGTCGGCTCCGGGCCCAACGGCGCCAGCCCGCACCACGAGGTCTCCGACCGGGTCATCGAGCCCGGCGACCCGGTCGTGGTCGACATCGGCGGGACGACCGCCGACGGCTACTGCTCGGACTCCACCCGCGTCTACTGCGCGGGCGGCGAGCCGAAGGGCGAGTACGGGAAGCTCTACGAGGTGCTGCTCGCGGCGCAGCGGGCGCAGTGCGAGGCCGTCCGGCCGGGGATCACCGCGCAGGAGCTGGACGCCGTCGGCCGGGACGCGATCGCCGCGGCCGGTTACGGCGAGTGCTTCATCCACCGCACCGGTCACGGCATCGGCCTGGAGACGCACGAGGAGCCGTACATCGTGGCGGGATCGGCGCGGCCGCTGGAGCCCGGCATGGCCTTTTCCATCGAGCCCGGCATCTATCTGTCGGGGCGCTACGGCGCGCGCATCGAGGACATCGTGGTGTGCGGGGAGGAGTCGGGGGAGCGGCTCAACACCGTGCCGCGGGAGCTGCGCCTGCTCGGCTGACGCCGGCCCCCGCGCCGGCGGGGCGGCGTCGGCCGGGCGGCGTCGGCGGCGCGGCGGAGGTGACAAGGTCCCGGGGCCCGGGGCGACGGCGGGCGGGGCACTGGGGGAGGATGTGCACGATGATCGCCCCGCCGTAGGGAAGGAGCGCCCATGCGCAGCGCCGTTGTGGTCGGCACCGGTCTGATCGGAACCTCCGCCGCGCTCGCGCTGAGCGCCCGGGGTGTGGACGTGCACCTGCGGGACGCCGACCCGGACGCGGCGCGCACCGCCGCCTCGCTCGGCGCCGGTACCACGGAACCCCCGCAGGGGCCGGTGGACCTGGCCGTGCTCGCCGTCCCGCCCGCGTACGTCGCGCGGGTGCTGGCGGAGGCCCAGGCCGAGGGGCTGGCCCGTGCCTACACCGACGTCGCCTCGGTCAAGAACGGCCCCCGGCAGGACGTCGCCGCCCTGGACTGCGAGACCTCCAGCTACATCGGCGGGCATCCGATGGCCGGGGCCGAGCGCAACGGCCCGCTGGCCGCCCGGGCCGACCTGTTCGAGGGCCGCACCTGGGTGCTCACCCCCATGCCCGACACCAGCACCGACACCCTCAACGCGGCGCTGGAACTGGTCGCGCTCTGCCGGGCGGTGCCGGTGGTGATGGACGCGGCGGCGCACGACCGCGCGGTCGCGCTGGTCTCGCACGCCCCGCAACTGATGGCCTCGATGGTGGCCGCCCGGCTCGCCGAGGCCGACGAGACCGCGGTGCGGCTCTCCGGCCCCGGGATCCGCGATACCACGCGGATCGCCGCCTCCGACCCGGCCCTGTGGGTCGAGATCCTCAGCGCCAACGCGGGCGTGGTCGCGGACGTGCTGGAGGAGGTGGCCGGGGACCTCCAGCACGCGGTCGGCGGCCTGCGCGCGCTGCAGGCGGCCGACGCCGACAAGCGGCTGACCGGCGCCGAGGCCGTGGCGGACGTGCTGCGCCGCGGCAACGCGGGCCGGGCCCGGATCCCCGGCAAGCACGGCGCCCCGCCCACCCGCTACGAGACGCTCACGGTGCTCATCGGCGACCAGCCGGGCGAGCTGGCCCGGCTGTTCGGGGACGCGGGCCGGGCCGGGGTCAACATCGAGGACGTCGTCATCGAGCACTCGACCGGGCACGAGGCCGGCTTCGTGCAGCTCATGGTCGCCCCGGGCGCGGTTCCGGCGCTCGCCGGCGCCCTCCGCGACCGCGGCTGGTCCCTCCGCGGCTGACCCGCGCGGGCGGCCCGCGCTCCCCGGCAACGCGAGCCGCGTCCGGTGCGGGCCGCGTCCGGTGCGGGCCGCGCGGGCCGCGCCGGGCGGGCGGCGGGTGGGCGTCGCCGGGTGCGGCGGCAGGACGGCGTCCGGCCCGCGCGCTCACGGGCTCCGCGCGAAGCGGGGTGCGGGCGTGGGACGGGGTGTCGGCGGGGGCCGGTAATCTTGACGGAGACCCTGAACCCCGTCCGCCGTCCCGCACGCCCGCGCCCACCCCGGCGAGGGGCGTCCGCACAGAGAGGCCTCAGCCCGTGGAGACAACCGAGCGAGCGACCGCCGCCCCGGTCGTGGTGGCGATCGACGGGCCGGCCGGCTCCGGCAAGTCGACCGTCTCGCGCGCGGTGGCGGAGCGGCTGGGCCTCAGCTTCCTCGACACCGGCGCCATGTACCGGGCGCTGACCTGGTGGATGCTGGAGAACGGCGTGGACCTCGCGGACCCGGGCGCGATCGCCGCGGTCTGCGGGAAGCCGGTCATCGTGATCGGGACGGACGCCGGCCGGCCGACCATCACCGTCGACGGCGCGGACGTCTCCGGCGAGATCCGCAGCCCGGAGGTCACCGCCAACGTCTCCGCGGTCGCCGCGGTGCCCGAGGTGCGCGCGCGCCTGGTCGAGATCCAGCGGGTCTCGGCGGCCGCCGCGGCGGCCGGCATCGTCGCCGAGGGCCGGGACATCGGCACGGTCGTGTTCCCCCGCGCCACGGCGAAGATATTCCTCACCGCCTCCCCCGAGGCCCGCGCCGAGCGCCGGGCCGCCGAGCTGCGCGCCAAGGGCGTGGACGAGGCCACGGTCCAGGCGATGGCCGCGGACCTGATCCGCCGCGACGCCTACGACTCCACGCGGGCGACCTCCCCGCTGGTGCGCGCCGAGGACGCGGTCGAGCTGGACACCAGCGGGCTCACGCTGGAGCAGGTCATCGAGAACGTGGTGCGCGTGGTCGAGCAGCGCCGGGCGGGCGCGGCATGAGCGCCGGCACGCGGATCCCCGGTTCGCGCAGTCCCGAGCCGCGCAGTCCCGAGCCGCGCGGTCCCCGCCCGGGCGACGCCGACGCGGCCGCCCGCGAGCTGCCCGCGCAGCGCGGCGCGGCCGTGGGCCGGGTGCTCAGCGGCGCGCTGGTGCGCGGCGGCTGGCGGGTGCGCGTGCTCGGCGAGTGGCGGGTTCCCACGCAGGGCCCGGTGATCCTCGCCGCGAACCACTCCAACTTCCTGGACGGCCCGCTGCTGCTGGGCGTCTCCCCGCGACCGGTGCACTTCCTGGTGAAGCAGGAGTTCTTCCGCTGGCCGCTGGGCCCGCTGCTGCGCGGCGTGGGCCAGATACCGATAGACCGGGAGGGCGCCGACCGCCGGGCGATCACCTCGGCGGTGTCCGTGCTGGAACAGGGCGGCGCGGTCGGCGTGTTCCCGGAGGGGACGCGGCTCAGCGGAGGCGCCTTCGCGCAGGTCCGCAACGGGCTGACCTACCTGGCGCTGCGCGCGGACGCCCCGGTGGTCCCGGTCGCGGTCTTCGGCACGAACGGCCGCGGGACCTCGGTGAACGCGCTGCCGGCTCCGCGCGCCCGGATCGACGTGGTCTTCGGCGACGCCTTCCGGGTCGGCGACGGGACGGGCCGCCGCACCCGGACCGTGCTGCGCGAGGCGGCCGAGACCGTGAAGGAGCGGCTGACCGGCCACCTGGAGAGCTCCCGCGAGCTCGTCGGCGGCGACCGGACCTGACCGCGCCCGCCGCGCGGCGAGTGGCTTTTGTGTGCGTGCACGGCAAGGACCGGGCGCGACGGACGACGGAAGAGATGGCACCACTGATGGACGAAGTGACCAACCACGAGGTCCTCGACCACGGCGAGCTGGGCGAGGCGGAGTACGCCGAGTTCATGGAACTCGCCGCCGAGGAGGGCTTCGATGCGGAGGAGCTCGGCGACCTCGGCCCGGCCGACCACGGGCCGCTGCCTGTCCTGGCCGTCGTCGGGCGGCCCAACGTCGGCAAGTCGACCCTGGTCAACCGGATCATCGGCCGCCGCGAGGCGGTCGTCGAGGACCGCCCGGGCGTGACCCGGGACCGGGTCACCTACGAGGCGACCTGGGCCGGGCGCCGCTTCAAGCTGGTCGACACCGGCGGCTGGGAGATCGACGTCTTCGGCCTGGACAAGATGGTGGCCCAGCAGGCGGAGTTCGGCATCGAGACCTCGGACGCGGTGCTCATGGTGGTCGACGCGACCGTCGGCGCCACCGACACCGACGAGGCCCTGATCCGCCTGGTGCGCCGCTCCGGCAAGCCGGTGGTGCTGGCCGCCAACAAGGTCGACGGCCCCTCCGCCGAGGCGGACGCCGCCGCGCTGTGGTCGCTCGGCCTCGGCGAGCCCCACCCGGTCTCCGCGCTGCACGGCCGCGGCTCCGGCGACCTGCTGGACGCCGTGCTGGAGGCGCTGCCCGAGGCGCCGGCGCAGACCTTCGGCACGGCCGTCGGTGGCCCGCGCCGGGTCGCGCTGATCGGCAGGCCCAACGTCGGCAAGTCCTCGCTGCTGAACAAGGTGGCGGGGGAGGACCGGGTCGTGGTCAATCCGCTGGCCGGCACGACCCGCGACCCGGTGGACGAGCTCATCGAACTCGGCGGCAAGAGCTGGCGGTTCGTCGACACCGCCGGCATCCGGCGGCGGGTGCACCAGACCGCCGGCGCCGACTTCTACGCCTCGCTGCGCACCGCGGCGGCGCTGGAGAAGGCCGAGGTCGCGGTCGTCCTGATCGACTGCAGCGAGCCGCTCACCGAGCAGGACACCCGGATCATCTCGATGGCGGTCGAGGCCGGTCGCGCGGTCGTCATCGCCTACAACAAGTGGGACCTGCTGGACGAGGAGCGCCGCTACTACCTCGAGCGCGAGATCGAGCAGGACCTGGTGCAGGTCCAGTGGGCGCCCAGGGTCAACGTCTCCGCGTTCACCGGCCGGCACATGGAGAAGCTGGTCCCGGCGATCGAGACGGCGCTGGCGGGCTGGGAGACCCGCGTCCCGACCGGCAAGCTCAACGCCTTCCTCGGCGAGCTGGTGGCGGCGCACCCGCACCCGGTGCGGGGCGGCAAGCAGCCGCGCGTCCTGTTCGGCACCCAGGCGGGGACGCGCCCGCCGCGGTTCGTGCTCTTCGCCTCCGGCTTCCTGGAGGCGGGCTACCGGCGGTTCATCGAGCGCCGCCTGCGCGAGGAGTTCGGCTTCACCGGCACGCCGATCTCGATCTCGGTGCGGGTGCGGGAGAAGCGCCGCAAGAAGTAGTGCCGCGAGGAGTCGTACCGCAGGTACCGCAGGAGAGCGGTGCCGCGCCGGGCCGGGCGGGTTCCGCGGCGCGGGGAGGGCGTCCCGTCCGCCGGGGCGCCCTCCGCCGTGTCCGGTGTCGGGCGCGCGGCTCAGTACCGCCGGGGCCGCGGGGGCAGCAGGCCCTCGCGCTGCCAGAGCGGGCCGCCCGGCTCGCCCTCGGCGTCCTCCCGGTAGCCGGGGCGGGCCGGGTGCACCGGGTAGGCGCGCGGGACCGGCGGGGCGCCGGGCACCCCGCGCGGGGCGGCATGCCGGGCGGTCTGCTGCGTCTCGGCCGAGAACGACCAGCTCCCGGTGGACGGCCGGGAGCCGGCAGACGGCCGGGACTCCGCGGGCGACCACGACTCCGCCGGTGACCAGGACTCGGCCGGCGAGCCGGACTCCGCGGGAGGCGGCACCGTCGGCGACCAGGACGGCCCGTGGCCCGTCCGGGAGGGCTGCCCGGCGTGGGCGTGGGCGCCGGAACCGGAAGCCGAGCCCGAACCGGAGTCCGAGCCCGCCGGGAGCGCCACCAGCGCCCGGGTCGGATACGCGTCGGACCGGGCCTGCTCGGGGACACTCGCGTAACCCGCTGGCAGCGCCGCCCGCCCGGAGGTCTCCCAGGAGGGACGCGGCCGGACCGGGGACTCCCACCGGTTGCCGAAGCCGGCGAAGGTCGCCTGCTCCTCACCTGTGCGGTCCCCGGGGAGCGCACGGAACAGGCGGCGGAACTCCTCGGAGAGCGCGTCGTAGATCGGGGTGAGGGAGGCCCGGACGAGGGTGGTCAGCGGACGGGCGGGCGTCGCGGGGCCGGAGGGCGCGGCGGCGAGCGCCGGGGAACGCGGCGTGGGGGAGGGGTCATAGCTGTGCACACACTGGCCAACGACCGAGTCCGCCCCGGGTTGCGCCCCCGGGCGGCACCGCGCGGACGCCACCCGTCCGGCCCTCCTGCTCGGACGCCCGCTCGGACGCACGTGCGGGCGCGGGCTCAGGTGCCCGCCAGCGGGAGGACGGCGCCGGCCAGCACGCCGCGCGCCGCCGCCTGGTCGAGCGCGGAGCGCATCAGGTCCTCGCGCGGCTGCTGCCCGATGTGCCCGTGCGGCGCCGCGTAGAGCAGCACCTCGCGCTGCTGCACGGCCGCCGCCCGCCAGGCGTCGGTGACCTGCAGCGGCTGGTGGGCCTGCCACCACGCGGTGGTGCCGCCCTGCGGGCCGGGCTGGAGCACGGCGTGCAGCCGGCCCATCGCCAGCAGTACCGACCAGCCGGGCAGCGGCCCCGGGGCATGCTCCACCGACTGCACCGGGTGCATCCCGCTCTCCAGCAGCAGGTCGAAGAACTCGTCGCGGCCGGAGCCCGGGCCGGGGCGGCTGACCGGTCCGGTGGGCTCGACCACCAGGGCGGCGCGCGGCAGCGCCCCGCGCTGCGGGTCCTGGACGAGCACCAGGCCGCAGGTGACGCTGAGCACGGCGGCGGTGTCCGGTTCGGGGGCCCGCGGGGCCGGGGCGGCGGGCTGCGGGGGCGCCGCCTGCTGCTGGGGCATGTGCTGCGACCCGGCCGGCGCGGCGGACGGGTGTCCCGGGACGCCGGAGCCGTAGGAGGCCTCCCAGCCACCGGAGTTGGGGGCCGGGGCGGACTGCGGGCCGCCGTGCGCCGCGCCGCCGCGGTCCACTCCCGCCATCGAGTAGCGCGGGTCCTCGTAGGTCCGCGGGTCGGGCTGCTGCTCGTAGCCGTACCCGCCGGCCTCGCCGAGCGGGACCTGCTCCACGGGCTGGTCCGGATTCCCCGTCAGGCCCTGGACCGCGCCGCGGAGTTGGGCCTCGTCGACCGGAACGACCTGGGACGGGATGCAGCGGGCGTGCGCGAAGGCCAGCACCGCGGTCTCCTCCGCGACGAAGAGCACGGTGGAGGTGGGCTCCGCCGTGACGTCACCCGGCGCCCGGCAGGAAGTGCAGTCGTAGATGTCCGGGGCGCTCCCCCCGGCGATCAGGCGGTCCGCCTCGTCGTCGCCGATCTCGGCGCGAACGTCATCACTGACGTCGAGCATGCGGGGCACGAAGACTCCTCGGGTCGTGGAGGCCGGGGCGGGCGCAACCGGCCTCAAGGGAGAACGCGTGGGGTGTGCCGGGGGTCACGGTCCAGCGCCCGTTCGGCTGGGAATGTCGGATTCCGCTTGTACGCCGCGTGTCCGGAAGCGTGCATTCCGTCGACAATGTGGCCGAGGTCACACGCCATTCCGGGTGGTGCGAATCACGATATCCGTCCCGCGATCATGCGAATTGCCAGGAAACCCTGGTGAGAATACTGCCGAGGCCAGATCATTACCACGGGTAACCCGGCCCTGACCTGGTGTTCCTGTGAATTGTTTGAAAGCGGGCACGGGATTTGCCTACCTTCACACCCGGCGCACCGAGCGCCCCTCGGGTCCGCCCGCCGCCCTCGATTCCGCATCACACCCGGACATGGTCCGGGGCGCGGAACCGCGGAGCCCGGCGGACGGCCGGGGTGGGGGGGGAAGGACGGCACTTCGCCGCGCGCCCCCTCGCCCGCAGGACAGAACGGCGGAGCACGCCGCGCGCAGACAGGGACATGGCGCGGACCGCCGGCTCGCCCGGGGAAGCAGAAAGGGATCGCATGATCTTCCGTCGCGAGAACGACGCCGACCGCACCCAGGCCGTGGACGGCAACACCCACGGCAAGCGTCCGAGCCGACGCCGTGCCCGCGCCGCCGTGATCGCCGGTGTGGCGGTGGCGGTGCCCGCCGCCGGCCTGGCGGCATCCTCCGCGGCTTCCGCGGCCTCCGTCTCGACCTGGGACCGAGTGGCCCAGTGCGAGAGCAGCGGCGACTGGTCCATCAACACCGGCAACGGTTTCAGTGGTGGGCTGCAGTTCACCAACAGCACCTGGGCCGCCTACGGCGGCACCGCCTACGCCCCCATCGCCGCCGAGGCGTCCAAGGGGCAGCAGATCGCGGTCGCCGAGCGGGTGCTCAACTCCCAGGGCCCGGGCGCCTGGCCGGTCTGCGGCCCGCGTGCCGGCCTGACCCGCGGGGGTGCTGCCGCCGACGTCAGCACCGAGGGATCCGCCACCACGCACCACAGCACCGTGCATCGCGGCACCACCCACGCTGTGCGCAACAGCGTGGAGCACCTGGCGACCTCCGCCCGGCAGAGCGGCGGCGCCGGCGGTCACTACACCGTCAGGGCCGGTGACACCCTGAGCGGGATCGCCGCGGCGCACGGCCTCTTCTGGAAGGCGCTCTACCAGGACAACCGTCAGCTGATCGGCGGCAACCCGGACTTCATCACTCCGGGGGAGCGGCTGGCCCTCTGACGGCACTCCGGCGCTCTGCGGCCGGCAGAGCGGAAGTGACGCCGCGGGAATGACGCAGCGAGAGCTCCGCATCCGAGGGCGGGGAGACGGCATGGCGGCCGCCTCCCCGCCCTCCGGGCGTTCTCCGCGGTTCTCACCGCCCGGCGCCGGCGCCCGCGCCGATGCCGACCAGCCGGCTGGAGAGGGTCATCGGCGCCGGCGTGAAGGCCCGCAGGATCAGCCGGCCGCCGGGGCGGGGGCCGCGGACGCCCGCCCCACCCGGGGCCCGCAGCACGTACACGGCGGAGCGCCCGGGAGGCAGCAGCGCCGGTCCGGAGACCACCGTCCAGTAGGCGGAGGCCACCGGGCCGGTGCTGGTGGCGAAGTGCGGGCCGAGCGGCGTGGACGAGGTGTTGGTGACCCGCACGGTGAGCGAGGTGAGGCCGCGCTGGGGGATCCCGCTCGGGGTGAGAGCGCCCCGGCCGCCGCCGCTCGCGGTCAGCGCGGTCACCGCCATCCGCAGCGGTGGCGGTGTGCCGATCGCCACCGCCAGGCAGAGCGCCGCCGGGGCGAGCAGCACCGGCACCGCCAGCGCCCGCCGCGCGCGGGTGCGCAGCAGGGCCGGCCGCCACTGCGCGGCGCGGTCGAGGTCGGAGATCCGGACCGTGGCCGCCGCCGTCACCCACAGCGGAACGGTGAGGTCGAAGTAGTCCTGCTGGGAGCGCAGGGAGAGGTAGAAGACCAGCCACGGCAGCACCGGCGCCGCGAGCGCCAGCCGCCGGGGCAGCAGCACCATCAGCCCGAGCAGCCCCGCGCCCAGCAGCAGCCCGGCGACGCTGTAGAGGCGCAGCGCCCCGCTGCCGGCGGTGAAGTACGTCGCGATCCCGATCAGCCCCTCGCCGGTCGGGACGGCCTCCTGGGTCATCGGCGCGAGCACTCCGCCCAGCCAGTTCCCCGGGCCCTGCGCGGCGAACGGCGCGTTCACCGCGAGGAAGACGGCGGCGGCCACGGCCGCGTAGCGCGCGGTCACCGCCAGGGCCTGACGCTGCGGCAGCTCGCCGCGCCGCACCAGGAAGACGCCGGCGACCAGGAACGGGGCCAGGAACCAGCTGAGTTGGTGCAGGCAGGCGGCGGCGCCCAGGCAGCCCGCCCGCAGCACCCCGGCGCGCCCCAGCCGGCCGCCCTGCCCGGTGCGCGGCCAGTACGCCACGGCGGCGATCAGGAACGGGAGTTCCATCACCCCCGGGTATCCCAGGAGCGCGTACCCGGGCAGGACGCCCGCGCCGAAGCAGGTGATCAGCGCCACCGGCCGCCACGGGGCGGGCATCAGCACGAACATCACCGCGGCGGCCGCCAGCAGCATCGCGGTGGCGGCCACCGCGCCCGGCGGGTGCGGGAGGCCCAGCGCCATCGGAACGGCCGTCAGCAGCGGTCCCAGCGGCGGGTAGTCCAGGCTCGTCACCGCGCCGCCGCTCATCAGCGGGGTCGGCCCGGCGTGGAAGAGGGTGAAGATCTGCGGCCAGTGCGTCCCGTAGATCGGCCGGCCCTGGAGCAGGGTGCGGGCGGCCATGTGGACCAGCGCGCCCTCGTCGGTCATGCTCCAGGCCCCGGCGGCGTCGGGGGAGCGGGCGGGGGTGACGACGGTGAGCCGGTTGACGCACTCCGCCGCCGCGGCGGTGAGCATGGCCGCGTCCACGGCGAGCATCGCCCGCGCGGTGCGGACCGTCAGCGCCAGCACGGCCAGCACCAGCAGAGCGCCGTAGTAGGCGAGCAGCAGCTCGGCGTGGTGGTCCTGGTCCACCACCGTCCGGTACCAGACGTCGCGCGCGCCGATCAGCATGGAGCCGGCGGCGATCACCGACAGCAGCCGGTTCGAGCCGCGCGGCGGCGCGCCGCCGGCCGCGAGCCGGGCCATGAGCCTCGGTCCCGGTCGGCGGCGCGGGCGGCCGGGGCCGGCAGGGTGGAGGCCGGTGGGGCCCGGACGGGGCGGGAGCGCCGGGGTGGTGGTGCGGCGCGCGGGTGCCGTGCCCGAGGGGCCGGGGGTGTTCACCGTGCTTCAAGCTCCTGGTCTCGTGGCCGGGCGGGCGCGCCGCGCGGGCGGGCGCGTCGTGCGGTGCGGGCGCGTCGTGCGGTGCGGGGCGTCGCGCGGGCGCCGCGGGCGGGCGGCTTCGCTGGCCGCAGGGTGCCATGGCCGGTGCGGCGGCGGCGGGAGAACGCGCCGAGGGAGAGCCGGCGGGGCGGCGGTGACCTGCGGTGCCGCCCGGGCGGGTGGCCTCGGGCGACACCAGTTGTCACCGCTTCGGGGTGGCGCCGGGCGGAGTGCGGTGCGGCGCGGGCGGATCTCCGCGCGCCGGGGCGGGCCCCGCCGCCCGCGGCTCAGGGCCCCGGCAGCCGGCGGCTGCGCGCGGTCAGCAGCGGGGCGAGCAGGTCGCCGTGCTCGGCCACCCGTTCGAGCACCTCGGCGGGCGAGAAGGCGAGATCCGCGGGCCGCCGGCAGTTCTCCACCTCGTCCCAGGTCAGCGGTGTGGAGACGCCCGGGTGCGGTTCGGTCGCACGCAGGCTGTACGGCGCGGCGGTGGTCTTCGCGCTGCTGTTCTGCGACCAGTCGAGGAAGACCCGGCCGGGCCGCAGCGCCTTGGCCATCTTCGCGGTGAGCAGGTCCGGATGGGCGGCCGCCAGCTCCTCGGCGACCGCGCGGGCGTAGCCCACGGCCCGCTCGGCGGGCTCGTCGCGCAGCCGCGCGTAGAGGTGCATGCCCTTCGCGCCGGAGGTCTTGGCCCAGCACGGCAGCCCGTCGGCGGCCAGCCGCTCGCGCATCAGCAGGGCGACCGCGCAGCAGTCGGTGACGTCCCGCCCGGGCCCGGGGTCGAGGTCGACCACCAGCCGGTCGTGCCGGTCCGCGCCGGTCTCCTCCCGCCACTGCGGAACGTGCAGCTCCACGCAGTACAGCTGGGCCAGGGCGACCAGCGCCGGGCGGCCGTCCACGGCGGCGTGCGGCTTCTCCCCGGCGCGGTGGGAGGGGACGGCCACCCGCGGCACCCAGTCCGGCAGCCCCTGCGGCGGCGCCTTGGCGTAGAAGCGCTCGCCGCCGGTGCCGGTCGGCAGCCGGACGAAGGACGCGGGCCGCCCGGCCAGGTGCGGGACCATCGCGTCCGCGACCGTGGCGTAGTACTCGATCATCTCGGCCTTGGTCCAGCCGTCCGGCCACAGCCGCTTGGCCAGGTGGGAGAGCCGCAGGGTGCGGTCGCCGACCTGGACCGCCACGGGCTGCGCGGGTGGCTCGCCGCCGGGTGCGCTCACGCCGGGCATACGCGCATGATGAGGGGCATAACCGTATGAATCCCCGCGAAAGGCTGCCGTCATGCCGCAGGTCACCTGGAAGGGATCGATCACGTTCGGCCTGGTCACCGTGCCGGTCGCGCTCTACGCCGCGACCGAGCGGCACTCCGGGGCGACCCTGCACCAGGTCCACCGCGAGGACGGCGGCCGCATCCGGATGAAGCGGGTCTGCGAGCTGGACGGCGAGGAGGTCGACTACGCCGACGTCGCCAAGGCATTCGAGTCCCCGGACGGCCGCGAGGTGGTCCTGGAGGAGGAGGACCTCGCCGAGCTGCCGGTACCGAGCAAGAAGGTGATCGACGTGCTCGCCTTCGTCGACGCCGAGCGGATCGACCCGATCCGCTTCACCACGCCCTACTACGTGGGGCTCCCCGCCGGCACCCCGGCCAAGCCCTACCAGCTGCTGCGGGACGCCCTGCGGGAGTCCGGCCAGGTGGCGGTCACCAAGGTCACCCTGCAGAGCCGGGAGAGCCTGGCCGTGCTGCGGGTCCAGGGCGACCTGCTGGTCCTGCAGACCATGCGCTGGCCGGACGAGATCCGCGACGCGAGCGGGATCGCCCCCGGCGGCGCCGACCAGGTCCGGCCGCAGGAGCTGCGGATGGCGCGCTCGCTGATGGACACCCTCTCCGAGGGCTTCGAGCTGGACGAGCTGCACGACGACTACGCGCAGGCGATGGAGGAGGTCATCGCCGCCAAGCTGGAGGGCGCCGAACCGCCGCGGGCCGCCGAGAAGGCCCCGCGCGGCGGCAAGGTGATCGACCTGATGGAGGCGCTGCGCTCCAGCGTCGAGGCGGCTCGCGGGGAGGGCGCGGCGGGCGGAGCCTCCGAAGGCGAGGACGCCGGCGACGGGGAGCCGGCCTCCGGCCGGGGCGGCGGCTCGCGCCGGACCGCGGCGAAGAAGACGGCGGCCAAGCGCGGGTCGGCGGCCTCGAAGGCCGGGTCGTCGCCCAAGTCCGGGTCGGGTTCCGGGTCCGCGAAGAAGAGCACCGCGAAGACCGCGGCGAAGAAGGCTCCGGCGAAGAAGACCGCCTCCCGCACGTCGCGCCGCCGCGCGTCGTAGCCTGCCTTCGAGGCCGCCGGCCGCCGGCCGACGCCCGGCGGGAGCGCGGCGGAGGGGGAGACGTGGGATACCGGCTGGTCCTGTGGGACGTCGACATGACGCTGGTCGCCTGCGGGCCGATCGGCCGCGAGATCACCGCCGAGGCCTTCCACGAGCTGACCGGCACGGTCCAGCGGGAGCGCCCGCCCTACGCCGGGCGGACCGAGGCGCAGATCCTTGCCCACACCCTGCGCCTGCACGGCCTCGACCCGGCCGGATACCCGCTGGCCGACTACACCGCGGCCCTGGTCCGCGGCTACCGCCGGCGGCACGCCGAACTCGCCGCGACCGGCTGCGTGCTGCCCGGCGTCGTCCAGGCCCTCGACGCGATCACCGCCGCGGGCGTGCCGCAGAGCGTGGTGACGGGCAACCCGAGGGAGGTCGCCGCCGCCAAACTCTCGGCCTTCGGCCTCGACGCCGCGCTCGAGCTGGACCGCGGCGGCTACGCGGAGGACGGCGAGCACCGCCGCGACCTGGTGCGGGCGGCGATCTCCCGGGCACGGCCGGTCCACGGCGGCCCGCTCGCGCCGGGCGAGGTGCTGGTGGTCGGAGACACCCCCAACGACGTCCGTGCCGCGCACGCCCTGGGGGCCGCCTCGCTCGCCGTGGTCACCGGGTTCGCGACGCAGGCGGAGCTCGCGGCCGAACGCCCGGAGGCACTGCTGCCGGACCTCTCGGACACCGCCGCCGTGCTGTCCCTGGTCACGGCCGGCGCGCCCGGAACGGAGCCGGCGGCCACCGGAGGCGATCGGCTGGTGACCGGGCATGACCCGGATGGGCATGACCCGGATGAGACCGGACCCCGCCGGACGCCTCCTGACGCGGCCTGGGGCGACCGAGTACGACCGGTGGAGAGGCCGGGCCGCCGACGCGCCGCCGAGGCGGATCGGCCATGATGGTCGGGAGGAGTCCGGTGCGTCGTCGCGGCCGTGACCTGGGTGTTCCGGTGCGCGGCTGGTGAGAGGAACAGGCTGGTGGGTAACCCCGTCGACCATCTCGTCGACCTGCTCGACCTGGAGCGGATCGAGGTCAACATCTTCCGCGGGCGCAGCCCCGAGGAGTCCCTGCAGCGGGTCTTCGGCGGGCAGGTCGCCGGGCAGGCCCTGGTCGCCGCGGGGCGGACGGTCGAGCCGGACCGCCCGGTGCACTCCCTGCACGCCTACTTCCTGCGCCCCGGCACCCCCGGCGTGCCGATCGTCTACCAGGTGGACAGGCTCCGCGACGGCCGCTCCTTCACCACCCGCCGGGTGCTCGGCGTCCAGCGCGGCAAGCAGATCTTCGCGCTGACCGCCGACTTCCACGCGCCCGAGGAGAGTGCCTTCGAACACCAGGACGCGATGCCGGACGTCCCGGCGCCCGAGGAGCTGCCGCGCGCCGAGGACGAGATCCGCGCGCACTTCGGCGGCGAGGTGCCGGAGCGGCTGCGGCGCCGGCAGCCGTTCGACATCCGCTACGTCGACCGGCTGCGCTGGACGCCGGAGGAACTGGCCGCGGCGCCGCGGCGCAGCGCGGTCTGGCTCAGGGCCAACGGCGATCTCGGCGACAACCCGCTGGTCCACGTCTGCGCCGTCACCTATGCCAGCGACCTGACGCTGCTGGACGCGGTCCGCATCCAGCAGGAGCCGCTGTTCAGCGGGGACCGCCGGTTCGACCTGGCCTCGCTCGACCACGCCATGTGGTTCCACCGGGAGTTCCGCGCCGACGAGTGGTTCCTCTACACCCAGGAGTCACCGGTCGCGACGGGCGCGCGGGGGCTGGGCACGGGGCAGATCTTCGACCGGCAGGGGCGGCTGGTGGTCTCGGTGGTACAGGAGGGGCTGTTCCGGCCCTTGAAGGGCTGACCCCGGCCGGGGGCGGTCTCGGCCGGGCGGGCGCGGCAGGGCAGTATGAGGGGGTGGCTCACCTTTCGACTCCCTCACGATCTCCGGACCCCTGCGACCGGCCCGAGGCCGCCGGCTCCTCCTGCGCGCCGACGGGCGGGCAGGCGGACGGCCCGGGGGCGCCGCCGCCGGCAGGAGGGTCGCCCGCGGCCTCGGGCGGGACGGCCGACATCGTTGCCACGGGCGCGGTGGCGGTCGGCGAAGCCGCCTGCGACGCCCTTTCCGCGGACGACGCCTCGGCGGAGGCAGGCGTTGCCGGTCCGGTGGCCGCGCGGCGGCCCGCCGGCCGGGTGCGGTCGGCGCTGGGCAGCGCGCTCGCGGACATCACCCCGCTGCGCACCAGCGCGGACTTCCGGCGGGTCTGGCTGGGTCAGAGCGTCTCCTCCATCGGTCAGCAGATGACCGCGCTCGCGGTCTCCGTCCAGGTCTACGCCCTCACCCACTCCTCCTTCGCGACCGGCGTGGTCGGGCTGTGCTCGCTGATCCCGATCGTCGTGATCGGCCTCTACGGCGGCGTGATCGCGGACCGCTTCGACCGGCGCAAGATCGGGCTGGTCGGCGCCTCCGGGCTGGCCGCGCTCTCCGCGCTGCTCGCGGTCCAGGCCTTCCTCGGCGTGGGCCAGGTCTGGGTCCTCTACGCCGTGGTCGCCGGGCAGGCGGTGTTCTTCGCGCTCAACTCGCCGGCCCGGGCGGCGATGGTGCCCAAGCTGGTGCCCGCCGGGCAGCTGGCCGCCGCCAACGCGCTGTCCACGGTGAGCATGAACCTCGGGCTCACGGTCGGCCCGATGCTCGGCGGCGTGCTCATCGGCACCTCCGGCTACCAGGCCGCCTACCTGGTGGACGCGATCGGCTTCGCCGGCTCCCTCTACGCGATGTGGCGGCTGCCCGCGATGCGGCCGGACGCGGCGGAGGCGCACCACGAGCGGGCGACCGTGCTGACCGGCCTGCGGTTCCTGCGCACCCGGCCGAACCTCCGGGCCTCCTTCCTCGCCGACATCATCGCGATGGTCTTCGGCATGCCGCGGGCGATCTTCCCGGCGCTGGCGGTGGCCTTCTACCACGGCGGCGCCGGGACGGTCGGCCTGCTCACCGCGGCGCCGGCGGTGGGCGCGCTGCTGGGGGCGCTGTTCTCCGGCTGGGTCGGGCGGGTCCGGCGGCACGGGCTGGCCGTGGTGCTGGCGGTGCTCTCCTGGGGGCTGACGATCGCGGCCTTCGGCCTGATCCGGAACCTGTGGATCGGCCTGCTGCTGCTCGCGGCGGCCGGCTGCTCGGACACCGTCAGCATGATCTTCCGCAACACGATCATGCAGGTGGCCGCGCCGGACCGGATGCGGGGGCGGCTGCAGGGCATCTTCACCGTGGTCGTCGCCGGCGGCCCGCGGCTCGGCGACTTCGAGACCGGCACCGTGGCGCAGCTGACCTCGCCGGCCTTCTCGGTGGTCAGCGGGGGACTGGCGTGCGTGGCCGGCATCGTGCTGATGGCGCTGATGCGGCCGGCGTTCCTCGCCTACGACGCGGAGAACCCGGCGCCGTGAGCGGATCCGGGCGGCCCGGCGGGCGCGGGTGCGCCGCCGGGCCCCCGGGCGCGTCGCCGCAGGGGCGGGTCGTCGGTGGCCGGGTTGTCAGTGGGCGGGTTGTCAGTGGGCGGGTGCAGACTGTGCCTATGACCGCACTCACGGCCGCGTCCCTGCGCGACGCCTGCCTGGAGCTGAACGGGGCGGAGGAGACCTTCCCGTTCGGCCCCGAGACGTCCGTGTTCAAGGTGGGCGGCCGGATGTTCGCGCTCAGCGCGCTGGACGCCCGGCCGCTGTCGGTGAGCCTCAAGTGCGACCCGGGTCTGGCCGTGAGCCTGCGCGGCAGCTACCCGGAGATCACCGGCGGCTGGCACCTCAACAAGCGGCACTGGAACTCCGTCCGGCTGGACGGCTCGGTGCCCGAGCGCCTGGTGCGCGAGATGATCGAGGACTCCTACGACCTGGTCGTCGCCAAGCTGCCGCGCGCGATACAGCTGCGCCTGGACTGGCCCGGCGCCGCCCGGCCCGCCGGCTCCTGATCCGGGCGGGCCGCCGGCGGTTCACCGGGTCCCCGGCGGCGCCGGGCCACCGGGCCAACGGCAGGTCACCGGCCGGTCACTGGCACTGGGCGAGCATCGCGGCCTTGTCCGCGGTGGTGACCGGCAGCGCGTACTTCAGGGACACCTGGGCCACGCGCACCACGTAGGAGCAGCGGATCTGCTTGTTCGGCGGCAGCCAGGTCGCCGGGCCGGAGTCGCTCTTGGCGCCGTTCGTCGGTCCGTCGACCGGCATCAGGTTGAGAGGGTCGTTCGCTATGTCCTCGCGCTTGTCCTTCGTCCAGTGGGAGGCGCCCATCTGCCAGTCGTAGGAGAGCGGCATGACGTGGTCGATCTGTATGACGGAGGCGTGCGCCTTGGTGAAGTCGATGACCCTGCCGGTGTAGGGGTCGTCGAGGGTCATCGAGGTCACCACGCAGTCCGAGCCGCTGCGGAACTTCACGTCCTGCCCGTCGCGCTTGAGCACGTCGTCGCGGGAGTCGCAGCCGTTGTGCGCGTCCGGGATGCCGCCCGGAGCCGAGTCCATCCAGGCGTAGCCGAACTGGTCGCGGGAGTAACCGGTCTTGGGGCCGCGGCCCTTGGTGGCGACCTTCTCGATCAGCGCGCGGGCCCGCGCCTTGTCCGAGGCGGAGGTGATGGGCGCGAGGCCCGGCTCGGTGCCGTCCGGGTTGTCCAGCGGGTTCGCCGCCGTGCTGCTGACCACCCCGCCGGATCCGCCGGATCCGCCCGAGCCGCCGGACGGCGCCCCGGACACCTGGGTGTGGCAGCCGGCTGCGAGGAACGCGGCTCCCAGCAGTACGGCCGAGCCTGCGAGCCGTCGTCGTCCGCGGATTCGTCCCTGGGCCGCCATCGCGGGTGCGCTCTCCATGTCCCCGTGTCTCCATGTCCCCGTGTCTGCGTCTTCTGCGTGTCCGCCGTGTCGACGGGCCGTCGAAGCCTAGGCGAGCAGGCGTCGACGCATTCCCCCGAGGTCTGGGTTACCCCGTTCTCCGGCAGGTCAGCGGCCTGCGCGCAAGGGTGTTGCGGGGGAGGGGTGGTGAACCGGCGAAGACGGGCCGCCGATGGGCCGCCGAGTCGTCGTCAGACCGGCGGGCGACGGGTCGCGGACGCGCGCGCGTAGCCGGCGCGGGCCGCGCGAGCGGCGTCCCTGGTCGCGGTTTCCGCGACCGGGACGTCCCACCATGCCTGCGCGCCGGGCGCGGCCGGAGCCTTCGGCCCGGTGTCGGTCTCCACGTAGACGCAGGCGGGACCGGGGATTTCGCGTGCGGCGGCGAGCGCGGCACGCAACTCCCCGACGGTGCCCGCGCGGTGGACCGGGACGCCGAGCGAGGCCGCGTTCGCGGCGAGGTCGACCGGCAGCGGATCGCCGGTGAAGCCGCCGTCGGCGTCCCGGAAGCGGTAGGCGGTGCCGAAGCCCTCGCCGCCGGTGGCCCGCGACAGGCCGCCGATCGAGGCGTAGCCGTGGTTCTGCACCAGCACCACCTTGACGGGCAGCCGTTCCTGAACGGCCGTCACCAGCTCTCCCGGCAGCATGAGGTAGGAGCCGTCGCCGACCAGCGCCCACACCACGGCCTGCGGCGCGTCCTCCGGCGCACCCGGCGCGTCGAGGGCGGCGGCCAGCGCGACCCCGATCGCGCCCGGGATCTCGTAACCCATGCAGGAGTAGCCGTACTCGACGTGGTACTGGTGCGGCGAGCGGGCCCGCCACAGCTGGTGCAGGTCGCCGGGGAGCGAGCCGGCCGCGTTCACGATCACGTCGGCGTCGGCGGCCACCGCGTCGAGCGCGCCGAGCAGTTGGGTCTGCGAGGGCCGGGCCGCCGGGTCAGGGGCGGCGAAGGCGGCGTCCACCCGCTCCTCCCACCGCTTCTTCGCTTCGGCGTACTCGGCGGCGTAGTCCGGGTCGACGCGGAAGGGCGCGCCGGGCCCGGTGGTGAGCGCGCCGGTGAGCGCCTCCAGCCCGGCGCGGGCGTCGGCGAGCAGCGGCAGCCCGCCGAGCTTGGCGGCATCGTGCGCCGAGGGGTTGAGGTTGACGAAGCGGACCTCGTCGGGGGCGGCGAAGAGCGTCCCGGAGGCGGTGGTGAAGTCGGTGTACCGGGTTCCCACGCCGATCACCAGGTCGGCCGTGCGGGCGACGTGGTCGGCGGCGGCCGTGCCCGTGTGGCCGATGCCGCCCAGGTCGGCGGGGTGGTCGTGGCGCAGCGAGCCCTTGCCGGCCTGGGTGGCGGCGACCGGGATCCCGGTGGCGTCGGCGAGGGCGCGCAGTGCCTCCTGCGCGCCGCTGTGCCGGACGCCTCCGCCGGCGATCAGCAGCGGCCGGCGCGAGGCGCGCACCGCCGCCGCGGCGGCGGCGAGGGACTCCGGATCCGGCCGGCCGCGCGGGATCCGCCACACCCGCTCGGCGAAGAACCCCACCGGCCAGTCGTACGCCTCGGCCTGGACGTCCTGCGGGAGGGCGAGGGTGACCGCGCCGGTCTCCGCCGGGTCCGCGAGCACCCGCATCGCGGCGAGCGCGGCCGGGATCAGCGCCTCGGGGCGGGCGATCCGGTCGAAGTACCGCGAGACCGGGCGCAGGGCGTCGTTCACCGAGACGTCCCCGGCCCAGGGGACCTCCAGCTGCTGCAGGACCGGGTCGGCGCGGCGGGTGGCGAAGGTGTCGCCGGGCAGCAGCAGCACCGGGAGGTGGTTGATCGTCGCCAGCGCGGCGCCGGTCACCAGATTGGTGGCGCCCGGGCCGATGGAGGTGGTCACCGCCTGCGCCGACAGCCTGTCCCGCCGGCGGGCGAAGCCCACCGCCGCGTGCACCATCGCCTGCTCGTTGCGGCCCTGGTGGAACGGCATCCGCTCCGGGCCGGCCTCCAGCAGCGCCTGGCCGATCCCGGCCACGTTGCCGTGCCCGAAGATGCCCCAGACCGCGTCGATCAGCCGGTGGCGCTCGCCGTCGCGCTCGGTGAACTGGGCGGCGAGGAAGGCGATCAGGGCCTGCGCGGTGGTCAGGCGCCGGGTGGCGGTGGGGCTGCTCGTCGCGGGGCTCATCGCGGGCGCTCCTCGGCGGAAGGGGCGACGGGGAAGAGCGGCAGCCGCGGATCCACCGGCTCCTCGGGCCACCGCTGCCGTACCCAGGCGTGCTCCGGGTGGTCGCTGACCAGCCAGTCCCGGGTGTCGCCGGGACCGGCCATCACGTTGAGGTAGTACATGGCGTGGTGCGGCGCGGCGACGGACGGGCCGTGCCAGCCGTCCGGGATCAGCACGGCGTCTCCGCTGCGCACCTCCGCCAGCAGCTCCGTGCCGCGCCGGCCGGACGGCGAGGGCGAGAGCCGGTGGTAGCCGAAGCCGGGCCGGCCGCCCGGGCCCTCGGCGGTCTCGAAGAAGTAGATCTCCTCCAACACGCACTCCCGGCCCGGGAGTTCCTCGTCGTGCTTGTGCGGCGGGTACGAGGACCAGTTGCCGCCGGGCGTCAGCACCTCGACGACCTGCAGCCGGTCGCAGCCGAAGTCCGGATCGCCGGCCGCCGCGATGTTGCCGACCTGCCGCGAGCAGCGGCCCGCGCCGCGCAGCTCCACCGGGACCTCCTCCGCCGCCCGCCGGCGCGCGGGCAGCCGGCGCTCGCAGCGCGCCCCGGCCAGCGCGAAGCGTCCCCCGCCGGGGGCGGTCAGCCGCAGCTCGGCGTCGCGCGGGACGTAGGCGACGTCGGTGCGGGCGGAGAAGACGTCGCGCCGGCCGCCGAGGCGGAAGACCGCGCCGTCGGCCTCGACGGTGCAGGCGCCGGAGAGCGGGACGACGATCCACTCGCTGCCGCCGGTGCCGAAGGCGTGGCTGCCGCCGGGCGGCAGGTCGAGCACGCGCAGCGAGCAGTACGTCCAGCCGGCGCGCGCGGGATCGACGGACAGCGCGTAGGGACCCTCAGCGGCCTGGCCGGCGCGCAGGTGCGGGCCGGGGAAGGGGCCGGGCGCGGAGGGCGTGTCGCGGGGGGTGCTCAGCGTGGGCTCCTTCCGGCGGGTGTCGCCGCCGCGGCGGGGGCGGGGGCGGGGGCCGGCGCGGGCGCGGCCTTCGCGCCGCATTCGGCGTCGAGCAGCGCCTCGACCTCCCGCGGCGTCGGCATCGCCGAGGAGCAGGAGTGACGGCCGGCCACCAGGGCGCCCGCGGCGTTGGCGAACCGCAGGACGCGCTCCAACTCCCAGCCCGCGAGCAGGCCGTGGCAGAGCGCGCCGCCGAAGGCGTCACCCGCGCCCAGTCCGTTGACCACGCGCACCGGCAGCGGCGGAAGCGTCACCCGCTCGACTCGGCCGCCGGAGCCCGAGCCGCCGTCGTGCCGCCTCAGCGCCAGCACGCCGTCGGGGCCCAGTTTGACCACCACCAGGCGCGGGCCGAGGGCGAGCAGCTCCTCGGCGCAGCGCAGCGGGTCGCGGCAGCCGGTGGCCACCTCCGCCTCGTCCAGATTGCCCACGGCCACCGTGGCGTGCGCGAGCGCGGCCCGGTACACCGGCCGGGCCCGCGCCCGCGCCTGCGCGCCGGAGGCCCCGCCGTCGCAGGAGGCCCCGCCCTCGCCGCCCCAGAACGCGGGCCGCCAGTCCAGGTCGACCACGGTGTGCGCGGCGTCCCGTCCGCCGTCCGCTGCTGCCTCGCCGCGCGCCGGCGCGCTGGCCGGTGCCGCGCCGGACCTCGCCGCCAGCGCGGCCAGGGTCGCCGAGCGGCTGGGCTCGGCGCACAGCCCCGTCCCGGTGACCCACAGGATCCTGGCCGCGCGCACCGCCTCAAGGTCGAGTTCCTCCGCCCGGATCTCCAGATCGGGCGCCTTGGGGTAGCGGTAGAAGTAGAGCGGGAAGCTGTCCGGCGGGAAGAGTTCGCAGAAGGTGACGGGGGTGGGCAGATGCGGGACCGGCGTCACCCAGCGGTCGTCCACGCCGAAGCCGCGCAGCGCCCGCCGCGCGAAGGTGCCGAACGGGTCCGCGCCCGTGCGGCTGACCACGGCGCAGCGGCGGCCGTGCCGCGCGGCGGCGACCGCGACGTTGGTGGCCGAGCCGCCGAGGTACTTCGCGAAGGTCTCGACCTGGTCGAGCGGCACGCCGGACTGCTGCGGGTAGAGGTCCACGCCGATCCGGCCCATCGCCAGGACGTCGAAGCCCCTGCGCACCCCGTCCGCGCGCACCCCGCCCGCGGGCACCCCGTCCGCGCCCTCCCCGTCGGGCGCGCTGCTCGGATCGGTGCTGGTGGATGCGTCCACGGCGGCACCTCCTCACGCTCAGGTCTATCCGCGTCACTGACGGGTTGTCAAGGAATTGTCCTGACAATTCACCCCGTGTGGTGACCGGCGCTCCGGAGCCTTCCCAGGCTTCCTTGACAGCATGCGGCCGCGCTGGGAAGGCTCTGCCTCAGAGCCGCGGACGCGAGCGACGAACGCAGGAGGACCGTGTGACCCTGCCGGTACCGCCCGACCAGCCCTCCGGCCTTCCGCCCGGTGGCCGTCCGCGCGGTGGGCGGACGCTCGACCGGCTGCGGATCGGGTCGGCTCCGGACTCCTGGGGCGTGTGGTTCGCCGAGGACGCACGGCAGGTGCCCTGGCCCCGGTTCCTCGACGAGGTGGCCGCCGCCGGCTACCGCTGGATCGAGCTGGGCCCGCACGGCTACCTCCCGACCGACCCGGCCCGGCTGCGCGCGGAACTCGACGCGCGCGGCCTGTCGGTGTCGGCCGGTACGGTGTTCACGGCGCTGCACCGGGGCGAGGCGGTCTGGGAGGAGACCTGGGCGCAGGCCGCCCGGGTGGCCGGGCTCGCCGCCGCGGTGGGCGCGGAGTACCTGGTCGTCATCCCCTCCTTCTGGCGCGACGACCGCACGGCCGAACTGCTGGAGCCCGCTGAGCTGGACGCCGGCCAGTGGGCCGCGCTCGTCCGCGGAGCGGAGCGCCTCGGCGCGCGTATGCGCGAGGAGTTCGGCCTGCGCATCGCGGTCCACCCGCACGCCGACACGCACCTGGACACCGCCGCGCACGTCGCCCGCTTCCTCGACGCCACCGATCCGCGCAAGGTCGCGCTCTGCCTCGACACCGGCCACTACGCCTACTGCGGAGGCGACGCCCTCGCGCTGCTGCGCAGCCGCGGCGAGCGGGTGGCGTACCTGCACCTGAAGCAGGTCGACCCGGCGGTGCTCGCCGACGTGGTCGCGCGCGGGACGCCCTTCGGGCCGGCCGTGGCGGCGGGCGTGATGTGCGAACCGCCGCGCGGGGTGCCGGAGCTGCCGCCGGTGCTGGCGGCGGCGCAGGCGCTGGCCGAGTCGCGCGGGCCGGACGCCGCGCTGTACGCGGTGGTGGAGCAGGACATGTACCCGTGCGCGCCGGACGCCCCGCTGCCGATCGCCGCCCGCACCCGCGCCTACCTGCGCGCGTGCGGGGCGTGACACCGCCCGCCCACCCGGCCTCCCGCTCCCGCCCCCGCTCCCCCGTGAAAGGCGACCTGCCCCATGGCTCAGCCCCGCACCCCCGGTTCCCCGCTCGGCGTCGCCGTCATCGGCGCCGGCCGGATCGGCGCCGACCACGCCCGGCGGATCGAGAGCCGGATCAGCGGCGCGCGCGTGGCCGCCGTCGCCGACGTCGAGGAGGCGCGGGCGAAGGCCGTCGCGGACACCCTGCCGCCCGGCTGCGCCGTGCACACCGACCCGGTCGAGGCGATGCGCGCCCCCGGGGTCGACGCGGTGCTGATCGCCTCCAGCAGCGGCGCGCACGAGCCGCAGCTGCTCGCCGCGCTCGGCCTCGGCCTGCCGGTGCTGTGCGAGAAGCCGCTGACGCCCACGGCGGAGTCGGCGCTGCGCGTCGTCGAGGCGGAGGCCCGGCTCGGGCGGCGGCGGATCCAGGTCGGCTTCATGCGCCGCTACGACCGCCAGTACGCCGAGTTGAAGCGGATGCTGGACGCCGGTGAGCTCGGCCGCCCGCTGATGATCCACCACCAGCACCGCAACCTGCTGAGCATGCCGCGCTTCACCACCCCGATGACGATCCGCGACTCGGTGGTGCACGAGGTGGACGTCACGCGCTGGCTGCTGGGCGAGGAGATCACCGCGGTGCGCGTGCTGCGCGTCGATCCGCCGACCAGCCGCGCCCCCGAAGGGCTGAGCGACCCCCAGCTGGTGCTCTTCGAGACCGCCGGCGGCCGGATCGTGGACACCGAGATCCTCGCCAACTCCGGCTTCGGCTACCAGGTGCGCTGCGAGGTGGTCGCGGAGGGCGGCACCGCCCGGATCGGCGAGGAGACCGGCGTCCGGGTCGACTCCGCCGGCCGCTGGGGCGGCGCGATCCCGCCGGGCTGGGAGGAGCGCTTCGCCGAGGCCTACGACCGCGAACTCCAGGCCTGGGTCGACGCCGCCGCGCGCGACGAGGTCACCGGCCCCAGCGCCTGGGACGGCTACGCCGCCCAAGCCGTCTGCGAAGCCGGCGTGGCCTCCCAGCCCACCGCCTCCCGCATCCCCGTCCACCTCGCCCCCCGACCCGGCCTCTACGGTCGCTGACCCGCGGGTTGCGGCCCGCCCTCGGAGGGGACGCTTGCGCGGCTTCGTTCGCGGCGCTCAGCGCAGGTAGGCGAGGCCGGGGTGGGTGGAGCGGTAGGCGTCGGTGAGGCGGGCGGCGGTGGTGTAGGAGTCGATCAGGGGGTGGAGGGCGAAGGCGCGGCGGGCGGCGGCGAGTTCGCCGGATTCCGCGGCGTGCAGGATCTCGCGGTCGACCGCCTTGACCGCGGCGGCCAGCGCCGCCGCGTGGGCAGGCAGGGCGCGGCCCGGTAGGAGGCGCGGGCCGGCCGCGTCCACCGCGCACGGCACCTCGACCACCCCGCGCTCGTCCAGCGCCTCGATCCTCCGGCCGCCGCCCGGAAGGCGGTTGGGGACGTTGAGGATCAGCACCGTCTGCTCGTCGCGCGCGATCGCCCGCATCAGGGCCAGGGCGACCTTCTCGTAGCCGCCCGACTCCACGTCGGCCTCCTCGCGTTCGCCCAGGCCCGCGGCCTCGCGGTTCTCCGCCATGTAGGTCGCCTCGCGCTCCCGCCGCACCGCGTCCCAGGCGGCGAACGCACCTGCGGCGCCCGGCTCCTGGCCGGACATCGACGCGTAGAAGCGGTCCTGCTGCGCGCGCAGGAACTCGCCGCGGGTACGGTCCGCGGCGCGCACCGAGGCGACCGCCTCCCGCGCGTAGTAGTAGTAGTGCAGGTACTCGTTGGGGACGCAGCGCAGGTCGCGCAGCAGCGCCGGGCCGAACAGCGCCCCCTCCTCGAAGCCCGAGAGCACCGCGTCCGGCTGCGCGAACAGATCCGGCAGCAGGTCCCGCCCGTCCAGTTCGACCGCCTGCAGCCAGCCGAGGTGGTTGAGCCCGGCGTAGTCCAGCCGGGCCCGCGCGGGGTCGGCGCCGAGCGCCCGCGCCACCCGCCGGCCCAGGCCCACCGGCGAATCGCAGATCCCGATCACCCGCTCGCCGAGCACCGCCGCCATCGCCTCGGTGACCAGCCCGGCCGGGTTGGTGAAGTTGATCGTCCACGCCTCGGGCGCCACCCGGGCGATCCGCTCGGCGTAGGCGCGCGCCACCGGGACCGTGCGCAGACCGTAGGCGATGCCGCCCGCGCCCACGGTCTCCTGGCCCAGCACCCCCTCGGCGAGCGCCACCCGCTCGTCCGCGACCCGCCCGGCGGCGCCGCCGACGCGGATCGCGGAGAAGACGAAGTCGGCGCCGCGCAGCGCCTCGTCCGCGTCGGTGGTCGCCGTGACCCGCGGAGGCGGCGGCGCGGTCTCCGCGGCCGACCCCGCGCGGGCCGCCTGGTCGGCGAGCACGCGGCGGATCGTCTCCAGCCGCCTGGCATCGAGGTCGTGCAGCGCCACCTCGGTCACCCGCCCCGCGCCCCGGTCGCCGAGCAGCGCCCTGTACACCAGCGGCACCCGGAACCCGCCGCCGCCGAGAATCGTCAGCTTCACCGCGATCACCTCGCCCGTATGCATATCGCAACCGGACCGACGATTCCCGGGTATGGTCCGCGTGGCGCGCCCGCTGGCAGGATGTGCCGGTGATCACAGGTGCTTCCGGTGCCGGGGGCGCGACCTCCGGAGCCGGGGCGGCCCCCGCCCCGGGGGCCACGGCGAACGGTGCGGACATGGCGGATTCCCGAGCCACCACGGAACCCCGCGGCACGGCGCAGGACGGCGCCGCCGCGGCCCCGGCGACCCGGGAGGCCCCCGCGGCCCCCGAGGCCCCGGGGACAGGCGGCGAGCGGCGATCCGGACGGCCGCCGCGCGTCCGCGCCTTCGGCTGGCTGGGGTGGGCGAACCACGCCTGGCTCACCCCGGTGTCCGCGGTGCTCATCGGCCCCTGGCTGCTCGCCCTCGCCACCGACAAGCTCGGCGACCGCGGCACCGTCCTCGGCTTCCTCGGCTGGGACCTGCACGCCGACGCCTACCCGTCGTTCATGGTCTCCGTCGCCGCGGTGCTGCAGCTGCTGGTGCTGCCCCTGGTCGGAGGGCACGCCGACGCCGCCACCGACGGGCGCCGCCGCCGCGGCTGGCTGCTCGGCACGGTCGCGGCCGGCGCCCTGGTCTGCGCGCTGCTCGCGCTCACCAGCGGCGACGACTGGGCCGCCGCCGGCCTGCTGTTCCTGGCCGGCGCGCTGCTCATGGGCGCCGTGGACATGCTCTACAACGGCACGATCACCGAGATCGCCGCTCCGGAGGAGCGGGACGAGGTCTCCAGCTTCGGCGCCTCGCGCGGTTACCTCGGCGGCGGGGCGCTGCTCGCCGTCGATCTGCTGCTGGCCAACTTCCACTCGGCGCTGGGGCTGAGCGAGTCCGCGGCGGTGCGGATCTGCTTCCTGCTCTCCGGGATCTTCTGGGCCGGCTTCGGCCTGCCCGCCGCCCGGCGCCTGCTGCCGTCGGCGCGACGCGGCGCGCGTCCTCGCGTCCCCGTTCCCGCACAGCGCCCCGCCGCCGCCGACGCGGCCGGCCCGGCCGGGATGCTCGGGCAGATCGCGACCGGCTTCCGGCTGCTGGGCCGGATGCCGCAGGTGCGCCGCTACCTGATCGCCTACCTGCTCTTCGCCGATGCCGTCACCGGGGTGGTCTCGCTCGCCTCGACCTACCTCACGCACGAGCTGTTCGGCAACGACTCCGACAAGGCGGCGCCGTTCCTCTTCGAACTGATCCTGATGATCCAGTTCGTCGCGGCCGCGGGAGCCGCCCTCTCCAAGCCGCTGGCCCGGCGCCTCGGCACGCGCAACGCGCTGGTCTGCTCGCTGGTCATCTGGTGCGCGGTCGTCGTCTACGCCTGGGCGTGGCTGCGGAACGAGCCGGAGGCGCTGGTCATGGGCGTGTTCGTCGGCCTGGGGCTGGGCTCGAACCTCGCGCTGTCGCGCGCCCTGTTCGCCCGGATGATCCCGGCCGGCAGCGAGTCGGTGTTCTTCAGCCTCTACGAGGTCGCCGCCAACGGCACCGCCTGGCTCGCGCCGCTGGTCTTCACCGTCGTGGTCAACACCACCGGTTCCTTCCGGCAGGCCATCCTCTCGCTGATCGCGCTGTTCGCGGCCGGGCTGGTGCTGCTGCTGTTCACGGACACCGGCCGTGCCGAGCAGGAGGCCCTCGCCGAGAGCGCGGCGGCTGCCGCCCCGGGGGCCGACGCAGAGCCCGAGCCCGAGCCCGCTCCCGGCTCCTGACCCGCGATCTTCCGGAAAGGTGCAGTCCCGATGACCGCCCCCGAACCCGCCGCGCCCGCGGCCTCCGCTCCGCGTACCGCCTCCGCGTCCGCTTCCTCCGCGGTCTCCGCCGCGCCCGCCGGCGGCCGGATCCCCGGTGCCGACGACGCCCCGCTCGTCCCGCTCCCCGCCCAGCCCGCCGGCGTCCCCTGGCCCGGCGCGGACTGGCCGCGCGGCGAACTCCCCGCCGGCGTGGACCGCGCGGCCCTGGCCGCCCTGCTGGCCGAGGCCTTCGACGACCCGGCGCAGCCCATCGGCGAGACCCAGGCGCTGGTGGTCGTCCACCGAGGCCGCCTGGTGCTGGAGCGCTACGCCGGGCAGCTGCTCTTCTTCGACCGCGAGCCCGAGCCGATCACCGCCGGCACCCCGCTGCTGTCCTGGTCGATGGCGAAGTCCGTGCTGCACGCGGTCGTCGGGATGCTGGTCGCCGAGGGCCGGCTCGACCTCGACGCGCCGCCCGGTCTGCCCTGGTGGGGCGCCGCCCCGGAGGACCCGCGCGGGGCGATCACCCTCCAGCAGATGCTGGAGATGCGCGACGGCCTGGCCTTCGTCGAGGAGTACACCGAGGACAACGGCCGCTCCGACGTCATCGACATGCTCTTCGGCGCGGGCGCCGCCGACACCGCCCGCTACGCCGCCGACCGCCCCCTCGCCGCCGAGCCCGGCAGCCGCTTCGCCTACTCCTCCGGCACCACCAACCTGGTCTCCGCCGCCGTGGCGGCGGTGGTCGGGCGCGGCGAGGACTACCGCGCCTTCCTCGCCGACCGCCTCTTCGGCCCGCTCGGCATGGCCTCCGCCGCGCCAGGCCTGGACGCCGCCGGCCTCTGGGTGGCCTCCTCCTTCCTGCACGCCACCGCCCGCGACTTCGCCCGCTTCGGCTACCTCTACCTGCGCGACGGCGTCTGGGACGGCGAGCGGCTGCTCCCGCTCGGCTGGGTGGACCACGCCCGCCGGGCCCGCTCGGTGAACGAGGAGGGCCGCCGCTACGGCGCCCACTGGTGGGCGATGGACGACGCCTGGGGCACCTTCTGGTGCAGCGGCTACGAAGGCCAGTCGATCACCGTCACGCCCGGACTCGACGTGGTCGCCGTCCGGTTGGGCAAGACCCAGGGGGACGAGAAGGCGGAGCGCCTCAACTCCTGGCGCTCCGCCCTGATCTCGGCCTTCGCGAGCTGACCCGCTACCGGACTGTCCGGGTCAGGGGGTGAACTGGACCTCCTGCGGGTCGTGGTCGCTGGTCTGGTTCGCGAACTCCGCGTTCAGGTGCACCACCTGGTAGCGGTAGGCCGTGATGGCGGGCGAGGTCAGGATGTGGTCGAGGACCTCGGAGACGCCCTCGTAGTCGTAGGTGTACTGCTGGTCGAGGGGCAGCGTGGTGACCAGGTCGGTCAGGATCGAGTTGCCGCTGCCGTCGGCGGTGCCGGTGCGCAGTGCGTCGAGCGCCGGGCTGAACTGGTAGTCGTTGAGGTCGCCCACCACCACGACGTCGGCCTTCCTGTCCACGTCGAGGATCTGCTGCACGAAGTCGTGCTCCACCTGGGCCTGTCCGGCGCGCTGGGTGGCGGAGGACTGGGCGGGGTACTGGTAGCGGCCGTCCTGGTTCTGGTCGCCGAGCTTGGCGTCGAAGTGGTCGGCGATGACGAACACGGTCTTGCCGTTGAAGGAGAACTCGCCCACCAGCGGCTTGCGGCTGGAGCTCCACACCGGGTTCGACGGGTCGATCCGGCCGGGGGAGAGCGTCAGATCGGCCTTCCCCTTCGACTTGACCACCTGCGTCCCGGTGGCGGTCCGGTCGGCGCCGGCCGCGCCCCGGTCGACGAAGGTGACGCGGGCGGGGTTGTAGAGGAAGACCTGGCGGATGTTGCCGCCGGGCTGGCCGCCGTCCTGGTCGTTGGCGGGGTCGATCTCGCGGTAGCTGTAACCGGGGCCGCCGGCCGCGGAGATGGCCGCCGTCAGCTTGGCGATGGTGGCGTCCGCGGCGACCGTGCCGTCGTCGGTGGCGCCGGAGTCGTCCTGCACCTCCTCGAGAGCGATCACGTCGGGCGAGGCGAGATCGGAGACGACCCCCGCCGCCAGCGCCTGGTACTTGGAGTCCGCGTCGCCCGGCGCGAGGTTCTCGACGTTGTAGGTCGCCACCGAGAGTTGCGAACTGCTGCCCGCCGTCGCCGGGTTGGGGGCGAGGCCGCCCTCGGTGACGGTGCCGAGCCGGGAGGCGGCGAGGACGTAGCCGCCGTAGTTGGACCAGTCGATGGTGCCGACGGTAGCGCCCGAGAAGGTGTCGCCGACGTTGACCTCAGGGTTGGTGCCGTCGTCCGCGACGACCTCCAGGCGGCCGGACGGCATGGCGTTCTCGCCGGTCAGCTCGGTGCCGCCGCGGTAAGTCCTGGCCTCGTCCGGCTTCACCGTGACGTACTGCTCGGCGTAGCTGTCCGAGGGGCCGACCACGCGGGCGTCGTCCACCTCGACCCGCATGCCCTCGATCGACTCGTAGTAGTCGAGTGCCGAACGGCCTGGCGTGATCGGGGTCTTCTCGATGTTCCCGCCGCCCAGGTCGGGGGCGTAGGTGTCCGGCACGGTGGAGGGGCCGAGCACGATCGGCGCGGGCAGCGCGTTGCCGCTGCTCACCACGGTCGTGGTGGGGCCGGTCAGTTCGGTGACGGACAGGCTGGAGGTGCTGGAGGTGGTCTCGCCGCTCGCCAGGGCGTAGTAGTCGGAGACCTTGCCGGAGACCAGCACCGAGTCGCCCGGCTGCACGGTGGGGGCGCTGGAGCCTGTGTAGACGAACAGGCCTTCGCTGGTCGCGGGGTTGTCGTCGGGCTGGGGGTCCTGGATCCAGAAGCCCTTGGTGCCGCTGGTGCGTACCGCCGTGACGATCCCGGGGACGTTCGAGACCGACTCCCCGTTGTGCGGGGATATCCAGGAGCCGCCCTGGATGTCGTGGATGCGCAGCGGGCCGGGCTGCGCGCCGGTGCCGCCGGACCCACCCGTGCCGCCGGACCCGCCGCCCGAACCCGAGGAGGTGGGGGTCGGGGTGCCCGCCGTGAAGTCCGCGCCGTTCTGGTCGGTGTCCGTGCCGGCGGCGTCGCGGCTGACCGAGGTGGTGTTGCTCGCCGCGGGGGCGTCGGCGCCGCCCTCGTGCACGGCGGCGGTGCCGTAGCCGACCAGGTCGCGGATTCCGGTGGCGGCAGCGCAGTCCGCGGCGGTCTTGCAGGTCAGCGCGGTCTGCGAGGTGACCAGGGCGACCGTGCCGGCGGTGCCCGACATGTTGATGCTGCCGGTCGCGTCCGGGGTCTGCAGGTCCTCGGTGCCGCCGCTGCCCGCCGCCTCGGCCACCAGGTAGGTGGCGCCCGGCGCCAGCGTCCCGCTCAGCGGGGTCACCTGCCAGGTGGTCGACGCGCCGGGAGAGGCCGAGATGTACTGCACCGACCAGGAGTCCAAGGCGACGGCCGAACTCCCGTCGTTCCGCAGCTCGATGAAGTCGTTCTTGAGGGTCGCACCGGAGTTGCCCCCGCCGCCGTACACCTCGTTCACGACGACGTCCGGGGAACCGACGGCGTGCGCGGCCGGCTCGGGCAGCAGGGCGAGGACGAGGGCGGCCGCCCCGGTCGCGGCCAGCGCGGTGGCGGTGGCGGCGTGCAGCGCGCGCGATCCTCGCCGCCCGCGAGCGGGGCGCGGCGACTGGTGCGGACCTGGACCTATGGGCATGGCTCTCCTCGGAGGGGCGCCTGACGACAGGGAGGGCAGAGGGGTGACACAGGTGACACATGGTCAGCATGCATGCTGGGGCACCCGGATGAACCCGGATCCGGCACAGATGTGACCTCCCGGTGAACGCTGAGGCGCGAGGGGGAGCCCCGGCGAGGGTGATGCACGCTCATCAGGTGAGCCGAAAATCGGATGATCCGTGATATATGTCCCTGTATGTCCGCCGCGTCGTTGCTCGTGCTGCTCTCGATCGCCTCGGTGGCCACCGGGTTCGTCCGGCCCTCGGGCCCGACGGCCTGGCTCGGCGCCGGGTTGGTGGCGATCGGGACCGCGCTGCTGGTGGGCAGAGCCCTGCTGGCCAGGCGGCAAGCGGCGGCGAGGTGGCGCGCGCGGCGGTGAGCGCCGGCTGCCGGGGCGCCGGGACGCAAGCACGGAGCCCGCGACCCCGTCCGATGCGGGGCCGCGGGCTCCGGTGCGCGCGTCGCGTCCGTATGCGCCGCGTCCGTGCTCGTGTGCCAATGCTCAGTCGAAGACGATGACGCCGCGGATGTTCTTGCCGTCCCGGAGGTCCTGGTAGCCCTGGTTGACCTCGTCCAGGGTGTAGCGGCGAGTGATCAGCTCGTCCAGCTTCAGCTTCCCCGCCTCGTACAGGCCCAGCAGCTTCGGGATGTCGTACTGCGGGTTGCAGGAGCCGAAGAGTGAGCCCTTGATGGTCTTCTCGAACAGGGTCAGGATTCCGCCGGAGACGTGCACGGTCAGCTTCTCCGGGTTGGCGATACCGGTGATCACCACCGTCCCGCCCTTGCCGACGGTGTGGAACGCCTCCGTGACCACCTGCTCGTCGACCGTGCCCACGGTGATCAGCGCCTGGTCGGCCATCTGCCCCCAGGTCAGCTCGCCCACCTTGGCCATGGCCTCCTCCGCCGTCGCGAAGGCGTGCGTCGCGCCGAGCTTCAGAGCGGTCTCCCGCTTGAGCTCGACCGGGTCCACCACGACGATGTTCTTCGCGCCGGCGGCCGCCGCGCCCTGCACCGCGTTGATGCCGATGCCGCCGATGCCGAAGACGACGGTGGTGTCGCCGGGGTGCACGCCCCCGGTCTCGACCGCCGTGCCCCAGCCGGTCGGCACACCGCAGCCGACCAGCACCGCGGTCTCCAGCGGCAGCCAGTCGTTCACCTTGACCACGGAGTGCTGGGAGACGACGCCGCGCTCGGAGAAGGTGCCGAGCATGCACATCCCGCCGAAGTCCTCGCCGTCCGCGTGGCGCCGGAAGACACCACCGGGGAGAGTGCCCTCCATCAGCGTGGCGCCGAGGTCGCAGAGGTTCTGCCGGCCGGTGGAGCAGTAGCGGCACGACCCGCAGCTGGGGATGAAGCTGCACACCACGTGGTCGCCGGGCTTCACCTTGGTGACGCCGTCGCCGACGGCCTCGATGATGCCGGAGCCCTCGTGACCGCCGACCACCGGGAAGCGGGGCACCAGGTCGTTGTCGATCAGGTGCAGGTCGGAGTGGCACAGGCCGGCCGCCACGAACTTGATCCGGACCTCGCCGGGACCGGGCTCGTCCAGGTCCAGTTCCATGATCTCGAACGGCTTGTGCGGACCATGCAGTACAGCTGCCCTGGTTTTCACCCGGGACCTCCTCGTCGCGAGCTCGCCCGCGGCGACCGAACAGCCGCCGCGCTGCCCATCCTTGGGGCGTGCAGGCCCAGGTGACAAGGGTCTGCGCGTGAAAGAGCGGATCACAGCGTGCCCGTCCGGCCCGGCCGGTAGCCTGCTCGCCCAGGCCTCCCTGCCGTCCCGCTGTTTGCATCGCGTGCAGAGGGTGCCGTAGAGTGGGCTGCCTTGCCCACGGGATGCCCCGTATCGGGCCACTTTCACTCGAACGACTGATGAATCGACGATATCCGCGTCTTGGCGAGGACCGCGTCGGTTGTACTTGTCGTGGGTGGAGTGACCGTGGGCGGAAGCTCGGCCCGGATTTCGCGGAAACGCGGTTGATCGGCTAGAGTTTCACTCGTCGGAACGGGGCGGAAACGCCGCCGGGAAGGCAGCCCGGGAGTCGGGAAATCGGGTCCGGAAGGATCTGGTAGGCTCGATCTCGGAAAGTGGATGAAGCGCCCGGAGGGTGCGGCGGGAGCCGGCCTGATGGAAGCGTCCGTTCCTTGAGAACTCAACAGCGTGCCAAAAGTCAACGCCAGACTATTTGATACCCCGTCCGGGGTTGGCAGGT
>Ga0164242_10000254_pt1 | contig 67327 bp, 111 predicted proteins | sample OricomgcompostMG_FD_108783 | JGI IMG/M metagenome (GOLD analysis project Ga0164242, IMG submission 108783) | Miracle-Growth compost microbial communities from Emeryville, California, USA - Original compost - Miracle growth compost (MG) ... | reverse complement strand
TTTCGAAAACTAGTGGAACCGCAAGGTCAGGGGTTCGATTCCGCCTGCCCTCCGCCATGCCTAGGTAGCTCAGCAGGTAGAGCGGCACCCTGAAAAGGTGCGCGTCGTTGGTTCGATTCCAATTCTAGGCACTAGCGGGGTAGACTGGAGGTGGTTCCAGCACGGTCTCATAAGCCGTTCTACGTGGGTTCGACTCCCACTCCCGCATCTCATGGCGCGTGATGCTAATGGCCGGCAGCTTGGTTTTCACCCAGGTGTAAGCGGGTTCGATCCCCGTACGCGCTACTCATGGACGGTTAGCTCAGCGGTAGAGCAACGCCTCGACACGGCGTAGGTCGTAGGTTCAATCCCTACATCGTCCACCAGCAAGATAGTTCAAAGGGTTGGTTAAGACCAACGGTAGAGAACGCGGATGGCATGCGTCCGAAATACTGGTTCAAGTCCAGTTCTTGCCACCATGGCCCCATCTTCTATTGGTTAAGCTTCTGGCCTTTCAAGCCGGCAAACTGGGTTCGATCCCCAGTGGGGTCACTGAGTAATTGGGGATATAGGCCAATTGGTAGAGTCAGGGGACTTAAAATCCTCAAAGTGTGGGTTCGAACCCCACTATCCCCACAAAACGATAATTAGCCATGGAAGCACCTTCCATGGAGATCGATGCCATGTTTACCCAGTTGAATCCGCCAATACCTGTAGAGATTATTGGTAAAGGCAAGGGCTATGCCCTCGGTGTTATTGACTATGGGCAGGAACATCACTTATTGTGGGTGACGGCACTTGATGATAGCGGCGAGATTTGGGCCGCTCCAAACCCTTCAGTCAGGGTCCAAAACAATTGGTCTTTAGGAAGATCCAGAAAGTGATACATGGAGAGTATCAGCCACGGGACGTGGTAAGCCGGCTGTAACCCGGTCGCTTCGGCGCGTAGTTCGACTCTACTACTCTCCACCATGGTCGGTTAGCTCAGTTGGTAGAGCGTCGTGTTTACACCGCGAATGTCGGGGGTTCGAGCCCCTCACCGACTACCATGGCCGCTTAATCATCTGGTGAGGATGCTGTCCTGACACGACAGTTAGAGGAGTTCAATTCTCCTAGTGGCTACCATTGGCGCGTAGTTCATCTGGTGAAGACGCTATCCTCACACGATAGATTAGGTGAGTTCGATCCTCACCGCGCCAACCATACCGTTGTCGAGTAAGTATCTCCCGGATTGCGCATCCGGCCCGGCAGGGTGGAGGTTCGATCCCTCCCAACGGTTCCATGCTTCCGCCAGCGGATCTGGCGTCGGCCCTGCGAAGGCTGAATGTTGAGGTTCAACTCCTCTCGGGAGCGCCGAGAAACGAAAGGTTCTCAAATGGGCCGGACGGCCTGGGTTATCCTGACTTCCAATCTGGCCAACCCCCAGTCCACCAACTCGCCCATTACCATTCCTGCGTGGCCGACTGGTAAGGCACCTCGCTGTTAACGAGTTCAATGTAGGTTCAAATCCTACCGCAGGAGCCAAGTGAGCCGATTGAAGTGGATTATCGGTAACTCGCAGGTCTAACAAGCCCAGCGACAGTGGGGATCGTTACCCCACAGCGGACTCAGGTCCGTTTATCCAAGTCAGTAACTTGCTCACATGATTCCGCTGAGTCGACCAGGTGTCGACGCCTGACTGTTAATCAGGAATGAGGTAGGTTCGAGTCCTACAGCGGGAACCAACGACGAGCCGAATGCGATGAGGGTTATCATTTGGAGAAAACCCCTCGATGCGGTCAACTTGCTCGTCACATTCCCCAAGGCGCTGGTTGGTCCGGCAATCCGACTTTGAATCGGAGCACGTCGAAAGGCGGATGGTTCGAATCCATATTGGGGATCAGTATCAACCCTTTGAGGAGGCTATATGAAACATGGCAAGCATGGCTCCACGGCCCCTCGACGGGGTGATCGCTGAGCTTCTTGAAATTGCTAAGGGCGATTGGGAGCTCGTAAAGCAAGCAGGACGGTATGTTGATGGTCGGCTCTATGTCAGCCGCAACCTACTCCGTCGTCTAGTAGAGGATAAAGAGAATGCTAAGGGGAACGCGAGTCCTCATGGGAAGCGAAGCCCGTGAGATGACCAACGTGATCAACTCCTTGAGGGGGTTGGTTCACTGAGTCTGGTTTTGAAGAGGTGATTCTGCCTGCTCTTTGGGAGCAACAGACTTTCATTGACAAAGCCGGACCGGAAATCGTCAATCAGATGTGGGCCTTCCAGGATAAGGGAGGTCGCGATGTCTGCCTTATCCCCGAAGCCACAGGTCTCATCCAGGAACTCTGGAGGGACAAATGGCGAAAGATGGCGAAGACCATGAAGGTCTTCTACGTCTCACGCTGTTACCGATACGAACGGCCACAAGCTGGCCGGTATCGAGAGTTCACACAATTCGGCGTGGAATACCTAGGCTCACAGGGCCCTGAAGATCGCGATGAGGTTGTTGAACTATTGCGACGCTGTATGGATGCCTTCAATGTTCCTTGGAAGCTCAATAGCGCTGTAAAGCGAGGATTGAGCTATTACACCGAGGATGGCTTTGAGGCTGTTTGCGAGCAGCTAGGCGCACAGAAACAAGTTGCTGGAGGCGGCCGTTACGCCGAAGGTATTGGTTGGGCAATTGGTGTTGACCGGTTGCTTCTAGCCAAGTAATGAAGATTAGCAGGCTTCGTAGTTTGGAGGTCCCTGGTTATACAGGGATCAGGGTAATCGTAAGAGCCCTCCATCGGAGCCTGCGCTTTCTAATATGGGGAATTAGCTCAGCTGGGAGAGCGACGCCATGGCATGGCGTAGGTCAGGGGTTCGATCCCCCTATTCTCCACAAAGGTGTTGACGAATACCAACATCATGTTATCCAGAAATTGCGGTAAGCTCTTGTGGCCCGCCACGTAAATGAGCACCCATTGCCCCTGGGGATCACTCCGGGAAATGGCCGGGAGGTCCGTCGATACGGAACCGCATTTCATTCTATGGCCTGTTACGCATCTGGTGAGGCGATTCCGCTGTCTACGGAACGAGGAGGGTTCGATTCCCTTACAGGTCGCCAATACACCCTGGGGCATCTAACGGGTTAGACTCTGCGCTTGCACCGCGGAAGAGAGGGTTCGACTCCCTCATGCTCCACCACTTTCATGCCGAGTAGATGGCCGGGCCATCGGAATCCATAACACAATGGGGCGCTGCCTTAGTAGACGGTTCGACTCCGTATCTCGGCTCTAAGATTAGGTGCTGACTGTAGCTCGTCAGTTAAACGTCCATTGAAGTAAACTGCCTAATCTTCTCATGGTGGCCATTGTGTTAATGGTGAGCATGTCGGACTGTGAATCCGAAGGGACGGGATCGTGACCCGTTGGCCACCCCAAAGTTGACATTAGTCCTAGAACTGTGTTAGCTTGATAATGTTGCTGATGTGGAACCGTGAAACGCATAATGGCGCACGGCACCGCCTTGTAGTCGACGCTATGGACGGAAAAATCGGCGAGGTCGCGGTATCCACTCCGTGTAATCCCAAGGGCCGTGATCAACCGGACGCGCTTCTAGTTAGCAACAATGCGGGAGTAGCTCAGGGGTAGAGCGCAATCTTGCCAAGGTTGATGTCGAGGGTTCGAATCCCTTCTCCCGCTCCAATCTTGTAGGTCGAGCTACAGCAGGGCCGTAAGGCTTTGAGGAAGTTCGCGACTGGCGTGGGGAACGAGTGGGAGAGGCTCAAAAGGCCTCGTAAGGGAAGAGACCACCGTGATTAAGCCAGCAAACCAAACAGACCCAGGTAATTCTCCTGCTATTGGGTCGGGTTGGCGCAGCCGGGAGGCAGTAAGCCTCCATCGCGTAATGGCGAGGCACTTGGGAGGTACCCAGGTAGGTAGATTGTAGCATAGAACAGGATCGCGGCTACGGGTCTACGAGATTGAACATGCGGGTATAGTATATTGGTTGATTACGGCGGCTTGCCATGTCGCAGAGGCGGGTTCGATCCCCGCTACCCGCTCAAAGGCTCCACCCACTGATTATGGCCGCGCGCTGTATCAAGGTCTAGTCTCGAGCACGAGTAGCACCTGAGGCACCTAGGAAGGCCGATGGTTGGGAGTCATCACGCGGATATCGTATAGTGGTAATACCTCAGCCTTCCAAGCTGAAGCGAGGGGTTCGATTCCCCTTATCCGCTCCAAGGTAAGTTGGGCCTGCATCTACATCGACCACCGGCTAAACTCTAAGTTCTCTGCCGGTGGATTGGGCGAAAGTCCGGTGACAGGAAGAGAGTGTGCCTTATATGGCCCAGTGCCAGAGTGGACATTGGGACGGTCTGCAAAACCGATCTATCCGGGTTCAATTCCCGGCTGGGCCTCCAACAACACCTGAAACCTCCATCTGATATTGGTTCAGAAGAGGAGGAAAGTATGGCGAAGTTGAGCAAGGCCGATTTACGTCGGCGCACCATTGATGAGACTCTTGAGTTTCTCAGTGATGGTGACTACAATCTGGATGATCTACTAGCCAGGCATGGGACGGGACTCACGTTGCGTTTTGAGCTTGGTTATTATGATGATTCAGATAGCGTTTCAATTCATCGCATCCGAGAGGAGACCGATAAAGAATATGAAGCGCGACTCGAACAGATCCGAGCAAGCCAGAAGGCAGAAGAAGCGCGTAAGCGCAATGCCCAAAGGGAACGTGAGGAAGCAGAGCGTAAGACTTACGAGCGGCTCCGTAAGAAGTTCGAAAAGGGGTGAGCATAACGCTCACCCCTGCCATGTAACTCTGGCAGAGGTGGTCCTATTGCGCTGGTCTGAAGAACCAGATATCCGGGTTCGATTCCTGGGGGTTACACCAATTGACGAAGGGCATCTAGTCAGTTATAACTGGCCAAATGACATTCAATCGGTTCTCTGAATATGTGAAGCTCATGGTGGGCTGTGGCATTTTGGAACACATCACTATGAGCGTGCTTACGCCATGGTTGGGCTATCCAGAGATCATGTGGCATCCCTTGCCCATAGCTCTACCGCTTTTCATCCTAGCGATGATAGGTGGTTGGTGGCTTCAATTCAGAACGCCAATCAGGGTACCTGAACCCGAACCCGTTTATGTGCCTTGCCCGACTTGTGGCACTAGAGTGGATAGCAAACGTATTGACACGGCTCCCAAAGAGCCATAGTATTTTGACGCGGGGTAGAGGAGTGGTTATCTCGTCTGGCTCATAACCAGAAGCACGTCGGTTCAAATCCGACCTCCGCAACCAAGTGAGAGGGCCGAAAGGCTTGGGTTATCCTGCTATGATGAACCCCAAGCTGGCCAACTTGCCCTCTCACTTTCTCGGCCCATTCGTCTAGTGGTTTAGGACGTTGCCCTCTCACGGCAGGAACACGAGTTCGAATCTCGTATGGGTCACCAAGCATATTCCAATATGCCTCTACAGATGGTCTTTCTGACTCGGGCCTTCGAAGCCTGATGGGATGGTTCGATTCCTTCTAGGGGCTCCTAGAGCATATATGCTCATGCTTCCACTAGCGGATCTAGGCCCGACCCTCCGAAGGTTGGTTCGGTGGTTCAACTCCACCTGGGAGCGCGAAGGACTTGACGCACGGATGTACTGCGTTATGATCCAGATCGGAAGTTGGTCCTCTTGGCTTCACTAGGCCGGGAGGGCGATGGCGTCCCCATAGTGCGGAGATGTCCCTGGGAGTAGTGACCCAAGGATTAGAGCTTTGTAGCGGTGGGATCGACGTATGTTGCCACAGACTTCCACATGCCGGTTTAGTTAAATGGTATAACAGTTGCCTTGTAAGCATCAATCGCGGGTTCGATTCCCCCAACCGGCACCATGCTCCATTCGTTAAATGGCAGGACGACCGTTTCGTAATCGGTAGATGGGAGTTCGATTCTCTCATGGAGCACCAGGATCAAGAAGTCACATCTGAAGAACGAGAATATGGCCTCGAAGAGGTCTGGGCCCCTCGGTGATAGGTTGTGTCTTGTTGGGCGAACCGGCCACTTACTGAAAGTGGAGTGCGGGTGAAAGGTGCTGGGTGCGGAAACCAGCCTTGATCCTAATGGGGACGTAGTGCTAATGGGAACACGACTCGTTCGCAACGAGTAATTGAGGGTTCGATTCCCTTCGTCTCCACCAATAACGAGCCGATTGAATCATCGTTACCGAAGTTCAACTCTTTGATCGGCGACCTGACGCCGATTGGCCATTGGGGCCTCCGGTGCTTCCTCACTTGCTCGTTATTTCAACTTGCCGATGAATCGATTGAAGCCATTATCTTGGATATCGAGTTCGGGATCTTTGCTCAATTTGTTCCAAAGAGCATTGGCGCCAGGTGATCGTTCAGAATCACTAATGAGGGTATAACCCTGCTTGATAATCGCCTTATAGAGGATAGTCCCTAGGCCTTTGGATCGTTCACTGGCTTTGATAAAGGTTGAATTGATCTGGACTATTCCATCTTGGGTGTAGCAGGAGCAATAGCCTAGAGGTTCATCGCCTTTAACGATGTAAGCTATTAGCTTACCATATTCCTCATGCTCGTAGACGTCATAGCCTGATTCATGCGATATGAGTTTGGCCGCCTTCTTGCGGAGAGGCCAATTCCTCCTTAGGTTCATCTCTTGTTGAGTTTCAACAGATGAAGCTTCGATGATCTCATTCCAACGCATCTCATATTTACCTGCGCTCGTAGCTCAAATTCGCATCTTAATTGCCTCAACTGACGGAACAGACGCCGGCCTCCTAAGCTGGCTGTCGCAGGTTCGACTCCTGCTTGGGGCGCCAATATTTGGTGGGCCGATAGCTAAGGGTTATCGCATTGAAAGCCGGAAACGGGGGTTCGAATCCCTCTCCCCATACTGTGTGGGGATCGTCTAGTGGACTAGGACGCTGAAAAACATCCTCCGCAACACTTGCCCACCAAACATATTGAATCTTAGGGGAAACCCGCGCTAAAGGCTAACTTCCGTTAAGGGGAGATTGGTCAATGAAGTTGTTGGCGGGTAATGCGAATGCTGGCTTGGCTCAGGATATTGCGACCTATTTGGAGATGCCGCTCATTAATGCCCGTATTCGCAAGTTCGCGGATGAAGAGGTGTTTGTGGAGATCCGTGAGAACGTTCGCGGAGAAGATGTCTTCATCATTCAGCCCACATGCCATCCGGTCAATGATAGCTTGATGGAATTGCTTATCATGATTGATGCGTTGAAGCGCTCATCAGCGAAGCGAATCACGGCTGTCACCCCCTATTATGGTTATGCGAGGCAGGATCGCAAGCCAGGGCCCCGAACGCCTATCAGCGCAAAACTGGTAGCCAATCTTATCACCGCTGCGGGTGCTGATCGCATTTTGGCTTTGGATCTACATGCTGGTCAGATCCAGGGGTTCTTCGATATTCCAACCGATAACCTCTATGCCGCACCGGTGATTGCTACCGATATTTTGAAGCAGGCCAACCTCGATGATATCATGGTAGTCAGTCCTGATGTTGGTGGTGTGGTTCGTGCTCGTTCTCTTGCTAAGCGCCTCAATAATGCTCCCCTTGCCATCGTTGATAAACGACGTGAGAAGGCGGGTGTGTCAGAGGTCATGAATATCATTGGTGAGGTTGAGGGTAAGTCCTGTATCCTTATCGATGACATCGTGGATAGTGCTGGCACTCTTTGTAATGCGGCCCAGGCTCTCTTGGAAGCCGGCGCGAAGGAGGTCAGTGCTTATTGTACGCATGGTGTGTTGTCGGGGCAGGCCCTCGATAGGGTTGCGGCCAGCGCTTTGAAGGAATTGGTGGTAACGGATACTATTCCACTTTCTATGCCAGCAGCATGGAATATCCGCCAGCTCACAGTTGCTCCGTTGCTTGGAGAGGCTATTAAGCGTATTGCGGGTGAGCAATCGGTGAGTAGTCTATTGGATTAAACGTATTGAGGGCCGACTGTTTGGGTTATCTGATGGAAACCGTTGACTAAGGTCTTGTAGGTTCGAGTCCTACTCCTCCGACTTTACCGGAGGATGGCGGAAATTGGCAGACGCGACGGAAATGATTCCAAGCGACTACTTGCCCTCAATCATGGAAGGTAAACTATACAGGGTATAGCACCGCCTGGAAAGCGGTTGGGCCCGCAAGGGCTGGAGTTCGAGTCCCCTGCCTTCCGCAGAAACGCATAAATACCCCTGGAGGGTATCATGCGCTTTGATGAAATCTACAAACAATACCACATTCGGTTCGATAAGCGAACTGGTAAGTGGATGATCAATGATCAAGAGATCAGCGATGCTGATGCCAAGACGATCAATATGCGTCTCACGGATATCGCATCAAATTCCAACCGTATCAATTATGCCAAGAAGGTGAATGACTACCTTCATGCTGCCTATGATATTGCGAAGAGCAAAGCTGCTGGCACATTTGAGTAACACCTGGATGGTTGATCGACCACGCTAATCTTCAATCATTCCCCAATATGATTCCAAGAGTGTTACGGGCCAAGCAATGCTCCGGCTTACGTTGAGCCAGCTATCCATACGAGGATAGATCCTGACCAGTGCCATTGACATAGCAAGGGTAGCTGCGAACCAAATTACCAGGAAGACTTGTAGAGCAAACATGCCATCTACTTATACGGTTCTCAGGATCTAGAATCATTAATTGAACTCAATCCCCCAATCCTTCCACTAAATAGGTGGTCAGGATTGGGGGATTCTTCATGAGTGTTAGATTCTGCTAAGTAGGTGATGCCAAACATCACAGTTCAAGATTGTATTGAGGGGATGATTGCCCTAGAGGATTCATCCATTGATATCTGCGTAACCAGCCCGCCCTATAACCTAGATATCAAATATGGCACCTATGCCGATAACCAACCACGTGAGGAATACCTGGCCTGGTTATCAAGGGTATTTGCCCAGATAGCAAGACTCCTTAAGGATGATGGTCACTTCTTCCTGAATGTCGGCTACAGTAATGTGGATCCTTGGGTTGGTATGGATGTAGCCAATGAAGCTCGCAAACACCTAGTGCTTCAGAATAACTTCACCTGGGTCAAGAGCATTGCTATCGAGGATAAGCAGATAGGCCATTATAAGCCCATCAACAGCGACCGATTTGCCAACCCCACATGGGAGCACCTCTTTCACTTTACTAAGACTGGTAAAGTGCTTTGTGCTAAGACAGCCATTGGTGTGCCATATGCGGATAAGAATAACCTCAATAAGACAGGCCGCTATCGTGGTCGATTGATTAAGAGGATGGGTTTCAAGGATAAAAGGGCCTTTGATGCCCTTGCGACACCCTTACAAGAGCAAGAGCTGGAACAGGCACTCGCACGTAAGCTAGCGCAGAAGAAACCCACAGAGGACCTCCATTGCCCTGGTAATGCCTGGTATGTGCCCTATACCACGATAGCGGATCGTGGTGCTCACCGGGGTTCACATCCAGCCACTTTCCCCATCGAATTGGTTAGACGTGCTATTAAGTTCAGTGGTGCGACTGGAACACTTCTTGACCCCTTTATGGGAACGGGAACCAGTGCTCTAGCGGCCAAATTGGAAGGGTTAGACTGGATTGGTTTCGATCTAGATCCACAGTATGTGGCTTATGCTGAAAGTAGATTGACCTTTGGTGAAGAGCCTAATAGTAAGGGAGAACTAGATCGAACCAAAGCGTGAGGTCTAGTATGGAAATTCTTCAGCAATTCATGGAAGCCGTGGGCTATCGGCTCAACGATGCCTGGGAGCATCAGTGGGCCTCCTATACCAATGGTCAGGCGTTGGGATTCACCAACGAGTTTGCCGATCTTCAGATTGTTTTCAATCGCGAGACGCAGGAAGCCATTGAAATTTCCGCTAGAAGCGAATCAGCAGCCATTAAGGAGCATTACTACCGCTGGATCAATCCAGATTATCTCGATGAGATCAAGGCTGAATCTGAGCGTAGGGGTATTCCATTCAAGCAGGCTCTAGATGATACCGAGTACACGGATCTCGATCTGGTCGAGGATATCCTGGAGAAGGGAACGGCCATGCTCCTCAATGAGGAATTTGATGAGCGAGTCATGGTGCCTCTGGATATTGGTGATGCTGAGCTTCTTGAGATCTTCAAGGCTGCTCACAAGCGTGACATGACCCTTAACCAGTTCATTGAGGAGGCGCTTAAGAACCTCATCAGTGAGGAGGAAGCCAAGGCGCTTGAAGAGAAGGTAGCCGCTCTTGACTAAGAGTTGAAGGTCAACTAAAGTAGGCCTTGTGACGGGCCGTAGCAGATGGGTTATCATAACCCAGCGTGTCGTAGGTTCGAGTCCTACCAGCCAACCTAGTTGGTTGTAGCTCAGGTGGTAGAGCAGCCGGCCCAATTCCATTTGTGAAAACTTGCCCGTCACACCCCAGTCATGGGCTTGAAGCATTAAGGTGATGCCGGCTCCTCATAAGAGTCAGAACTCGGGTCAGTACCGGGCAGGCCTACTAAGGGTGATTATGCGTAATATCGCTGTCTATTCATTGACTGATAGAGAGATCCTAGAATGGCTAGACCAGATGTATCAGGAAGAACTCAAAAGCGAAAGGATCGGAGGGTTAGACCTGATGATCCTAGAGGCCCTGAAGCAGAGGATCGAGGAACATCCTTACCAGCCCAAGGAGATCAGGGGAAACCTGTAGAACTAGGTACCTTTGATCCAATTGAGCGTAGGCGTGAGAAGCAAGCCGCCAGGGATAAGGATGAAGAGGATCTTCGAGCAGGCCGAGTGACCCCTGAAGAATTATCAAAGCGTAATGGCTTCTTCTCGGCCCTTGATATCAAGAACGCAAAGATTGTGCTACCCAAGCGATCCAAGCTCTGAAGGTTGACCTTCTGGTTCAACTCAGTATATCGTGTTGGTTCTAATGGAGGTATTTCAATGGAATTGACACGTGGGGAGGCATATGATCAGGGCCTCCGTAACTTCATGACGGGAATCTTCAACTGGATGATTCTCGGAATCCTGCTCAGTGCTGGTGCGGCTTGGGTCGCAATGGCAGAAGGCCTTCCACAATGGTTCGCACTTCACAGCGGTTATTTCCTAATCGCCCTATTCGCTCCTCTGGGGATCATCCTCTGGATGGGCGCAATGCTGAAGAATGGATCACTCAATGCTATGCGTCTTGGGTATCTGTTTATCGCCTTCCTCGAGGGTTTAACAATCTCGACTCTCGTTGCTCGATATTCCCCCGATAGTGCGATTCTCGCATTCGTGGCAACCGCAGCAAGTTTCGCTGGTCTGAGTCTTTGGGGCTATACGACCAATAGGAACCTTTCGGGGATTGGTAACTTCCTCATTATGGCCCTATTCGGCTTGATTGCCGCTTTGATTCTACAGATGTTTCTTCAGTCAAGTATGCTGGATATGATTATCACAGCCGCTGGTGTGTTGATCTTCGCTGGATTGACAGCCTATGATACGCAGACGTTGAAGAATAGTTACAGCCCAGGCATGAGTAGCGATGAGTTGGCTCGCCTTCAAGTTTGGGGCGCTCTCGACCTCTACTTGGATTTCTTGAACCTTTTCATCTACATCCTGCGAATCGTTGGGTCTTCGAGCTCCTCTAACAGCAAGTAAGGATTGACGGACTGGCATCATCTTGTAAATGGAACCAGTCTAATCATGAAAGGGGCAATATGTCAGTAGTTCTTACACATTCGGTTACCGGTCAGACCAAGGTAGTTCCTTCGGGCTTTTCGTGGACCACACTCTTCTTTGGAATCTTTCCGGCTCTGTTCCGCGGTGACATCAAATGGGCTGCTATCATGTTTGTGGCCGCCTTCTTCACGTTAGGGCTCTCGTGGCTCGTGTTTCCATTCATGTACAACAAGGTTCATATTGATGACCTGTTGAAGACCGGCTGGACGTATCAGGGGCAGATGGCATTTGTGCCTCAAGGTCAGACCATCAACGTGAATGTTAATTCATCCACTGCTCCGGCCAATTAAACGGTTGACGGGCCAGAAGATAGGCGTCATAAGTCAGATAAGCTAGAGATCCAGATCCGAAAGGAAGCAAATCTTTAGCCCGGAATCTCGGGATAAGCCCCCCTTGTTTCGAGATTCCGTCATTTCGGGGTAGCTGAGCGGTTAAGCGCCCTCCTATGAAGGGAGGGAGTTACGATGGTTCGAATCCATCCCCCGAAGCTAAGGCGTGCGGTCGGAGTTGGTTAAATTCTTGGATTCGTCCTTGAATACGCCCGATGCGAGCCACTAGACCCTGGGATCTCGCTGACCCAGGGTCTAGTCATATCTGGTTGACGCTTCCACTTTTGGTGCTAGATCTGCTATATGGCTTATCAAATTAGACCCATATGCGAACGGCGCTTCAATGGTATTGGAATGATTGGCCTTGGCTAGTCAGGGTGATCCGATAGCCAGGGATAAGGCGCGAGAAGAAATCCGTGCTTTGCGGAGGTCTAATCGCTCTGACTACCCAGGCCATCTTATCCTCACTAGCATCAAAGATTTCGCTATGAGCCAGAATGGCCGACCAGCCACTGATAAAGGAGCTCAACATCAGAGAGCTAATCTGCTCAAGATAGCACAGACCAACTTACGTGCTTTTCATCTTAATGAGCAACGATATAAGCTCATGAATACCAACGCGGCTGCGAATGTGGCATCCTTCTACTATTGGTTCCCCACTGCCGCAGATATAATGAGCATGACATCCGATGATACCTACGAGGATAACCTCTTAGTGCTTCGTCATTGTAAATTGGCTGTGGATCGCAAACGGACGATCTATGACGAGTATGATGCTGGTATCACGGTCAACCAGCATACTCTGATGAGGATGATCGAACGTGGAGCGGCCGTTGATTTCCCCCTAGACGTTCTCAATAGGCAGTTTGCCACTTGGTATCCCCTAGCGACCGCCATTCTTGTGTGCCAGGCGTGGCGACAAGAGGGCAATCAGGCTCTCATACCTATTGCTGACGGCGCCATCCTCACAAGAACGACCTTTGCTCATCACAGCATAGATCCGCTAGGAGTCAACTTAGGAAGACGTAGAGCCATAGGGGACCGTCAGGGTTTCAGAATGGCTAACGCGCCTTTGGTGCCTATGATTGACCATAAGTTGGATGACAAGGAAGGAACACCGCTCCTTCATATGAGCACGTATGTCGCAAGGCTTCAGCTGAGTTCGGATCAATGGTGGGTCTATACCCAGTTGAGTAAGTTGCGTGATGACTTCAAGGATATCCTAGCCCTCCATCCATTCATCATTCATAGCACCCAATTCCTATCACCCTTGGGGCCATTCAAAGATCAACTTGTCGACTTCGCTTCCAGGATAGGTAAGATCCTAGATAGTCAGCAATGGCAGCGGGCCTGCCGAGACGTTTGAGTTATTCACAAAGTTATCCACAGCTCATTGAACCTCACCAATAAAAGTTCTTGCGTGATGCGAATCGTCTGCGTAGATAAAGGGCATCGGACGCAAACGCTGCTGATGACACAAACTATAGAAGCTTCGGCTCACTAGGTTTGTAGCTCTTAGTAGAAGGTTACATCCGAGACCATATAGACTTCGGTTTATATCGGTTGGCCAGTTGGCAGTAGACATCTTCGGATTGATACACCAACTGGCCTAAACCCGAGTTTTGTGAAAGGACTGCTGAACTCCCTGAGAAAGATCTTCGGATCCTATCATAGCAACAGCAGAACCCTACACAAAAACCACAATAGAGATTTCGGTTTCTATTGTCGGTTGGGTCCTAGTGCTTCGGCATTGGGACCCAGAACCCGATCCAGATGAGGACTTAGAGTCAAATCTAAGACACCAATCAGGATACCATCGCAGACTTCGGTTTGTGATCGGTTGGGGCTAGTTAGTTTTCGGATTAGCTAGCCCCTAAACCGATGTTAAAGCAAGGAACAATGCTTAGTGGCTCCTCGGAGCCTATGCGGCGAAACCTACTTTAATACCAAGAGAGCTCCGGCTCAAATGGTTGGCCCAATAGGATTTCGGTCCTATTGGGCCTAAACCATCTCTGGTAAATATGGCATGATCACGTTCCGCATACCGCATTTCAGTGGTAAACTCCTCATCAAAACCATTCCGCCATTGGCGCTTAAGGGTGATCTAGGTTCTCTGGAATCATCGGTGACCGAGATCCAGGATGAAGGCCAGATCAGTAGTTCCCCAACCAAGCTGATCGATCTTGGATCTCTCGACTGATCCGAAGAATTTTTGAACTTAATCTAGAAAAGTCTTGCGAGCCCTTGGTCGTCAGCGCATATAAGACTCATCAGCGTTAGCACTCTCGGGTTGTTGATGCTGATGAACAGGGCTTCGGTTCTGATTCGGTTAGGTTTGGTAGATCAGATCTACCAGAGCTAATCACCCTTGTGGAAGCGGTCGCGTTGGTGCTTGGGGAAACCTTTGAGTACCACTCGGGTCGCACCGTCGATCGCAACCACAGATCGGCATCTGGATGAAGTCAGCTAGGTTCGGCCTAGACACCAAATCCTGTGCCGAGAGTGGAAGCAATCCAGGATTGGAAGCCTGGATTGATGTCCACCATGGGCCCCCACTGGATACTCGCCGGTGGGGGCCCTAAATGTTTTCTGAAGTCACCCAGAAGAAAAAGTTCATCGCATGGTGAAAAAGTTGTTGACCCAAGCGATAGAATTCCATATAAGAGTGAGACCAACACGGTGTTACAGAGTTCGGTTTACCGAAAGATGAAACACAGTGAAGGAGATCGAGAAAACAAAGTTGACAAGCCCAACACTTCGGTGTTAGGACAGAGACAGAGTTTTCAAAGATTACCGCTTCTGGTGGTAGCTTGGGGTAACCCAGGTTAAAGGCAAGGGCCCCAACCCTAGCCACCTACAGCAATGTAGGCCAATAGAAGCATCCTCACCTGCTTCCCAAAAGGAAGACCATCAAGCCTCCCAAAGGCGGTGGTGGTAGGTAGGACACCATAGGACGACTGTTCCGACTTAGGTCGGTATAATGAGAGTGGCGACGAGCGGCTCTCGAATGGGTTTCGCACCCCAACGTCTCCAGCGAAATATGGTCAATACCAAGTGGCAAGAGGTAGTCACATCAATCCGAGGGTCGCTCCAAGGGTGTGTGGCAGGTCAAAGGGTTTGGTCATTACTTCCAAGTAATGGACAAGTCCTGTAAACCGATTGAGTAGCCTCGCAAGGCGAAAGATACGCGGAGTGTAGTATTTCGTGGATCAAAAGTCCATGAAGCTACTGAGTCAGCACTTCGTTCTGGGTTTGGTCCCCTCAAAAGGATCATTTAGCACTATGGACAATGCTGTCAAAAATCGAAAGCCTGACTCGCTAACATACAAGTGCCTTAATTGGTGCGTAAAGAAGCCTAATCCCCTAACCTTCGGGTAATAGGGGCACTTGAAGGGTTCGAAGCCCTGATAGTGTTGGTAGAAGAGTTTGTGTTGTGACTTAGCGGTTACTTAACTGGAAGCGATTCCAGGCGCAAATAGACGCTACTGATAGTATGTTGGATCACCGCAATTCCAGCGGTATATAAATTGGTGGCTTTGGTGAATACTAAGAGACTGCTTCGGCTACTCTTGGTGGGAATCTAGAGAAAACCGGATGAAACCGGGGATAATGCTAGAAGGTCACCGTTAGGTGCTGTAATCCTCAGGCACCTTTTATGAACCCCAGATCGGAAACGATCTGGGGTTCTCCTATGACTAACCGGCATATTTCCATGTTGCTTGACTGGTTAGGCACTAATGCTACTTCAGCATGGTGTTTAACACTTAACGGTTTACCGCCCCGACTACCCTCAAACACCTATGATTTCTATTTTTATTTTGATAATAAACAACTAGCAATGTTATTCAAATTAACTTGGGGATAATGACCGAAGACACTCACCAGTAGGTGTATTCTCAACCTGCTCCTGAAACCTGTATCGGAAACGATACGGGTTTCGCCATGTCTAGATACCGAGACACATTGGCATTCTTTCTGGTAGACATCTGGGTTATCCAATGTTAAGAACCTGGCATAGGAGGACTATATGTCAGTCAGAATGGCCCTTGCGAAACTTTGTGCTTGCGCTTGTGGCGGCGCGATCGTTGGTGGTGGAGCGGTTCATGTGGCCGAGACTCATTCTGCGGTTCGTCACTCCATCAAGCGGCATGTTATCAAGCACGCCGTTCACCCACATCACACGACCCGCAAGAGGGTAGTGAGCACGACTACGGCTTGTGTGCCGCAGACAGTGACAGTGACTACACAAGGCACGCCCATTCCCCTTCCGCCCCAGCCGACTATCAGTGGTAGCGGTAGCTCAGGCCTTGCCGTAATCGGCGGATCCGGTGGTTTCGGTGGAGGTGGATTCTTCGGCGGAGGGTTCTTCGGAGGCGGTGGAGGTTCCAGCGGAAGCATCGTTGTTTCATCGACCTCCAGCGGTGGCTCAACTTCCACCTCGTCGGGTGGATCGAGCACTAGCACTTCTAGCGGTGGGTCATCGAGCTCAACGAGCTCGTCTTCATCCACTAGTTCTTCATCCTCAACATCGAGCTCATCCAGCACAAGTTCCTCAACCAGTTCGTCTTCGGGTGGATATGGATCGAGCAGCCATGGTTGGCATTCGAGTAGCGGTGGATGGCATCATGGTGGGCATCATCACGGTGGTTCCTCGGGTGGTTCACCCACGCCAGTGCCGGCACCGCCTATGGTGCTACTCTTCGGAGCAGCGGCAGCGGCGCTTGTGGCTCGCAGGCGATTTGCCAAACAGGCAACTGCTTAATATTGAAAGTCTGGTAAGCCTTCCTGTATATTCTGGTGGCCCATTAGGGCATTACTAGAATAGGAGACTACTATGACTATGTTTAAGAATGAAAGCGGTCTGACCTTTACTGACATTTCGTCAGAGGCTGAACGTGTCTACAATTTCGGATCCAAGGGTTTCGTGAAGATTCAGAATCCCGAGCAGCTCAATGTGAGTGATTCGGGTGGTCATCGCATCTACAGTGCTGATGGTAAGTCCCATTATATCCCTGCCGGGTGGATCCAGTTGACTTGGACCGTTAAGTCTGACCAGCCCAATTTCGTGAAATAATGAGCAAGCCCTGGCGGAAACGCTGGGGCTTCGCCATGATAACAATACCTGCACCTACAGTACTGTCTTGACACAGATTCATCCAGATAATAAGCCAAGGCCCTGGAAGGAGATCGATAATGATTACTAAGCCTTTGCGATATCATCGCGAGGAAACATCAATCAGTTATCTCATTGACTCAGCCCCCATTGGGGTGATGTTCCGAGAAGCTCTCACAAACGCTATACTTGCTCGTGTCGGCCCAAATGAGAAGGTTCGAGAGATTCATGCTTGGACTGATAGTCGGGGAAAGTTTCGGTTGATAAACTCCTGCCAAGGTATGACAGGAGATGAGCTAGTAACCTGTATGGATATTGGCTTTACTGGAACTGGCAGAGACCAAGGCCTCGAAGGCCGTAAGAACCGTGGTGAAGGTTTCAAGATTGCTTCTGGCCGCTTCAACGCAGGATGTGGTCTGGTTATGCGATCCTTCTACGAGGGTATCATCTACGAGGTGGTTCTCATTTATGATGCTCTGACTGGAACATACGGGACCGAGATTATAGAGGAAGATGGTGAAACCTTTGAATCATGGACTGTAACTAATCTAACTCCAGAAGAGCAGGAAATTTACAGTCAGTTTCAAGATGGCTTTGTTGAGGTAATCTTCAACGGCAACACAGTAGACCAAAACACCGGTGTGGATCCGTATGGCCAGGGTGAGAAGACCAGAGCTGATGGAAGTCATCGCCACGTTATTGCTCGAGAAGTCTACAACCGTTTTTACGAATTTCCTGAAATTGGCATTCCAATTTCAGTGACTTTCGATCGCTCACTTGTGAGGACCTTCGGTCCTCAGCGAGACCGAAAATTCCTGCCGTTCAAAACCTTGGTGGAGACGAACGCTCCTCTATTCCTGAATATTGGAAATCACAAAGTCACTTTGGATTCAGGTATTATCCTTGAATTCATCTTTTCTCCGTTCAAGCCCGGAAAAGATGGAAGTAAAGGTCAGCCAACCCTGACTAATCTAAGTATTGGCTCCTCACGTGGTCGAGCTGCTCTGGTCTGGCAAGGTGAGATGTATTCAGTTATGGAAAGAGACACGTGGGCTCGAGAGGCGTACAATTATGGATTGGGCGGACTTTCATCAGAGCTGACCGTATTAGTTCATCTTCCCGAAACATTCGGTGTGACCGATGTGACAGGACGCCCACGTGGTGTCGATGATCGTTATCGCCAACACCTTATGCTTGATGGTGAACGTTTGGATTTCAGTCAGTTCAGGAGTGATATCGTCAACAATATTCCTTCTTTTATCAAGGCTCTCCGGGATAGTAAGAAATCCAGCACCAGGACCAGTGGTGGAGTGAAGAATGACCTGCGCAAATACCAGATCAAGATGAAACAGCGCCCCAAGCCTGGCCTTAATGGAATAACCAAGCTGGCTGGAATCACACTTACTGGTAATAATTCTCCGAATTTAACCGTTTCGTTGGGTGGATCCAACCCTAGTGGCCAACATACGGGGAATGGCACACCAAACAATCATCATACTGGACCTTCTGATGGAGGAGGAAAAGGGAATGGGTCAGGCGGTAATGGGGATAAAGTAGTTCAAGCCACATTAGATCCAAAGAGCACAAAGCGAGTTCCTATTCGGCAAACAGCTCAAGATGTTCCTGATCATCAATGGGTTTATGAAAGCCAACTTGTGGATCATCCATCGTTGCGTTGGAGAGGAGCCCTGTACAACCCCAGTGAGAATGAATATATCCTTAATGGGGAATACGCAGAATTTCGAGAGATTATGGATACAGCTCGAGAATACTTCGCAGATACTATCCTAACCTTACAAGACCAGGATCTTGCTGATCTTCTGGAGGAGAGGGTTCGAGATCGCGTGGCGCTTTCGGTCGGAAAGGTGATCGTAAAGGCAGAGCAGAAGAGAGGTTGGCGACATTGGACCTCCAAGGATATTGATGATTTGACCAGCATCAATACATTGACTGCTGTTTTCGAGACAGTTTCTGACGATCTCGGTGATCTCATTAAAGCGGTCAAGAAAACGGAAATCTATAGGATTTCCTTAGCTAAGTTTTATCCTGCTTCCGTCGCATCAGCAGCTTAAGGTGAAGCCCCGATATATCGTATCGGGGCTTCATAACTAGTTGACTGACCCGCCTAAGACTCTTAGACTTCCTACATTCACATGGCCCCTTCGTCTAGCGGTCTAGGACGTCGCCCTTTCACGGCGAAAATCACGGGTTCGAATCCCGTAGGGGTCACCAAATAGGTTGACACTATCCAGATCTAAAGTATCAGGATTCTGATACAAACATGGAGGTGCCAAGTGAGCGAACCGAACATTCAGCATTATAAGAAGCCCTGGCTGTGGGGCTGGTATTATGTGGGTGCGGGTGACGGTTCCGTAATGACCAACCTCATGTCAAAGAGGGCGGCCAAGCGATTCCTCTATGGTCAATATGGTTCGGGTGGCTATGGGCTTGAAGTGCTCAAGCATAGCAAGATTCCGGCCAATCGCTTCCTGAGGCGGTTCGGATATTTGCGAAATTCTGGTTGACGCATCACCGCTTTCTGCTATTGCTGGTTTATCGGAACACAAACAAGGAGATCGAAAATGCCGCAGATCGCTACCCCGCAGTATAACATCGCCGACGTGCTCGAGAAGTTGCGCGGCGTGAGTTTCATCGGCCTGGATATCGAGACGATCGTTCCCCTGAAGGGCGGCGCGAAGAACCCCATGAAGGGCCGGGTGACCAAGCGCGTGAGCGGCTCCACCGTGCTCATCTGCCAGAACAAGACCACCAACACCTACCAGAATATGGTGCGCAACCGTATCGCGGGCGAGATACTCTCGGAGGCTACCGCGAAGGCCAACGAGGCCCAGACGCTGCTCCTGGATGTGCTGAGACAGGATGAGATCGATGAACTGGCGGCCAAGATCGAGCAGGCTCTCGAAGCTGGCGAGGATGATCGCCGCGAGGAAGCGGAGGATCGTTTCACGGTATCGGCGCGCAAGTGGGGTGAGCGCATCCCCAACAGCCCGTTCATCCAGCATACCAAGGCCGGTGAGCTTCACCCCAGCTATTACCTGGATACTATCTGGCTCCGCGCTGGTGAGGTCGAATTCTTCCTCGATGGTAAGCCCATCGACGAGAAGGATATCCAGGGTTACGAGAAGCCGGTTGCCAAGGAGGGTGCCAACGTTCAGGGCGGCCTGAAGGTCGAAAATCAGGTGATTGTGCGTTCGATCGGCCTTGATAGCATCCTCGCTATCCGGACCAGCGGCACCAACTACGCCGGTCAGTTCTACTATGCGTAAGATGCTTCGTAAGGTGTGGTGCTGGATTGGCTGGCACCACACCATGGATCTCTTTGTCAAGCCCGACAGCTACGACTTCAAGTGTCGTGATTGTGGGGCTTGGGAACACCATAAGCGTTGACATAGGAGAGGATAGGATGGCTAACCCGCTGCTCGACAAACTCTCCTACAACGGGTTCAATCTTGGGATTAGCACTGAGCCCAATACGGTTTCTGCCATGTCAGTCCCCTGGGCTGTGATTGATGTAAAGGGTGATTTCCCCAATATCCCCAACGCTCATGATTTAGCAGCTCATCTTCAGACCAATTACGGTGATTCACAAGGGTGGACCCTTCATTGGATTGAGGATGATAATGGCATTCGGCTCTGGTCGAAATCAGACACCTAAAGCGTTGACACATTGAAGACTCATGCTACCCGCATAAGTCTTAACATCTGGAGGTAATCGTGGAAGCTACTCAACTCATCGGTAAGAAGGCCAAGGTCAAGCTCTGCCGTTATGGCTGGCCCGTTGAAGTGGTCAGTGTCACTGACGTTCAAGGTGCTCTCATGGGCAATATGCGGGTGCTTACCGAGGCCGGCCACACGGCTCTGGCCCTCTATCCTCCTCTTGAAGTCCTGGATTGATGAGCTACACCAAGTTCGTCATGGATGCTGGAGGGCATTTCGTCCTCCACTCCAAGTATAGCGGTCTTGATCACGGTCAGATCGCTTTGCTCTTGGAGGGTGAGCCCGTTAGCGCGGGCTTTATCTACGTTCGTGACGGGCTTGTGGAAGCCTATGGCGAGAGCATGACTCTCGAGTTATCCGCGCACCCCAGGGATACCGAGATCATTCGAGCGGCCCTTGTAGGGCAGGCTGTAGGGACCTATTGGGATGACATTTGTGACCGCTGGTTCGCAACCAACCAAGACAATAAGATGCTTGGAGAGCGGCATGGTCCTGAAACCCTTGAGAGCCTAATTGAGAAGAAGGTCCTCGAACTGTGAAGATGGAGTTCAGCCCCTACGGGGAGGATAGCAAGATCCTCCCCGAAGTCGCAATGCTCAATAAGCTGAGCTTCAATGGCTTTCATGGGAAGGTCTGGGATCACGAGTTGCGGTTTGTTGAGGATTTCAGTTTCCCCACACCTGAATCCATTGAAGCTCGTGGCTTCACTGATGGCTTCCCCAATGTCTATGATTTTGTGGATAGCCTCTATGATGGCTATGGAGATTGCGTAGGCATCGTTAAGGATAACGCGGGTAACGTGCTCTACGATAACATGAGTGAAATGAATCGTTATAACGATGACATCTGGTAAGCTCTCAGGGTTTCACCACATTTTCACTAAATAATGAGCGGATTCATCCGCAGTTCCAACAACCTCTAGGAGTCCTATGACACCAGAATAATGGCAGGAGTCGCGGCCATGAACAAGATCTTCCGAGGCAAGTTTGATCTATTTTCAGAATGGATCGCCGATAATCTTGGTAAACCGGCGGCTTTCGCGTTAGCTCTATTCTCGGTGATCATCTGGGCCTTGTGGGGACCTTTCGCACATTTCAGCGAAACCTGGCAACTAATCATCAATACCCTGACTACCATCTCCACATTCCTTATGGTCTTCTTACTCCAGAATACACAGAATCGCGACACCGGTGAGATCAAGGCTCTCTTGCGTGAGATCCGTAATCACCAACAACTCCTTTTAGATCTTGAACGTAGGCACGGGGAACGTCTGACTTCTCTTGAACTTTGGATCAATCAACATTCTGGTTGACGCATAACCAGAACCTGCTATCTCCTGGTTATCAACAACGAGAACAGGAGATCGACAATGACGAAGATTACCAACATCGACGCGCGTTCGGGCACCCAGGTGGTCAAGGGCGCTATCGAAAAGCTTCAGGCGTATGCGGAAGAGCTGGGTCTTGCCGTCAAGCAGGAAGGTCGCTGGGTTTATGATCGCAATGGCAAGTATTTGAACCTCAAGCTTCAATTCGTGGTCGGCGGCACCTCGGGCCAGGAAGATCAGGCCCGTGAGGAATTCAAGCGCAATGCTTTCTGGTATGGTCTCGAGGAGCAGGATTACGGCGCGATCCTCAACATCCGTGGCACCCGTTACAAGCTGGTTCGCATCAACACCCGCGCGAAGCGTTACCCCTTCGAATGCGAGCGTGTCGGCGGCGGCACGGGTATCCGCCTCCCCGATGTCTACAAGCATGAGATCCTCGCTGCTCGCAGCAAGTAACTGATAATATGGATTGACTAGGGTGGGAGACTACCCTAGTCAATCCATATGGAATTCATTACTGCTGAAAAGACCCAAAACGGAGTTCTTGTCACTTATCAACGTGGTGACGGGACCCGTTTCTCCTATCTAACAGCTACACCGGAAAAGTATGGATTTCCTGAACCATCGCCCTCGGCTGAAGACATCCTAGCCCGGATTAAAGCCCGGGTAGATGGTCTTAAGGAGGAATTGGTAGATTATGAGAGTCGACCTTTACCTAGCGAAAATGAAGAGATTGTTAGCCTTGTTCAAGGTAAAGAGACCCGATTTAATAAGCGTTCTGTTCATCTTCAGATTATCGAGAGCATGAAGTCAAAGGTTCTGAAAGCGGAACAGACCTATAACCAAATTCTTGAAGCTTTCAAAGGTTTATGAAGAGGAAATGAAATGGCACAGTTGAAGATCTATGGTAGTTCAGACGATCTCATTGAGATTGAAGGTGCTATTGAGGATGAGTTCAATCCTTCTCAGGAAGCCTTGGATGATGGTGTATTCCTCGCTATCAGCGATGGCACGGTTCTCAAAGTGACCTATGACGATGATGGCATCTGGCGCATCGGCCTTGTGAGCCGTGGTGAGGCTACGTTCAGCAAGGATGAGAATCCAGCAACTGATGATGACCGCTACAGTGATATCGTTGTGCTTGATGGGCCCGACTTTGCCTGGGTGGTCATGGGCTCGAGGATTGCTCGCTAAGAGATCTAGACAAAACGGATCTTAGCTGCTAAATAGAGACACATGGATGATTAACCCGCCGGGGGCGGGCGCTGCCTTGAAAACAGATGGAGCGGTGATGAGCCGTTTGGGGATCGAGACCTCAGTCATCCGCCAGCACCTTAAGACGCTCTGAGAATTCTTCAGCCGCGTTCCTTACACAAGCTTCACCAATAGGTTGCGGGCGCTTCGCATCGCGCTCTACGCATACATTGACATCTACGCTTAGGTGTTCCCAGCAAAGCTCAGATAGAGTTTCGGCAGCTATTCCTCGCCATAAATCCTCGTCCCATTCAGTGAGATTCCAGGAATCTACCACTACGTCATAACCCTGACTCAGTAGGAATCTCGCTTGAGCTGCCATAGCGAGAGTCAGGTGGCCTTCATCGGATAGATTGGTGTAGCTGACTCGCAGTTCATCGCGACACAATAGGATGGCTTTGGAGTTGGTCACCAGTTCACGCGCTCGGGTGGTTTTGCCCGAACCTGGCAGACCAGACAAGACGTGGAGAATCACACAAAACCTCACCAAAGAGCGGTTGACACACAGACCCAACCAATTACTTATTGGTGAAAGGTAGGAGGTCATATGGTTGAGGATAGCGGCATCACATTCGAGGTTATCCCCACATTTGAAATCGTGGGTGGGCCAGAGATGCTCCAAAGGCCTGATACCAACTGGCATGATCTACTAGATCATCATATCAACAGCCGCCTGTCGCATTCATACTCATGTCAGCGCAAACCTGAATATGGTTGTGATCTCAGTAAGATCCTGGTTCCTAGGAATCCCTTACCTGAGTATGCTCTTCATGCCCTGCTTCACGACCTGCTGGAAGATTTCCTTTAATTGCCCCAAGGGGTGGTTTGTGTTAGGCTATCCGCATGTTTGAAATCAAAGTCCTAGGCATCGCAAAAGCCAAGCAACTCATCCTAGCCGATTGGCCCACGCATATCATCAGCATCATCAATGATGGTGGTCCCCATTGGTTCGCAACCAATATCGAACGCCAGCATGATAACCATCATATCTTCAAATTCAATGATGTTGAGGGTGAACTTGAAGTTGAAGAGATCCGACAGGCTTGTATCATACCTTCCAAGGATATGATGAAGGAGATCATGGATTCATTGGAATCCATGAACCTTGGTGATGATTCCAAGCTACTCATCCATTGCTCGGCAGGTAAGAGTCGCAGCACCGCCATTGCTATTGCGGCCATGATGAAATTTGGTGATATGTCTGCCGAAGATGCTGTGGCACAATGTCGGATCCTGAGCCCAGCAATGTGCCCCAATCGTTTGATGATCCACTACCTCGATGAGGTCATAGGGGCTAATGGCAAATTGGCAGAAGCAGTCGCCCTTTACTACAAGGAACGGATCATCTTCTACCCAGCTCTCACCCTTCCAAACCGAGGCAACCTGAACCACTAGGGCTAAATATCGAGAATTCTTGGAGGTTCTCGATATGCGCGCTTATGAAATCATTCCTGAGCTTGATGAAGACTTCAAGTCTTTCAAGCATAAGGCAGCGAATGCCATAGCGGCAGGATCCATGATGGCTAGTGGTATTACTGGCCCGGCCGCGGCGTTCAATCGACCAGCACTCTCCACATCGAACCTATCACAATACCAGGTCAGCCAACCCCCTCAAGAAGAACCAAAGGTCAACAAGGATCAGATGATCCTTGCTCTCACAATGTGGGCTGAAGCTCGCAACCAGGGGAAGCAAGGAATGAGGGCTGTGGGTCACGTGATTAAGAATCGTGCCGATGCTGACCAACCCAGACTATTTGGCCAGGGTATCAAGGGTGTTGCTCTTAAGGATAAGCAATTCAGTTTCTGGAATGACAAAGAGCCCAAGGAGGTTGCTGATCAGGTTCAGGATCTAGACCCCGCGACTCCGGATGGGAAGACTTGGGAAGAGGCCTACAAATTGGCTGGTAAGATCCTCCATGGTAAGGATCACGATCCAACAAAGGGCGCCACCTACTACCACACAACTGCCGTGAATCCTAGTTGGGTTTCTGCCATGAAGCCAACCACCCAGATAGCAGATCACATTTTCTACAAGCCAGTTCAGGCGTAAGGGGATAGCAATGCGTTGGAATGAGATAGTCACTGAAGGTTCCGATTATAACTGCCCTAATTGCGGTGAATACCTGGGTAAAGCCAGTGAAGTCATTGCCAACAATGGTGAATATTGTGGTAACTGTGGCTGGGAAGCCAACCCAAGGAAGCCTGCTAAGAAGGCTGCTCGTAAGATGCGAGAAGCAATGGGTGATCCGATGATCTTTGGTCGCACTGTGCCAAATTGGGATCATGAGGATGAGAAGGGTGACGCAGCCATGTTCCGCGGCGACCCTATGTATCAACCAGTTCAAGTTCTATACCGAGATGGCAAATGGCAGGTGTGGATCTCAACTGAAGAACAGGAGTTCTTCAAGACAAGCCAGCAGGCTGAAGCGTATCTCAAGAAGAACGGCTTCACTGAGTTTGAGGGCTGGGATGAATTCAATCCCCAGAAACCGGCTGGTATAGATTGAGCTTGACGTCTTGCCTGTTTCGTTCTACAACGGTTATTGGAAGGACATTTCGGCAGTAGGTTTGGGCTGATCACCCGAGGAACCCGGACCCTGGACTTCCAATGGCCATTTAGCTCAAGCTGGCAGAGCGGCGGGCTCTAACCCCGCGCGTTATGGGTTCGAACCCCATAATGGCCACCAAACTAAGGACGGATGGATGACCAAGGTCATACGAATACGCTGATTTCTAAGACGCCACGCTAAATATGCGTATATGGCCAAGATCTTAGAATTCCGTCGCCCTGCTCCTAAGCCACTGACTCAAGCAGATCTGATGGCTCAGGAGTTGACCCCCAAAGAAGCTGTTGATCTCATCATCCTCGGAATGCTCGAGATAGCAATGCCTAAATGGATTGAGAAGGAATGGCCCTTCAAACAATTGGAACTCATGATCTACGAGCTCAGATACGCGATGGAAGCTAACGTGCCAGAGAAGGTAACTCGGCGACATGTTGCTGTAATGATAGAGCAACTCAAGCCTAGTTGGAAGGCTCTTATGGAAGACATACAGCCTTCGTTCTTCTGGTAATCTTGGAAGTGTAGCTCAACGGTAGAGCGGGCGAGCTTATACCTCGCGAAAGCCCAGATTAGGCGACGACCTCGGTTCGAATCCGAGCACTTCCACCAATCCTAAATTGGTTGACTCCTATCCAGACTATGCTAGACGTGGTTGGAAGGAGATCGACTGTGACTGAAGACGAGATCGTGAAGAGTGACGTTTTCAAAGCACTCAATCTGGTGATCGACGAGGAAGCCCAAATGGTTCAGTCGATCATAGCAGCGCTTCCTGGGCGGATCGAGCAGGCCTTCCAGGAATCCAAATATCCTTCCACCCTGGATACCCGAGTATCCTATGAGAGCGAGGACGGGCGAACCCGTTCGGGTCTTACCCTGGCGGCTCGTCTTAACGACTTAGAGGGGATTGGGAAACTGATCGACCAGGCGATTGAGGGCGAGAAGAAGGTTCGAGAGCTGATGCGTTTCAAGCTGCGTCTGCTCAACGATTATGATTTCACCCATGGTGATGCCTCGGATCAGATCGCTGTTTTTGGGGAGAAGGTCGAATGATTACCTACATACCTGCCTTCGTACAGAATATGGATGTAGGGAGATCAGCGATCAGGCGGCCAGCCCCGTCAGCCGATGAGCTGTTTGCTGATCTCTGGAATAATCTCGACTGGGAGAAGCGCAGCGATGCGCCCCGTCGGGAGTATTGGACCAATTGCTTTGATCGGCCCTACTCATATGGGCGGGGTGCGGGCTTGCGAACCTATCAGGCGCAACCGATCAATCGGTCTATCCTCGAAGTCAGCCAGGCTCTGGTCGATAATCCACAGATCAATACCTTCTTCGAGGGTTGCTTCCTCAATGGCTATGAAGGTGCTCATGACTGGTTGGGCTGGCATGAGGATGACGATCCTGGTATCGATCATTCCAAGCCCATTGCCGTTGTGACCCTTTATGGTGGTGAAGGTGTCGATCGGCCACGTTCCATTCAGTTTCGTGAGAAGCTGGGTGAAGTCGATGGTAAGATGACCTATGGTGAGGTCATTGATCAGCCGCTCGAGCATGGCAGCTTGTGCTTGATGCCAGCTGGTTTTCAGGCTTCACATCAGCATCGTATTCCGAAGGCCGGTTTCAATTGTCGGTCGAGGATCTCATTAACGTTCAGGAGTTTGCTGGAATGAAAACGGTCTTTGTCATTCACGAGTCGATCTCGGAGAGTCTCATCAAGGATCTTATCACCCTGTTGATGCTGATTATTCTCTCGATAGGGTTCCAGGAGTTTGCCCCCGGAGAGACGATTCTCCAGGTTGCTGCTATTGTGGCAATCCTTGGAGTCAGCATTCATGCCGCTCTCGGCAAGCCAATTGCCACTCGCGAAGAGGCTATTCGAGAGATCAACAAGGTTTACGACAAGGCTTAATTGGTCTCCTTATTTGGTTGACCGTCTGGCGCACACCAACTAAGACCCACGTATGAATTACAAATATCGCGCCCGCACCTGTAACGACATTCGTGTCAAAGACGCAGGTGATTCGATCAAATTAGCTGGCTGGGTCCATAAGAAGCGCAATCACGGTGGGTTGATGTTTATCGATCTGCGTGATCACTATGGCATCACTCAGTTGGTCCTCGATGCGGCTATGGCCAAAATCGTTGATGGTGAAGGCGTCCGCCTTGAAAGCGTGATCAGCATCAAGGGAACCGTTCGAGCCAGGCCGGCTGGGACAAGTAATCCAGACCTGGATACCGGTGATGTGGAGGTGGAAGTTCAATCCATCTGGGTGATCAGCCATGCCGAGGAATTACCCATTCCAGTCAGTGCGTTTGATTCCAACTATCCAGAGGATCTGCGACTCAAGTATCGGTTCCTTGACCTCCGTCGCCCCGAACTTCACCGTAACATTGTGCTCCGCAGTGATGTCATTGACGCTTTGCGCGAGAATATGAAGGGTCAAGGCTTCCGGGAGTATCAGACGCCTATTCTCACGGCTAGCAGCCCCGAGGGTGCGCGCGACTTCCTTGTGCCTAGCCGTCTTCATCCTGGTAAGTTCTACGCCTTGCCTCAGGCTCCCCAGCAGTTCAAACAGCTTCTGATGGTGGCTGGCTTCGACAAGTATTTTCAGATCGCGCCATGCTTCCGAGATGAGGCCAGTCGCTCTGATCGCTCACCGGGTGAGTTTTACCAGCTAGACCTCGAGATGTCATTCGTCGAGCAGGAAGATGTCTTCCGGGTCACAGGTGAGGTTATCCACGATGTTTTCAGCCGTTTCAGCCCAGCTAAGAAGCTTGGCGAGGCCTTCGACCCTAACATCCAGGATCCGATGGATTGGGTTCAGATTCCTTATAAGGAAGCCATCCAGCGGTTTGGCACGGATAAGCCAGATCTGCGGAATCCTCTAGAGTTCCGAGACGTTACGGAGATCTTCAGGAACAGCGAATTTGGCTTGTTTGCCAATATGATCTTTCAGGATCCGGAGGTTCGGGTATGGGGTATTTGTGCTCCGAACTTCACTGGTGGCAGTTTTGCCAAGAAGATGAACCAATGGGCTATTGAGCAAGACCAGCCAGGTTTGGCGATGATCTATCCTGTCGATAAGGTAGGACATTCTGGCCCCATCGTCAAAGCGCTTGGGCGTGAGGAGAGTGGAACAGGACCTTATTGGAACATCGTTGCCACTCTCGGCATGAACCCTGAGGATGGAGCAGCCTTTATCGCTGGCAAGCCAAGCGAATTCTATAAGTTCGCTGGTCTGCTTCGCACTAAGCTGGCTGAAGAGCTGATGCCAAGGGTCTTCCAGTGCCAGGAATTCAAGTTCTGTTGGATCGTTGACTTCCCCATGTATGAACTCGATGATCAGGGCAAAGTTGCGTTCTCACACAATCCTTTCAGTATGCCACAGGGTGGCATGAAGGCATTGAAGACAATGAACCCTCTGGATATCCTAGCATTCCAGTATGATCTGGTTTGTAATGGTATTGAGCTTAGCAGTGGTGCCATCCGCAACCATGAGCCTGAAACGATGATCAAGGCGTTTGAGATTGCTGGCTACACCAGGGACGAGGTGGAGAAGAACTTCTCAGGTATGCTGAATGCCTTCCGCTTTGGTGCTCCACCCCATGGAGGTATTGCGCCGGGTGTGGATCGTATCGTTATGTTGCTCGCGGAAGCCCAGAATATCCGAGACGTTATTGCGTTCCCCTTGGATGCCCAGGGCCGAGACCTTATGATGAATGCTCCAGGTGAAGTTACGGCTGCTCAACTGAAAGAGCTACGGATTAAGGGCTACTGATGGTTGATCTATTCTTCATAGGTATTCTCGCTCTATTGGTGATCTGGTATCTTGGAGTTATGGTTTGTGTATGGAAGCCATTCTACCTTGCTTACCAAGAGGGTAAAGGAGTGACTCAACTCTACACACTCAAGGAGCTCTTGGTTAATATGGGTTCTGCTCTGATCTGGCCCTTGGTCCTCCTCAAGAATTCTGGTTGACGATTCTACCGTTCATGCTACTCCTGGTTTATCGGAACCAATAAGGAGTTGATCATGAACGCGAACGATAACCTTAGCCAGGAAGCCATCGAACGTATCGCGGTCGAGAGCTTGATTCGGCGACACGCGGATAAGGTTACTGAACTCCGTTTCGGTAAGTCGATCAAGCTAGTCAGGCGTAATGCGTTCTTGGATCGCAAGGGTGGCTGGATGCTGCTCATTGAGGGTCCGATCGGCGGCTATGTGGTGAATTTCACCGATGGTTACCTCTACCATGCTCAGGCCAAAGGTATTGACACCTTCAAGGATGGAAACTTCTATACCGAGAATCTCGATGAGGCAATCCAGATGGCCGAGGCTCTCCTGGATAATCTGGATGAAGAGCAGCGGGTAGTCGACCCCAAACGCGCCTTCATTTCGAGGTTCCTCAACCCGACGGCATTTGAACGGCAGGCTGCTTACTGGCAGAGTGATGAATGTTCCATCGGTGAAGTGAAGAGCCGATAATTTCACACCTGACATGTTGACGGATGGTGTCACACCTAATAGTGCGGTGATTCCAAAGAGAAGGAATTGATGATGGCGGCTAGTGCCTCCAAGAGTAAGAAGACTGCGCCGAAGAAGCCGGGTATTGTCAAACTTGAGCATCAGGGCGATGTCATGATTGATTGCTCGGGTGTTCCGGATGAAGCCAAGAATACGATTCTTAATGTGCTTGGTGAGATCCTGGGCTACCATGACGTCCGCCGCCACAATCACGTCTATCCAGTCACTGAGCTCTATAATGCTCGTGATTCGCTGGTTCAGGAATTCAGCGATTATGGGGAGAATATCGAGCAACCGCGGAATCGCTTTCATGCCTTCCTTACCATTATCGATGAGTTTGCGAGTTCGGTGAAGGAACAACTCAAGGCCAAGATCGCACAGGGTGTCGTTGAATTCGATGATATCCCCTATCTGCTTGAGAAGGGCACCAAAGTCAGCACCATCCATGACGGTGAGAAGATTGGCGGTGTGATTGATTCCGTGAAGATTCAGCACAGTTTCTTCGGATCCTACTACAAGGTTGAGATCAAGGTCATCAACAACGTCTACGGTCATATCTCGGATATGCCGTTCCGAACCAACATTGGCATGTTTGCTGGGCTCAAGGAGATCAAGAACCTGTCAGTCAGCCCGATCTCTGATGACGAGATTGCTGAGCTGACCATCCGTGGTGAGCAGTTTCGCAAATATGCCAGTGGCGCCCACTACATCCAATACAAGGGACAGATTGCTCGCAACTCTTGGTGGTCGAGCAAGAAGTTCCGTGCTGATGGCCGTGCGATGATTGACGTGAGCAGCTTCTCGCAGGTTGATAACAACCAGTTCAATGACGAGGGTTATGCTAGCGGTATTGAAGAGGCTCGGGAGGATCGTAACAACAAGGTTGATATCGACATTCCTGATTCTGATCTGTGGCGTTGCTATCCATACGTCTATGGTTTCAGCCTTTCGGCAAAACAGTGGGGACGATTTGCGGTCGGTGGTATCTCGGAGATCAAGTTCCGCACCGATGCTTTCGAGAAGCTCGTTCTCCCCGCCGAGGATAAGGAACTGGTCAAGGCGATCGTTCAGGATGATAGCAATGACTTCTCTGACCTCATTGACGGCAAGGGTGGTGGTTCCATCTTCCTGCTTCATGGCCCTCCAGGCCAGGGTAAGACACTGACCGCAGAAGCAATCGCGGAAGAGCTCCAGCGGCCCCTTTACAGCATCAGCGTTGGTGAGCTGGGAACCAATCCTCAGGAGCTCGAGGATACCCTGCGTGAGATCCTCGATGTCGCGACTGTCTGGGATAGCGTTCTGCTACTGGATGAAGCTGACATCTTCCTTGAAGAGCGCGACGAGAAGGATATCGTCCGCAACGCGATGGTCGGTGTCTTTTTGCGCTTGTTGGAATACCACCAGGGTGTGCTCTTCCTGACCACAAACCGCGTGAAGAATATCGATAAGGCGTTCTACTCGCGAATCTCCATTGGTTTGCGGTTCGGTGATGGCTCGCTGGATAAGCGTCGCAACATCTGGAACAACCTCACTGAGGCCGCTCAGGTTACTGGTTTGGATCTGGATGCTCTGGCTGAGCATGATCTCAATGGTCGTCAGATCAAGAATGTAATCAAGCTGGCCATCAAGTTGGCAAGGGCTAAGAATGGCCTGGTTGATAACGCGCTTATCAACTCAGTCATTGCGCGCACCAACAACTTCTCAAATGAGTCAGCTGATTCAGTTGAACGTTGATGGGTTGGTTAACTTTGCTGATGGCGGTGGTTGTTACCACCGCCATCAACTTCTCCTTATGGTTCGCTGTCACTGGTAACCGTCTCGGTATTTGCGTTACCTGCCACCACATGAGAATCCTTGGTTTCGCACCTCGGATTAACGTCTGCCTAGACTGCCAATCCACTAAATAGGTAATAACGCCTATTTAGGAGGTCGTCATGGGAGTGGGAGCAGCTTTATTAGGCTTTGGCCTAAAACTCCTGGGCTTCGGGCAAACCATTCTCAGCCTGATCTGGGATGCCATCAAGGGTATCTGTAAGTTCGCTGTCAAGAAGCCCTTCCAGTTTTTTACCATTGCTTTCGCACTTGGCCTCATGTGGGCCGGTTGGTATGGATTCCAGACTAAGCAAGAGCTCGTTAAGACCCAGCAAGTCGTTCAGGAGAAGGTCGAATTCATCAAAGGTCAGGATAAGACCATTAAGGAATACGTCGGTGCTCTGGATATCGAGAAGAAGAATCACGTCTCTGACATCAAGAAGAGCAATGAAGCCATTGAGAGTCTGAAAAAGGCTGCTGATGAGGCATTGGCCAAGGCTCAAGCCGAAGGCGTAAAGGCCCAGAAAGCTAAGGCCAAGTTTGACCAGATGGCGCAGGATTACGGTAGAGCCAACCCATCCTCTGGTGATCCAGCCGATCGTATCAAGAGAGAAGAGCAAACCAATGATGCGTTCTTCAAGGATTGGAGGAAGGCACAATGAAGCGTTTTCTAGCACTTGCGGCCTTTATGGCACTCGCAGCTTGTGGTGAGCATCCTGCTACTCTTCCTCCTCCGCCCAAGAATACCGATGTAGTGGAACAGAAGATCCCCGTTCCAGTGCTCTGTAAAGTCGAAATTGAGCGAGCCAAGATCGCCCTTGATGACATGAAGCAGGGGAAACCTCTCGAAGAGCAAGACGCAGCAATGCGAAAGACTATTGCTCAGCAGGAGGCTTACATCCTTCAGCTTGAAGGTGGCATCATTGGCTGTGGTGGCAAGATCAAGTAATTGACTATTGGGCTCCTTCTCTTGTAAGTTCGCTTACCAAAGAGGGAGTCTATCCATGAAGATCAAATTCGAATTGACCGATGAGGTCACAATTACCAACACCACCGTGAAGATCAGCGCCTGGATCCAAGGTGTGATCAACGGCCAGGATCGGCCTGCTCTTGAAGCGGCGGCCCTCGATCTTGCGAAGAAGCTCTTTTCAGATGCCAGCTGGGCGTTCAGCAATTTCACCTATCAGCCCGATGGCTTCACCTTCCGCGTTCAGGCCACCACTCGTATTGATGCCACGCAGAATGATCAGCTGGAGACCCGTGCGGATCAGCTGAGTGAGCAGGGTAAGTTGACGATTTCGATCAACAATATTGACGCTAGTATTCCGCTTCATCAGCGTCGTGAAGCAGAATCCAACCTGCGTGTCGCACTTATTGAGAAGGCTACCGCAGAAGCAACCAAGTTGGGTGGTAGCCTCAGTGAGGTTGAATTCAGGGATCCACAAAGTCGTGATGTCACGAGTAACCTGCGCGCCATGAACGCTAGCTATGCCTTAGAAGCAAAGGGTGTTGGTGCTGATGGTGTGAGCCTTGGCCATAGCGAGAAGATTTACCTCTCGGCTACCCTTACCGTTGACACCAATCAGCAGAGTCAGCTAAACGGATAACGGAGCAGCACGGGACTGGTCACACCGAGGCCTAGGGTCAGTAAGCCACTGATCGCAACCTCGCCAGCCGTGGATCCCCGTTGGATCACCGGGAGTGGCTACCCACCGATCTTGCGGCCTAATGGAATAAGGATTGTAAGCAACCCTGTCACTTAAAACGCCACAGCTACGGCCCTGGTTTAGTCTAGGCTTACAATGTGAGGATCGCGAGACGTCTAATAGGCACTCGCATGAGACAGAGGGAAAGAGCGGAAGGCAACTTCCGCTCTTTTCATTTCACCACTTGGAACTTGTCAGGATCAATACCGAAAACTGGTTTGGGTGGTGTGATTGGGATATTCTGTAGGTTCTTAGCCGCAAATGCGCCAACCATATGGGGATCCATCCAGATAGTGGGCGCATCCATTCGAGCGATAGCAACTATACGATATTTCACTCGATCAGCCGGATAGGCATTCTGGTAGCTCGTATCGCCAACGATCCAGAAGTGGCCATCAACGTCCTGTACCATGCCAATCATGTGATCTAGAACGGCGGTATGTCTGACATCTGCTAGAACCATCCATGCTTTACTTCTTGGTTGACCGGCTCTGATCAGAACGTCGAGGGTGGTAGAGGCGAGGTCATCACAATCACCATACCAATTTTGCTTCATGAGGGCTTCGCTGGTATGAACGCGCCAGGTGTCAACGTCATCACTCTTGTAGATGAAATGGCTTTGAACCTCCAGACTTAGTTCAATGATGTCATAGGGCTTGAGGGTGATCTCAGGAAGAGGAACATCGGAGCACCAAAGATCCGCTGGTTGGGCTTGGCATTGGTCAGTTACACTCTTGGAGCCATAGGCGAAGACACCTTGTTGGACCTTCCAAGTGAGATTAAAGGGCTGTGGTTCGATCTGTGTTGTGGGAGGACTTTGGGGTGCTATAGGTTCAGTATCCGAGATCTCTACGCCTGACATCGGGCTAACTCCTGTCAGTGAAAGGAGTGCGAGCCCAGCCAGTAAGAATTTTCGGATCATACGTCACCTATACATACCCTGGTATTTAGTAGGTGGTTCGTTATTGACACCCAGATTGTCACCTATTATCCAAGACACATCCGTTGGGGTGAAAGAGCTTGTCCGGCCGGCAATCTCTAGATCCTGGAGTGTCAGTCCTGTGAAACCTGGCTGTCTGTAATCAGATAGGGTGGAGGATGGAGTTCTGACTATTGGGATGGTCGGAACCAACGGATAAGATCGAAAAGATCGAGGATAGGTGAAAACCTGGTTGACTCGGATGCTCTCCAGTTCTAGAACTGGAGCATCGGATCGGACAATAACGTCGGAGTCAACAATGCGAATCCAACCACGCGAGGAACAACGCAACGTAACGCAGCAAGTGTTTAACTACTTGCGTGAGGATCCGTCTGTTTTGGTGATTGCCCCTACGGGTTATGGCAAAACCGTAGTGATGGGTGATGTCGCGAATGAGGAGATTGCGCGAGGAGGCAAGGTTCTAATTATCGTCAACCTCCAGGTTCTGCTAGGGCAGACTCTCGGAATGACGGAGCATGGATATGGAATCCAGTCAGCTGCCCTACATGAGAAGATCACCAGCTACACCCTGGGCACAACGACTCACCCCATCGTGTGTGATTATCAGCGTAATCTGCTTGTTACCCTTCCTTTGACTCTGACCAACACGCTGGATGAGCAGAAGACCAACAGCCTCTATTTCGATCCTGGCTTTGTGCCAACAATGATCATTTTCGATGAAGCCCACAAGGCAACATCGGCAGAGTTCCAAAAGATCCGCAATAACTGGCCTGATGCCAAAGTTGTTGGTTTCACCGCCACACCATATCGTGAGAAGAACGATCCTGGCGAGCATCTTGAGGAATGGTATGGTGATCGGATGATTATTGCGGCAACGATGAGTGAACTCATTGAGCGCGGTGATCTAGCCCGGCCTCGTTATTTCGATCTCGGTGAGCAGCATGTAGCAAAGGCTTGGCTCCTCGCAACATCGAATCATGCCAACAAGCGAACCATTGTTTTCACCGATGATACCGATCATTCCAAATTGCTGGAGAAGCAGTTCAAGGAAGCTGGTATCACCTGTGAGGTAGTGACTTCGGGTAAGGGAGTGATTGGTGACTCCGATTATGTGGCCCGTCAAAGTCCTGAAGTTCGTGATGCGATCTTCCAGAGATTCCATACTGGTGAGACCGAAGTGCTTATTAGTGTGAACGCATTGTGTGAAGGGTTCGATGAGAAGCTTGCCAAGTTCTGCTTCCTTACCCGCCGGGTTGCCAACATAGCCCTCTACCAGCAAATGTGCGGCAGAGTGCTCCGTAAGTGTGAGGGTAAGCCAGAGGGCTTTATCTACGATCTAGCGGGCAACATCAAAGAGCATGGTAAGGTCGAGGCTATTGAATGGCCCCGAGCAGCTAAGGGATTCATCCTCGAAGCCAATGAGCGCGAGATGTGCGCTAAGAGCTATGCTAAGCGCCAGACCGTGTGGAAGGATTGCGCGGCATGTGGTCATGTCTACAACATTAAGACCTCTGCCTCTTGTAAGCTATGTGGCACCGAGCATAAAACGATGCTTACAGCGACTATCGAAACCATGGTAACCAGCTACCTGAACATGAACGCCAAGCAATTCGAGATTATGGCGCCCAAGTTCCGTATGGCCCTGACCAATCCAGCACTTCACGATATGGTAAATCGCCAGGCTGGTTTGACTATTTTCAAGGATGGTAAGCTCAACAGTGATTATGACTTCCTGGAAGCCACTGTAGCGGCCTATGAGTTCAACAAGAGGCGGGTAGGATCCAAGTATGTGGGTGATTGGAATGCGGTTGTAAAAATGGCCGCCTAAAGCCCAAACTGATAAGTAAGAGAGCCACTCCTCTTGAGAGGTTCTCATGAATCTTGATGCTACCAAGTTCCCCGATGGTCATTTGTTTACCGAAGAGGTCAGCAAAGCGCTTGGTATGTATGTCAGCGTGGCTAACTTCGCTGAAGTCAGGGGTCGTAGGATCTTCCGCATGATCGTTGATTCAGAGATTGATAAGAAGCAGATGCGTGAGCTGCTTTTCAGCACGGTCAAGGATAAGAACCAAGCCTATGAGTTCGCATATCTAGAGACGATTAGTGGTCCTATTGTGGATGAGTCACCCAAACTGGCGAACTCGACGACTTATATCAGAATCACCTTCATGTAATTGGCCTCTTTGTTACGCTTTCAATACGACCGTCGCAAAAATAGCACGGTTGGTCGTAGCGTTCAAGGATGACATAGTTTTCAGTTGCGATTCCGTAACTAGGTTATATGGCGCGGGTGTGGCCTGTTGAGGTGTCGTTTGCCACACTTGTGAGTAAGCGGACGTACCAGTATCAGGGCTCCTTCAAGAACTTTGATCTGGCATGGGGGTGGCGGTTGGATGTCATGCGATTCCTGTGTTGATTGCGACCCGGCCAGGAGTCATGCGGCGTTCAATGTAAACAGATCACCGAAGGGGAAAGCGGGTCCGGGCTTGCTTTCCCCTTCGTTACATGCCAGCCTGAACTCATGAGCAAACTCGTTCCAAATCTAACGAGCACCGCCCGTATCTTTCGAGGCGGGCCCATCTACGGAGCCTGGTCAGTCAATCATACCTCCATCTGCCTTACCACCAAAGCGTTATGTCTTGAGGTTCATAAGCATGAACCTCATGGGCGGTTCTTCGCCGATAAGAGGATGATCCAATTCGCAGGTGGGCCATGGTTCATCCAGCATTTCAAAGACTCGATCAAGAAACACCTCGATGTGCTGAGACAGCTTCATGTAATCGCCAAAGTCTCTGATGTAGAGGCAAAAGACCTCTTCAGTTACCGCACCTGTAATATCGACCTAGACTTCAATCACAATACACTCCCCAATCCAATCGCTCTACAGATCGTACAGAAAGCACAACTTTTCGCGATTGTTGATGAAGAACTGGAACGCCAGATTTCAGCACTATAGGGCCACTATAGGCTTTTTATAGGTCGACACTTGACATTCCATAGGCGCTCTATAGCTTAAAGGCTGATTGGAGAGTCCTATGAATATCATAACTCCGTCCGAAGTGCGTGATTATTTCAAAGACGCCGATGATGATCTGATCCAAGAATTCCTCGATTGCGGCCTTGCTGATCTTATCGTTGAACTCGAAAGTAATGACTTCTTTGGCACAGAGGGCTTCAACAAGCGCTTTGCCTGATACGAGGTGATCTATGAATACCTCGACAGTAGGAATCACCAGGGACGCCAGTGAAGTCCTTGATGTAGTGGCCAAACAGACAGGTATGAGCAAGCTCTACTTGGCTAGCACAGTCATTCGCTTATTCTTTGATCCTGAGACCAACCCCAATTTAGCTCAGGCCCTTAGTGCGTTTGAAATGGATCGCAAACAGGCCGAGAAGCTTTTCGTGGATCGGGTTATAGCTACGATGAGATCGGAGACACCCAATGGCTAATAGCATTCCAGTAAGCCTCAAACTCAGCTCGTTAAGGGTTGGGTCAAAGAACAATCCTAGGCTGGTGTGGAGCCTAGGGGTAAACAAAGAGTTCCTCGAGAGCGTGCCTTTAGAGGAACAGAAAGCCCGTCTTGAGCAGAAGGATGGTCAGCTGACCGTTCAACTTGGTCAGGAAGGCGTTAAGCTCAGCATGTCAGTAAAGGGCAATTACGCTTGGGCTGGCAGTCTTGGCGAGAGAAACCTCATTGGGCTACGCGCTGCTGAATCTGAAATGTCAGCAAAGACCTTCAAGGGAGCCTATGATCCACAGACTAACCGGATCGCCTTCCAAGATAATCTGCCAGACTTGGTCAGAGATAGCTTCATTGATCTCGAGGCGGCCCGGAAGGAAGTCGCTCCGGAGACTCACTTCCCCGCTCAACACTTCCAGGAAGATATCCGTGAAGAGATCCTAGCGGAAGATCCTGATCTTGACTCACCAGAAGCCGCAGAGGCATGGTTCCACAACCGTGTGAAGATCGGTATGAAGACCGTTCACACTGAGCAGAAACAACTCACACCGGCTTTGGCTCAGGTCCTTATGGATAACAATGAGGGCAACCGACCAATCAGGCCGGCCAAACTTGCTCAGTATATTGACGACATTCAGAATGATCGCTGGGAATTCAACGGTGAGACCATTATCATCAGCAAGGAAGGGCTGATGAACAATGGCCAGCATCGCAGCATTGCGGTCATCGAAACTGACAAGCCAATCGAAACACTCTTTGTATTCGGCATTGAACGGCAGACCAGAAAGACCGTAGATACTGGTGCGAGCAGAGGCCCACACGACCAGCTATCTGCTGATGGTTATACCCAGCCAACCACCATGGCCGCAATTAGCCGTTTTGTGCTCTCCTATGAGGCCAATGACGGTCTGGGATTTGCCAACCTCAATCGGATCAGTGGCCCTGAAGTCTATGATCGCGCCAAAAACGATGCGCTCATCGATAAGGCGGCCCAATTCCCCTACCACCATGGTAACAAGGCAAAGCGCCTTGCCCCGCCTAGTGTGTTGGGATTCTGCTTCTACGAGTTTACCAAAATTGATGCTCAGGCAGCTACTGACTTCCTGGAGCAGGTAATCACTGGTGTCGGGTTGGGTGCTAATAGCCCGGCATACGTGACGCGAGAGAAGCTGATTGAACTCTCGGGCTTACACCGCGAGCAGAAGGTGGAGGTCATCTTCCGAGGCTTTGTTGCGTTTCGCAAAAACAAGCCGCTTCGGAGCATCAGAATCAAGTGGGAACTGCCGAAACTCTAGGAGATCGAAACGTGGCTAAGCCAAATCCTACAAAGCGTGAACCAATTACCAGCCTCGAAGACCTACGCGATGATTGCGTGGCAGTGGTCATGAATTCGGGCCAGAGTTTCAAGCGGGTTCATGAAAAGGGCGGCCCCACTCCACAAACCACAAGCAAGTGGCTCTATCGGGAAACTCGCTTTCCCCAACTGGCCACCATCCGGGCAATGCTCAATGCGTGTGACTATGATTTGACGATCGCCCACAAGGGCTCGCCCCGCATCGAACGGCTCAACGCAGATGGCGCGGTCAAGATGCCACCCAAGCCCAAGAAGTCAGCCGCGAGGGTAAACCGGCTTCGTAGCAAGTCGAGCAAGATTGGCCCTATGATCGCTGGTAGGGGCCGCCGAACAACCCGAGTAAAGTAGGTCGGTTGACAGACTGGATCTTTCGTGTTAGCTGATACATATCAGCCACAGGGAGATCGAGCATGGCGCGAGCCGAAATGACCCTTCAAGAGTTCATCGATCAGACGTCAAATGGTCGGATCTTCACCATCGACTTCGTGAAGCGCGGGGATGGGTCGATCCGCACCATGAGCGCCCGTAGAGGGGTCAGCAAGGGCGTCAAGGGTGTGGGACAACCCTACAAGCCCGAGGATCATAATCTGCTTACCGTCTACGATATGACAAAGCTGGATCCAAAGGCACCACACAATCAGGGCAAGACCGAGGACGAGCTCCAAAAGGGTGCCTTCCGCAATATCAACCTCGATGCCTTGGTTGCGCTTCGTATGGGTGGCAAGGCTTTCGATTGGGATCACGCGAGCAAGAAGTTCGTCGAAGCAGCATAACAGGAGTCCTGGTATCACCCGAAACTCGAAGGGCAAAAGGTGCCAGGAATACTAGCCGAGGGCCGAGAGTCGACTAGGCCGGTAAGCTAGGGTGGGGTGGAAGGAAACTTCCACCCCAATCCATTCAGATGTTGACGACACCAAGTCTGGTGTTATTGTGGTGGAATGAACCACAGACCCATCCTGATGGCGCGACCAAAGAACACCCTGGTTGGGCGGGGAGTAATCCACTATGAGCCGCATCGCAATCCTACCCTGCTTCGTAGGGAGGAGAGGATCGCGACTGAGTTCTACGATTTCACTGATAGGAGCCTTGACCTCACAAAGTTCAACTTGCGCGGTGAGGCCCTCAATAGGGTCAAGAAGCTGCTCATTGATGTCAAGGAAGCCCGAGACGAGACTGACGTTATCGAGACTCATATCGCGTGTCGCTTCCTTGCTAGGGCCCTGTTGAGTGTCAAGGGTGGCCAGGAGTATAGGGGTATTCTCGAGCGTATGTCGAGGCATCGTAACCAGTATCACTATTGGGCGGTGGCTACGGTCGAGTTCGATCTTGCTCGATACTACCGTTGGTTCGTGGATCGTGAGCTGTTGAACCTCACTGGTGTAGAGGGTATGGGTTTGCTTGCGCCTAGCCATATTCCTCATATCTCGATCACTAGGGGTATCAACGATTTGATCGAGGTGCCAAAGGAGGAGCGTCGTGCTCTTTGGGGCAAGTATGAGGGTGAGCAGATCGAGTTCACCTATGAGCCTGATCTTCGCTTTACTGGTGATACAACTGGTGATCGGCCTGCGGTTCATTGGTTCCTGGTTGTGAATGCGCCGAAGTTGAAGCAGATTCGTGAGGAGTTCGATATTCCAACGAATTGGAATCTTCACCTGACAATCGGTAAGTTCAACGACACTTGGGCCACCGAGCCACAGGATCCTCGGTTGAAGACCTTGTATTGGCGAGGGCGGTAATAGCTTTGGTTCACTTCATTACCTTGAACCACCTTCCTCGAAAAGGCTACTCCTTCCGCACATTTCAGAGTCTTCCTGAACTAGTGCGGAGGGGGTTAGTTTGGGGGACGCGAGAGCAAGACCTGGGTCATCCTTGTAATGACCGTCATGTCACGGAGTTTATCATCAATCGTTATGACGAAAACCAGGTTCTGCCAATTGGAACACTCATTGATGTCATGACCCGTTTCATTGAGGATCCTATCCATTGTCGGATGGTGCGTTGCTTTGTGGATCATGGATGTAATATGATAAGGGCCAAGCTGGCTTGGCGTGAGGATTACTCATGATCAACCCCCAACGTCGTGAATCAAAACGACCCGATACGTTCAAGGATTTTCAGAAGTTTTCGCTCGAAGCTCTTGAATGGGCGGCCAAGCATTGTTTAGGTCTATCCTTTGAGGAACGATTCCGTTATTGCTCTAGGGTTCTCGGAGCGGCTAATGATAACGGAATACCCCTGGATGTCAGTGGTTTGCTGTTTAGCGATGAGCTTATGAATATGTTGAGGGTCTGGCTAGCTTGTGATCGTGATATGCTCCGTGCCAAGCTGACCTATGTGAATGGTATGAATTATGAAGATTCCACAACTCAAGGCCAATGAGAAACTCCCCAGGGGTTCCTACTTCTACATTCAGGTAGGTCATCTCTTCTACGCGGGTGAAGAGGCTGAATCCATTGAAATTGAGGATAAGGAATCTGCCAGTCTTACCAAATATGAGAAGATGGGTGGTAGGTTTGGAATTCGAGGATGGGCATGGACCGGCCCAAGCTGGCGTGGTCGCACTGAAACCAGGGCGAGGCTCAAGCGCGCCCGTAAAAAGGATCTAACGCCTACCTACCTCAAATCACCCAAAAGACCCGATCCGGTGATGAAGAAGGAATTCACTGGCCAGCTCAAATCCAAACTGGTTGAGGAGAAGGAACAAGCAAAGCGGTATCGGCGACAAGATCTGGTCCAGAATGCTTGCGAACGGCTCAAAACCGTGTATGGTGACTTGGACGTTAAGATCAGCGTCAAATATGAAGAAGGAGAACCCAAGTGAGTGTGCTCGCCGCACTGAATGCCAAGACTCTCGAGCTCCGGAAGAACCGTGATCCGCTCGCAGGCTCCTTCCAGGCGGTTCAAGCCCTCGCTACCGCGAACGCGAAGGAGAGAGCGATCAAGGCAAAGCAGGATCTCTCGACTGTGAAGGCTGACGATGAGGATGCGCTGAAGGCCATCCAGAAGTCGGTCAAGCAGGTCAGAGATACCCTGGCACTCAAGCCTGATCACGCACCTAGCCTGCGCGAACTCGAGATCCTCGAGGCCCTGCTACCCAAGATGGCTAGCGAGCAGGATGTCAAGGATGAGGCAACTAGCTTTGCCGAGACCCTACCCGAGAAGTCGATGAAGCAGATGGGCGCCATTATGGCTCACCTGGCAAGCACCTTCGGCACTTCTCTTGATAAGGCCCAGGCCAGTCAGATTGCTCGACAGGTGCTGGCGGCGTGATTCGCCAGGTTGACAATTGGCTTCTCGATAAAGTCTTCACTCCGGTCGCGACATGGATACGCGACCGGAATGATTCTACCCAATATGATCTGGCTCGTGAAGGTATCTTCAGCGGGTTTGCTCTTATCATCATTGGTTCAGCATCCTGGATGACAGAGAAGCCACTTGGTTGGCATACCCTTGTGTGTATTGCTTTTGACCTCTTGCTCTGGTTCGTTATCAAGCCATTCGAGAATAGGATGATCCACCAGGCACAAGCCAAAGGCCCTGGGTGGAATCGCTGCTTCAAGCTCTCATCAAGGACCTTCCAATTGTTTTGGTTGGCTTTGGTGATTTGGTCGACCAGAAACCTTTGGGGTATCATTTCGGCTGTTGGTTACGTTCTCTTTGTGTCGAGTTACTACTTCAGGGCCGTTACCTTACCACCGCCCAAACCCCGTGAAGAGTTCAAAGTAGCTTTCGCTTGAACCGGAAGGTTAGGTTATCCTCACCCTCCCAGCGAATGAAAGCGAATTGGACCTCACTAATCGCTTCATCCAAAGTCACAGCAAACCATTCACCACGTATGCGCTTGTGGGCCAATTGACGGTGAATTAGCTTCTCGATAACCTTGGCTTTCTCGGTCTCACATTCCTGTTGGTAGTGAAGCCGGAGGTATTCCGTGGTCCCCGTCTGAAGGCTTGATAGGCGAGCGGTAGGGCTCGCACTGTAGCCAATCTTAAATGGGCCAGCTTCAGGGCCAATAACGTAAATACTGGTGAGTGCGTTCTCATTTGACACCTGAACAACCTACGTTCATTATGTCAAAATAGTCAATATGGATAGCCCGTGACCAAGAAAAACAACTCAAGCGATCACCTCTTCATCTTCATTGGTGATATGGCTTTCACGCTTGGCGATCTTGGCCCGGCCGCTGACATGCGTTTTGATGCGGCATTCCAAGATATCATCGATCGTGGCCTTTTGGGTCAGGAACATGTTGGTCGGCAGTGGCATGAAGTGTTCCAGGCTAGTTCGATGAAGCTGGAGAAAATCCCCACAGAGGACGAGATTCTCCTCCATCAACTCTACCAGACCTACATTGAGTCACTCAAGGAGTGTATGGAACTCTCACGTCAGGGCTTGTTGACTGATGAGAAGAAGGCGGCGATGAACGATCTCCGCCTCAAGTATAAAGCGGCCCAGAAGCTCTCGACACCTTAGTTGTCAGTTATGTAGAACAAAGCCTGATCGGCCTCCATGAAACCCTGAGGTAGGTCAGTAGGATCGGCCTTAGTATGTCTGGAGCCGAGGTTGAGACGGGCCTCACGAGCTAATTCCTTGGCTCGCCGCTTATCAGCCTTCTCTTTCTTGATCTTGTCGGCCCGTGTCATATAGGTGCTCTTAGGGTAGCTCTCTATGGGTCGGCTCATGTTATTCGCACCAGCAAAGTCAGCGACCGCATAAATGAGGATACCTCTGGAAGGATCAGCCTTGTAGAGCTCTTCTGCTTTGACCCTGGCTTCTTCAATAGTATTGACCTGATGGCGATCATAGTTCGAGCCACCAGCAACAAAGCCACCACGGCGAACCTGAACTACTGTGAAATACTTCGCATGTGACGCAACATGCGCGTTAAGCTCTTCATCAGTATAGTCACCCATCAACCCTGGAAGTGAAGATCCAGTCATCTTCCTATGCCTTTTCTACCCAAATCCACCCAATAACCTACAGTAAAACCAGGCTAGAGCAAGAAAAATGTGAAAAAGATCGAGTCAAGAAACCGCAGATTTCTGTGGAAGAGGCCGGTTAGACCAATCTAAATGAATAAGGAACTACAGAATTGTGGATATCTTAGGTTGACCTTTGGTTACAACCAACTATATCCAGGGCGGTGGAAGGCAATCCAGCTGTTCCACATAGGTGTTGGTGCGGTATCAACACCTCGGAAGTGTGAACAGAAGATCGAAGAAGGATTAGATCGAAATGGTTACTCTTACTCTCAATACTGCGGCTCGTTCGCAGGACAAGTTCTCGGCCAACAGCAAGATCCGTGCCAAGATCCAGGACGGTGTCATGTTCATTCGGCCGACGGCGCGCAAGGCTCCGGTGAATCTGCCCAAGGCTGAGCGGCTCGTCGACATGGCCAGCAATGGCAAGGTCGAGATCGAGGGCATCGACCTCGGCGCCGGCACTTACGGGCTGACCCCCGAGAAGTACGGGTGGTTTGCTCTTACGCCTGGTCATACCGGCCGTGGCCCGTCGGCGAAGGTCGCGTAAGCACCTTTTCGCATAGGCGAAAGAGAACGGCTCGGCGGTAACGTCGGGCCGTTTTCATGACTTTTCTGGTTGATTCGGCTTAACGCCATGCTAACACCTGAATTGTAGAAACAGGCAATAGGCATGGAGGTAAGATTGCGTAGATTCTCAGATCGTAATGTAAGGCGTGCTCATACGATCTACCTGCTCAAAGATGGCCAACATGTTGGCCATTTCGTGATCCCCTTTCAGGATCCTCGATTCGTCAAAGGCGATGATCTACTTGATATGGCCTATGAGATCAGCCAAACTCGGCCCAACCGTCGGTATGAAGATTCCAACATTGCTGACGGTTGGAATGAACTCCGTCTCTTTTGGGGTTGTTCCTGGTATGCCTGTAACGAGTTTGGAGATAGGATCTACGAGGTGGCTTGACTATCATCCAATCCTCCATATGTTGACCCTATGAAACAAACACAAAGTTCAGCACAAACGCCTGAAAATCAATCGGAATACCAGGCAGGTCTAATGGATGGAACTAGGTTCCGTGCCGATGGCCATTTGGAACTCCTTGAGAAATACAAGACCGGTTCCAAGGATTACCGAATGGGCTTTGAGGATAGTGAAAGACATCCAAGGGCCATCGATCCGGATTTCGCATCATGATCGATATTGAAGCAGAGATTCAGAAGCTCAAAGAGAATAGCGAGCGCCTAAAGGAGCGCGATGATCCAAAACTCCAGGCCGCAGGCCAGAAGACCCTAGACTTCATTGAAGATGATTCCAAGGGTCCTTATCGCATGTTTTCAGCGACCCTGGATTACTTCGCAACTGGCGAAGGTCGAACCACTGGTTTTGTGGCACAGGGTGCTCATTCTAAACGTGAGTTCCTAGGCTACCTGATTGAGAAGATGCGAGGTTATTGGTTCGTCATCGGCATGAGCCTTTATGAAGGCATGCCAGTCGATGATGAAGTTTATGATTTCCTATTCTCAGATAGCATGAAACAGGAACAGCGACAGCTCGCCTATTTTGAATGCTACCTGGAGCAGCACTATAACTTCTCTTAGTGGTCGGGCGAGGATTCGAACCTCGCTACACTCTCACTCTGGTTACGCCTGCCCAAATGAGTGAGCGCCCCTACCAATAAGGCGGCTCGACCGTTCGTATTTACCCAATTGAGCCCGGCTGTAGCTGACTAGACTACAAGACCGGGCTCTTAAGGGTTCGGTGCCCTCGGCGGATTTCCCCGCGCTGAGTTGATAGGATCAGCAGCCTATGAGACTTGTCAGGTTAGTCTCGGTCCTGGCGGATCAGTCAGCGGCACCGCGCCGCCTGGAGTCATTAGGCTTCAACCAGTAAGCCCGGCACTGTATCGTTAGCCAGCCAACGCCGTTTTGTTTCCCCATAACGGAATAGGGCCCACTGAGCAGGGATGCTAGTCAAGTTGGGCATTGCTACCCAACTGATCTCGTTATATATGGAATTGGTCATTGGATCAATATTCGAGGTAGCATGGATCGCGATCAATTCTATGAAGAGGCCGAGAATAAGATTCTCGCGATCTTCCCCCAGCAACGCTACCACCATAACGCTTATATCATCGGTGGTCGCAAAGGCCTCGAAGCACTCAGGAACGCGATCGATGAAGCCCTGGATGAAAAGAATGGTCGTATGGGGCTATCCACCGGAGCCGCCTATGCCCATCCTGGTGATGACGAGGTATTCGGCACCTACGTGATTCTCGACTATGATTTCGAATGTCAGGAAGAAGGTCGGGGTATTGCGGATGATATCCCCATTCCATATTACGATCCAAGGTGCGCTGAGCAGCTACGTGAAGGTGCGGTGAATCTGGCTCCTAATGAGCGCCATATCATGGCGGCTGGCGTTCATGCTTATATCTTAAATGAAAGCTTCAAGACCCAAGATGAGGTCGAGCAGGCTGGCAAGACAAAACGCAAGAAGGCCAAGAAATGATGTGGGAATACGCGACTAGACGATTCAAAGCTCAGATCCATGGTGATCTAGATGACTTCCTGAATCACCTAGGTGAGCAAGGTTGGGAATTATCGCAGATGATAGGCCAGTCTAAAGGTCGATCGACTGATGAGAATCATGGTTATGGCTGGCGTGATGAGTCTGAATTCCTCCTAGTCTTCAAGAAGATGATCGTCATATAGGCTTCCATTCATAACCGACTACCAGAGTCAACTTTTTCAGCCAATCTAACCGAGACATCTTGGCTCTATGGCTCGCAGAATTACTGAGTCTATGATCCAAAGCGGTGTAATCTGTTTGATAAGAAACGCCTTTTTCTGTGTTTATGGTATTGACGCATAGGACCACTTTGCTAAGTTAGATTGAGCAACACGCTGTAGGTGTTGTTTCAAGGAGATCGAACATCATGCGGGTTATTTCATTCAACAATGAAGCCACTTCTGCCATCCATGGTCGCAAGGGCGGCAAGCTGCGCCTCGAGGTCAAGGACGGAACGCTTTTCATGCGCCCGACCGATCGCAAGGCCGGCCCTCACGTTCTGACTGAGCTCAATGGCAAGGGCAAGTCGGTGAATATCGAGATCACCGACAAGCACCTCGAGAAGCTGGGCGCTTCCGATCTGCTGGCCGAGAATGCCGAGTTCGGCCTGGTTGCCGACAAGTATGGCTGGCTGGCTCTTCGCAAGGATGTGAGCGCTGACGACAAGGCGGCGATCACCGGTGCGTCGGCGACGGTTTCGATCAAGGACGAGACCGAAGCTACCGAGGCCTAAAGGTCGCGAAAAGGCCGGAGTTATCCTCCGGCCTTTTCTGTGATTGACTCACGAGTGTCTGGTGTTATGCCAGAGGTATGAAAGGTCTTCTAACACGCCTCACCTTCTTGGTGCTCTCTGATCGCCAGATAATGGATCTCTATGTTGGTCTTCAGTTACGTTTCGTCACACTGAAACAGCAGACCATTTTCACTTATTGGCTCGAAGAAGCCACAGTAGCAGGGATGACACATACTCATCCTAATTGGCATGACTGGTGCCAAGACCAACAACGCAATAGCCAATTGGAATATGATCGGTTAGTAGCCTTGCGCACTCTGCTTATGAAGGCTCGACCCAAGCTATTTGTGAATCACAAGTCGAAACCCCTAGAGGGGATTGATGTGAAATCCAAATACTTCTGGGAAACGCGCCCTACCTTCAAGGCATATCGAAAGATAATCGAGGCTCAGGAACCCACACCAAAGGGTTACAAACGGCCAACCAAATGACCTTCACCAGATAAGTAGAAGAAACTGGTGACGGAGAGTAGAATGGCAGATTATCGTAGATTGTTGAGGCTTGCTGGTCTGAATGAATCACAGGTCAATGAAATCGCAATGCGAGCTGAAGCTGACGACCTTGAGGATCAGCAGACCAAAGCTGACCAAAGGCTTGAATGGGAAAATGGCATTGAGAAAAACATCAAGTTGATCGCACGCCAGACTGGTGTTGACCTCTGGGACAGCTACGCCATCAACATCACTGATGATAATGAGTGCGAGGTCAAGATTGATACTGGTTCGGGTATGCCACTATCACATCTGCTTCACTTTGCCAACAAACTGGCAGCAGGAGGATTTGGTTCTGATCTACAGATCCATGGTTCAGCCGATCTATTCATCAGTATTACCTTCAAATTGATCTAACTGGATCAAGCGTTGTTTGTATAAGATGATCCGTAGATAGGGTTAATTGACTAACAAGCGTGTGACGCGCACATTTGATCTGCGCTACGGCGTAAACTAACCAAGTATGGAGAGATCGAATGAAGTCATACCAGTTTGACCTCAATGAGGGGAACACGTCAGCAATCCTGACTGTCAAGGCTTCCGATGAAGCATCGGCGATCCAGCAAGCCAGAGATCTGGTGAAAACCAGTGGCTCCATCGGATCACCCAAACAGGTCAATGAACCGACGCAACGGGTTACATCCTGATCATCCATTCAATTCGGAGAAGGGCCTGGAGGGGCCCTTCTTTGTGACTAATTCTGGTTGACATCTCACCAGTTCTTGCTAATTTGGAGACTAGAAAGCAAGAAGGAGATCGAGAAATGTCACAGGGTCACAAGAGCGTATTACCAGCCAGCATTGCTGGTGGTATTATCTTTGCTATCCTGTGGCAGTTCAAGATCTTTCGCTTGCTCATCCTTGGCACCATCTTTGCGCTATCAGTCATGTGGCTGTATGATTGGCTCTTCACCGAGTCTACTCTACCGGCTGATACCACTGGCGCTTATGAATTTTCGGCCAACGTGACGCAGGGCCCCGACCTTTCTTGGTCCCCTGATAATCCGAAATTCGATGTGGATTTGAGCGTTACCAACACCTACAATGAGACGATCCAGCGCGCTATCATCGACACCACGCTCTATGATTGTGCGGATGCTTCCACTCCGATCTCGGATTGCTCGAAGGTGGCCACGGTTGGTTACATGCCTGGTATGGATATCATCCCCGGCGAGACCTGGTCGGAGAATCATCGGGTGACGTTCTGGAATGAGACAGTAAACGGCTATCCGAAAGTCACGTTCGCGATCCATGATGTCTTGGTTGACTCGGACAATAAGGGCGACCCCCAGGGTCATGCCGATTTCAAGGCTGCCAAAGCCAAGTGGGATGCCCTTTAAGCAAGGAGGTTAGAATGATCCTCGTAGATGCCACCGGTTATGGTGATAATGGCCGATTTGATCGTATTGACGCCGGTATTGAGGATTTGATCCTCGACAACCATACCGCAATGGTGATCAATAAGAGTATCGGCAATGCGGCATTCAATCATACCTTGGATGCCCTGCGAGAACGTCGGGATCAGGCCCGTCATTCCTTCCCCGTTGATCGGCTTTGCCTGGGGCACCTGGATGATTGTATGGTCGAGGAATTGCGCAAGGCAAGCTGGCTCAATCAGGGTGGTATCCTAGTAGTAGATGAAGCTGAGCAACTCGACCGTTTGCCGCAGATCGCAGCAATGCTTCGCGAACGCGAAAGCGATTACATGAAGATCATCTATATCGTGACAGTCCCCGTTTCATCGGCTACCATGGAAGCTAGTGCGGTCATCGAGGATTAAACCTGGTTGACAGCCTAGCAGGACCTGCTAGATCTGGTTTATCGGAACAAGGGAGGGTCAAATGATCACCAAGGATATGCTTCTTGAGATTGCTTGTGAAGCGGACAAGATCATGGAGGCTGAGAAACTCCCCGCTGGAACCCTTCAGACCGAAGCATGGCGTAATGCTATGCGGAAGCGTGAAGCTGCCCTTACGGCTGCTCGTTGGCTGGAAGAGGGTGGCTTAACTGAACGCGAACAGATCGGCCCCTTTGGTAGCAAGGATATCAAAGCCGGTGATAAGGTTCGGATCAAGGCTGGCACGGTGATCAATTCCATGAATCCAAAGCATGATCGGGATAATCCAAAGATTGCTCGCCGACCCTATGTCATCACCGTTTATCGGGTCGATGCTGGTTCGCTCAATAGCCACTGGCATTCGCATCAACACGCCTGGGCCGTTCGAGACCAACAAGTCTGCTGGGCCGGTGAAGGTGGCTATTGGTGTTATGCCAGCACCAGTGACGTAGAGGTGGTTTAAGAATTTTGATTTTTCACCAAAGTTCCTGTATCTGAGTAAGATCATATTAAGATCTAATCAGAGTAGGACTACGGTGGATGTCAACACTTGGTATTAAACAGATTCGCAGTGACGCCACAAAACCAAACTCCTGTATCGCGTTTGACGGACAGGCGAACATTTGGCGAAAAATGAACCACGTCATGTCGTTCACCACGGCTGATTTGGATGAAGATGATAGCCTGACGGTCAACCACACGCTCAGTCGAAAATACGTCAATGTGGTGGTTTATGATGATCAGGACCAGATAGTTCAGCCCGACTTCATCAAAGCCATTGATGAGAATAACGTTCAGATTGGTTTGAGCTCACAAGCCACCAATATAACGACTTGGAATGCTTCAGTCATTTGAGCATTGATTCTTTGGGCCTCTTTCTGTAAGTCTGGCATATGATCAAAGCATGGGTTTGTATCCTCTTTTATGTTAGTTGGGGTGGGTCTTATGGCCCAACCATCGCCACGGTAGATAACCTAGCTAGGGTGGAAGACTGTCATCGGGTTGGCAAGGCCTGGGTCAAGGCTAGCCAGAATGGTGGTAGCTATCGGTGTATTGAGGTTTTTAAGGCTCCTCACTAAGGTAGAATGATGCGCCCGACACCACAAGAAGTCTTGGCCAATCCTGATCTATTTGTTCAATTACTGACCCTTCAGGGTGTTGAGAATGCCCAAGCTAAGGTCTCGGCAGTTGCCTATGAAATGTTGGAATATGGCCAAGTTGAATCCTATTATAAGCGGCTCGGTAAAGAGATCACTCAGAATGAGCAGGATTCAAGTTTCTACCCAATGCCCAAAGATAAGAAGATTTTCAAGAGGGAAGCTCTCCGTCGCCATAAAAAGATCAGTCAGACACGCCGATTACATCTGAGATATGGTCAGTATCTATCTCGAAAACTAAGGATGATCAAAGCCAAGATCGACAAATGGCCTGAACTCACCTGGGATCCAAAGAGCCTAAAAGTTCAACCCGATAAGGCCCTTATGAAGAAATACATCATGCGTAAGACCAGTTTACGCCCTCCTAAGACTGGTTGACAGAATCACCAATCCTGCTAATTCTATGGAGAACCAGGTAGGAGATGTGAAATGAACCTAGCCCAACTTGACGATCTTCTAGAGATCGAGAAGGCCAACCAGCCGATCTTCCTTTCGCAGCAGGATTACACCCATAAGGGGATGGCTGATTCCAAGACGCTCCTTTACGGTTACGACTGTGACCGCAATACCTGGCACGTCTTCCAAGACTCCGATGGTTCGATCAAGCTCTATGTTTACCGTATTCTTGATACGGTGAAGGAGATCAAGGCGATCAATGTCACCACAGATGGCATCTACGCGCTTAGCGAACTCATCCCCAATAAGCGGCTCTATCCGCAGTATTGCGATTATGAGTTCTGCGAGTTCCTGAAGGGGAAGGGAGTTCATCTGCCCTTCACGACCTTCCAGGAGCCTCACCCCTATGACGGTGTGTTTGTAGGGGAGACCTTCTGAGCTCCACCTGAGCGGTTGACTTGGTGGAGATGGATCATATTGTGAACTCCTAACCAATGGAGGAAGCAATGAACCATGTTACCGCTGTAGCAATCTCGTTTTCGACATCACAAACACCGCAGATCCATATCCGAACCACGTTCGAATCAGCTGGGCTTCTGAACTTCTATAAGCGGGTCAACATCAACCGCAGCGATAACCTGATTACTCTCACTTACACAAACCGAGAGAATCTACCCACCAAAGGCGCCGGAGGATGGCAGACCCTGGCGGTCTACAACAAGGATGCTGATCCAACTATCCGCATCTCTTCCAAGGCTCAGAAATTGATTGGAATCCAGACTCCGATCAACCTGACTATGAATCAGTCTACTAACAAGATCATCAGTCAATACCGAAATACTGACGGGGATCTTGTAGTTGAAGTAAAGGTCGATGCTGACCTTGGTGATGCCAAAACGCAGAATACAGCAACTGGTTTTGCTGTTGATTCTAAGGTTAAGGTGTTGCCAGTAAATGACAACATGTCCAATGAGGATATCATCGCAACTATCCGAGGCCTGATGTCTATGGGCGCAGATGTTGCTATCATGGTAGCCTGACATTATCGCACAAATTGGTTGACTCCTAGGGGCTAGGCACTAGTCTAGCCCCGAAGGGATCTGTGATGATGAACCGTTGGGACGAGGAGAACCTCATAGCCCGCATCAAGCAGGTTCGAGAGGATATGGCAAAGGAGGCGACTATTTACGACCAGGCACGGAGTTGGCCCTTCAAGGAAGCCAGAACTCTTCTTGCTCATATTGAGCGCAAGGGGAAGGTGCCCGGCGATGTCGTGACTTTTGAGACTGGTTACGGCCCCTCAGGTGCGCCACACATTGGCACCTTCGCAGAGGTCGTTCGCACCCTCTGGGTTATGAAGGCATTTGATGCCCTGACCAATGGTGCTTATCATACACGGCTCATCATGTTCTCAGACGACTACGACGCAATGCGTAAGGTGCCGGATGGTCTGCCCGAGTGGATGAATGATTACCTTGGTAAGCCACTGACCAGTGTTCCTAACCCGTATGGAACTGATGAGGATAGCTTCGCAGAAGCTAACAACATGAAGCTGGTAGACTTCGTGGATAACATCCTGAAGTCCTACGATGGCTCGGTTGTAGGCGCGTCGCCGGATCGCAGTCGAGTGAGCTTTGTGAGCTCCACCGCCTATTACAAGGCCGGTAGGTTCAACGACATGCTCGATAAGGTGTGGGACAATTACGACGCCATCCTGGGTGTCATGCTGCCCACTTTGGGTGAAGACCGTCGTGCTACCTACAGTCCTTTTATGCCTATAGTTCCCCCACAGTGGGGTGATGTGCAGGTTCTTCAGGTTCCAGTCACCTTGGTTAATGAGTATGAGATCCGATTTATCCCACCCAGTCACGCTGATTCCCTGATTCCTGTTGTGTCAGGCATCCACAATGGTTTGATCAAGCTTCAGTGGAAGGTCGACTGGGCAATGCGTTGGGTCCACTTTGACGTTGATTATGAAATGTCAGGTAAGGATCTCATTGATTCTGTGAAGGCTTCGCAGAAGATCTGTAAGATTCTCGGTGGCACTCCTCCGGTCGGTATGACCTATGAGCTCTTCTTGGATGAAGATTGGGCGAAGATCAGCAAGTCCAAGGGTAATGGATTTACGATGGAGGAATGGCTCACTTACGGAACACCAGAATCCTTGATGCTCTTCCTGTTCCAGAATCCAAAGTCAGCAAAGCCTCTACATCTAGAGCTCGTCCCCAAGTTCGAGGATGAGTTCATCAAGCTGCGTCAGGATAACCTGGAACCCAATGATGGCCCATGGTTCTTCAAGGCCCAAGGCTACGATCAGCCTATCCCCAATGTGACCTTTAGCTTGCTTCTTAACCTAGCCATTGTGAGCCAAGTCAAGACGGCTGAAGAACTGACTCGTTACCTCGTTCAACAACATCCTCTTGGACCTAGGGATCGCACATGGGTTCAGTTGATGGCGCATCGAGCAATCTTGTATGCTACCAAGCAAGGGCTTTATGATCGTGAACGGCGGGAACCCACATCGACTGAACGAGCTGCCTTCACTGATCTAGCTAATCGGCTGTCAATGATGATGCCAGCAATGGCTGCTGATGCCTTCCAATACCAAGTCTACGAGGTCGGTAAGGAGCATGGGTTCCAACCCCTTCGACTATGGTTCAAGGCCCTGTATGAGTGCTTGCTGGGCTCCAGTGACGGTCCTAGGTTCGGGGTCTTTATTGTGGCTTATGGGCTTGAAAACACAATCAGGCTTCTGCGTCAGTATGAGGAAGTTGACGCCTAGAGGTTTGCTGTTATGGTGTCGTAATGAAGTTGAAGCACGATCTACAGCTATCTAGGGAATGGTTCCTGTGCCATCGTGACTTCGGGCTCTGGCCTGATTGGCGAGAATACCTGAGGGTTCGTAAGGCTTACGCTGAACCTCATCGCCACTATCACACATGGCGGCATATCTACGAGACGATCCGTTATACCAGACTTCATTACGGCTTTCAGCCGCTCGTCATTTTTGCGCTCTTCTACCACGATATTGTGTATGATGTGACGCGCCAGGATAATGAAGCGGTATCAGCGGATGATTGGGTCAAATATGCCAAGACTCGTCATCTACATCGGCGATGCCTGCTGAAGGTCAACATGGTCGCTGACATGATCCGAATGACTAAGGATCATAAGGTCGAACCCAACAAACCCCTTCAGTTCAGCATTATGAACGATGCTGATATGAGCATCTTCCTATGCCCTGATAAGCACTACCTGGAATATGCTAGGAATATCTGGCTTGAATACCAGTCCTTCGGTGCGGATCAGTATATCAAGGGGCGGTTGGAGTTCCTCAAGTCATGTGATCCATCGAAGCTCTTCTACACGCATCAGGCTAGGGCTCATATTCGCCATGCGATTGCGAACTTGGATCTCGAGCGAACTATCCTCGAGCAGAACCCTGAGGTCCTCCTAGCTGCTGGTTGATCTATCGCGGTGGGTCCTACCCACTACGGTTACAGCCTGCCCAATCATATGACCAGTAGCCTTGTCATAGGCGAATGCGCTGAACTTCGCGATGCCCTGGTCGGTTTTGTGGGTCCACTGGTTATAGGTCAGGTGGCTTGTAACTCCTGGAACGACAGAACCCAATGGTATGATTGGAATGATAAGAGTGCGGCCGCTGCTATCAATGGATAGGGCGCCTGATCGAATTTCAATGATACAGTCGGCGAGATCCTTAGTCTCCATGAGAGCAATGCCCTGCTCCATCAGCTTCTCTCGAATCGCCGACACCGCATATTTGGCATCAGTGCCTTCAAAGTTGGTGCTATCAAGGAAGCATTTACGATCTGAAGGAATGCCCAGTTTCAACTGACGAGCAGCATCCTCGGCAGCACCACTGATAAGAAGTTCCTCGGTGGCAGTTCGGCTTGGATAGGATTCTCGAACGGTAGCGCAACCTGTGAGGAGAAGTGTTAGAGCTATGAGTGCCTGTTTCACTGATCTTCTCCAACTTGACTCGAGATGCTTTCGCCAGTATTTACGCAGAATGGCTGAGAAACCCGATAGATTGCTGAATAAGGCGGAGGAGAGACACCGTCAGATTGTGGAGCAATATCCGCTCTACCGGGAGACTGCTCATTGGACGCCGGTTTTAATTCCTAAGATTTCAATCTCTGATCCAACCATAAGAGATTGGCTAAAAGAGCGTGGTCTTGAGCGAGGCACCCGAGAAGCTCGTAATGATTACCTTGTTCCTCTGACTGGATTCTTTCTCTTCAAAGATCCAAAGGTCGCTATGGAGTTCAAACTCACATGGGGATAGAACCTGTTTTAAACCGCCATGGTCGTCCCATGTATGAAGTAGGTGGCTTCCCCTATGATAACGTGATCAAGCCTGACATCTCGGCCATGTATTTGCGTGATGATGTCGAATCATGGTTCAGACAGCACAATTTGGATGAGCATTATGATTGGCTGTATGAGTATGATAGTAGAGGCGCGGTCAAATTTCTATTCCGGGAACAGTCAATCGCATGTCTGTTCAAACTCGTATGGATGTAGAGGCCTTCACCACCAGAAACCTAGACATTGAGGAAGTCTTCGGCCTCAACAAGTGGTTGGATGACTTCCTGCCAAGCGATCATCGGAAGCGATGTATATGGGTAGACAATGACAGCTCTGACGGCTATATCTGTGAAATCCAAATCACTGGTCATCGAGACCTGGCTGCTCTATTCAAACTGACATGGTGTTGACATATGGCTGAACTCATCGAAGTTAAGGTGCCTTTTAGTAAGAGTGCCCATAGTGTTTCGAAAACGCTCGAGGGGCGAGCTAAGCAAGTTGGCCCGTTCAAATATGAATCAATTTCGGTGAGCATCCAACCCTTACCAGAGATCCAGGAATGGATTGATGATGGGCGAATAGTGAGTTATGACATCTCGGGTTCTTGGAAAATTGGTAGTCCAAGGCTCAACACCTTTCGCTTTTCTGATCCAGATCAAGCGATGATGTTTAAGCTGATCTACGGTTGACAAACTGGTTACCAGTGTTAGGTTATCCATATGACCGAGACAGCAACCCTTGATGTGATGGATCACCCAATCGTAGTGAAGGCGATGGCCTTCATGATTGACGCGCATCGCAATCATGCGTTGAAGCCCGATCCGGTGCTGGGTGGTCAGCGTCGCAAGTATAGCGGTGCCCACTATGAGGTTCATCCGATTCAGGTGGCCAAGATGGTAGCGCGGTCGATCCACAACGATCCGATCACGGTAGCAGTTGCCTTGCTCCATGATGTCGTGGAGGATACCAAGAAGACGCTCAGTGATATCGGAGCAGAGTTCGCCAAGTTCGGCAGCGAGGTTGCTCAGTCTATCGTGGCGGGTGTTGCCGAGGTCACTGACGTGAGCAAGCCCGAGGATGGCAATCGAGCATTCCGTCGCAATCTGGATAAGGAGCACGCCTGGTTAGCCAGCCCGGAGCGACAGACCGTGAAGCTCGCTGACATCAAGTCCAACATGCCGAGCATCATCACCAATGATCCTGGGTTCGCTCGTAAGTGGGTTCAGGAGAAGGCGGATGTGGTGCCCGGCCTGAGCAAGGGTGATGAGAAGCTGTGGCGTGAAGTTGCGTGGATGATCAGTAGCTATTTTGCTCGCCAGTTCGAGGTTGACCCCGAGTGGGAGTTGGTCTGATGCGGATCTTCCCCGCCTTTGGCTTCAGTGAAGAAGATGACCACCACAAGATCCACCTTGGTAATATACCCCAAAAGGTTGTTGAAAATAGGGGAGACCCCTTAAAGGGCCACGCTCTTGAGAAATGGCTAGACGAAAGGGGACTCAGCCACAATCAGTATTACTGGTACGCGCAACGTGTGAATGGTGATCAAGCAGATCTGTTCATTTACATTCCAAAATCGCATGGTAACTTGGCGATGATTACCAAGCTCACCTGGTCTGGCCAATTTGTTGGAGGTTGATATGGCTAATAGCCAATATTCCGAGCAGGGAGAGAACCTCATCGAGGAGAATGGCCTTAGTCATACTGGTCCGGCATATCTGAATTGATGACCTATCTAGGCTTCCTAGCTTTGGTGTCATCAATCATCATGACGTTTGGTGACCGCAAGGGGAAACTGATTGGATCCTCGGAAGAATGGTCGGATGATTGTAATCTTGCGGTCAGAGGGCGGAAGTTCAATGGCCGCAAGTCGTTCTATGTGCTCTGGATTCCGATCTACAGGGTCGGCTTCTATCACTCTACAATGTGGTTTGATTGATGTTTGAAGGTTACAAACCAGCAGAAGTTCATCATGGCGAGATGGTGAGTCTGTATCTTAAGCACAAGCAACCCTTGCCTGAATGGGCTCAATACCGAATATTTCCACGCTCGGGGAGCTCATTGACTGTCTTCAGTGTGTTTGTGCCTGATTCAACACGCCTTCAGTTCAATGTCGAACCTAATGACAAATTCTGGTGGCCGGCTGTGAATGGCATCATCTACAGTTTCAGGCATCGTGAGGATGCTGAGAGCCTTATCGAGGTCTTGACACAATGACTGATTATCATGAGCATCCATTGCTCGAGGGGTTCAAGGATGAATCCAATGATTCACTCATTGAAGCTGCTATCGGTCAGCTTGATCTGGCCCGTTATATCAGTGATGGTGGCAAGGGTGGTCTGTCAGAGGATCTCAAGAATCTGATCCGTGAGAAGTTCAAAGAGACAGCTCGCGTGGGTTTGGAGATGCTACTCTATCATGCTATCTTGGCGGCAATCAAGACCAACCAGAAAGCGAGGGCGAAGCGTGGCAAAGGTTCTTCAATTCCCCCAACCGCAGGGTAAGTTCATCGCATCTATCGACCTCTTCCTAGAACCCGATGGGTCAGTGCTGGCCAGGCTCGGGAATATGCCCATCAGCATCATCGAATCCATAGAGGGCGAACCCTTTGATAAAATGCTCAAATTGGCTCTCTGGGTCCAAATGGGTGCCGAGAGCCTAGCTGAGCAAGCCAACGCTTTACGGGAACCTGAGACTTCTGGTTGACGACTACCTGGAACGTGCTATCCTGGGATTGTCGGATAATAAGGAGGTCCAAATGGATACCAAGACCGCACCCGGTGACGTATATGAACTGGATCAGAACAACATCCTGATCTACGACTCAGTGGGTATTGGGTTACGCCTCAATCAGCGGAATATAGCCACCCTGCGTAACGCGGTTCGCACGAGCACTCCCCTCAAGGATTTCGACACCAAGAACCGCCCCTTCGTGGTGGCCTTTGATCCAACCAATCATGATTTCTGCTTCGAGCCCAAGCATGGAGAACCCATCCGTGTGGAGGCCTGGAATATTCTGCCGGAGATCTACCAGCGCAATGCTGCCTAATTCTGGTTGACGTATCACCAGACTTTGCTAGTTTGGTGATACGCAAAACAACACGGAGATCGGAAGTGGGAGCCAATCTACAGATCCTGGGATTCAAGGATTCGATCAAGACGGTCGAAGCGGCGAAGAAGGATTTCGACAAGCGCGCTGAGCAGGATCGTTACGAGAACGGTCATAGCTATTCGGGTTCCATGGGAATGTTTGGTGCTCTCACCTACGTGAGCACGATCTTCGATACCGAGGAAGACTTCGAACGCTTCCTCGAAAACAAACACAAGAACGACGGCTATCTCGCAAGGGTGCGCGTCATTCGCGAAACCAAACCGCTCATTGCTGCCCGCGTTGCCCGCTTTGAGCTCCAATGGGATGCTCAGCAGGCCAAGCAAGGTCGGATCCGTGACCCCAAGAAGCCTTATACCTGGAAGGATGGCACTCCTCATCAGATCAAACGAGTGCTCGACAAGTTCGCCAAATTGGATATGAGGTATCGAACCCTGCTTGACGCTCAGCTTAAGAAGAGCCGTAAGACCCGTTTTATAGCTGGCGGTTGGGTTTCGGAATAATTCACCTGGGCTGTTGACGGCAGACCAAACCAAGTTATCAGCATTAGGCCAAAGGGAGACACAACATGGAAGTCAAGCGCACGGTTACCAACCCGGGTCTTACGGCGGAGCAATGGGACCTCTATATCGGGGACCCCAAGACCGCCAAGCGTTGCGACAGAGCCGCTGAACGCCTTAACGAGAAGTTCACCGATGCGGTGAACGCAGGCTGGGATCGTGAAACCGTGGAGACTGCCGTCCATGATACGATGATCCAGTTCAGCGATACTGGCGCCTACGATACCGAACCGCGTTCGGTGCTGACCGGTCTGCTGGATAAGGTCTTCGAAGCCGCGTGACGCTCAAGGAACTCAGAGAACGCACCAAACAAGCCTGTCATGAGGCCCGCCAGGTTCCCCAGGGAATTGGCAAGCCACGCTTCCACGGTATGAATATGCGGCAGGCTTGGGAGGATTCCGCTAAGACGGTGGTTCCCCTACTCAAAGCGGGGCTACCAGAGATCGAGGTTCTTAACAGTGATCTCATCGTATTCTACCGCGAGGGCGAGATCTACTACCATGCCAAGAAGCATGGTATTCAGTCAGCAATGCTACTCAAATTATCACGCTCGTAGGCTATGACCCATCGGGGTGAACCCCTCGGGCTTCTGGTAGGCGTAGGGCTTCTGACCTTGATTCATTTCAAACGAGCATGAAGCTTTACCATTGTTGGCATCACTGGTTATAAAATAAGGCATTGTTCCAGTTTGAACAAAGGTTGGATTGAGGCCGGCTTCAATGTCTGAAACAGTAGCGCCGTTATACCAATTGCCGTCCATGCCTATCCAAAACTTATTGGCCTCTACATCTCGAGCAAACATGATTATCATACCATCATGACTACTACCCAGGGCTGGTGTAACCGCTTTTGATGTTGAGCTTCCTGATGTTTGATGGTCAGCAAAACCACTCCAATAGAATACTGAATTAACGCTACCGTCAGCAAACAAGCCACCCTTAATGTTGGTCGAATTAATCCAACCACAGGCTGGATTGTAACCTGAAGTTGATTCAACATACTTGATCTTGACCTCGATGTAGATCTTACCCGAGGTTACCATTGTATTCCAATATGGTTGATAGGAAGTATATGGATTGTGACCAGAAATCAGGGTTCTACCATCTTCACTGACAGTGCTATCCCCGATGCCGGAGACCCAGGCACCACTGAATGGATCAGGAACTGAGACTCTGATTCGGGGGAAGGTCGGCTTCCAAGGCATGCCTATCTTGATACTCATGTGACTACTTATCTTGACATCCTCACCAGAACGCTTAAATAGGAGTGATACTGGTGGAGGTCATATGATCATCTGTAGCTGTAACAACCTCAATGAAGCAAAGCTGGCGAAAGCCAAAGCCGCCGGAGCTCGTTCGCCTCACCAGGCCTACACCATTCTCGGTTGCGCTGTGAAATGTGGCCAGTGTTGTCGAGAGGCTTGTGAGATCCTTAAGAGCTAATTGGTGACCCCATTGGTGTGAAGCCAGTTGGGCAAGGATAATGATATAGGTCTTGGCCATTATTCACGGTGACTTGGAACTTGGCATTTACGCTGTAATTGCTGACGGTGGTAAGGTAATAAGCTGAAACTGAGTTACCAAAACTTATAGCCTTCCTACCATTCGCAATATCGCTTAAGGTTGCGTTATTAGACCAAACTCCATTAACGCCAACCCAGATCTTCTTAGCATCCACATCAATAGCAATTTGCCTGTATTGACCACTTTGCCAGGTCGGCAAAGTTATTCCAGTTACATCCACGTTGTTGATGCGAAAGATATTAGAATATGCCAACCACGAAAGCCCAGAAACAGAAGCACCAAATAGTGGTAAATTGTAACCAACAAAGCCTAAATTACCAGCTTCATTATCAGCTATCATACCACCAGAAACGGTGATATCAAAGGGGTAATACTCAAAATATCGCTTACCCGATGATAGTGGTTCATTCCACTGAAGGTAAGTGTTTTTGTAATTGGTATCGAGGGTTCTTTGATCAGATCCTAAAACAAGACCATCTTGGTCCGTACGCCAATGACCTGTGTAATTGCTTATTGGTATCAGACTTCCACTCGTTGACGGAGTGGAACGCATAACTAATCGCCCAGACTCAGATGATTTAAGCTGTACGCCTAGTTTGATACCCATGTGTCTACTTATCAGTTGTGATTCTGACTCCTAGATACTACGATGGGGGGTATGGATATCAAACTATACGCCATTGTGAGCAATGAAGCCGTCGATGCCTCTAATGGCAACAGAGGCAAGATGATCGCCCAGAGTGGTCACGCCTATCTACATTCGTTCCTCGATTCATTGGCTCGCTTCCCCTCTGATGCCAAGGCTTACCTGGATAGTGGTATAGTGGCGAAGATCTGTCTGCGAGCATCAGAAGAGACCCTCCATCAATTGAGTCGCATCTACAAGGATAAGTGCGGTGTCTTCCTGGTCAAAGATGCCGGGTTGACTGTCTTCCCCCGGCCCATGATTACCGCGTTGGGTATTGGACCAATTCGCCCTGCTGACCGAGAAGAGATCCTAGCCAACCTGAAAGGATTCGTATGAAGTTCATTCAGGAATACCGACGGCGTAAGGCCCAGGGCGATACTATCAGACCGATCTGGCAGATCATTATCCTCATACCACTCTACCTGATCTACTTGCCAGCCAGAGCTTTCGTTGATTGGATGGATAGAATCTAAACCTGGTTGACTCCTCACCAGTTTCTGCTATATAAGTGGTGACAAGACGGTGATGGGGACAAAGCAAGGTTTGCGCGGTTAGCCTCCACCGTCTACATTTGGAGGAGATCGATAATGGCTCGAACCTATCGCCGCCGTGATCCGGGTCTGGTCAAGGCCATCAAGCGTAACGCGCACATTGACACTACGGTTCAGGCCTACCGTTCCTCCGATTACATCAACCGCTTTAGCCGTCATAATGCTGCGATTCTTCGTGGTCAGGATGGTGCGATTCAGATGGATAAGTGCCAGACTGCTTCCATTGACAGCGAGGGCGGTTTCAAGCTCAACGGCCACGACTACATCTACCGCAAGAGCAAGGTCAAGGAACCCCATCGTAAGCTGCGCCAGGCCGGCAAGAACCTTATCCGTCGCCATCTTGAAAATTGATTCCTCCTCCAAAGGCGTCTAACAGGGTGACAGAGGAGCACCCTATGATACCCTTTAACGCATTCAAAGTTCTGGTTTCAATCATCAGTGGTTCGCGTGAGCGTGAAACCACTGAGCACATGGCCTTCTTGGAATTCTTCAAACAGCTCGTCGGTATCGTCCCCGATGATATGGCCAAGGAATTTGGTCGCATCAACGCACCAACTACGATCAAGGGCAATGTCGAGAAAAGTTTCCAACTTGAGCTTACAGTGACTGATTACTTGTGGTGGCACGGTATCATCGTCGATGACAATGGCCGGTTTGTTGATGGACCGAAGGCAATTCAGCGGCAGATCTGGGATCGCCTCACTACTCTGAATCGGAAGCACATGCTCACCGAGGAACAGCGTAGTCAGCTTCTTGGCTTGGTCAAAGAAGCTGAGCAAGTCGATTGACGAGACACCACTCCTAGTATAGTGGTGTGGTATGAAAGTAGTCTTCCCCACTGGCCAATTCATCAGCCCAGGCCACCACATGATCGAGACCCAACGGGTTGAGGTCGAGGAGGTCTGGTGGATGGGTCACCTCATTGAGGAAAAGGAAGTCGTGATCCACGAGGATCATGGCGTAGTGATTCCTGATCCTGGTCTTGATGGGCCAGAGGATGATGAGAACTCTTGGCCAGTTCGTGGCACATTCACATTCATGGATAAAACCTGGATCGTGGTTCGCGATGACGACATTGGTTTTTGGGGCTTCCTTGGAGGTATTCCCCTGACCAAAGATGAATGGTTTGCTACTCTTCAGCAGCGCAACCGTGAAGGTCTTGAACTAGGGACTAGGGCTGGATGGTGGGATATTGGCCCTGATGGTAATCCTCAGAAGCCCGCAATCAAGGTTAGCATTGCTGACATGACAGCACAGAATAAGACTCTCATGGCTCATCTGATGGTCGATCTAGGGTTCTTCCCCAGCGTGGGTCAGGCCCGTAAGAATGGCTGGGATAAGCCCCTTGAACTTGGGCGGCATGAGCTTGGCCCTAAGAAGAAACGCGCCTTTGTGGAGATCATTCCTTGAGTGAGAATGGAGATATCAGGGTCCTCCGTACGGATCAATATCGATTCCGTCTGATGAATCGCCTGTTCCGAGAACCATTGATCGTTCTCCAAATGGAGGAGGAGAAACGCAAGAATACCTCCTACATTGGTGAACGCTGGGAACTAATGGGCAAGTTCTGGCGTGATGTGACCCTTGAGGATCTCACCATTATGAGCCTTAACCAGTTGATCCACCCCAAAGAAGGTGGTGAGATGCCAACCTGTTTCAGGCCGCATCGCAAGATCCTGGGATGGTGCCTTATCCTATATGTCTGGGATGGTGCGTATAAGGACCACAATTGGCGCCCAGCAAAGGTTCAGGACCTGATGATCAAAGATGGGAAGATCCAGGGTGGCCTTGGGCTGGTGTCACGGTAGGTAGGGCCGCACGATACTCAGTGAGCATCTGCCACTTAGGTGGTATCTTCGTTCCGTGTCGCTTCTCCAGTAGAGCCCAAAGAGCCAAGAAGACTTGTAGGTTGAGCTCAACATCTCGTTCACAGTAGGGAACCATTCTAGGGTCATAGCGGTAGAATGAGAATGGTGTATCCAACTTGGGTAGGCCAAGAATCTCTCCCCAGCCTTCGAGCTTGTGATTATCCATCTTAACCAAAGCCTTCGACAGATACAAGGTATCAAGGATCTTATCACGATCGAATTGAACCACTCCTTCAGTGATCTTCTCGATCACCCTGATGTCAAAGGTCTTGATGTTGTGACCCACCAACAACTTAGCATCTTGAAGGCGAGCAATAGCCTGAGCAATGCGATCCGCCCCAACGAAACTTTCGGCTTCTCGGGTGATCAGGTCAATCATACTGATCACCCAGATGCGTTTTGGTTTGAACCCATCACACTCTAGATCAAATAGGATATAGTTCCAGTCTGCCATACTACCAGAATAACATTCTGGTAACCAGGCTGTCACTTTTGGATTGCTTTTCGCTACTCTAGCCCATATTATGGGGCTAGACTTGAGGATCCTATGAAGACATTCCCCGACTATCTTGAGCGCAAGATTCCACATAGTGGTTCTGATTGTCTGGGAGATGACGCCCCTTATAAGAATTGGATGATAGGTCGACAGCCAACTATCTTTGCCGATTATGCTCAATTCCTCCGGAAGAAACACAGAGAGGACCCGACCCAGGGATGGAGCATGTTGGCTGATCTGATTGAGATCCATTATGGCGAGCAGAGGAGCCATGTATTCTTCGACTTCTTCCCCGCAAGTCAGCGAGTTCATCGTATAGATGATCGGACAACTGGCCCGGATAGGGGTTGGAAGTTAGATCAAGACCGTCGCTGTCTGGATGATCTTGGGAAGTATGACAGTGGTGGTTGGGTGATATGATGCCTAGATCGCAAAGAGGCACCTGGCGACATTTTCGTATTCGTTTGGCGGAGCGGTATGGCATCCAGATGAGCTATGAGGAATGGCTGGATCTGCGAAAGCAGACTCAGGCCAACCATACTAGGCATTTTGTGGGGCGGACCTCAAACACAAAGACCTGGTGGCTCCTTGACTACAAGAAGGGTAAGATCCTCGCTCTCTATGATAGCAAGACTAAAGGCTTCCTCTCCTGTCTGCCTTTGACAAAACTGGATAAGGCGCTACGAGGTAGTCAGACTCATCGCAATTATCTTGGGATGAGTGCCGATTCAATCCTATTGAGGGACCATGAGCAAGACAGAGCAGCCAGAGACCTGGCCTGAATACTATGCTAGGATGATGAAGGAAGATCCTCACGGTATCAGCCCAGAGAGTCGTGAGGTCGATGAAGCAACTCGCGGCTATTGGGATGGTTTCTGGCGTTGGGAAGATGGCAAGCCAGTCAACGGCATCCTGTATTTCAATTTCGGAGCAGCTCAGAAAGTGGCTCGCAAATATGGCTTCCTCCTGCCTGAGCAGAATGTTGAGAATCACCGCCGTTTGAAAGCTGCCGAGGAGGCTGGGAAGAGGGCTTTTGGTCATGAATTCTCATGGCGGCACAATGCTCCAAGGGATACGGTCAAGGAGACTGTAATGACCCGAAAGGCAGCAGAAAACAGCGAAAAACCCGGCAAGTCTGGTTGACGATTCTCCAGTTTCTGCTAAGCTGGAAGTAGCAGAAACATAGGAGGTTGCTATGGGTAAGAGGATAAACCACAAGTGCCTATCAAATGAGTTCCTCAAAGCGTTGAATCACCATATCAAACCATCTGGCCTCAATGTTTGGCCATCAATCACGCCAGGTGCTCGATTCACCGGGCGCTATTTGATTTCGCGCAAATATGCTAAGGGTGAGCATCCTCACGGTAAACGGACGGAGGTTGTTGGCCGGGCTTATGGTGAAACCATCATACCCCTATTCCTGGGGCAGGACCTATCGGGTTTCGAAGGTGAGACTTGTTGGGATTGTGGAGTTCCATTGCTCAAATTGAGCAAGAAGGAGCTCATGCTCCTCAAACTTTCAAACTAAACTGGTTGACGCTTCACCAGAACCTGTTAGTGTGAAGACATCGGAACACATTGGGAGATCGGAAATGAAGATCCTGACTTATAGTGCGGAAGTGATCGGCACCATCGAAGCGCAGGACCTTCGGAATCGCAGTCTGAGGACATTTCCGCTTCTGAATTCGGGTTATCACTACGGAGCATCGGAGAGCAACGTCACTTACCCCGAGGGCGAGCTGGAACGTATTACCCTGAAAGCTGGTAGGGGTAACTACAAGGGCCTGGGCACGGTGCGTGACGCTCTGGACGCAGGAACGCTGATGACGGACAAGCGGCTGAAGACGCAAAGCGCTATTGTGTGCGAGATGATCGATGCCCTGCGCGATGCTGGTAAGGGCGACTACAAGGTCGTCAAAGTCATTACGCTATTCAACCCTGTGAAGCTCTTTGTGCTGCTCAGCAACGGTAACGAAGAGGACGACATCCTCTACTTGTCAGTGAACGGTCGGAGCAACGGCACGGGTCAGCGCAAGGAGCTAAATTGGCCGGAGGGCGTGTCAAAGCAAAGCAAGCGTAGCAAAAAGGCGTATTGGGAGCGCAAGTTGAAGGCTGCTGAGCGCAATATGGCGAGCTTAAAGAAGTACATTGCTGGAATCGAAGCTGGAATCGAAGCTGGAA
>Ga0164242_10000253_pt1 | contig 67635 bp, 58 predicted proteins | sample OricomgcompostMG_FD_108783 | JGI IMG/M metagenome (GOLD analysis project Ga0164242, IMG submission 108783) | Miracle-Growth compost microbial communities from Emeryville, California, USA - Original compost - Miracle growth compost (MG) ... | reverse complement strand
GTTCATCACCATTGCGATTCCGTTGCAATTTCACCAGGAAGTACTTGTCATGGCCTGGTGCATTGAAGCCGGATTATTATTAATTTTAGGGTTGCGTTTCCAGTCAGAATTATTACAACGTTTTGGCCAGGCGCTTTGGTGCTTGTCGATATTTTTGTTGATACCTGCGTTTGTTGCCTGGGCCGCTCCGCCTCGGTTTATTTTCTTCAACGAATGGGCATTCACGGCGATGGTTGCGATTATCACGACAGCCGCGGTGGTGGTGCAGCAGCGTTTGATAATGAATCGTTCAAAGCCGGGACAAACCACTTTTTATGATCAATTAACTCCGCTCTATACATGCGCCGCTATTTTTGGCGCCGCCGCTTTAATTGGCAACGAATTATTTTTATTAAACAGTTGGCATTTCTATCCCAATACCCAAACCTGGCAAGCTGCCACCCATTATTTTATTTGCATGGCGGTTGCCGTTTTCGCCTTATTTGTTTTTAGTGCCGGCGTGGCTCTGCGCGATTCGCTGACGAGATTATGCGCGATGCTGCTTTTGTCCGCGACGGCGATTTATCCTTTGTGGGTCAGCGCGGTTTACTCATCAGCGGGCTGGCATCCTTTTTTGAATTATCGCTGGCTGACATTCGTCGTGGTTGCCGCAGTTATTACCGTGTTCGGATTGATCAGCAGGCGTTACCCGGAAAATGTTTCGAGTGATGAATTATCCCAACTGAAATTATGGCCGGTTGGCGTCAGCGGATTGATATTACTGGGAATGAGCATCGAAATATTCCGCGGGATCTCGCCGGCCAGTGAAGCTGAATATGTGCGAGCATTTGCGGCGGTTTCTCTTTTGTGGATTGTCTACGGAACAGCATTGCAATTAATTGCTTTCCAGTGGCGTTCCCTAATGTTGCGCGTTTTTGGCCTGGGCATTGCGTTATTCAGCGATTTATTTTTCGTTGTTAATTCCGGGTTTATGGTGCCTGATGCACTAAAGCCCTTGAGCGGCTTGCGCACGCTCGCTCTGGCAGCGGCCGTGATGTCGTTTATTGTCATGGCTTTTTGCGAAAAGAAACAAGCGGCGGAAAAAACGGCTATTCCTCTGCATTGGAGTACGTTAATCCTCTTTGCCGGCGTCACCTTAATTTGGGGGCTTAGCCAGGAAATATATATTGCCTTCAAGGAAATTATCGGCGCCGGCAATCACAACTGGAATTATTTATGCTATTACAGTTTGTCGATGTTATGGCTGATTGGCGCGGCGGCGTTTGTCTATTCCGGCGTGCGCAATCAATGGCAACATTTCAGAAACGCCGGTTATGGCCTGGCCGTTTTGGGTGTGGGAATATTAGGTTACAGTGCCATCGATTCGCTGGGCATTGGCTGGATACCTTTTATCAATTTGAGATTTTTAGCTTTTCTCGTGGCGGTTATTGTTCTCGGCGGCGGAGCATTTTGGCTAAATCAGCACCGCGAAAAAATATCCGAATCCGAAAGGGAGATTGTCAATGTAGCCGCATGGTGTAGCGGATTTTTGGTGTTGTGGTGTTTAACCCAGGAAGCATTTGAAGCCTGTTCCTTCTACAAAATGCAATTAGGCGACAACTGGGTGCTGTGGGCGCAGATGTCCATTTCTCTGGTATGGTCGGTCTCCGGCGCGATATTATTAATGCTGGGAATCAGCCGCAAATACCAACCGCTGCGTTATGTTTCGCTCGGGATTTTATCGCTGACGGTTTTTAAAGTTTTTGTGATCGATCTAAGTTTTCTCAATGGCTTCCTGCGCATTTTATCCCTTGGAGGATTAGGGCTTTCGCTGATATTTATTTCCTGGCTTTACAGCCGTTATATTAGGGTCGAGCGTTCTCAACCGGAAGAAAATTCTGAAATGTGATGTGTTGGAAAGCCAGCCGGAGATGAAGCCAAAGTACTGGCAGCATCTTGCTGCCAGTACTTCTGTCACCAGGATGGTGACAGTACTTTCGTTCAATCATTAAATCGCGGATCATACAAATCCACTAATTCGGAGATATTCACCGCGCGGTTTTCGCGCCAGGAAATTTCCGCCGCTTGTCCCACAGCGACGGCGCGGATGCCGTCTTTGATGCCGCTTAATTTGACACTTTCACCGCGCATCGCATGCACCAAATCATCCACCAATGAAGGATCAGCGCCACCGTGTCCACCATCGCGGGGTTGTGGCACATCAATGATTTTTTCTTCTCCCCAACGCGGACGAAAATGAATTTCAGTGGGATCGTGCAGATGAGCTTCCAACGTGGCGCGGTCGCCGACGATCGTATAGGAACGATCTGTAACATTGGTGACAAAACATTCGAGGTGGCTAACGCGCACATTGTTATCATATTGCACGATGGCAATGCCGTTATCGTGAACATCTTTATCAGATGTGTAGATACACAAATCCTTGTGATAACCATCGGCATTTGCCGTTTTTTCATTGAACATATTGCTCTTGCCCGCATCATTGTGATCAGGGCAAATATCGTAATAGGCGCATTCCGAACAAGTGGGGCCAACTGGTTTGCCGTCTTCAACTTCAAAAGGAATTTTATCGGGACGCAGCGCATTGAGACCGCCGGAGGCAAATACGGTTTGTGGCACGCCGCCTTCATTCCACCAGTTGAAAATGTCAAAATCGTGCGAACCTTTATGAATCCACAAACCACCGGACCAGGCATATTTGCGATTCCAACGCGCCATGTACGTGCGTCCGCCATCATAGAATTCGCGATTTTCCGCCAACATCAAATCGCCAATTTCACCATTTGCAATAATTTCTTTGATGCGCGCTAATAACGGCGCGTGACGCAAATTGAAACCAATCGCCACCTTGCCACCCGTTTCTTCCATCGCTTTCACGACATTCACACAGCCATCTGTCGTAGTGGCCAACGGCTTATCCACCAGCACATGTTTGACGCCGGCATACAACGCGGCGATAACGGTTTCAGCATGAGTAAAGTCGGGAGTTGTAATCACCACGCCATCCAGCTTAGACTCACGGAGCATGGCTTCAACGTCGGTGTATAACTCGGCATCACTTTCTAGCGTTTGCTGTGCGCCTTCCAAACGTTGCATGTTGGTATCAGCTAACGCCGCCAGATTCACGCCTTCGTGTTCCTTGAGTAATTTGCCAAAACACCCGATGCCGCGTCCGCCCGCGCCGATGATACCTACACGAACGGATGGCGTTTCCGTAGGTTTTTCGATTGTTGCTGTTGTCATGATGAGTTTCCTAATTTGGTTTAGTAAAAGTACTTTTACCCGGTTCTGAGTGGGAGCAGGCACGGAGGCCTGCTCCCGCAAAAGTACTTTTACGCCGAAGCCGCCATTGCTTTATCAATAATATCAAGTGCCAAATTAAGCTCTTTTTCGTTGATAACCAGTGGCGGCGCGATGCGTAATACGTTTCCGTAATGCCCGATAGGCGCCATCATCAGTAAACCACTCTTCCACGCATTTTGCACGATAGCTTTGGCGCGAGCAGCATCCGGCTTTTTGGCGCCGGGATCTTGGGGGTCGATAATTTCCAATCCCCACACCAAGCCGAGGCCGCGTGAATCGCCGAAGAAGGCATACTTTTCCATCAATTCTGCAAAACGCTTCTTGCAAATCTCGCCCATCGCAGCGGAATTTTCCACGAGTTTTTCTTCCTCGATAATCAGAATATTCTCCAGCGCAATGCGTGAGGAAAGCGCGTTCCCACCGTGCGTGCTGCTCATGGTTCCCGGACCAAGTGTGTCCATGATAGCGCTCTCGCCCACCACAGCAGAAACAGGAACAGAACTGGAAATACCCTTGCCCAGACACAGCAAATTCGGCTGTATGCCATAATGCTCAAAACAGAACATTTTTCCAGTGCGTCCAAACGATGCCTGCACTTCATCAATGATCAGCACAATTCCATGTTCATTACACCATGCTTGCAATCCTTGCATCCAGTTCTTGGGCGGAATATAACTTCCAGCACCGCCCTGATAACTTTCCACAATGACGGCCGCGATATCGTTTTCCGTTTCTGTTTCCACCATCCAGTCGAGATAATCCAAGCAATATGGTGTGTTGCCGGTCTGCAATGATTTGGATTTGCGAACCCACGGACGCGGATACTTTTCGAGATCTGTGCTAAGGGTCATTTCGCCGAAAATGGGCCGGTAAGTATTCGGGAATGGCGCTTGATAAAAACCCGGAACAAACGGCCCGAAACCTTTGGTGGAAGCGCCGCTGCGTTTGCCGCCGGCGCTCATCGCGCCATAAGTGCGCCCGTGAAAACCGCCCTGGAACGAAATAATTTCCTTGCGGCCAGTATATAAACGCGCCAATTTCATGGCTGATTCAGTGGCCTCGGAACCAGTGCTGAGAATAAACGCTTTGTCCAAATTCGGCGGTGTGATTTCTACTAACTTTTTACAAAGCTTGGGGCGAAATTCATTGACGAAATCATATGAATTCACGACTTTCTGCACCTGATCTTCCATCGCTTTTACCAACCGCGGATGCGAATGGCCGGCATTGGCGACCAATACGCCGGAGGTGAAATCCAAAAAGACGTTGCCGTCAGCATCTTGAACGTAACAACGTTCGCCGCGATCCCAGGCGATCGGGACGTGTTCGCTCATGGAACTCGGTTCATACTTTTTGCTTTCGGCGAGAAGCGCCTGCGTCTTGGGGCCGGGCAACGGGCCATTGATCGAGATTACGTCGAGTGTGGGTAATGTGCTCATGATGTTTTCCTTTTCTGCTTTTTTATTTTTATGTCCTGCTGGCTGCGCTGCAAATGTTCCTGCATTGCGCACGCTGCTGCGTCGGCGTCTTTGGCGGTTACGGCGTTTAAAATTTGTTCATGTTGATCAGCAGCATGCAATGCGCTGGCTTTGCCGCGGAATCCCTCTTCGCGATATTGCCGCAACAAATCATTCAGTGAATTGAGCAAGGCAATCCACAGCGGATTTCCCGTCGCTTCCGCTAAGGCGCGATGAAAACTTAAATCCGCATCCACATAGCCTTGTGGCAAATCGGGATGAGATCGCATGTTATCAATCGCCTCACGCATCGCTATGACATCCGCTTTCTTGGCACGTTGCGCGGCACGTTGCGCAACGGCAAGTTCCAACACTTGGCGCACTTCCAGCAAATCGCTCCAGCCATTTTGACCTTTAGCTCCGCGTTGCAAGGTAATGGCGAGCTGCTCGCGCAACGGCGTTTCGCTGGATTCGCTGACGAACGTTCCCCGTCCCTGCTGAATGCTCACAAATCCGCGCGAGGCCAACATTTTCATCGCCTCACGAACCACAGAACGCGAAACGCCCCATTCCTGTTGGAGCGAGGTTTCGCCAGGCAGCAGTTCGCCAGGAGAATAAACGCCTCCCATAATGCGTTCCTCCATGCCATTGACCACCATTTCCAACCGGCCTGCTGTGGGTTGCTGAATCTTCATCAATCAAATCAAACGTCAGACGTCTGATGTTTAGTTTGATGAGAAATAAAAAATTTGTCAAGGTTAGAAAAGTACTTTTACATGGCCCCAGCATCCCGCCAGAGGGCAAAAGTACTTTCACCGGCGGGATGCTGACGCCGCACTTCAAAATGGCTACTTCAATTTCTTCCACGACAATGAGCGCAAAATCGCCAAGGCGCGCACGGCAGCGCTTGATTCCACCAGCATCGGTGCATAGCGCGCGCGTTCATATAACGCGGTTAATTCATGGAAAGGCTCGGGATGTTCGAATCGCATTTTCTGCATTGCCGCTTCGAGCCATTCTTCGGACGTTTCCCAATCTGTACGCGGCCGAAAACGCCGATTCATTCGCCGCGCCATGCTGTGATAACTTTGCAAAACGGCACGGCTGGCAAGATGCGGATCATTTCGATAAGGATTACGCTGCCATCCGCTGAACCAACGCTGCAGAAAAAATGGCAAACCATTTTTTCTGATGAACATAAACGCCACTATAATTAATAAAAGTGCAGGAAAAACCAAAACCCAAAGCCGGGGACGCAGCCAGTCGCGGGTTGCCGCAAACGAATTATGCACAAAATCATTCCAGCTCGCAATTACTCCCATGGAATTGTTGCCCCGATCTCCAGGCGGTGTTGCGTCGAGCGGCGCCCAACCCCAACCTGGAACCCAAACTTCCGTCCAGGCGTGGGCGTTTGCTTCCCGCAAAATCCCCATTCCCGTATTACTATCCCGTTCTGGATTTACAAAACCGCTGACTACACGGGCGGGAATTCCCGCCAGGCGGCAAACAACTGTCAACGCGCCAGCGAAATAAGTGCAATATCCCCGGGGATTATCCAACAAAAAATACGTTGCCGCGTCTGCTCCGCTGGGAATCGCCGGTGGCCGCAACGTATAAACTCCGCGCGATTCCACAGCAGCAGCTAAGCGGCGAGCTCGGCTATAATTATTTTCATTGGGTTTAGCCGTCTTCAGGATATCGCGAGTGAATTTCAACAAACGGGATGACGGCTCCATTAATTTTGCGGGCAATTGCAAACATTGTTGCCGTTCCGAAGGGGAAATCATTGCCTGAGGATTGGGCTTTTCGCCTATGTACTTTGGTGGACTTCCCTCCAATCCATACTGAATATCTGCTGGAACCGACGATAACATCACCACCTGTGCTCCACGATCTAACACGCCCATGTCGATGCTGGAATCGGAACGCAAACGAATGGGATAGGGATTTTCCACTCGTTGCCGGATGGATTTTACCACTGGCAACGCTGGGATATATCCAATATTGGAAGTCTGTGATTGTATCAACACCCGAACATTGCGTTGCTCCGCTCCATAATTACGTAATGCGCTTTTGCCGCCGCGTAAAGGAATATTCACATTAAAACCTTCGACCTGGAAATTATGCCGGGGAAAGTTTCGATGCGGGGAAAAACGCACTTGATTATCCTGCGGCAATGGCGGCCATTGCGCTTCATCCAGTATTCCTGCCGCCACCTGCGTCCCACTGCCCGATGCCTGCGACCAGGATTGGCCATCATATTTCACCAACGTAAACATACGCCAATACTGTGGCGTAATAATCTCCCGGTTAAAAGTGATAGCGCCAACGCGCCATAATTCTGTCCTCGTGGGCAACGCCGGCCCAGATGTGTAATCAATCTGGCGTTCCGGGCCATTGTTGACGGATATATCAGGCAGATTTAGCGCTAATTTTGTCATGCCAGATGCCATGCCCATCATCCACCGTTCCAGCTGACTGCGATCTTCAGGATTGCGGCTGCTTAATACATAAGCAATGCTCATTGAGATAACCAACGAAAATCCCAGCACTGTGGCTAAGCTACGCGCCGACAACTTTGTATCCTGTCCAGCCTTGACGGAAGCGATGCGGCCATGCACGTTATTCGCTGATTCAGCGCGATGATCAAGTGCAAAAAGAATAGAGGCCATCACAGTCCACACTGCAAAATAAACGACGACTTGCGGGCCGCGATGAATCACCATCAGCAGCAATAACGCGGAAAACGACGGCACTGCGGAAAGTACTGCTTCTTTGTCATTGATGATGGCAACAGCACGGAAAGTGGAAAAAATGAGAAATAATTCCATCAACACTTTGATGGAATCAGCCACGCCATATTCCACCATCAGAACATGCATAAAGCGCACACTCAATAATTCGGGATGGCTGAATACCAAATATAAAAAGCTACAAATGATGGAACCCAACACAATGCAACTATTAATTAAAAACCGGTAATTTCGCCAGGAAGTATCAGCCAGCATCAAGCGGCGCAACGTCAATGAAAGAGGCAAGCCAATTACTGTCACACCCACCAACACCAAAATAAAGGCGTTATCCGACACCAATTGCGCGGCAGCCAGCGCCACCAACATGCAGCCATACGCAGCACCATAACGCAACATCAACTCTGTTTGATGCAGAGGACGCCGCGCTTTGGTGTTGACAAATGTGGCAGGTGATATGCGCATAGTATTAGTAAAAGTACTTTTGACACATTACGAATCGTCAAATAAAAGTGCTTTTAATTATTACTCAATTCATACTCTTTCATTTTCTTGTTGAAACTCGCCATACTCATTCCCACTGTTTTCGCAGTGGCTTTCACATCGCCTTCATGTTCATCCAGCGCTGCCTGAAGATATTCCCGTTCCACTTCTTCCAATGATCGTGGCAACACTTGTCCATTTTTATGCCCACTCATGTGCAACGCCAAATCATCCGGCTCTACCTTGTCTTTCTGGCAAAGGATGACTGCGCGTTCCACCGCATTGATTAATTCACGCACATTGCCGGGCCACTGATGTTGTTCCAAAGCATTGATGGCAGCGGGAGAAAATTCCTCCACCGGTTTTTTGAATTTCTTGCGAAAACCGTTCAGATAATGGTTAGCAATCGGCAATATCTCATCGCGGCGTTCGCGTAATGGCGGCATGGCGATCAGAATCACCTGCAATCGATAATAGAGATCTTCGCGAAAACTCCCATTCTTGATATTCTCCTGCAAATTCTGATTGGTAGCCGCCACAATGCGCACATCGGTGGAAACACCGACGTTTGATCCAACACGCCGCACTTCGCCATCTTGCAGCACGCGCAACAATTTCACCTGCGTCGGTGGCGTCATTTCTCCAATTTCATCCAGAAACAACGTGCCGCCATCGGCTTCTTCGAAGAGACCTTTTTTATTTGCCGTCGCGCCGGTGAATGCGCCTTTGACATGGCCGAACAATTCGCTTTCCAACAAGCTTTCCGGCAACGCACCACAGTTGATGGGAATAAAAACTTCGTCCTTCCGGTCAGAATTTTGGTGAATAGCACGCGCGATTAATTCCTTGCCCGTGCCGGATTCTCCGGCGATAAGCACTACCGCGTCCGTCGGCGCCACCTTTTTTACCATGTCCAGCACGTTGCTCATCACTTCGGAAGTTGCAACAATCGCCCCGGGATCAAAGTCGCGCTCCACTTCCGAACGCAACCGTTTGACTTCTGATTTCAACCGCTGCCGTTCCACGGCACGCCCAATTGCCAGCAATAATTCTTCGGTATCAATCGGCTTTGTCAAATAATCAATCGCGCCCGCCCTCATGGCAGCCACGGCAGTTTCTATCGATCCATAACCCGTAAGCACGATCACTTCGGTACGCGGGCTATTTTTGCGCGATGCCTCAAGAATATCCTGACCACTCATTTCACCCAACTTCAAATCAGTGATCACAATATCAAAATCAGTTTTCTCAATTTTAGCGATAGCATCCGCGCCGTTAGACGCCTGCGCCAGAGTGTGGCCGTTTTGTTTGAGTAATGCAGTTAAAGTAAGCCGAGCCGAGCTTTGATCATCGACTAATAATATGTGTGCCATAAAGAAAATGTTCCAAAAGTACTTTTACTGAGTCTGCCGCAAGAGCAAACGAATACAATTTACAGAGAACATTTTACCATGCACGTGGAAACACGAATAAAAAAAGCGGAAGACGGGGATTGAACCCGCGACCCTCAGCTTGGGAAGCTGATGCTCTACCACTGAGCTACTTCCGCAGGATGCGACTGCGTGGGAGAGATTTTACTGTCGAAAGACGTTCATTTCAAGCTGCAAAAATATTTCACAATTACTCCGCAGCCTGATAATGTAACACTTCCACCCATTCCAAAGTTATTAAACGCTGCCCTTTTACTAATCCTTGCAACACCGGCACAAAACTTTCAATGCGCTGCTCGCTATCGATAATTTCCACGACAACCGGTTGCTGCTCAATTTCCACCTCGCTTAACAAATCGCTAAAAAAATGGCCGTTTCGGCTAAAACCCATTTTTGCTTTTTGCACGCTGGCGCCCGCTAATCCAGCGCGGCGTGCTGCATCCACAATCGCTTCATGCAATCTCACTTGGCCGCTGCGATCGCTTGTCACGCAATAAATCCGCAACAACTGTGATTCTAGTTCTTCCATCAGCTTGCCTCCGGCAACGACGATTTTTCATCTTGATAATGCAACACTTGCAATTTTTGTAATGTAATCAATCCGCCGCCCGATAAAAGTACTTTTAAGCGCGGCAGAAACTCGCGGATTTTATTTTCCTCGTCCACCAATTCCACTACGATGGGCAAATCCTGCGACAATCCCCAAACATGCGTACGATGCACCACGGAATTAGCGCCAAATCCCATAAATCCCTCATAAACCGTCGCGCCAGCTAAACCTGCTTCACGCGCCGTTTCCACAATTACCTCATACAAATTGCGCCCATGCTGATGGTCTCTGGAACCGATAAAAATCCGCAACAAAGCCGCATCGCCACTTAATGGTTGTTGATCCATCATAAATTCCCTCCCGGCAAACCGCCCGTCAGGCGCAATGCTAAAAAGCCGCCCAGCATCACCGCCGCAAATCCTAACAACAAATTTCCCAGAATATACACCGACGCCTGCGCCCATTGGCCGCCTGAAAGCAAGCCATGCGCTTCCAATTCAAATGTTGAAAACGTGGTAAACGCCCCGAGAAATCCCGTCCCCAAAATCAATCGCAATTCTGATGGCACCGCTTCCTGCAACGTCAACACCGTAATCAACGCCAATAAAAACGCGCCGCTGACATTGATAAGCAGCGTCCCCAAAGGAAACGTGGTGCCCAAAACATTCCCCATCCAACCTCGCGCACCAGCGCCAGCCAGCCAATTCTGTATTCCAATGGTCATCGCATAACGCGCGCCCGCGCCAAATCCGCCCGCAATCATCATCCAAATAATTTTCATTCCTGTCCTTGTAAAAGTACTTTTAATGATGCCATAAAAATAAAAAACTCCCACTGGCAAACGTCAAACCAGTAGGAGCCATTAGCCCGAAGCCGCCGCTTCGAAGCAGTTCAAGGCGAGCGCCATCGCCTGTTGATTATAAACGTTATATTATCAAAATCAGGCTGTTTATGTCAGTGGCGTCAAAAATGTTTCATATGCTTTTGCCACCGCTTCAATTTCATCCGCCGGATCGACAGCCGGCATCACCAATGCCCAGCCATCAAATCCGTTTGCGCGAGCGGCGCGGATGCTTTCGGCCAAATCAGTGCTATTGGCGTCGCCGGGCATTGTCATTTCCCAATCCTTACCGGCAATTGTTTGCGCACCTCGCGCGCTTCCCACTTCTGCCAATTTATAGCTTTGCAAATTCAACACATCCGTCCACGGCGCGAGACGTTTCGCGGCTTCATCGATCGATATCGTTTCCGAAAACGGCAAATGGCAGGCGTCAAAAATCAAGCCGTAATTGGGATGATTCAACGCCGCAAAAAAATTCTCGCAATGCGCAACTGTATCTGTCAGCGTATTAACATGCAATTGACTAATTAATTTAATGTTCTTTTCACCAGCCAAATCAGCCGCGCGGCGCAGCGCGTCATAATTTTCCTCGCGCGGAATGAGACGCGCAAATTTGCCATTCAAATGCGCGATAAAATCGATGGCATTTTGAAAATCTGCCGTAGATTCGTCATCCACCGGAATCCCAGCCAACGGCAAAAAGACCAATTCCAAATTATTCTTCTGCAAATGTTCCCGCGTAAAATCCCAATCCTGGCGCGGCGGCATGTGGCTTTTGCGAATTTCAAATCCTCCGTAACCCCAATCCGCGGCTTTGGCAAATTGATCTGATAACGACGTGTGATCGCCTTTTGTGCTTTCCCATAAACGGCCTGATAATGCTAATTTCATGTGAGTGATAGTTTCCTTTTTGCTCTCATTATTATTCTATCAATTTACACAAATAATGAAACAATCCAGAGCGGTAAAAGTACTTTTACCTATGCCTTCTTGAAGCCACGCAACTTACGAAGATACATCAAAACACCGGTGATAAATAAACCGCACGGTACAAGCCCCACCAGCGCATAGATAATTTTGATGAAAAAACTGCCCCACAATCCAAAATGCAACATACTCAGAAAACGGGGAATCTTTTTATCGAGAGAACCTTTATTATCATCAACAACGCGTAAGATTTTGCCTGAGTAAGGATTGATAAAAATTCTTGTATACGGAAAGAAGCCTGGTGCAAATGATCTTTTATAACAGGAAAAAGGCTGATTTGGTTCGGAAGGATCATTGAAACTGCTGATTTTGACTTCTGGGTTAACCGGCTGCGCAATCGCCAAAAGTGTATCAATGGATAATTTTTTCGCTCCAACTGGCGCTGTTACCTTTGGCGGTTTGGAAGAAGAAGTTGCAATGGCATCCGTCACTTTTTCGACTGGTTTTGGAAAAATAAATAGTATTCCGGTGAGCGTGATAATTAATAAAAATACCACAGCATAAATCCCCAGAACGTGATGTAAATCACGAACGATGCGGTTTTTTCCTTTATCGATTTTCATACTGAGCCGCGCGCGCAACTGGCGCAACGTCACTGGCCACCAAAGCCAAAGACCGGAAAGCAGCAGCAACGCCAAACAAATAGCGCCATATCCATTGGCCAATTCTCCCGCCGCACCCAATAAAAGGGAAACATGCAAATTGTGAATAAATCCAAACGGCGTTTCGACAAAAATCACGTTCCGCATCACTGCGCCCGTGTACGGATTCACCGTGATCATACGCATCTTTTCCGGTTTTTCGACATCAAGGTTTAATGTATATGCGCCGCCCACATTATCAGGCATGGTGACATTGGTGAGATCTTGGCCGGATGCATTTGGAAAGGCATAATGCACACGCGTCATCAATTCTGAAAGTGGAAGTAATTTGGTGCTGGGCGTTGGCGGCTTAACAGAAACAATCTCTGGCGTTTGTAATGGTTCCAGATTATCATGAAAAACTAGCACGCTGCCAGTTATTCCGATGATTGTGAAATACAATCCCAGAATTAATCCAAGCCACAAATGAATAAAAAGAATTGTTTTGCGGATTGCGCCTTTTGAAAGTGGAAAAAAATTTAATTTCATATAAGTCATAGAAAAGTACTTTTAAGCCGTAGCCTAAAAGTACTTTTGGCGTCATTAAAATATGCCGGTGCTTCTACGACCCTGGCTTGTTCAATAAAAAATAATAATCTTCATCACAATCGCCATTTGCATCTTTGGCGGCACAATTGTCATAGGGATAAGCGGGATTGATAAGATCGCCAATGTTGTATGGCATAGAAGCAATACCATTAGCATCTTGATTCGGATATGAAACTTTCATCGCTTTCACATGTCCATCAGCCCACAAAACATTGGAAAAACCGCTGTGACGGCCTTGAACCGAAGCATAATCAGTTCCCAGGCTTCTGGAAGGATCGAGAGAAAAACCAGACCGGACCACCTCGGAACCATCCCAATAAGCGGCGTCGGCAAGCTCCAAAGTTTCGGATGGCGCTTCAATCGCCGACAGGCTAATTCCGCCATGCGCATACGTGGTTACAGCGTCGTATGTATTAAGCGACCAGTTATATCCATAAGCAACCGGTTGGCCGTCATCAGGAATGGTTGCCGCATCCGGACAATCTTCAATCTGCGAGTTCTTCATATAAGGCTGTAATATACCTTTGGTGAAATCATATGACCAAACACTGCCTGGCCTCGTAGCATGGGCGTACCAATATTGATATTCGCTGTAATCATCCCCTATCCAATAACCAAATGGTATGGTATGATCATCATAGTCCTGCTCGTATTGCATGATTCCCAAACCGATCTGCTTCAAATTGCTCATGCAACTTGCCTGCCTCGCTTTTTCCCGTGCCCGCGCAAAAACCGGAAATAGGATTGCCGCCAGAATCGCTATAATAGCAATAACAACAAGTAACTCAATCAATGTGAAGGCTAGTTTTGATCTTTTTCCTGACTGACAACCACAGCAAACTGCTCTTCGTCTGAACACCAACTTTGAACTTTTGAACATCTTTACTAACTCCTAATTTTTATTCCCGACTTTTAAGATCGGATTAACGAGTGGAATTATCGCCAATAATCCTGATCTTGTCAATAGGAATTAAAAAGACATTTCATTAATATTTTTAATGACGCACTTACAGCACGTGCAAAAGTACTTTTACACGTGCTGATGCAGGGATTCCGTCTTGCGATAAAAGTACTTTTACGGCATCAGGCTTAAAATCTGCCCGCCCTCTGTTGCCACTTTTAAAATTCCGCCGTCCGTCGTCATCTGCGTAATGGCCGAATTTTCTTTAGCTTGACGGATTAAATCGCCCTTTGCATCGAATACATAAATATCGCCTTTGCGAGTGCCAACAACCGCTGCGTTTTTCCCTTGCACCGGCATTGTCACCAACGCCGTCGCGGGATTTCCTAATTGGCGAAGCCAGCGTAATTTGCCATCCGCGCCAAAACAATACAAATAACCGTTATCAGAAGTTGCCAGCATTTCATCAATGCCATCGCCATTCAAATCGACTGCGGCCACATGTTTCACTTCGTCGCCAGTGTCGTATTGCATCCGTTCGTTGCCTTTGGAATCGGTGTAATAAAAGATGCCATCGCCGCCACCATAAATGACGCCGCGCGTTTTGTTGCCATCGAAATTGCCAGTCGCGATATCGTAACAAATCGGCGATTTGAAACGTTTGCTCCACAACAACTTGCCATCGTGGCTGAGCGTTGAAGCCGTGTAATAATGCGTGCCCGCCAATACTTCTTTTTTGCCATCGCCATCAAGATCGGCAATCGCGCCGGAGGTGGAAGCGTGCACCGTTTCGTATTGCCACAATTCTTTGCCCGCGCCATTGTAAACATAAAAGCGCCAGTTTTGGCTGCCAATGACTACTTCATCTTTGCCGTCGCCGTCGAGATCGCCCATGCGCACTAAATTGATATATGGAGGTTCGCGATAAAACGATAATTGCTGGCTCCACAATTCTTTGCCGCTGGAATCTAATAACGTGGTTTTTCCATCCTGGCGCGCCACAGCAACTTCGTCAATGCCGTCTCCATCTACGTCGCCCGCCGCGACATCATTTAATTGTGTGGGAAATGCTTTGCTCCACAACACTTTGCCCTGCGGCGAAACCGCGAGCAATGTTCCTTCGGCGGTGGATACCAAAAGTACTTTTGGCGCATTCTTCTGCAATTGCGCCAACACCATTTTTGTGTACGTGAACGGAACCGTGGAAACCGCTTGCGAGCTGGTTTTTCCAGTTACCGAAACGGATGTTACATAATTGGAGCTACCGGTTTTTGGCACCAGGGTGATGCGGACATAACGCGCTGTTTGGCCGTTTGCGTCAATTTCATAATTAACCGGCGCGCCCCAATCAGCGTGCGATCCGCCCTGCACGGTTCCTAATTTACGAATATCGTTGGTGAAATTATCGTTGCTAATTTCCACATCCGCATGATCCAGCAAATATGAAGTTCCTTTGCTGGAAGTAGATGCCCACCATTGTTGCCATTGGATTTTTGAGAGCAGCGAAGATTGATGCAAATCGATTGTCACCTTCACCGTTTGCCCCAACGGAAACATCACCGGCGAATCTTTCAAGAGATCGCTCAAGGCATTGGACGACGCAATCAACACATTGCCATTAGGCTGTGGCGCGGGATCGCTGGAAAGCATGGCTGGCACTTTCACCGCGCCAGGTTGTCCCATATTTCCCGTCAACAAAACTTCTTTGGGAGCGGGATTGAGACTCCAATCTGTTTTATAGGAAGCAGCTTTATATTCGTCCGTGAGATTAGCAATAGGCGGCGCGAGAGCGATGTTTACCGCAGGCGCGTTCGCCACAAAAGTACTTTTAGAGGATTCCACATTTCGCGTTTCCTCAAATGTGGTTTGGCTCGGCGCGTTTTGTAATTCAATTTGATTACCCTTCAATTGAACATCCAGCGTTTGATTACCCGTATTCAACTGAACGCCATTATAGCCTTGCAAAAAATTCAATTTCCAAGCTGCGGCAGCGCCTTTTTCCTGACCATGAAACACCGAAGCGAATAAGTACTTTTGCCCCTTCTGCAATTTCACTCTTGCCGTCGCGTCCATCGAGCGCACCACGGGATCGGCATATTTATAACCGCTCCAATTTTTGGCTCCTAGTTCCGCATCGTTAATGAGACTCAATTTGGGTCCCTGCGCCACCTGAAACCACATCGACGGGCCTTTTTGCGTCAGCAACATTCCGTCATCGGTCATCGTCGCAGCGCCGACGCCGTGCCACAAAAGGCGGCATTGGAATTCGCCGCTTTCCTGCGCGGTCACTTGATCCAACACCACAAACGCATTTTGATCCTTGAGCCAAATAACATAACGATCCCAATCTGCGCCCGAATAATTGGCAAGTTGCGTGTGGCTGTATCCATAATTCTTGGAATCGCCATGTCCCAGCAAAGCCACATAGGGCGGCAATTCGGAGGCTTTTCCATCCCGCAAAATTTGCATGGAATTATGATATTTCACCTGCGATTTAAAGTAATCGTTATCCGCCAGCCAAATGCGATCAAATTGCGTCAGTTGCTCCAGACTATTTCCATCGCGATGTCCATGGCCGCCGTTGTTGAGGCCATCCAACAAGATGTACGGCGTCTTGGGATCAAAAGAATTCCGGAAGGAAATTTTATCGAATAATTGATTATCCGCCGGACGGGGATCAGCGGGAAATGTATTTACATACGCGGGTTCCAACGGCCACAATTTGACGCCATCAAAACCAGCCGGCGCCGGCAAATCTGCGGATTGCTGGAAATTATAAAACGAAAATGAATGGCGCAAATTTTGCTTGAGCGAAGTTGCCCACAAAGCCGCTTTATTGCCAGTCGCAAAAGCCACCGTATTTAGCGTCGCCTGCTCGGCAGTGGAAGCCGTCCAGTTTCCGGTGTCGCCGTAAGGAACCTGGTAACCCAGATTATTCATGTTACCAATGCAGAAATTGGAAATGCGTTCGCCGTTGCCATTTTCAAAAACAGTAAAATCGGGGCGCGCCATTGCATACTTCATCATGTGGCCAAAAGTAAGCCATTGATAAGTGTTGCAATCTTCATTGGATTTAAAGTACTTTTCCTGGTTCTGGAAAACGCGATCCGCCTGCGCCAGCCATTTCGCGCCTTCCAACACTTCGGGATAACCTTCCGTGAAATATAATCCCGCGCGCAAAACACCCTGCGCTGGAAATGTTTGATGGTTAAAAGCCACGCGGCCAGGTGTCATGCTCGCCTTTGGAACCACTGCTTCGCGCAGCCAACGCGCCATATCCTGCGTGACAGTAAGCCGCTGCGCATCTGTGATCGTAGGATCTTCTTCGATATTATCCCAACCGCTGACAACTTGATAGGACGGAAAATCGCTATCAAATCCCCACATGCCGCCACCCATCTTGCTGGGATCATTGACGGCACTTTTTGCATACATTTCCCACAACGCCACGAATAATTGAGCTTCGTCGCTATTGCCAGTTAATTGATAGCGCAAAGCAGTATCACGCAATAATCCCGCAATGGAAGTATGCTTTCCGGTATCCAAAATATTTTGCCCTTGCTTCAGCCCTTCCGAAACGGTGTTGGCGCTGGGCTTATCGTTAACCCACGGATAACGCCGTTGCAATTCCGCGCTGTATTTCGCTTCAAAAAATTTAGGGAAGGAAAGTACTTTTGCATTAAAAGTACTTTTATCGATCTTTTGCGCAAACGTCTCCGCGGCCAATTTCAAGCCAGCATTATCCGAAGCGCCAACGACAATCGCGCCGTGGCCATTGCCAAAGGGATCAGCGACAGTTTGCAATAAGTAGCCGCCATCGCCCGGGCAAATCGCATCCACTGGCGTGAATTCGCGTGAATATAAAAGCAGCATCGCGGGATTATTAAAAACATTTCCCAGCAAAATCACATTTTCATTAAATTCACGATCCGCCGCTGTGCCGGGACGCGTCTTCAAAATGACGCCAGTTTTCTGTTGCACCGCTTTTGCAATTTGCGCGGCAGCCGCTTTGCCTTCGGCGGAATCAGGATATAAAATCGTGGCATTCTGATTATTTTCAACGATAGGAAAGATGCGCATCAATTTCTTTGGCGCGGTCAAATCACTGAGTCCAATCACCGGCGGCAAGGTTCGCAAATTATCGATCTGCAAATCGATGGGAACATTTGCCTCACGCGTACCAATAATAAATTCGATACGATCTACATTTGTGGGACGGCGATTTTCTACGGCAGCCGCCTCAAAGGCCAGGCTGCTGCCCAAGCCTTTTTCTTGAAAGTGAAATGTTTTCCAGTCAGCACTCAAAGAATTGCTCCACGATGAAAACGACAAACACGGTTTGCTCTCGCCTTTATTATACGCGCGCACATAAAACGCCGCCGTGTTTTTGGGTTGCGATGAACGCGCATCCACGGCAAGTTGCACATTGGTGAAATTCCAGGTTTTGCCGAGCGGCACCATAATGCCAAAATAATGGCTGCCGCTGGAGCTATTGCTTTTGCCGCTGCTGCTCGCCGAAAGTTCCAAAGCACCATCGCCATCAATGCCATCTTTGATCACTTTCAGTTCCGGCTTGGTGGAATCACCCATGGTGTTTTTGATTCCCTCAAGGTTGTTCAATGAAAGTACTTTTTCATTCTGCGCCAATGCTCGCGGCAAGCTCGCGCCAGCCAAACATGCCACCATCAACAAACAACAAAATAACTTCGCCATTTTCATGTTCATTCTCAATGCCACCTTTTGCTTAATTGATTAAGGTTATCTTATCACAGCAGAATAAAGTTGTTATTGTTGGACGATTCCCTTCAACTCCGTTCAGGAAACGTACTTATTCACTCGTATTACGTAAGTCCCCCTTTGAAAAGGGGGATTTAGGGGGATTTTCTGGAGCATAATGCTTTTCTGTAAAATCTAAAAGTAGGCAAAAACTATAACGTCCAAAATCCCCCTAACCCCCTTTGAAAAGGGGGACTTACGTCCCTTAAAGCATTATGTTCGTGCATAATCCGGGTTTAAAGGCGGGCTTGCGTAACATGAGTTGTTCAGATATTTCGCAAAATGGCATCTGCCATCTGAGCCACTTGTTTCATTTCCCGCACATCGTGCATGCGGAGGATGTTGTAACCGTTATTAATAGCAATCGCCGCGCAAGCCGCGCTTCCCCAAATTCGCTCTTCCGGCTTTTCAATTTCGAGCACCTTGCCGATAGTAGATTTACGGCTGACGGCGCAGAGCAAAGGATGACCGGACAATTTCAATTCATTCCCGCGGCGCAATGTCTGCAAATTTTCTTCTATTGATTTACCAAATCCAAAACCGGGATCAAGCGCAATGCAGGATTTATCAATTCCCTGCCTTATTGCGTTTTCAATTTGCGTATTCCAAAAATGAATAATCTCAGCAATGACATCGTTTGTAGCATCATTCGTTTTTTCACTCCATTGCATCGTTTGTGGCGTGCCACGCAAATGCATTATCACATAACCGCAACCCGATGAAGCAATAAGCGGCAGCATTTGCTCATCAAAGGTGCCGCCGGAAATATCGTTGATGATCGACGCGCCATGTTCTAAAGCAGCTTTTGCCACTTCAGCTTTGTTGGTATCAACAGAGATAAAAACCGAATGCCGTGAAAGTACTTTTACCAGAGGAAGAATGCGATTTAACTCGCACTGCGCAGAGATTTTATCCGCGCCGGGACGCGTGCTTTCACCGCCAATATCGAGAATATCCGCGCCATCATCAATCATGCGCAAAGCGCTATCGATGGCGATTTGTCCCAATTTGCCATCACCGGAAAAAGAATCCGGAGTGGCATTGACGATGCCCATTAGCAACGTTTTTTTGCTGAGATCAAATGTATGCGAACCGCATTTCCAATAGGTCATTTTTATACAAAATAACAAGCATCAAAAGACAACTAACAAATAAATTCCAATATCAAAAATGCAATCTGGAACAAAAGTACTTTTACACCTAAATTCCAACAGCCATTTTTTTATCATTTGTTTTTTGTGTTTTGTAATTTAACGTTTCAATGAATGCGCGGGATGTGTTCTGGAATTTCCGGCGCGTTGAAAGGAGCTTGGTTGAAATGTTCCCACAAGACATTTTGCAACATTTCAATGGTAGGTTCTGTTAATCGAAATCCCAACGCCTGCAATTCTTCATGCGGTTTGCGAGCAAGCGCATTGCGCAATTCCATATTGTGCTCCAGCAAAACCATAACTTGTTGAAACTGCATTTGATCCAGATACTCAATGGAACTTTCTATTTCCCTGGTAAATTCCTTTGGCGGTCTCATCTGTTGCAATCGCAATAATTCTTGTTGCGCCGCGCCCAATTTTCCTTGCGTTTGCAAGAGCGTCGCGTAACGCATGCGATACCACGGATCCAACGGAACGCGGCGCAAAAGTGTTTGCAACAGATGTTCGGCAGCGTCCCAATGTTCGTTTTGCAAACACGCGGCGGACATTAATTCTGTGATTTCGAGATTGTCTGATTGACGTTCCAGAACCTCAAGACAGGCTTCTTCGCATTCTTGCCAACGCGAATTTTGTGCATACTGATGGGCAAGAACCGACCATTCCCACGCGGTTTTTGGGGGCTTCGAATCATCAAATTGTACAGGCAGTTCTTTCATTGCTTACGTCACTTTGTTGTCAATATATCAGGTTCTGAGCTTTGACCAAAACGGCGCTGCACTTCATACGCCGCCGCACCGAATGCCACGCTGACGTTGAGTGAATTCTTATGTCCAAACATCGGCAAATGAACAGTGGCATCACACAACGCACAAACTTCTGGCGATAGTCCTTCTGCTTCATTTCCGCAGACTAAAGCTACGGGAAACTCTAACGGATAGTCGTAAAGCGAGAAGCTGCTTTCAGTTTTCTCCAGGGCCAGGACATGAATTTCCCGCGCGCGCAAATTTGCGATGGCTTCTTCCACAGTTTCAAAAGCCTGCCAGGGAACAACATCAACCGCGCCCAACGCTGTTTTGGCAAGATGGCGATGCGGCGGAGTTGGAGTGTATCCACATAACAAAAGCTCACCGACGCCAGCTCCATCGGAGGTGCGAAAAATAGAACCGACGTTATGCGCGGATCGCAGGCAATCCAAAACGCCATAAAAGGGAAAGCGGGGAGCAGCGCGCGCTTCCTCAACAGAAAGCCGGTCACTCCCCGCTTCATGACGTACAAAGTAATCGCCAGGACGTGTCATTGGTGGTAGTAAAAGTACTTTTGTACGGCTGGATTAAATGACAAAAAACAATTAACAAATAACAAATAAATTCCAAGAACCAAATATCAATTTTGCAAACGCTGCTCTTCCGGTTTGGTATTTCGAATTTGGCGTTTGAAATTTATTTGTTATTTGTATTTTGTCATTTGTAATTTCAACTTACGCTCCCGCCAATCCCGGGCGCAGGCCTGGCGCTGGCTTGGGAGTTTCCTTCTCTTCACTGGACTGCGGTTCCACTGGAGCAGCCGCTGTTGGTGGTTGCGATTCAGAAGAATTCGGTTCTTCGGGATCTGGATCACCTGCGATCAACCGATCTAATTCTTCGCTACTGATGGTTTCTTTTTCCAGAAGCGCGACTGAAATACGATCTAATATTTCGCGATTCTCGGTGAGCAAATCGGTGGCCTGTTGATAACGGCTATCCACAATCGAACGAATTTCCGCATCGATCTTTTCTGCCACATCTTCCGAATAATTGCGATCTTCCGCCATGTCACGTCCCAAGAAAACTGGCCCGTGACGGCGTCCCAACGTTAATGGCCCCAAAGTATCGGTCATGCCATATTCGCAAACCATACGTCTCGCAATATCAGTGCAGCGTTCCAGATCGTTCTGTGCGCCAGTGGTAATTTCGTTGAAGACAATTTGCTCTGCAACGCGCCCGCCCAACAGCACGGTAATTTCATCAAGCATCTGCGACTTGCTCATCAAAAACCGGTCTTCGGTGGGCAAAGTCAGAGTGTACCCCAGCGCCATGCCGCGAGGAAGAATGGTAACTTTGTGCGGTGAATCGGTGTTCGGCAACAATTTGCCAAGCAATGCATGCCCCACTTCGTGATAAGCCAGCACAGACTTTTCGCGCTCCTGAATAATGCGGCTTTTACGTTCAGGCCCAGCCACTACGCGCTCGATAGATTCTTCAAATTCGGATTCGCCCAATTGTGTTTTGTCACGCCGCGCTGTCAATAAAGCCGCCTCGTTAAGTAGGTTTGCCAAATCCGCGCCACTAAATCCTGCCGTGCGCCGCGCCAGCAAATCCATGTCCACGTCTTCAGCAATAGGCTTGCCTTTGGCATGCACATTTAAAATTGCCAGACGGCCCTTGGCATCGGGATTATCTACCACAATCTGGCGATCAAAACGGCCCGGGCGCGTTAATGCTGGATCTAACACGTCAGGCCGATTGGTGGCAGCCATCAAAATAACGCCGGAGTTGGGATCGAAACCATCCATCTCCACCAATAATTGGTTGAGCGTTTGTTCGCGCTCGTCATGTCCGCCGCCCACGCCAGCACCGCGATGACGGCCAACGGCGTCAATTTCATCGATAAAAACGATGGCAGGACGATGTGCTTTGGCCTGTTCAAACAAATCGCGAACGCGGCTTGCTCCCACGCCGACAAACATTTCCACAAAGTCTGAGCCGGAAATATGAAAGAACGGAACTCCCGCTTCGCCAGCCACAGCGCGCGCCAGCAGCGTTTTGCCGGTGCCGGGATTTCCCAACAGCAACACGCCTTTGGGAATTTTTGCGCCCAGTGCCTGGAATTTTTCGGGGTTTTTGAGGAAGTCAATAATCTCCGTCAATTCCTGTTTGGCTTCATCCACGCCGGCCACATCGGCGAAAGTCACTTTCGGTTGCGAATCATTCATCCGCCTGGCGCGGCTCTTGCCAAATGACATCGCTTGCCCCGCGCCAGCCTGGCTTTGCTTCATAATGAAGATCCAGAATCCACCCAGCAATAGAAGCGGAATTAACATGGAAAGCAGGTACGCCATATTGCCGCTAAACCACGGCTCGCTGTGAACCCACGTCAGACCCGCTTTGCCTTTCACCGGCTCAGACGCTTTATGCAGCGCCGCAGTCAGCGTGGCATCATCCAACCAGCGCGCCGGCATTGTGACATTATAAGTGACCTGGTCGTTTTTCAGTTTCACCGTTGCGGTGCTGTCGCTGGTGGTGACTTTTTCAATTTTGCCCGCCGTCAGGTCAGCATAAAAGGTGCTGTAATCCATGTCCTTGGTGGTCGCCATGCCAGGAATCTGGCTGCGAAAAAGGAAGCTGGCTACTAGTGCCGCCAACACCAGGAAACCCATGGTTTTTAAGAATCGTTGAATGCCCAAAATAAACTCCTCACAGAACTATAACAATTTAATTATACTAAAAAAGTCAGAATAGGCGGCTAATACGAATGCGGCTTCCGCTATTTTTTCCTGTCCAATGCACTGCAATGCCACCGCGCCATTGCCAAACAGCGTTGCGGCCATTATCACAAATATGACGCCTCGCTTCTTCCACGCGTTCAAAGCTAAGATTGGCGGAAGACTGGCAAAAATGACTCACTGCAAATCGCAGGATCCGACGTTGCAACGCCGCATGCAAATTCACGAAACGCGCACCATCCAAAACAATCAAAAACTCGCTCTCTTCCAACACTAAGCTTCGCCAATGATCCGCAATTTGCTGCTCCCAAAAATCATTTTCATCCCGCGCCAAACGCGCTGTTCGCGACGCTTGCTTTGCTAATTGCCCTGTGCCTCGCGGAACCAGTTCCTCCAAAACCGGCAACAACTGATGCCGGACTGCGTTGCGCTTATAAAAAGTACTTTCATTGGAAGAATCCTCCCGCCACGGCTGATTTTCATCGATGAGATATTGCCGCGTTTCTTCCTTCGAAATTTGCAACATTGGCCGCACTAAAAGTACTTTTGCATCCAGCCGCCGCTGCCGCGCAATTCCGTTCCAACCCAGAATGGAAGCGTCGCGCAGGAAATTTAAAAGAAGACTCTCCAACACATCGCTCGCAGTGTGCGCCGTGGCAACTCGCTGGCAATTATTGCAATGAGCCATTTCCAACAACGCCGCGTAACGCGCTGTGCGCAAGACTGCCTCTGAATGATTTTTAAGGGACAACTTTTTCGAGACGAAGGGCACTTTTGCCTGGTTGCAATAATCTTGCACAAATGCGGAGTCCGCATCATTTTCCTCGCCGCGTGTGCCGTGATTGATGTGCCCAATAATGAGATTTTTATAGCCGGCAACTGCAAGATAATGCAGCAACGCCATCGAATCGGCGCCGCCGGAAACAGCCAGCAAAATTGTTTCGTTTTCTGGCAACAACGCGGTTTCAATGGGGAACACAAAAGTACTTTTAGGATATGACATGAAGAAGAGGTTTTTGGGTCTTTATTAATGCAGGAGAGTGACAACTTTCATAGCGTAATTCCCCCTTGTAAAGGGGGATTAAGGGGGATTCTGAACGTCATCAATGAAACAAACGTTCGATGAAATCTGTAAACCCCAAAGAGAATCCCCCTAACCCCCTTTACAAGGGGGAATTACGCTACGAAAATCGTTATCTTACGTTCGTTTAAAAGCTACCAAACTATTAAACTTTCAAAGCACCGGGTTCAACCCGGCGGCCACATCATTTGCCGTCCGCCCAAAACATGCACATGCAGATGCGGCACTTCCATGCCACCTTTTTCGCCAATATTTACCACTAAACGAAAACCTTCAGAACAATTTTCTGTTCCCAGTTTAGCGGCCACCGCCATCAAATGACCAAAAGTACTTTCGTCTGCCTGCGTGGCATCTTCAAACGGCTCTCGCGGAATCACCAACAAATGCACCGGCGCTTGCGGATTGATGTCGGGAAATGCAAGACAGATGTCATCCTGGTAAATAGTTTTCACAGGTATTTCGCCTCGTACGATCTTGCCAAAAATGGTATCGGCCATAGAAAATCTCCTTTGAAAAGCGGCTCCGGCAAGGATCGCGCTTTTTAGTTAAAATTACCACGTTTGTTGAAGAGTTGTAAGTGCGGCGAACATAATTCCCTCACCCTTTCAGGGAGAGGGTTAGGGTGAGGGTATAAATTATACTTCACGAAAAACTCCCCCTCACCCCAGCCCTCTCCCGCAGAGGGAGAAGGAGCGCCTTGCACACAAAAGTACTTTTAACCCAGCACAAAAATCATGACTAAATACGTATTTGTTACAGGCGGCGTTGTTTCCAGTATCGGCAAAGGCATTGCCACGGCGTGTCTCGGCACCCTTCTCAAGGCGCGCGGATATAACGTTTCGTTACAGAAAATCGATCCCTACATCAACGTAGATGCGGGAACTATGAATCCGCATCAGCACGGCGAGGTTTTCGTCACCGAAGATGGCGCGGAAACCGATCTGGACCTGGGACATTACGAACGTTTCATCGATCAAAACCTCAGCCGCGTTTCGTCCATGACCACCGGCGTGGTCTATCGCAACGTCATTGAACGCGAACGCCGCGGCGATTATCTGGGCCAAACCGTGCAAGTGATTCCACACATCAGCGATGAAATCAAAAATCTCATTCACCAAAACGCCAATGACGCCAACGCCGATGTAGCGATTATCGAAATTGGCGGCACTGTGGGCGATATCGAATCGCTGCCTTTCACCGAAGCCATCCGCCAGATGCGCATTGATCACGGCCACGAAAATGTGATGTATGTGCATGTGACATTGATCCCATTCGTCGGCCCGCGCAACGAGATGAAAACCAAACCCACGCAGCACAGCGTGCGCGAATTGCGCAACATTGGCATCAAGCCAGACTTGCTGATTTGCCGCACCAAGCTGCCGATGAGCGATGAGATGAAACGCAAGATTTCGCTGTTCTGCGACATCGAGCCGGAAAATATCATCGAAGGCATGGATTCGGAAACTATCTATGAATTGCCCATCGTTTTTGAAGAGCAACATTTCGCGCGATTAGTGACAAAGCGTCTCGGCCTCAACAGCAAAAAGCCTGATCTCACCGAATGGAAGCGCATTGTGAAAGTGGTAAAAAATCCCGCGAGCAAAGTCACCGTGGCGCTGTGTGGCAAATACATGGCCGATAACGACCAGCCCGACACTTATATTTCCGTACTGGAAGCACTGAGACACGGCGGTATCGAAAACGACGCTGAAGTGGACATCAAATGGATCGACGCCGAAAGTGCCGGCGAAGGAATCGCCAGCCAGCTCGGCGATGTGGACGCCATCGTGATCCCCGGCGGATTTGGCGTGCGCGGCATCGAAGGCAAAATCGCCGCCATCAAATACGCGCGTGAAAATAATGTTCCATTCCTGGGATTGTGCCTCGGTCTGCAATGCGCCACCATCGAATACGCTCGCAACGTGGCTGGATTAGAAGGCGCCAGCTCCACCGAATTTGATGAAAACACGCCCTACCCTGTAATTGACATTCTCAAAACCCAACGCAGCGTCGACAAAAAGGGCGGCACCATGCGCCTGGGAACTTACACCTGCGTCGTCGCGCCCGATTCGCTGGCTTTCCAATTATACGGCCGCGACATGGTGCTGGAACGCCATCGTCACCGCTACGAAGTAAACCCGCGTTATCACCGCCAACTCACCAAAGCCGGCTTAAAAATCAGCGGCATGAGTCCTGATGGAAAATTAGCGGAAATGGTGGAATTGCCAGAACATCCATATTTCATCGCCAGCCAGTTTCACCCGGAATTTAAATCACGGCCAGTGAAAGCGCATCCACTATTTCGTGGATTAGTAGAAGCGGCATTGACATATGCGGGGAAGTAATAGCAACGATCATGGATGTAAAAACATGGTGCGATAATATTGCAACGCTTATTGCAGATGCTCTGGTTGATTCTGCACATATCAGGAACGGTGACTTGAGTGCAGTAAGCGATATCATCTCAGAAGAACTATTTGTTCGATTACTTGCCAACGATTATCCACCGCCGAAAGATGATGCATCACAAGAAAGTGAATCGTAAAAGTACTTCCTTGATATTTTTTACATCGATGGACAGGATGAATAGGATTAATCAAAATCCTGTTTATCCTGCCCATTGATGTTTTTGTTTTTATGGTAAAAGTACTTTTATAATTTTAGCTTTTGTAAGATACTTCCGATCATGAGCGAAATTACCAATCGCGGACCATGTCCCCGTTGCCATCATCTCAATGTTTACACTCAAAGCAAATGCGATGTTTGCGGCGCGCGATTGCTTTGGGCAGATACGTTTGCGGCGACCGCAGGCGAAAAGTGTCCTCAGTGCCAACACTTCAATACTTACATCACATCCCAATGCGATCAATGCCAATCGCGTTTACCCTGGGCAGATTCTCCAGCGGCGAAAAGATCTGCAAATGACGAAACAAATGTACAACAAAGGTCACTTGTCATTACTATTCTCTGTTGCGCTGTCCTATTTATTATTTTCTGTGGTTGGATGATTTGTAGCTTGACGGTCAGCAAGTAAGCGGCCATGCTCGTCCTAAGTAAAAGTACTTTGCTATTAATACTTCGGCAGTTGAACAACATCCATTTCGCTCAACGACAAATAGCCATTATCCCGATCATTAATAATCGGCGTTTGGCCGTTTGGAATTTGCCAATTGATGCCAATTTGCGGATCGCTCCATAACACGCCGCATTGATCTTGTGGCGCATAAAACTCATCGCATTTATATAAGAAGTCCGCTTCTTCTGAAAGCACGTGAAAGCCATGAGCGAAACCGCGCGGCACGAAAATCATGCGATGGTTTTCATCGGAAAGTAAGACGCTTGTCCATTGGCCGAAAGTTGGCGAACCGGCGCGGATATCAACCGCGACGTCCAACACTGCGCCGCGGGCAACGCTGCATAATTTGGCTTGTGGCGATTTCAATTGAAAATGCAATCCGCGCAAAACGCCACGGCGCGAACGTGATTGATTGTCCTGCACAAATGTCGCGTTAATTCCTATTTCATGGAATTTCTCGCGATGATAACTTTCCAGAAAGAATCCGCGTTCATCGGGAAAAACTGCCGGCTCTAAAATCACAACGCCAGGCAAATTGGTTTCGATCAGTTGCATAAAAGTACTTTTTAGCGCTCGTCGTTTACGAGCCGCAATAAATAATCACCATAATCGGTTTTGGCCAATTTTTGCGCCAACCGCAAAATGGCGTCTTTATCAATGTAACCCAACTCAAAAGCGATTTCTTCCAAACAAGCAATTTTCAACCCTTGCCGTTTTTCGATAGTCTGAATAAAATTGCCCGCTTCCAATAACGATTGATGTGTTCCTGTGTCCAGCCACGCCGCGCCGCGGCTCATCACTTGCGCGTTTAATTGGCCACGTTGCAAATAGACATTATTTACATCCGTGATTTCCAACTCACCGCGCGGCGACGGACGGATTTCTTTGGCGATGGAAGTAATTTGATTATCGTAAAAATACAATCCCACCACCGCATGTTGCGATTTCGGGTGCTCGGGTTTTTCCTCGATAGAAAGTACTTTTCCGCCGGCGTCCCATTCCAAAACGCCGTAACGTTCTGGATCTTGCACGCGATAACCAAAAACCGTGGCGCCCTTTTGCAGCGATGCAGCCTGGCGCAATAAGCCGGTAATACCTTGTCCATAAAAGATATTATCACCCAGAATTAAACACGCCGGGCCGCCGTTTAGAAATTCTTCGCCAATCAAAAATGCCTGCGCCAAACCTTCCGGGCGCGGTTGCACGGCATATTGCAAGTTAATGCCAAACTGGCTTCCATCGCCCAGCAATTCTTCATAGAGCGGCAAATCATGTGGCGTGGAAATCAGCAAAATATCACGCAATCCAGCCAGCATTAAAGTGGACAGCGGATAATAAATCATCGGCTTGTCGTAGACGGGAAGCAGTTGTTTGGAGACGGCAAGCGTCACCGGATAAAGCCGGGTGCCGCTACCGCCTGCGAGGATAATACCTTTCATGGGAATTACAAATGATGAATTACGAATAAAAGTACTTTGGCTCCTGTTCAGTATTTGTGCAAATTGTCAGGCTGAGCGCAGTCGAAGCCTTTATCAAAAGTACTTTTAGCGATGATAGCATTTGCCACACTTCGACTTCGCTCAGCGTGACAAATGCAAGAATATGACGTTCGCACAAATTCTGAACAGAAGCCAAAGTACTTTTATTACTTCTTGAGAGTATAGTGGAGGCTGCCCCACTCAGTTTTTGGAGATTAGCTTTTTACCAATTCCACTTTTCCAACAATCCCAGCGCGATCACATGATGTCCGCTGGCGTAAGGATGCACCGGTTCGGGGCAGAAATAATCTGCCGGGCGGTATTTCAATTGTTCCTGAAATAAGTCTTGCGTTTTTACCTGCAACGCATCGAACTCCGCCGCCATCTTATCGACAACGGCAATATATTCCGGCAACAAATCCAACACTGTTTTGCGAAAACTGTTTTCGCACCGATCCTGCGAAATATAAAACGGATCGATGAGTAATAATTTCGCGCCCGATGCTTTGCTGCGCGTTAAGATATCGCGATAAGCTGCTTCGAAAACTTCCACCGTCACAGGTTCCGGTGATTGGCGCAAAACGCGATGCAAATCATTAATACCGATTTTCACGGTAATCCAATCCGGCTGATGCCGCAATACATCATCTTCCCAGCGGTTCTGCAAATCGACCACGGTATTGCCACCAATGCCTTCATTGAAATATTTCAATTTCAGCGTTGGATAACGCGCCGTTATCAATTCAATCGCGTGCCGCACATATCCGCTGCCAAACGGCGCTTCCGCGGCGCGGCGGCCGCAATCAGTGATGCTGTCTCCGGCAAACACGACGGTTTGCCCATCTTTAAGAAGAAAGTCTGTCATGAATTTTCCTTTTGCATGATTTGGATATTCAAAGAATACAACATTCGATGATACACCAATTCCGCAATGATGGCCGCAAAATATCACTGGCTAAAAGTACTTTTATATTCATGGGTTGCAACGTTTGGTCAATGCGGTAAAAATTTCCTTCATGAAAAAGTACTTTCCTTCTCTTTTAACATTTGGGTTTCTCGCGTTTTGTGCCACTTCCGCCTTCGCGCATCCGGGACATTTGCCGGCGGATGGATTTTTGCACGGAGCCGAACATCCATTGACCGGAATCGATCATATTCTCGCTATGTTTGCAGTCGGTTTGTGGGCTTCACAATTGGCCAGTTTGCGCCAGGATAAAAGAGCGTTGTGGATGGTTCCCGCGGCGTTCGTGACGATGATGGCAATTGGCGGCGCAGTGGGAATGTCACATGTGGTGCAGCTTCCATTAGTGGAAGTGGGCATCGGCGCGTCGGTGCTAATTTTAGGTGTTTTAATTGCGGCTGCTGTGGAACTTCCTTTGCTTGCCAGCGCGGCGATTGTGGCATGTTTCGCGGTGTTTCACGGATTCGCACATGGCGCGGAAATGCCGGAAACCCTTTCTGGATTAAGCTACGGCGCTGGATTTATCACCGCAACAATTGCCTTACATGCAGCAGGTATCGGCGCCGGATTATTGACGCAACACGGAATTTCACCTAAGCTGATTCGCTTCAGCGGAATAGCCATTGCTTTGGCAGGAATTATATTATTGGCAGGGTGAAAGTACTTTTACCAAAAAACCAAAAGCCGCCATTCTCAATACAGAATGGCGGCTTTTGATTTTGCCGGATTTCATTCAGCCGGTGCACGGCGGGCTTTCACAAAAGAGTTGATACACATTATCAAAAAAACGCCGCAAATAATGAACATCAGGAATTGCTCTTGTGCCGCCTGCGGGCGGAAGGTCACCGGTTTTCCCTGAATCACAAGCAACCAATCCGGAATTCCCATCAAGCTACCCAAAAACCCGATCAGGCCAAACAACATTGCGCCATGCATTCCGTGACGCCGCATTTTTTCATTGCGCGCAACCAAACCCAAAATAAAAATCACAAGCCCCAAAACGGCCGGGATAAGTGCCGTGAAATGGTGCGGGCTAACTCCCACATAAAATCCCACGCCACTTAAAACCAACAACGCACCTGTTACAATCGCAGCAATCGCCATAATTTTTTCTCCTCAAAAGTACTTTTACTATCCATGACGTTTCTCAAATTCCGTCATGAAATCAACCAATGCTTCCACCGCTTCGCGCGGCAAGGCGTTATAAATCGATGCGCGCAAACCGCCCACATCGCGATGTCCTTTTATACCAACAAAACCAGCATTCGTGGCTTCTGCGATAAATTGCTTTTCCAATTCGCCATCTTTCAAACGAAACGGCACGTTCATCACGCTGCGGCTTTCGCGTTGCGCATGACCGTAATAAAATCCGCCGCTCGCGTCTATTGCATCATACAATAATTTTGCTTTCGCCGAATTGAGCTTTGCAATTCCCTGCAACCCACCCTGCTCTTCCAGCCAATCGCACACCAGCGAAATGATATAAATGCCAAACGTATTCGGCGTATTAAACAGCGATTCTTTGCTAACGTGCGTGTGATAATCCAGCATCTTGGGAAGGTTATCTTTGGGATACAAAAAATCACGGCGAATGATGACAACTGTGACGCCGGATGGCCCCAGGTTTTTTTGCGCGCCGCCATAAATCATGCCATATTTGCTGACATCAATTTCGCGGCTGAGCATGTCCGAAGAAACATCCGCCACCAAAAGTACTTTTCCTGTTTCCGGTTCCGCTTGCCATTGCACGCCGTGAATAGTTTCATTGCTGGTGAAATGCACGTAACGCGCGGCGCTGTCGATTTTGTATTCATCGATATTTGGTACGCGCATGAACCCTGCGGATTCATCGCTGAATGCCAGATCAACTTCCGCGCCATTCCATTGTTGCACGCTGCGCGCGGCGCTAAATGCTTTTTGTCCCCAACTTCCAGTCACCAGATATTGTGCTTTGTCGCCTTGATGCAACAAATTTAACGGCGCCATTTCGAATTGCAAACTTGCGCCACCTTGCAAAAAAAGCACCTCGAAATCATCAGTCAGGTTGTATAGTTTGCGAATGCCATTGCGCGCTTTGGCAATGACCGCATCGAAATTTGCGGAGCGATGGCTTATTTCCATCACAGATAAACCAGCACCGGGTAAATCCAGCAATTCCGCCTGCGCTCGTTCCAGCACCGGTTGCGGCAAAACCGCCGGCCCGGCATTAAAATTATAAAGTTGTGTAGCGGCCATACAACCAATTATACAACGGTTGGCAATGGGCAATTAGCAATGAACAATTAGCAATTTGCAAATAGCTGTAAACTATTCTTTGGAATTCTGGCCGTCATTCCTGCGCAAGCGGGAATGACGTTGCAAAAGTTTGCTAATCGTTAATTGCTAATTGTTAATTGTTAATTGCTAATTGCCAATTGAAAAAATGCTTTGCCATATTCACAATTTATCTGATCCCGAATCGTTTTTAGAACGGTTATCGCGCGCTGGCTGCGATGGCGTTTTGCTGGAAACACACCTCGGCGAAGAAGATCCGCGGCTCGCTCGAAAAATCAGCCAGCTCTGTAAAAAACTAAATCTCCCATTCTGGATAATGCCAATAATCACCAATCCGCCAGAGAAATATAAGGCATGGATGCTGGATGTTTCCGATGGCGCGCCGCGCCCTATGCAACGCGATGGCGTTTTCGATTTGCTCTCACCCAAATCAGCGGAATACCTCTTCCAACAATTAAAAAGATATATCGATGAGCCGCCGCACGGAGTTTTTTTACAAACGGTTTTTGCCGGCGCGAAAGAACCTTTTCCGTGGACGCCAGATTTTGAAACGTACTTTTCAAACCAGCATAACTATAGTTTTCAGGAAAAACGGCACAGCCTCATTTCCACCACTGGCGCGGATGATGCCAAGGTGCGCCAGGATTATTGGGAAACTGTCAATACGCAATTGCAACAATTTCTGCATCAATGTTCGCGGTTATCAAACGGCCTCAAAAGTACTTTTCGCCATAATATCCAGGAACCGGAACTGGCTGTTTTGTCATTGCCACAAGAAGTGATTTGGCGGAGACGCGCTAAACATTCCATCGAAATTATCTATTTCGAAAACTGGCCGCAACTCCTCAAAAGTACTTTTGAGCGCTTCATCAATAATGCGCTAAACGTTGCGATTAGCTTGCCGGAAGATTTTGATGAAGAACCGGCAAAGCAGTATTTTCAATTGACAAAAAATGCTGCCAACATTTTGCGGGAAATGGAGAATTTCACGCAAGTAGGTTTGTTATTTCCCTTGCGTAGCGCGCGGACGCATTATCATCCCGATTCACATCGTTATCCGCGCTGGGTTGGGGAAGATTTCACGCACATGGTGCATTATCTTAATTCGATGCATTATGATTTTCGTTTAGTTGAAGAAAACGAATTACAAAATCCGCCATGCGAATTACTAATTATCCCTTCGATCACAGCGATTGCCGCCGAAAGCTGGGCGAACATCGAAACCTGGATTAAACGCGGCGGCAAAGTGGCTTGCGCCGGATTATTGCCGCGCTGGAGCGAGCGCGGGCGCGACGGCGAATTGGAGGAACGCATTTCACGCGCCACCAAACAAACGTTGCAAGATGTCTATGATGGCTATCTTGCCTGGGAACAAGGAACGGCGTTGCCACCGCATATTGGGTATCCAATTTTTGGCGAAGATATTTCTGGCGGCAGACTTTGTTCGTACACGCCACGGCTCAATCATGACGCGGAAGATGCACGTTTACGCCTTAGCCAGATATTTCGAGAAAGCCTGCAAAGCGATTTTTCCACACAAAATATTGATATTATTTATCGTCATTTTAAGGATGATAAAACAGAACGTTTTGCCATCTATAATAATAGCGATCAAACACAACAATTCATTTGCCGCTGCATTACTGCAAGGCCGGAAACACCCCGCAAAATTTCGCAATATAATTTCGGTAGGGCTGGCTCGCCGAGCCAGCCGAGCGGCGATTTCCCCACGCGTGGGCTCGGCGAGAGCGCTTTACCAGTGTGGTCCATCTTCCCGGAAATCGAAGGCGGCGGCGTTAGTCTTTCGATGACATTGGCGCCGCATGAATTGCGTATTTACGAGATGGATTTTTCCGAAGAACAGTGGCATTTGTGGCGCGCTAATTTTGATGTAGAAAAGATTGACACAACTGTGATTCATGGATATGCCACGGAAAATATCCGCCCTTTTTGCGTGCAGGAAAAAGGCGGAAAAACCATTCAATGGACAGCGCCAAAAGTACTTTTACCCACGCCCCTCTGGCTGGATGAGGATGATTGGCAACAGCATGAAAGTACTTTTAACGGAGACTTTTTTGTTCCGGAAGAATGGAACGCACATCGCGTGATGTTGGAAATGCGTCCGGAAAACGCAGCGGTTACATTGAAAGTGAATAATCAAAATTGTGGAATTATTATTGCGCCGCCATTTTTACTTGATATTACAGACATGCTTCATTTCGGAAAATCGAATCATTTTGAATTACAAATGTGGAGCGCGGAAGATATGCTGCCTGTGCCGGCGCGGTTAGTGGCATGGCCGGAAGTTCTTTTGCCGATTAATAATGATGATATTCTCTAAAAGTACTTTTGCGTCATACTTACTGCATCATTAAAAAACGCAAAACCACCTCAGGAGGAAAAAATGAAAAAATTAAAAGTCGCAATTATCGGCGCATCTGGAATCGGTAAAAATCACGCGAAATGGTTTGATAAACATGGCTGCAACGTAACCTGCTTTTTAGGGTCATCACCCACAACCGTCCGGCAAACAAAAGCTCTACTGGAAGAAAAATTTGGCATCCGCGCTCAGGGATTCTGGGAAATCGATGAGCTGCTAATGCAACCGCTGGACGCCGTTTGCGTGGCGTCGCCGCCAGCTCTTCATTATGAACATGTGAAAAAATGTCTCTCTGCCAATTTGCCGGTTTTATGCGAAAAACCATTGGTCTACGATGGACAATTGAGTTCTGCGGATATGATGGCTCAAGCTAATGAATTAGTTGAACTGGCAGATCGCCGAACCGTACTTTTGGGCACGCAAATGCAATATGCGGTAATCGCCGATCATCTGCTGGAAATGGTGGGCAACGCGCCGCTGCAACGGTTTGAGATGATTATGGAAACTAAAAACCTGAAAGCCGGGCGCGATTTTGAACAAATCTGGATCGAACTGGCGCCACATCCTTTGAGCGTTTTACAACAACTGGGCGGGCCACACGCGATCATCGAAAATATCACTTGCGAAATTGGCGAGATGGAAACAACAGCGAGTTTCCAGATGAATGCGCACCGCAGAGAACCCATCGAAGTGCATATTACAACACGTTGCGCGCCGAATTCATCCGTGCCATTGCGCCGTTTCATCTTGAACGATCACAACATCAATTATTTTGGACGCAATAATGAAGCGGGACAATTTCATTCCTATTTAGTCAAAGGCGGCCAGGAAGAAGAGCTACCAGACTTTGTCGATTTGTTGGTAGAAAATTTCGTTGCAGCCTGCCAGGGCAAAGAACTTTTGAAAGTCACCGGCGCGCACGGCGCACAAAATGTGGCGTGGATGTTGGCAATTATGGATGCTGGAAAACGGATTTCCTGACGGCCCAAAAGTACTTTTATGAACCCGCCTTCCCCCTATTCCAAATACATTTCTTATCTGCTGGTATTTCTGGCGGGAGTTGTGCTCACGGTGGTTTTAATGAGCCTGGGGTTTGTGTTAGGCCAACGCAGCCAACCCTCCGCGTCATCACAGTATGGAATTTTGGGAAACTATTCGGATGAAGGCAGCGACGCCATTGTGCGCGCCGTAAAACTGGTGGGGCCAGCTGTGGTGAACGTGGATATTTCTATGCCGCAACTGGTATCAAAAAATCCCGCACAGATCCCAAACCTTCCACCAGCGCCGCGAGAAGGCAAAGGCACTGGCATCATTATTGATTCTGCCAAAGGCTTAATGCTGACCAATGCGCATGTTGTCACAGATCAACAAACTGGCGAAACCGCGCAGCAAATTCGCGTGACAACGCGCGATGGAAAACAATACACCGGCACGCTGCTGGGCGCGGATCGCTATTCGGATATTGCCGTGGTGAAACTTTCTTCGGACAAATTGCCACAGGCAAAAATTGCGCAATTTAATAATGCAAAACAGCTCGCCATTGGCCAATGGGTGATCGCCATCGGCAATCCATATGCACAGGAAAACACCGTCACTGTCGGCGTGATTTCTGCGGTGGGCCGCACCATTCCCGTTCCAATCCAAAACGGCGGCGCACCCTTCAGCCTCAGCGGAATGATTCAAACCGACGCCGCCATTAATCCCGGCAACAGCGGCGGCCCGTTGTGTAATTTGAAAGGCGAAGTCATCGGTATCAACACCGCCATTATTCCCTGGGCGACGGGCCTCGGTTTTTCAATTCCCATCAATCAAGCGATGAAAGTGGCGCGTCAAATTGTGGCCAAAGGCCAGGTGAGTCATCCCTATATCGGCGTTTTGATTACACCTGTGACCGCGCAATTCCGCCAAAAATATGCCGTGCCAAATCTCACTGGCGCGTTGGTGGATGGCGTGCAAGAAAACTCTCCCGCGCAACGCGCGGGACTTCAGACTGACGATGTGATTATCCAGATTGGAACACAAAAAATACAGGATAATAAAGACCTAATTTCACTGGTGGCGCAAAAAAAAGTGGGAGACAGTATTCAGCTTTCCGTTTGGCGAAAAAAGGAATTATTGAAAATACGTTTGACGATAGGAAATCGGCCTGACGTCATTAATTCCCGAAATTAAAAAACGACGGATATAAAAGTACTTTTACGCTTAATCTTAAAGCACTTTTAACATTCTGTATGGCATACTTTCGCTTAGTTAAAATCAATGCAATAACGTGCGCTTTGTAAAAGTACTTTTATAGGGCTAAAACTTATTATTCTGCCGGGAGAAAATTATGTCTAAAATTACCATCACTCAAAAATACTTATTTGCAACTTTCCTCGCTTTTTTACTGATCATTCAAGCGGCTATTGCCGATGTTACCACCGATACGCAAGTTATCAAAAGCGCACATTGGGAAACGCATAAAATCGCTCGCGGGATTATATTGAAACAAGCCCTTTTCCCAAAGCTATTTGGAGAAAGCCAAAGTGTCAATCTTCTGGAAGTGGATTTAAATCGCAACAAGATAAAAATTAGTATCGCAGCCGATCCTGCACAACGAATTCTGACCAGCACCTTCGCCAAAGAAAATAGTGCCGTCGCCGCCATCAATGGAACTTTCTTTGATATGAAAAATGGCGGTTCCTGGATGTTAATCAGACAAAACGGCAAAACCATCAATCCCACAAAAACATATTCCGAACGCAGCAATGGCGCTTTTACAATTGATGGTCATCATTTAAATATCGTCACTGCAGATTCCACCGAGGCCGATTGGGCAGACAAATTGAAAGCGCCTAACGTGATGGTTTCCGGCCCGATTTTATTAATGGATGGCAAGCCAGCAACACTGTCGAAAGGCGGTTTTAATGTTCTCACCCATCCGCGCAGCGCCGTGGCAATTACAAACGATACAAGCTATTGCTCGTCGCCGTGGATGGACGCAGCGAAACCGGCAGCGGCATGAGCCTGTTTTCACTGACCACGCTACTGGAAACTTTAGGCGCGCGCGACGCCATGAATCTGGACGGCGGCGGCTCCACCACTTTGTACGTGAAAGGCCAGACAGAAAACGGCGTAGTAAATCATCCCAGCGACAATAAAAAATTCGATCACGAAGGTGAACGCACGGTTGCCAACGCCATTTTGGTCAATGTGAATTGACAGCAACGCTCCACTTGCTTTTTCGTCATGAAGGTCTCTCAATAAAGGAATCTTCATGAACACACTTTATCCCAAAAAAATCACGCAACTTTTGTTGTGCGCATCTTTCCTTTCCGCAACCACATTTTCCGCGCGAGCGGCCTCAATCAATCCCAAAGCGCAACAGATAGTGGAACATAGCGTCAAAACCTATCGTTCGTTACAGAGTTATCAAGACACTGCGGTGCAATCCAGCGTTACGCCCGCGGGAAAACACACCACTCGCCAGGTGATTTCCTGGAAGGCTCCGCGCTTTTTAAATGTCGCCACCATCAGCGGCACGCATCATCTCATCGACAATTATGACGGCACTCATTATAACTATACAAGCGTGGATGATAGCGGCGCTTTCTGGTCTAATGAGCCACTGCCCGATACGTCTTATGGGCGCCAGGTATTGTTGCAATATCAGCCGGTGGGAATGTTCTTCACGCCGTTTTTGGCGGGAGAAAATCCCTTTCAAGAACCGTTTGGGATTCCCATGTCATCGATAATATTGAAGAATCCCGGCACTCTTGGCGGCGTGAAAGTGGACACAATAGTCGCCACTCCGAAAGACGATTCCCGCACGCATTTTACTTATTTGATAGGACAAAAAGATCATCTGATTCGCCGCATCACCGTGCAAAGCGTCACTGTGGACGGCGACAAATATCACATCAGCGAAACGCATTCCAATATCAAAACCAATCTGACTTTCGCGCCGGGAACATTTACATTTCACGCACCAGCAAACACTCCACTCAAACATCCCCAAGTAGACGGGATGGGACAAACCCTCAACGTGGGCGACGCCGCGCCTGTTATTAACGCGAAAAACATAAAGGGCAATTCCGTCACTCTCGAAAAATACAAGGGAAAAGTACTTTTAGTGGATTTCTGGGCCAGCTGGTGTGTGCCGTGTTTGCGTTCGATGCCTTATCTTAAATCGTTACGCCAGAAATATCACGGCCAGGGATTTGACATCCTGGGAATTTCCAGCGATATAAAATTGAGCGATTTGAATAAATTTATCAAAGAAGAATCAATTCCCTGGCAGCAAATTTTTGATCCCGAAGGCAGCGCCGCCGAACCGTATAACGTGATGTATATTCCCTACAGCGTTCTCATCGGCCGCGACGGCAAAATTATTGCAGTGAATAAGGATAAACTCTTACTGGATTCCGCTATCCGCAACGCGCTTAAACAATAGTTTTCAAAGGTGATAATACGATGACTTACGCAGGAAATTTACAAGTTTCACCGGATCAATTCCCCGATCCTCAAATAGATATTCGGTCGGAAGACAATAGCCCTGCCGTAGCGATTTTGGCCGGCGGCTGTTTTTGGTGTGTGGAAGCGGTTTTCAAACCGCTGAACGGCGTGACAAAAGTCACTTCAGGATACATCGGCGGCAGTAAAGAAACGGCGGATTATCGCGCGGTTTGCGGCGGAAACACCAATCACGCCGAAGCTGTGGAAGTGCAATTCGATCCCGCCGTCATTTCTTTCGGCCAAATACTAAAGTACTTTTTCGCCATCGCACACGATCCGACGCAGGAAAATCGCCAGGGAAATGACGTGGGAACGCAATATCGCTCCGCGATTTTTTTCGCGGATGACGCACAGAAAAAAGTTGCGAGCGAATACATCCAACAATTGGATGCAGCGCATGTTTTCACCGCGCCCGTTAAAACCAACTTAGAACCGCTGACAGAATTCTATACGGCGGAAGAATATCACCAAGATTACGCGGAACGCAATCCCGCGCAACCTTATGTGGCTTATACAGCCGCGCCAAAAGTGGAAAAGTTACAAAAGTACTTTGGCGATCAGTTGAAGAAATAGTAAAAGTACTTTTGGAATACAAATTACGTCAGCAAATTCCCCCTTGTTAAAGGGGGACAAAGGGGGATTTTGAGCATAAAGCATTCCGCAAAAGTTAGAAGGAATTCATGCGTTTCAAAATCCCCCTAACCCCCTTTAACAAGGGGGAATTTCGGTAAGCAAAAGTACTTTTACCAAGGAGAATTAAAATGTCACAACCCACAGAATACGATTTAACCCCGCTCACCAAAGACCAAATAGCCGAACTCGCCAAAAAATTAACCGACGAAGAAAAAGCCGTGATTCTCTATCAGGGCACCGAACATCCCTTTTGCGGCGCGTTGCTGCACAACAAAGAACACGGCATCTACACCTGCAAGTTGTGCGGTCTGCCGCTATTCCGCGCCGGCGGTAAATTTGAATCCGGCACCGGCTGGCCCAGTTTCACGGAGCCGTTCAATCCAAAACATGTGAAGCAAATTGTGGATCACGCACACGGAATGACACGCACCGAAATCCGTTGCGCCCGCTGCGACGCGCATCTGGGACATGTCTTCCCGGACGGCCCGCCGCCGACGGGAAATCGGTATTGCATGAATTCGGTATCGTTGGATTTTGTGCCGGAAGGACAGCAGTTGCCAGAGCAAGCAGATGGAGATTGAATATGATCGTGTAAAGGTACTTTTACCTCACCGGAGGTCACAAAGAAAATCTTACATCCATGAACAGGCTGCAAGACAAGACGCTGAGGAGAGATGGAATTTGAAATTTGATGAGCTATACCGAAGTGCAAAAGCCGTCGTTAATCCACGTCGGCTTTCTGAGGACGTTGAAGTCGCGGGCGTAGGGGCTGCACTGCTAACTCAAAGTGGAAGCGTTTATACAGGTGTTTGTATTGACACGGCTTGTTCGATGGGATTTTGCGCCGAACATGCGGCGGCCGCAGCAATGATCACTGCGGGCGAAAATCATGTCATCAAAATGGTTGCGGTTGGAGGAGATGGCAAAGTAATGCCGCCTTGCGGCCGTTGCCGGGAATTCATTAGTCAACTCCATCCAGACAATTTGAGCGCAGAGGTTATGGTAGCAGAGACAACATTTGTCACGCTCCAAGAGCTATTACCTTATCACTGGCGTTCGACACCAAAACAAGCGGAAGAATCAGCGATAAATGGGCGCATGTGATAATTAAGTCATGAAGGTTAACCAACTCGATCATCTCGTCCTAACTGTCAAAAATATAGAAGCGACTTGCTCATTTTACAGCCAGGTTCTCGGCATGGAAGTCATCACCTTTGGTGACGGCAGAAAAGCACTCGCTTTTGGTGCGCAGAAAATTAACTTACACCAACAAGGCAAGGAATTTGAACCAAAAGCAAATCTGCCGACACCGGGTTCAGGTGACTTGTGTTTTATTACGAATACACCTTTAGCAGAAGTCGCGCAGCATTTGCATGCGAACGGCGTCACAATTTTGGAAGGGCCAATTGAACGCACGGGAGCATCAGGTGCAATTATCTCTTTGTACTTTCGCGACCCAGACTTAAATCTTCTTGAGGTTTCAAACTACAAGTAAAAGTCGTTAACGGCAGGACAAGACGCTGCACTTGAATGCAATCATGTTTTGCGAAGATTATAAAACGGTGATGTTGTAGTTAATGTGAGGTGAAGCCGGTGCAAGCGCATTACATTTGCCCAACAAATCAAGAACAGTGCGTCCGTTATCCAGCGGTTTCCAGGTCATTTTGTCATCAGGAACAGCGAAAACTGTGCGCGTCAAACCGTCGTGCGCGTTGCGGATAATCCAACTAAAACTTGATTGTTCATGCTTCAATTGTAAGGCAAACTGGGCGAGAATTATTACGTGAGGAACGTTGATTTGAGTGAAGCTCCTGACGCAGAAGTTTGGATTTTACGCACACCAAACTTTCGAAATGATATAATTGCCTAAAAGTACTTTTGCCCTAATCAACATTACATCTCATCGACCACTCTATGTATCTCGTCGATTTGTAAATTTCATTTTTATGACCCTTCTTGAACTTGTCCTCGAATATTCTTTGGCTGACGACGAAGCCGCGCGGCGCGCTTTTGCGGCCGAAAAATTGGGAATTGATATTTCCCGTATCACGCATATTCGAGTTAAAAAACGTTCGCTGGATGCGCGCGGTAAACAGATTAAGTTTCGCTTGCAATCCGAGATTTACATTGATGAAGTTGCTCCCAAACCTGAAAATTTCCGGACCAATTATCCCGTCGTGAGCGACGCGCGGCGCGTGATTATCATCGGCTGCGGCCCCGCCGGAATGTTTGCGGCGCTGCAATTGATCGAGCTGGGAATTCAGCCGATTATTTTGGAGCGCGGCAAAGATGTGCAAGCGCGGCGACGCGATTTGGCGGCGATTAATCAGCGCGGCATTGTGGATGAAGACAGCAATTATTGTTTTGGTGAAGGCGGCGCGGGCACCTATTCCGACGGCAAACTTTACACGCGCACCAACAAACGCGGCAACATAGACAAAATACTCCGCACTTTAGTGATGCACGGCGCGCCGCCCGAAATTCTGGTGGACGCGCACCCGCACATCGGCTCCAACAAATTACCTAAAGTTGTCCAGGCGATGCGGCAAAGCATCTTGGATGCAGGCGGAGAAATCCGTTTTGAAACTCGCGTCACCGATTTTTTACTGCGCGAAACAAATGGCGAAAAACGGATTTTCGGCGTGCAAACCCAAAGCGGCGAATGCGTTTTGGGTGATGCAACGATCCTTGCGACGGGGCATTCGGCACGTGATATTTTCGAGCTTTGCGTGCGTCGCGAAATACTTCTGGAAGCCAAACCTTTTGCCGTTGGCGTGCGCATTGAACATCCACAGCCACTCATTGACCAGATTCAGTATCGCCAAAAAGCGCGCGATGAGCGTTTGCCGGCGGCTTCGTATCGCTTGGCTTCGACAGAAAATGGGCGCGGCGTTTTTTCGTTTTGCATGTGCCCCGGCGGCTGGATTGTGCCATCAGCGACAGCAGGCGATGAAGTCGTCGTCAATGGAATGAGCTTGTCGCGCCGCGATTCGCCCTTTGCCAATTCGGGTTTGGTTGTTGCAGTGGAGGCCGAAGATTTGACGCAGTTTTCGCAGCATGGAGTTTTAGGTGGCGCACATTTTCAGAAGTCCTTGGAAGTGATGGCCGCACAAGCGGGCGGCGGAAATCAGTGCGCGCCGGGTCAGCGTGTGACAGATTTTTTAGCCAATCGCGTGTCACAAAACTTGCCAAAAACTTCCTATCAGCCAGGCTTAAACTCTGCTCCGTTGCACCAACTATTACCAGCTTCGCTCGCGTTGCGTTTGCAAAGCGGATTAACAAATTTTGAAAAAAAGATGCGAGGCTACATCACGGAGGACGCGGTGATCGTCGGCGTAGAAACGCGTACCAGTTCTCCAATTCGCGTGCCACGCGATAAAAGTACTTTGGAGCACATCGAAGTGCGCGGCCTGTTTCCGTGCGGTGAAGGCGCAGGCTACGCGGGCGGCATCGTATCAGCAGCGATGGACGGCGTGCGTGCAGCGCAAGCGTGCGCGGAATTTTCGCTTGATACTTAGTACCCTTTGGACAAGCGCAAAAGCTGGATGCGCTCGCCAAGAATATGACTCTGGTTGATCTCAAAGATGGCCTTACTAAAAATGTGATGAGGGTCTTTACCATTGAGGATGATTGATTGGGCGTAGCTGGTAGTCATTTCCACGCGATTTTTGAGGATTATTCTCAGTTAAGATCGACAAAAAGTACTTTTGTGTTCCGTTAATATCATTATCCTGAACTCTCTTGTAGTTTTCATAGTCCAAGAGAAAGAGAATACACCATGTTATTTCAGATACGGTATTATTAAATTATGCGCTTATTCGACTTACTCGCACTAGAGAATCCTTCGGTAAAGCCAGATGCCTCAAAAATACATCTGGCAACTTGGAATGGAAGTGAAAATCCGCTCGACGTTTATCTAGCTGGCAAGTTTAACAGTTGGCAACAGAAGCAAACCCAACAGAACTTTGAACGTGAATATGTGGTTTCTCTTATTCGTATGCATTCTCGGAATCAATGGCTATTGGCGGGAGTATATCGATCTATCAGTTCCAAGCGGATCGTGGAAGAAGGAATGTACCAGTATGAATTGGACGAACTTTCTGAATTTAAAGAATTTGCCGGACGATTGATAGCAGAGTTTGCGCGAAGCGGGCGTCAATCATACTTAAATGCTGAGAATTGGTCTAGCAAAATATATTTGTCGCAATTTCTAAAGGAGCGTTATTCCATTGGAGATTTTCCCGGATATCGCAAGGTTGATTTAACGCATGAGGAACTTCAGATGATAATAAAAGATGAACCTGAGTCTTGGAGAACGGCGCTATCAAACGTTGCAGGTGTTTATCTCATTTCGGACACCGAAGACAACCGATTATATGTGGGAAGCGTATCTGGCAAACAAGGTTTTTGGCAACGCTGGTTAGAATATGCAAGAAGTGGGCATGGAGGCAATGTGGAACTGCAAAGATTGATTAAGGAAAAGGGGTTGGATCGAGCGAAGCCTTTTCGATATTCAATTCTCGAGATTACAGATATTCACACGAGCAACGATGATGTTTTAAAACGTGAATCGCATTGGAAAAAAATCTTGTTATCACGAGCCCATGGCCTAAACTCAAACTAAAAGCAACCTAACATACGCTGCAATCGCACCCCTAACGTCTTCCATACTACAATCGCCGCAAAACACGTTCGCGCCCCAGCGCTTCCAATAACTCAAACAACGACGGCCCCACAGTTCTGCCAGAAACTGCATAACGCGCCGGATGAATAATGGCCGCTGGTTTGACGCTTTCATCTTCTGCCAATCCGCGAATGGCGGATTCGATGTTATCGTGATTCCATTCTGGCAATGCTTCCAGCCGGGTTTTCAACTTGTCTAAAAGTACTTTTGCTTCCGGCGTGTCGTGCTTTGCGCCTTTGGGATCGTTTTCAAAAGTGTCGCTGAAAAAATAGGTCGCTGCGGCGGTGATGTCAGATAAATGATAAATCCGCTGGCGCGCCATGTCGAGCGCTACACCAGCATACACGAGATCGGCGTCCATTTCATTTTGCACGTTCTGCAAATACGGCGCGGCCTTCTCTGCAAATTGCTCAATCGGCATTTGTTTGAAATGCTGGATGTTGAACCATTCCAATTTTTCCTGATCAAAAATCGCGCCAGCTTTGCCGACATGTTCCAGCGAAAAACGCTCAATCAATTCCTCGCGCGAGAAGATTTCCTGCGTTTCGCCTTCACCCGGATTCCAGCCCAGAAGCGCCAGATAATTAAACATGGCGTCCGGCAAAATTCCGGCGTCAGCAAAATCCATCAGATTGACAGCGCCGTGGCGTTTGGATAATTTGCTGCGATCCTTGCCCAGCAAAAACGGCAAATGGGCAAATTGTGGAACAGATTTTCCAAGTGCCTGATAAATCATAATCTGGCGCGGCGTGTTGGAAAGGCCGTCTTCGCCACGAATGACGTGGCTGATTTGCATCAACGCGTCATCCACCGCGCAGGCGAAATTATAGGTCGGCGTGCCGTCGCTTTTCATGATGACGAAGTCGTCGATTTCTTTATTTTGCCAAGTGATTTCGCCGCGCACCAAATCGTTCCAGGAAGTCGCGCCTTCGGGAACCGCAAAACGTAAAACGGATTTGCGACCTTCCGCTTCGAACGCCGCGCGTTGCTCATTTGTCAAATTGCGATGCGCGCCATTATAACGCGACGGCAATTTTTGCGCGCGCTGCTCGTCTTTCATCGCGGTTAATTCTTCCGGCGTTTCATAAGCGGGATATGCAAAAGTACTTTCCTGCAATTGTTTGGCATATTCGCGATAAATATCAAATCGCTCGCTTTGGCGATATGGCTCAAACGCACCGCCATTCTGCGGATTTTCATCGCTGTTTAATCCCAACCATTCCATCGCCTGATAAATCACTTTTTCATATTCCGCCGTGCCGCGCGCGGCGTCGGTGTCTTCGATTCGCAGCACAAAAGTGCCGCCGTGATGGCGGGCGAATAGATAATTGAAAAGCGCGGTGCGCGCCGAACCTACATGAAAAAAGCCGGTGGGCGACGGCGCCATGCGCACGCGAATATTGGAATCAGTCATAGCAGGAGCAGTTTAGCAGAATTGAGAAAAGTACTTTTACAATAAGATCACTACGAGAAAAACTTGCAATCACGATTAAGCCGCGGAATCAATAGAAAACCGAATGCGATGCTTCTCCTCGAAACATTCTTTATCCAAATTATACGATTGAATATCCACAGAACCGTCCGTTTCCAGCGTCACCACGCGAAGCCGCGGCGTGTGCGATTCGCCCACTTTTGTGCGTTCGATGCTGGGAGCGTGGACATGATGAACTCTATTTTCGTCAGTGACGTAGGTGACGACAGAATCAAGATCCATGTGAACGTGACCGGAAAAATGGAGGCGGACGTTTGGGTGGCGCAAGATTTCTTTGAACTCCTCGTTGGGAATAACGCGTTTCCGCGCGCCTGCAAAAACATCTTGCGCGGGCGCGTGAGTGAACAAAATGACGGTCTTATCGGAATTCTGTTGTATCTGCTCCGTTAGCCAATGAATATCTTGATCCGTAAATTCCAAACCCTTAATACTTGCGGTTGCAAATATAAAAGCGTATCGCCCAAACGTTTTTACGAAACGAAGCTCTGGCGTGGACTCATTCCATTTTGCCGCATATTCCAGAAAGCGTTTTTCGCCTTCCACCATTTCCTCATTTCCCATAATTACAAAAAGAGGCAGCTTCAGCTGCGTGAGATAATGGGTGGCGCCTTCATATTGTTCCAAAGTTCCGTTTCGGGCAATATCACCGATGCTGGCGACAAAATCTATGGAGAATGTTTCGTTGATGCTGTGTATCGCATTAACTGCGTTTTCCAGGTTTGTGAAAACGGGTTCCGGCTTTGGCTCGACATCGCCGAGCACCACAAAGCGCACATGGGAATTTTCTTGAATTGCCATATTTTCAATATCCTTTATTCAATAAACAACCAACGGGAAGATGATCGCTCAAGAATTTTTTCTCGCCATCGTTAATTGCCAAGCGTTCTTTCGGAATCACAAAATATCCCTGCAACGCATCAGCCTTTTTTTCAGACAACCAAATTTGATCACCGCGATAAGTGCCGATATTGCTGGATAATTCTCCCGCACCACAGACTTCTGCCGTATCCACAAATCCTTCTTTTTTTAGCAGCGCGGCGCATTGGCCATCAGGCCGTTCATTAAAATCTCCCAGCAAAATATCAGCATGATCCATCACAAACGACAACTCGCGCAAACGTTGCGCTTGAGAACCTTCCGCGCCACGCTGGCGATTGGATGGCAAATGGATGTTAGCGAGTTGAAATGCCTGCCCGTCATCAGGAAATATTTTCACGGGAATTAAAATCCGATCCGGCACAACATCCTGCGGCAACGCAATCTCTTCCATCGGCCAGCGGCTCAGAACAGCGCCGCCATATTGCGGATAGCTTCCGCCGGAACGAAAAATGTATTTCATCCCCAATTCCTTTGCCACCGCCGCCGCCGCGTCCCTGCTTTGCAATTCCTGGAGACAAATGATGTCAGGATTAATTTCACGATAAAGCGAAGAGAGTTGCGTCACGATTTCACTACGATGCAAAGGAGGCGCATCGGTTGCAAAGGGAACGCCCTGAAACCAAAACACATAGTGCGAAACAATGCATATTCCCGGCGGGCCGCTGCTTTCGGAAGAGATTTTGCGATACATATCAAAAGTACTTTTGTTGCTCATGTTATCCATCATAAAAGTACTTTTACTGTACCAGTTTTCGTATTACCGGTTCCAGCGCATTCGCCATCAACCAAAATCCGAGATCCGTCGGGTGCGAACCGTCAACGGTGGATTCCAGATAATCATCACCGATCAATTTTTCGCCGTCCAAATAGGAAATATTCGTATCGCCCTGCGATTGTAATTGCGTAACTGTGTCACGCTGCACTTTTGCTTTGCCGAGACGTTTTTCCATCGCTGCTGAATTATACAATTCATTGGCTGTGGGAACTCTGGAAATTACCAGAATCGGCGTTTCGGGATGATCAGCGCGCAGAATGCGGATAAATTCCGGCAATGTTTGTTGCATCGCTTCCGCGCTGGCGACGTTGGCATCATAATCCAACACATAACAAGCTACATCAGGAATCTGATTAATAATATGCGCCAGCTCCGGCTCGCCCTTGCCATTGCCGGAAAATCCCAGATTGATAAATTCGCGGTTGATGCGGCGGCTCAGAATATTGGTGAACGCCATTCCCGGCCGCGCCGCGCAGCCGCCTTGCGTGATGGATGTTCCATAAAAAATCACTTTTCCACCATCATATTGCAGCGGCGCGGATAATTGCGCGTTTGGTTCGATTCCGATTAGCACTTCTTTCACGCCCTGATACAAAGGAAAATTCAAAGTGATATTTTTGAGATCGGCGTTATCCGAATCAAAAAGCACCGCCTCATATTCGGTCTGTTTATGATCATATCGCGTGGTGGAAAGATAGCGTGTGCCGATGTAACAATCGAAGCCGCACTGGCCGGTGGATGGCATGTGATACATGCTGGCCGGCGCGGATAAAACCACACGAATCGACAAACGGCGCGAATTGGTGGCAAAACGAATCTGCGCGCCGGCTGTGCAATTCGCCAGTGAATCCACCGCCAGCGGCAGCTGCCACTGGGGATTTTGCGGCAGGCGGCGATAGATTTTTTCTTCCGCAATCCACGGCAATCCGCTGATTTGCAGCGGACTTTGCTGCGGCGAAATCCATTGCCATTCTTGATCATTCGCTGCTTGCAACTTCATGTTGGGATCTAATTGTTCGACATTTTTCATTTTTTGGTCTGACGGCATTTTGTGCTCCATGTTATTGTTTTCGTAAAAGTACTTTTATATCAGATTTCAAAAACCATGGGGTGCTAAACTGACAAAAGTACTTTTCCACCGAATCCCATTAACGCGTTACCGCCAATGTGATAACCTCTCTACGATGACTTTAGCGACTTTATCTAAATATAATGCATGGGCTGACAAGGCTCTTGTTGGGGAGCAACTTTCACGCGAGGAAGCGTTGGATGTGCTCAATACGCCGGACGAGGAACTGGAACAACTGCTGGAATCGACGCGGCGGGTGCGTGAAAAGTACTTTGGCCGCCGCGTGAAAGTCTGCGTTTTGTTGAATGCGCAAAGCGGTATTTGTCCCGAAGATTGCAACTATTGCTCGCAATCGAAGATCTCGAAAGCACCGGTCGAAAAATATAAATTGATGACCGCGGACACGATTGTCGATCGCGCGCGTCAAGCAGCTTCCACCGGCGCGAAACGCTTTTGCATTGTGATGGCGGCGCGCGGTCCGCAGAACAAAGATATCGATCATCTGTGCGAAGCCACGCGGCAGATTAAAAGCGAAACGGGCATCGATCATCTGGAAATTTGTCTTTCGCTGGGATTGATGGATCTGGAAAAATGCCAGCGCCTCAAAGCCGCCGGCGTGGATTATGTGAATCACAATCTGAACACTTCCGAAGAACATTATGCCGATATTTGCTCCACACACACTTATGCGGATCGCGTGGCGACAATCAATAATATCAAGGAAGCTGGGTTACACACATGCAGCGGCGGCATCGTCGGCATGGGCGAAACGCTGGAAGATATTGTGGACATGAGTTTTTCCTTCCGCGAAATGGATATCGAATCGATCCCGATTAACTTTTTGCTGGGTATTCCCGGAACGCCATTGGAAAATCAAAAACCCATCGAGCCGCGTCATGGCCTGAAAGTACTTTGCCTGATGCGTTTGCAAAATCCCGATAAAGAAGTGCGCGTGGCGGCCGGCCGTGAAGTGCATCTGAAAAACTTGCAGCATCAAGCGTTGGCTGCGGCAAACTCGCTTTTCGTCGATGGATATTTGACAACGCCGGGCGATTCTTCGGCACAAGTGAAACAATGGCTGGAGTCGGAAGGATATGAATTGGAAGTCTAACTTCCCATCAAGCGCTAATCTTGCTATAAGTACTTTTACTCTATGGACACCTCCTTTTTTAACCCGTTTGTTTTATCTGTTCTCATTTTGATCCCCATCCTGGGTGCCGGCTTAGTTCTCATCCTCCCGCGTGCGTTTGCCAAACCATTAGGATTGTTGATTTCAGCAGGGAATTTTATCTGCGCATTACATCTGATCGCTTATTGGAACCACTCAATCGGATCAGGTGGTTTTCATTATGAGAATCTTGTTCCCTGGCTGCCGCAATTTGGAATCAATTTTCATATCGGTATCGACGGTCTCAGCCTGTGGATGATTTTACTGACAGTATTTCTCGCGCCCGTTCTCTTCTTGACGATGTGGGAAAATCTGACGGAACGCGTCAAAGGTCATGTCGCTCTTCTCTTATTTCTCGAAGGTTTGCTGATTGGCGTTTTCAGTTCCATCGACGTCATGGTGTTTTACATCTTCTGGGAAGCCGTGCTCATTCCGATCTATTTATTGATGATCGGCTGGGGCGGCGCCGGACGCGTGCGCGCTGCAATTAAATTATTTGTTTACACCATGCTGGGCAGCGTTTTGATGTGGGTTGCCATGATGTATTTGTATTTCCATCAGGCAAGTCCTTCATTCGATTACAGCGCCATGCTCAGCGCTACGCATTCGTTGGATGCGGCTCGCGGCACGGCGGCGCTCGCGCTTTTCGGGGCATTTGCGGTTGCCTTCGCTATCAAAGTTCCGCTGTTTCCCTTGCACAGCTGGCAGCCGGACGCGTATAGCGAATCACCCGTTTCCGCAACGGTAATGCTGGCTGCAGTTTTAAGCAAAATGGGAATCTACGGATTTATCCGTTTTGCGATTCCTTTCTTTCCCCACGCCGCTGCTTATTTCGCGCCGCTATTTATCACGTTGGGAATCATCGCCGTTATTTACGGAGCGATGGTGGCTATCCGCCAAACTGATTTCAAACGATTGATCGCCTATTCATCGGTTTCCCATTTGGGATTAATTGTGGTGGCAATTTTCGCAGCAACCATCGCCACACAATATGGTGAAATAGCCATGTCTGGCGCAGTATTGCAAATGCTGGCGCACGGCGTTGCCGTAGCGGCTTTATTCCTTTTAATGGAAGCCCTGCAATTGCGGCGCGGCACTCGCGATATCGCGCAATTCGGCGGCATAGCGAAGCGGATGCCGTTTTTCACCGCGCTCTTTTGGGTCGCGCTATTTGCTTCCATTGGCTTGCCTGGATTATGCAATTTTGTGGGCGAATATCTCATGCTGCAAGGCATCATGCAGGTAAATTTCATCTATGCATTTCTCGCCTGCACCGGTGTCATCTGGGGCGCAATTTATATGTTGCGCCTCTTTGGCAAATTGATGTTTGGCGAGATCACGAACGAGAAAAATATAAAAATCCGAGACTTGCATACTGAGGAAGGAATCGCGCTGGTGTTAGTGCTGGCGATGACAGTTTGGATTGGCGTTTTGCCGCAACATTTTCTCGACCCTATCACCAACACCACACATACTTACATTGAAACTTACAATAGCAATAGCACCACGAATAAAGCTCAAGCTAGCCTACCAGATAACTCCCGTCTTGCAGCGCGTTAAAGGGAAAGTACTTTTGTTCAACGGCTTTTAGGAATTGGGAATGCAACCCCATCGTCTTTTCATCGCAGCTCACCTGCCCGATCACATTACTTCCATTTTGGAACAAAGACAATATACTTTGCGCCAACATCTGGGTGACGCTCAAAATGCGTTATGTTGGACATCGACAAATCAGTTTCACCTCACGCTGGCGTTTCTGGGAAGAGTAGAAAGTACTTTTGTGCCGGCAATTACCAACTCGTTAGAAACTGCCTCAAAAGTACTTTTATCCCAAACACTACAACTGGGAAAATGTGGCCTATTTTGCAGACGTGGCATTCCCAGCGTTTTGTGGAGTGAAGTGCAGACCAGCAAAGAGTTTCAAGGTTGGTGCGTAAAATTACGCGAGACGTTACGCCCGCAATGTCCTAATTTGGATGACAAAGAATTTCATCCTCACCTAACCTTAGCCCGCGTCAAAAGCGGCCGCAGCATTGATCGTTGCGCGCTCAAACATCTGTTTGAACACGAAGAACTCTGCGCCGATCAGCAAACCTGGGAATGTGCGCAAGTCTCCTTAGTGCAAAGCGAGCACTGCTGCAAAGGCGCTACTCATTCCGTGTTGCACACTTGCAATTTAGGCAATTCAAATTAATCGTGCCAGAACTTCCCGAAGCAGAAACAATCCGCCGCCAGTTGGCTCCAAAAGTCATCGGCAAAATTATTATTGACGCCTGGGCAAAATTGCCGCGGCGCACTTTCCCATCGATTGCAGAGTTCTCCGAACGAATTCAGGGGCAACATATTGTTGCTGCCGCGCGGCGCGGCAAACAACTGTATTTCCCGCTACAAAATGGTGACAATTTACTGGTTCATCTGGGAATGACAGGGCGCTTAGCGGTGGAGAAAAGTACTTTTACAATCGATTCCGCGCCGCGCCATGTGCAGGCTGCGTTGACTTTGTCCGATGGCGATCAACTGGTCTTTCGCGATCCACGCACTTTTGGTTCTATCGGCGTGGCGCGGGAATTAGCGTTCCTGGAAACTCTTGGCCAGGAACCCTTAGATGATGATTTCGATATTAACGCAATTGCGCGAAAATTGAAATCTCGAAATGTCAAAATCAAAAGCGCCCTACTCGATCAATCGCTCATCGCAGGTTTGGGAAATATCTATGCGGACGAGGCCTGTTTTGAAGCGCGCATTCATCCCGCACAAATTGCATCGTCGATTTCCATGCGTAAATTGAACGCGCTTTGCGAGACGCTGCGCCCACTGCTCGAACGTGCCATCGCCGCACGCGGCGCAACACTAAAAGATAAAGGTTACGAAGATATTTTCGGCCAGCACGGGGAATTTATACCGCATGCTTACGGACGAACGGGAGAGCCATGTGATAATTGCGGAACACCAATTCAACGCGGGGTTTTAGGAACCGGCAAAAGCGCACGGTCGTATCATTTTTGTCCTAAATGCCAGAAACAATAATGCCCAACAATGAAATTACTTATGAAGCAACAGTCTCAACTCCACTATTTATGAATTGAAAAATCGCATAAAGCAAATAGCAGCCGATAATGCGGAAGATCAGATAATTTACGTCACGCGGTGAAAGTACTTTCCTCGCATACAGAAATCGCGAAGAACATTCTACATCAATTACAAAAGTACTTTCACTAGTATAAATTAGGTTAGATAAGCGAAATTAAATAAAATTCCTGTTTACAAGAGAAATTTCATCGCTTCTATTTAACAACAAACCAAGCCAACACAATCACCGCGCCGACAGCCATTGCCAACGCGTAATTACGCACGTAAGAAGTTTGTGTGGCACGCAAGGCCACAGAGGATTCACCCACGAAACTACCAACCAGGTTCACGATCCCGTCAATAAACGTTTCATCAATCCAACGGCAGGCTGCTGCGATTGCAAAACCGGCTGGCACGATTGTGATATTGTAAAAAGCATCAAGCGATACCGCACGCAAGCTCTCCGGCATTATCACGCCGACGGCATTTTTGCCCAGAGCAACTCCGCCAAGCCAAGCGCCCCAACCAATGAGTAATCCAATCAAAAGCAAGATAACATTGGGCGCTTCGGCAGCTCCGCCAGAGGAAAATACAGGTTCCAACCAATTAGTGAAAGCATGCCCCCAAGCGGGAATAAATACAAAATGCGGCATTCCAAGAAAGCCAACGACTAGAGAACCAATTCCCAAAATAATTAACGGAATAGTCATTGTCGGGCCAGATTCGTGGGCATGTTCATACAATTCTTCGTCACGCGCATCGCCCAAGAAAACTTGCGCGTATTGTCGCCCGGTATAAATTCCGGTCAGTAACGCCGCGATAAAACCAATAACACCGCAAGCAATTAAAATGGGAGCGCCGCTGCCCGCGTTAATTACGGCAGCAAGAATTTCGTCTTTGGAGAAGAATCCCGCAAACGGAAAGAAACCGGCCAGAGCCAGCCCGGCAGCGAGGAAAGTAATATTGGTAATCTGCATTTTCTTCGCCAGGCCACCCATTTTGTCCATGTCCTGCTCGCCATGCAACGAATGAATGACCGAGCCCGAGCCCAAAAATAGACAGGCTTTGAAAAATGCGTGTGTAAAGACATGAAAAATAGCAATGGCATAAGCACCGACACCAACAGCCATAAACATGAAACCCAGCTGGGACACGGTGGAATACGCAAGTACTTTTTTAATATCAGTGTGCGCCAATGCAGCCAACGCGGCGAAAAGGGCCGTTAATGTGCCCACCACGCAAATCAAAATCTGGATATTGGGCGCGTTGAGAAATAATGCAGAAGAACGCGAAACCATGTATACACCAGCGGTGACCATCGTAGCGGCATGGATCAATGCAGAAACAGGCGTGGGGCCAGCCATGGCGTCCGGCAGCCAGACAAACAGAGGAATCTGCGCTGATTTGCCGGCAGCGCCAACAAATAACAACAGCGGAATCAACGTTGCCGCTCCAATCGTTCCCAAAATACCAACGGAGAACAACTGCGGCGTATTGCGAACTGCATCAAAGACGTCATTATAATTCAACGAGCCAACCACAACGAAAATCAGCATCATGGCGAGCAAAAATCCAAAATCACCAATACGGTTGACAATGAAAGCTTTTTTGCAGGCGGCCATCGCATCTTCGCGCTTGAACCAATAACCAATCAGGAAATAGGAACACAACCCCACACCTTCCCAACCGACAAACATCAAAAGATAGTTATCCGCCAAGACCAATAATGACATGAAGGCAATAAATAGGTTAAGCCAGCAGAAATAGCGCGCGTAAAGTTTGCCTTCGGGATCGTTGTGATCTTCTGCCATGTAACCGATGGAATAGAGATGGATGAGAAATCCAATCCCTGTGATAATCAAGATCATCACGGCGGAAAGAGGATCGAACAAGAAGGAAATATCGGACCGCAATGCGCCTACAGAAATCCAGGTATATGCAGTTTCACTGATAACGCGGACGTTTTGGGGCATTGATGCAAGGTCAATCACACGTATCAATGCCACAATGAATGAAGCCAAAACAGCGCCGCTGGCAATGATGCCTGGCCAGGGCTTAGTCATGCGCGAGCCAATTAAGCCGCAAACGGCAAAACCCGCCAAGGGAAAGAGAATAATCAGTGCAAGAGGTATATCAAAAGGCATGTTAGTTCTTTAATTGATTGGCGCTGTCGACGTCCAGCGTCTCCCGGTTGCGAAAAACAGTGATAATTATAGCAAGGCCAACAGCCACTTCCGCAGCCGCAATAACCATCACGAAAAACACAAAAATTTGTCCACTCATCGCTTGATACTGGCGTGCCGCCGCCACAAAAGCCAGGTTCGCCGCATTGAGCATCAGCTCCACACACATAAAAACCACGATGGCATTGCGCCGCACCAAAACGCCCAAAGCGCCGATGGTGAAAAGCACCGCGCTGATGAGAATGTAAAAAGATGTAGGTACCATGAAAATTTAGAGTCTCTTTTTGGCCAGGATGACAACGCCAACCATGGCGATTATCAGCACCACAGACGTGGCTTCAAACGCAAATAAATATTGGGAAAAAAGCACGCTGCCCAACGCTTTGACGGAGCCAAAAGGCGCATACAAAGTCTTGTCTGCAGCTGAATGAATGAGTGCAACGTAGGAACGCGTGTTGAGAGTAGCGCTGTGTGCACCAGCGAGAAAATAGACGATTTCGCCAATCAACACCACAGCAAAGGCGCCCCCGAGCCATTTTTGCACGCCAAGATGATCTTCACCCGCCATCGGCCTATCAGCTCCTATCAACATGATGACGAAGAGGAACAAAACCATGATGGCACCGGCATAAACGATCACCTGAACGGCGGCCAAAAACGGGGCTTGGAGTTGTAAATAGAAAACCGCCAAACCCAGAAATGTCACAACCAGGTACAGAGCGGAATACATCGGGTGGCGGTTCAACACCACCATCATCGCGGCGGCAATCACCACGAACGCGGTTAATCCAAAAATGATACTATCAACAGGCAAATCGTATATCCTCCGGCCATTTGAAACCGTGGCCTATTCTAACAAGCTAGATGGGTCAGCACAAGGGAAAATTATGACAAAAGTACTTTTCCTCACCTCCCAATAAAATGCGCCTGGCTTTCCGGTGGCAAATCGTTCAGTTCTTTAATCTCGTACCGATTTCCTTCCACATCAACAATCAAAAATCGCCGTGGCCCCAATTCACGAACCGCCTCGTTAAGTTGGCGCGTGGAAATTGCAACCCGGCCACGGTCGGTTTCCAAATCCCAAATAGCCGAACCGAAACGCTCCGTCATCTTATGGATCTTTGTCACTTGCGGCAGGAAATATCGTTTTTCCAATTGCTGCTGAATTGCCTGGCGAATTTCTGGTTTCAATGTTGCCAAATCTTCGATAATCCCCAATTCAGTTTCCTCATTTCCCTGCAACACAATTTCCCTTTCGGGATAACTGAGCGGAAATGCGCAAATTGATTCAACCGCTTGTTGCGAGCCATCCGCAGAACGCCACATCAATGCATCCTCGACAAGTATCAGAGATTCCAATTGTTGAGGTGATAAATAGGTTGAGGTTGTTTCTTTATTCATGATTCTAGTGGATTCCTAAAAGTACTTTTATGGCACTTGCGTAGAATCCCGCGGGGGCATGGCGCGCCATGCCCCTACATTTTACCCTCCAATTGTCACAATGGTATTTAACGCTTGCTGCGCATTTACCAAATTATAGAACGTTCCCTGCGCCGCCATTAATTCATCGTGGGTGCCCTCTTCCTTCACTTTGCCGCCATCAATCACAATTAACTTATCTGCATTGCGCAAGGTGCTGAGGCGGTGAGCGATGGCGATTGTGGTTCTGCCGCGGATCAGATTTTCCAGCGCCAATTGGATTTGCTGTTCAGTTTGCGTATCGACGGAAGCCGTGGCTTCATCCAAAATCAAAATACGCGGATTGTGCAAAATGGCGCGCGCGATGGCGATACGCTGGCGTTCGCCACCTGATAATCGCATTCCGCGCTCGCCCACCAACGAATCATAGCCATCGGGAAAGCCAACAATGAAATCATGTGCGTACGCCGCTTTAGCGGCTTCGATCACTTCATGCGGCTTCGCGCCGGGTTTCGCATAGGAAATGTTGTCATAAATCGATCCGTGAAAGAGATACGATTCCTGCAATACCACGCCGATCTGTTCTCGCAAATCCGTATGACGAATTTCGCGCAGATCATGTCCATCCACCAAAATTGCACCTTCCGTCACATCATAAAAACGCATCAAGAGATTGATCAAAGTACTTTTACCTGCGCCACTGTGGCCAACCAGGCCAATCATTTGCCCTTCTGCTACTTTGAAATTGACATCGTGCAATACCAAATTGTGAATATCATATCCAAAAGAAACATGGCGAAATTCCACGTCGCCGCGCAATCGAGGCACGGAGACGGCATTTTTCATATCCTGCACTTCGGATTTTGTATCCAACACTTCAAAGACGCGTTCCGCCGAAGCCATGGCGCGCGTCAGCATGTTGATCATGCGCGTCAATTGTTGAATCGGTTCATACAATCGCCCCAACAACATCGTAAAAAATAGCAGGCCGCCTAAACTCAATGTGCCCTGCAATACTTCATAACCGCCGACGAGCCAGGTGATGGGGGCGCCGATTCCCATGATGAATCCCAAAATGGGATAGAAGTTCGCTGCCTTGATTTCCACCAAATTGGTGGCATCCCGGAGCTGGCCGCTTTTGCCAATAAATCGCTGCGCTTCGCGGTCTTCCTGCGCGAAAGCACGCACCACGCGCACGCCGCCAAGTGTGTCCGCCAAACGCGCGCCAAGAATCGAATTCTGGTGCCAGACGCGCCGCCAAAGACGCATTAATCCGTGCCAATAATGTTTTGTCGAAGCCACCACGAACGGCACCGGAATCAACACCGCTAAGGCCAAGTGCCATGAACGCGAAAACATTAAAGTCAGCACGATGACCACCGTTAACGTCGCCACAATCAGCGATTCCACGCCATCCAACAAAAAGTTTTGCAGCATTTGCACGTCGTTTTGCACACGCGTCATGATTGATCCCACTTCGCGTTTATCAAAATATGAAATAGATAAATGTTGCAGGTGGCCATAAAGCTGCGTGCGGATATCGTGCAAAACACTGGTGCCCAAAACTGCCACGCCGCGGCCGTGAATAATATTGGCCAACATGCTGAAAAATTGCGCAGTGAGCATCAGCAAAATCACAATCCACAGCAAGCGATAATCAATGGCCGTAGGAACAAAATCCAAAATCTGTTTGGGATTCGGCAAAACATGATCGGTCAAATACGCGATGGCAAACGGCGGCGCGAACGAAAGCGCGATGGCTACCAAACTGGAAAAAAGATTGGCCGCCACAAGCCAAACATACGGCTTCAAATACGACAACAACCGCGCCATCGCCATCCATTTGTTAGAACAAAAGGCGCAAAGATTCGATCCTTCCGGAAGCGCCCGCCCGCAACGCGGACACACATCGCGCACCCAGGAGGCATCCTCACTTTGCGGATTCGCTCCCAGAACGCCATGCTGACGCAGATGTTCGATTTGGTGCGCAGTGTGTTCGAGAGTTTTATCGAAAGCCGCCGAGGCGCGAACCGCTTCGATCATATGCGGCGCGGCGCCATTATTCGACTTTAAATGAACCTCAATGCTGGACGCGCCCACCATTTTCTTGGCTTCAGCGCTTTCGATTTTTTCCAGCGGCAGATCAAGATCAATAACAAGTTCCGGCTCTTCATCCCGCTTGAGAAGAAGAATTTTCTTCGCACCGTTTTGTTGGTCATTATTATTTTCTTCGGAGAGCACAATCAAGCGCGTGGGAGTGGCAACTAAATACCGCTTTCCCCAATGACCGTGCGAATCCAGATCAGTTTCAATATGAAGAATCTGATCGCTTTCCAGTTCTCCATTGAGACCGATTTGCGCCAATTTATCTTTGACAAAAGCAGGCATTTGCCCAGTTGTGGGATCATCTTCTTTGGGTGATTTTAATACGGGTATAGACATAATAACGGAATATTTAATTATTCCACGAACAATTAATAACTCCTAAAGTTTACCCTACTCCAGACGACCCATTTCGGCAAGGGGTTTTAATAAATAACCCTGCATCTAAAAGTACTTTTTTGTATCCTCTTTAGTTAAAAGAATTATGTCCAATTTACACGTCTTCACCGATTATCAAAGTCAATGCCAGGAAGCCGCCGCACGAATTGCCGCGCTCATCAAGAACAAGCCAAATGCAGTGCTTGGCTTAGCAACCGGCTCCACGCCCATCGGCGTTTATCAGGAATTGGTGCGTTTGCATCGCGAGGAGAATCTCGATTTTTCGCAAGTCACCACGTTCAACCTGGATGAATATTATCCGATGGAACCGACCGCGCCGCAGTCGTATCACCGTTTCATGCGCGAGCATTTGTTCGATCATATCAATTGCCAGAACTGGCACGTGCCTTCCGGCGAAGTGCGCAATCCTGATCAGATTGAATTGGATTGCATTCAATACGAAAAAATGATCGCCGACGCGGGCGGGCTGGATTTGCAACTTTTGGGCATCGGCCGCACCGGTCATATCGGTTTCAACGAACCCGGCAGTTCGCTCAACTCCAAGACGCGATTAGTATTGTTGGATTATCAAACCCGCGCCGATGCGGCCGGCGATTTCTTTGGCCTGGACAACGTTCCGGTGCGCGCCATCACCATGGGAATCGGCACCATCATGGCGGCGCGAGAAGTACTTTTGCTGGCCAACGGAATCAAAAAAGCCGCTATTGTGCACGAAGCGCTGGAAGGAAAAATCACTTCCAAAGTTCCCGCGTCGCTGCTGCGCGAACATCCCAACGCGCAATTTTTTCTCGATAAGCAAGCGGCATCGGAATTAACCGAATACGCGCGTCCCTGGCTGGCACCGAATGCGGATTTTCGCGATCTCACGCTGCGCCGCCGCGCGCTGATTTCTGCCAGCACGGAATTGGAAAAATCATTGACCAAACTCACCACCGGCGATTTACAGCAAGTCGGTCTTTCCGCGTTGGTGCATCAAATGCCGTCGCTGGAGGCGGCCATTCAGGAAGTGGAACGCGATCTGCAATCGCGCCTCGACGACAACCGTTTTATTCCGCAAAACAAAAATATCATGTGTCTCTCGCCGCATCCTGATGACGACGTGATTTGCTGCGGCGCGACGCTCTATAAAATGAATGAGCGCGGCAATAATGTCACAGTGGCTTACGGCGTCAGCGGTTCCAACGCCGTGCGCGATAAAGATGTTTTGGCAATGTTGCGCACGCGCCATCCGCGTCTGGCGAAATACGTGGAAGAGAATTTGAAAGACGGTCAATCCTACAACGATGCTTTTGATGAAATTCGCCAATTCCTTTTTGAGCGCGAAGCGGGCCAGCCGGATAATTTGATGTTGCGCAACTTGAAGCGCCTGGTGCGCGAAGGCGAAGCCTCCGACGCTTGCCGCAAAATCGGCGCGACGCCACGTTTCCTGGATTTGCCGTTTTACTATTCTCACGAACCGAAAACTCACGCCGTTACTAAAAACGATGTGGACATCATGCTACAACTTCTGCGCGACACCGCGCCCGATATTGTGATGCTCACCGGCGAAAAAAGCGATCCGCACGGCACGCACGAAATGTGCGAAGAAACATTTGAACGCGCCGCCAAAATCTATTTGCAAGAAGGCGGCAAGCCGTTCACTCGCTGGGAATATCGCGGCGCGTGGGAAGAATACCAAGCTGGCGAAGGCGATTTCTACAGCGTTTTCGACAAGCAATTGATGGAAATCAAAATCGGTATTATTCTCGATCACATCTCGCAGCTCGATCCGATGTTTCCCGGAACCACCGATCCACGCGAATTCTACGAACGCGCCAGAGACCGCAACCGCACCACCGCCAGAGAATTGCAACAATTAGGTGTTTTGCCGCCATCGCGCTCTTTTGATCCAATTTATGCAGAAGCCTTTCAGGTGGATGAAAAATAACGTTCGTAGTAGCGCCGTAAGGCGCGCTAATAGTTAGTAATAACGCGTCTTACGGCGCTACTACGAGCCAAAAGTACTTTTCCCCATCACATCCCAATTATGGTGAAATATAAAGATAGTTTTGGGCGGTGGAATTCATTTTCAAAAGTACTTTTTATAAAAACGAATGGACACGCTGGGCATTATTGCTGGCGTGTTTCATCGTCATTGTAATTTTCGCATTATTATGGGGCGCGCCGCTTTCGTGGCGTGATATTTGGTCGCACGACGCCATTCGCGGCGAAGCGGCGCGGGATATTTTTCTGCACCTCCGCCCCACCCGCGTTTTGGCAGGAATTCTCGTCGGCGCCGGCCTCGCGGTTTCGGGATCAGCGCTGCAATCGGTATTTCGCAATCCTCTCGCAGAGCCTTATCTATTGGGCGTTTCCGCCGGCGGCGCTTTGGGCGCAACTATTGCCAGAGCTTTCATGGGCAACACAGCCGCCGCGTTTGGCGGATTTGATCCCGCGATAATCGCGGCTTTCATCGGCGCGCTCACCACGACTTTCGCGGTGTATCATCTGGGCAAAGGCAGCGGAAAGTACTTTGGCGGCGGTTTTGATCGCGCCTTACTATTGCTGGTGGGAATTGCCGTGTCGGCGTTTCTGGCCTCGCTGATGACGCTAGTTGTCGCGGTGGCATCGCGCACTGATTTGGCGCGCGTTGTATTATTCTGGTTAATGGGAAGCCTGGCTGACGCCACGTCAAACGGCAATTGGGTGATGGCGTTTTGTTTGATTGTGGGATTGGCAATTATGCTCAGTTCCGCGCGCGATCTCAACGCATTGCAAGTGAGCGATGAAGAAGCATCGTCGCTGGGCGTGGACATCGGAAAGCTGCACCGCCGCTTGCTTTTCGCCGCCGCCTTAGTCAGCGCCGCGGCTGTGGCTTTGGCGGGATTAATTGGATTCATCGGTTTGCTGGCGCCACACTGCATCCGCCTTTTATTCGGCAACGACGCGCGAATTACATTGGTTGCTTCGGCGCTTGGCGGCGCGATTTTATTAGTTGGCTGCGATGCATTGGCGCGCTCCGCAATTCCGCCTGTGGAAATTCCCGTCGGCATTATCACCGCACTCATCGGCGTGCCGCTGTTTTTGTGGCTGGCTCGCAAGGGCAGCGAATTATAAATTGAAGAACCGCGCGCGTAAGCAAGCGGAGTTTACGATAGGCTAATGAAATTTTCCGCTTGCTTACGCGCGCGGTTCTTCAAATCCTGTCCATCCTGTTCATCGATGTAAAACTAAAAGTACTTTTACTATGCTTGAAATTCAAAACCTCAGCGCGGCGTATGGCGATAAAGTGGTGCTGCATGATTTTAATTTGCAAATCGACGCTGGCGAAATTGCCACCATCAGCGGGCCGAACGGCAGCGGCAAAAGCACCGTGTTGCGTTGCATGGCCGGGCTCAACAAACCGCGCGCGGGAAAAGTACTTTTGGGTGGACACGATATTTTCTCTATTGAAAATAGAACGCGTGCCGGCAGCCTGGCAATTCTGCCGCAACATGCCGAAGGTGGTGGCGGACTTACGGTAGAGCAAATGGTGTTGCTGGGGCGCACGCCGCATTTACCGCCGTATGCAAAACCATCGCGACGCGATCATGAATTTGCCGAAAATGCTATGCAGCAAACAGCAACATTAGAATTTGCCAAACGCCAATTCACCCAACTTTCCGGCGGCGAACGACAACGCGTTTTACTGGCAAGGGCTTTGGCGCAACAGCCAAAAGTACTTTTACTGGATGAGCCAACTTCCAATTTGGATTTGCGGTATCAATATCAAATTCTGCAACTCGTGCATCGTTTAACACATCAGGAAAAACTAGCGATTGTGATAATTTTGCACCAAATCAATTTAGCCGCCGCAATTTCCGACACGATGTTATTGCTGCGCGAAGGTGGCTTCACAGTCGCGAGCGGCGCGCCAGCAGAAGTGATGACTGAAGCCAATTTAGCAACCGTTTATGACGTACCGCTGAAAGTGATTAAGCATCCGTTGAGCGGACGTCCGCACGCGCAGGCAATGTGGGAATTCGATAGCGCCAAGTAATTTGAAAAGCGGCGTCAAGCCGCCACACTCTCAATGCTTGATAAACTCCGTCCGCTTATGAGAAATAAACCTGCAATAGTCCGCATTGTCGTTTTCTTCCTCCTTATCCTATTGTTTTCATTCGGAATAACCAGTTGTCAATTGCGGATGCAACGGCAGGCTAGTGCGCCCGAACCAGCTAAAAGTACTTTTCCTACAGATGACGTGAACCGGGAAATTGCATTGCAAAAACCCGCGCAACGCGTTGCGGTGATCGGTCCTGGCGCGACGGAAACGATTTTTCAATTGGGTTTGGGAAATCGTCTTATCGGGCGCGATCAAATTTCCGACTATCCACCAGCCGCTCTCAAAATTCCCATTATCGGAAATTATACCGGGCCATTTTATGAAAAGATCATTGCGGCGCATCCTGATTTGCTGATTATGCAAGGTGAGACCTGGAATAATGCGGCGCGGCTCAATGAAATTTCGCAAAAGATTGGCGCGCCTGTGGCCGCTTTGACTGCTACAAACCTAAAGGATGTGAACGCGGATATCCGCAAAATTGGCGCGTGGCTGGGCGTCCCTGATAAAGCTGAACAGCTTGCATCGCCGTTAGATGCTCTTGTCAAGAATGCGCCAAAGCAAAGGGTTACAGCTTTTGTGGAAATTTCGCGATCACCATTATGGGCAGCGGGAAACGATACTTTGGTGGGCAATGCCGTCAACCTCAGCGGATTTAAAAATGTGGCTAACGTGACGGGATATAAACAGTTCAGCATCGAATCTTTGCTGGCGTTAAATCCTGATGTATATATCGTTCCAAGCGATAATCCTGATACGGCAAAAGTACTTTCATCGCTGCAAAATAATCCACAGCTCGGCAAACTTCCCGCGGTCAAAGCGGGGCATGTGATTGTGATTGATGGAGACTTATTGTTACGCCCCAACACACGGCTGGCCGAAGGCATTGATATTTTGCGCAAAGCTTCTCAGAAATATCAGATGAAATAGAACTACCTATACAAGTGAGTGAGGGGAGGCCTGTCCCCACTCGCTTATTTTGCTCACGCATCATCGATCAACTCGCCAGCGCCACTTTGAATTGCGTGTTATACAATTTGGCGTATTGCGCGTTGCGTTCGAGCAATTCCTCGTGCGGACCGATGTCGAGGATGCGCCCCTGCTCCATCACAGCGATTCTATCCGCGCCCAAAATCGTCGAAAGCCGATGCGCGATTACCAGATTAGTGCGGCCTTTCATCAATTCCACCAGCGCTTCCTGAATTAATTCCTCGCTCTCGCTGTCCAGCGCGCTGGTGGCTTCGTCTAAAATCAAAATTCGCGGATCGGTCAAGAAAGCGCGCGCGATGGCGATGCGTTGTTTTTGCCCGCCGGAAAGTCTTGCGCCGCGTTCGCCGAGCATGGTGTCATAGCCGCGCGGCATGGAATGTACAAATTCATCCACATACGCTGCGCGCACGGCGGCACTTAATTGCTGGTCAGTCGCGCCGGGTTTGCCATACAATAAATTCTCGCGCAGCGTTCCCGAAAATAACAGCGTCTCCTGCGCCACCATGCCGATTTGCGAACGCAACGAGCGAAGTTTGACATCGCGCACATCCACGCCGTCAATAAAAATACATCCCTTTTGCGGATCGAAAAATCGCGGCACCAATTGCACAATAGTACTTTTCCCCGCGCCGCTGGCGCCGACCAGCGCCACCACTTCGCCTTTTTCCACCTCGAGATTAATATCTTTGAGAACAGGTTCGCACGGATTATATCCAAATGTTACATTTTCAAAAGTGATATTTCCCTCAACGCTGGCCAGGCGGCGCGCGTTCGGCTTTTCCTGCACGTCCGGTTCAATATCAAAAACTTCAAAAACCCGATCAATGCCGGCAAGCGAATTGTTGACAATGGTATTCATGTCGCTGATGCGGTTGATGGGATCGTACAAAACGCCGACGAGAATCATAAATGCCACGATGGTGCCGATGCTGGTGTCGCCTTGCAACACGCGATATCCGCCATACCAAACCAGGCATAATGTCGCCATTTGTGTCAGCCATTGCGTGATGGTGCTTGAAATCACGGTAACATGAACATTTTTCAATTGAAGTTGATAGAGTCCGCGCGCGCCATGATAAAATGATTTCGCCTCACGGCCTTCGGCGGCAAAGGATTTCATCACGCCGATGCCGGCGACGCGTTCCTGCACATCTCCCGAAAAATCTTGCAGCGCATCCTGCACGCGGCGCGAAGTGCGTTTGGCTCGGCGGCCATAAGTGCGTAGCGAAAGTACATAAAAAGGAAACACAGCCAGCGACGCCCAGGCAAGAGACGCATCCATACTAAAAAGTAAATAGAGATAAAAAAAGCACGACGCCAAATCCATCCAGATGGTGGTCATGGCTGAGCCGATGAAGTTTTGCGCCAACGAAATATCACTCATCAAACGCGACACAATGCCGCCGCTTTGATTCTCCTGAAAAAACGAATGCGAAAGACGCGTAATGTGCTGATACAAATCACTACGCAAGTCAAGAATGACGCGTTGCGCGGTCGACTGCGCCAGATAACTGCGGTAATAGGACGTAACACTCCAAATAGCATATATAATGGTGAGCGTTACCATCAATATACACAGATGCCCCCACGACGTATTCGCATTCCAACTCGCCGGGAGTTTTGGGGAAAGCCAATTCAGATAATGCAACGTAAATTGGAAGGAAGGATCCGTTGCCTCTTTAGTCCCGGTAGAATGTGGCAGCAAATGATCCGTCACAAAACGCATGGCAATAGCCATCGTTGCTGGCAACAAAAACTTCAATATGCCACAGGAAGTTGCCAGCACGAGTGAGCGCCAATAAGGTTTTACATATGCGAGAAAACGGCGGAGAGACGATTGGGACTGGTTTTGATAATCTTGAGGGGAAGAAAAAGTGCGATTGATGACGTTCCCATTGGAACTTGGCGAGCTTGTGCTCAGCATTAGAAAAAGCCGGTCTCCTTTAAAAAATGGCAATAATCTACCGGCCTTCTTTATATATAATCACAATGAGCTTTTTTGTAAAGGGTATTATTAAAATTACTTGAAAATAACATGTCCAATGGTTCCGCGATGGAGGTTATCCATGGAATTCAGAAAAGTACTTTTTATCAAGACAACGTTATTCCAATGAAATCCAGCTTATTCTCGGGCGGTGCGTTGAAGCTACTATGGGTATTAGCAGGAATGTTGGAATAGCAATTGACGGGATGAAATTGAATCAATATCTTTGATCATCTTTTCTTGAACTCCTGAAATAATAAAGCTTTATGGATTCATTGCTATAAAATAAGCTTGGCTCGTGTTCAGGATTTGTGCGAACGCCGTATTCTTGCATTGTCACACTGAGCGAAGTCGAAGTGTGGCAAGTGCTGTCATCGCTTAAAAGTCCTTTTGGTAAAGGCTTCGACTTCGCTCAGCCTGACAATTTGCACAAATACTGAACATGAGCCAATAAGCTTTTTCAAAGCTAATAGACTATACCATATAATTTTTAATATCCCTTTTAACGCGCAATGAAATGTGGCAACTGGTAAAATAGAATCGAAATGGGAAAAATATTAGTGGTAGACGACGAAGACGACGTGCGGCTGTCTATTGAGCGGCGGCTCAAACGCGAAGGGCATGAAGTAAATATTGCTGGCTCGCAGGCCGAAGCGAGCGCCAGCATCGAAAGCGCAGAACCTTCTTTTGACATTGTGCTGACTGACATGTTGATGGAATCACCCAGCAGCGGCGTGGAAGTTCTCAAGGCGGCTCTGGCAAAAGATGTGTTCACAGAAGTCGTGATTCTAACGGCTTATGGAAACGTGGCCAACGCCGTGGAATGCATGAAAATGGGCGCGTTTGATTACGTGGAAAAAAATATTCCCGGCGTCGACGTCTATGAATTAATTTGCATCAAAATCGATCAGGCCATGGAACGCCGGCGCGCCTCGCTTTCCACCGTGCGCCGGCTGGAACAATTCGCCCGTTACCAGGAAGCACAAGAGCAAAATTCGTAGCGGCAAAAAGTACTTTTCCCTTGCCGTAGCAATTTAGAATTGCTATATTTTAATAGCCTCATTGAGGCAACCGGGGCTGTGGCGCAGTTGGGAGCGCGTCTCGTTCGCAATGAGAAGGTCAGGGGTTCGAATCCCCTCAGCTCCAGAAATTGACATAATCTGTTATCAAAAGTACTTTTATCCCCTGCGATAAAAGTACTTTTTTTATTGCCCAAGGCATTGCACTTGCACCATTTGCCCGCCATGACACAATCAAAAAAACGCGTGTTGGTCACCGGCGCGGCGGGACGAATAGGTTCCTATTTCACAGAACATTCGCACCATCAATATGACTTATGTTTGATGGTGTGGAAAATGGATGAGGCTGCTGGGCGAATCGCGCATTTCGGCGAAATGGTGCAAGGTGATTTAGGCGACCTGGAACGATTAAAAGAACTGTGCGCCGGCATGGATACAGTTGTGCATTTGGCTGGCGATCCCAGTCCGTCCGCAACATGGAACAGCGTTCTCAATAATAATATCATCGGAACCTACAATCTTTTCGTCGCCGCCAAGGCAGCGGGTTGCCGGCGCGTGATTTACGCTTCTTCCATCCACGCGGTTTCCGGTTATCCGGTCGATGTGCAGGTGAAAACCAACGAACCGGTTAATCCGGGAGATTT
>Ga0164242_10000252_pt1 | contig 67770 bp, 66 predicted proteins | sample OricomgcompostMG_FD_108783 | JGI IMG/M metagenome (GOLD analysis project Ga0164242, IMG submission 108783) | Miracle-Growth compost microbial communities from Emeryville, California, USA - Original compost - Miracle growth compost (MG) ... | reverse complement strand
TCCGGCCGAGGCCGCCTTCGGCACCGTGCCCAGCGTGGCGGCGTCGATGTCGGCGCCGGTCAGGGAGCCGTTCTTCACCTTGGCCCCGGTGACCGCGTTCGCCTTCAGCTGGGGAGTGCCGACGCTGTTCCTGGCCAGCTGGTTCTTCGCCGCCCAGGCGCTCCCGCCCAGCACGACGAAGAGACAGAGCGTCGAGACGACGTTGGCGTAGGTGAGGCGAGGGCGAATCGGTCGCATCAGAGCTGCCTCCAGGACGGGTGAGCGCGGGAATCCTATGCCCTGGCGACGACGCCCGTGACCATCACCCCCGGTCTGAAGGCGATGCCCTCTCAGGCCATGGCCGACGGCACGCCGCTCCTCGGGGCGGCGGCAGGATCCCGATCCGGCGAGGCGACGGACTCACGCCGCCGGGAAGAACCCGAACGCGCCTCGGTCGACAGACCGATATGTTCGCGGTTCAGACGAGGCTCTCGATCAGGGCCGTTCGAACGTCTTGACCTATGGAGGAGACCACCGAGGAGCCTGATGTCTTGCCACGTGTCCCGACGAAACGACCGATCGGTGGCGGTCTCTGCGCCGAGACAACCCGGCGCTCCGGGTGCCGGTCGGCTCCGACGGCCCGGCGTCGCCCTGGCTAGCCGCGCCCGACCCTTCGGCTTTCACCCCTTCCCCCGAACAGATCGACGGAATCGGATCCCTTCCTCTGAGATCAGACCAGGACGACCCGGCAGCGGCACGACGTCGAGCGTCGCCGCGGCGTGTCGAGCGGCCGCTAACCGATCGTGATCGCCGCTCTGCGAACGCTTCCGTCCGCGGCTCCGAGGGCGAGGACGTAGCGTCCTTGACGCAACCGGCGTAGGTCGTGCGTCAACACGACGCGCCACCGACCTGCGCCGGTCCGCGTCGCCACTCCCGTCGCATAAACAGCGTGTCCGCGCAGCACGGTCAAACAGCGTGTCCGCGCAGCACGGTCGCGCGCGTGCGATGGGCATCCATCGGCAAACGGACCCTTCCTGAGACGGGCCTTGCCGCGCACTTCCGTGCGGTGGCGGGGCATTCGTGCCCATCGGCCCCGATCCTCCTGGTCGCCTTCGTGCACACGATCAGCTCGACCTTTCCGGCGTGGCCACGGGGCTGCGGGGGCCGCGGGGGCCGGTGGCGCCCTCTGGGCCGGTCGCGCCGCCGGGCCCTTGTGGAAGCGGCCCGCCCGTGCCGGACAGCGCGACGCTCAGCTCGCTGCTCGAATCGTCGGAGGCGATCTGCAGGATCGCCGTGCGGGCGCCCTGGCCCTGGGGGGCGAAGGCCACCACCACCTGGCAGCTGCCCCCAGGTTCGATCGGGACGTAACAGGTCGACGACTCCACCAGGAAGTCCTCGGGATGGTCGGTCTGCGCGGGCGGGCTCTGCCCCGTGAACGAGAAGCCGGAGAAGGCGAGCGAGCTTTGGGTCGACGTGTTGACGATGGTGATCGGTTGGCCAGGGGAGAGCGTGCCCTGCGCCGTGGTCGGGAACGTCAAGCTCGAGGTGCTCAGCGACGCGGATCCCAGACCCCAGCTGATCTGGACGCTCGGGGCTGCCCAGGCCCGGCGGTTCCGGTGGTTCCGCCGGAGGGAGCCAGCGAAGATCCGCCGCCGCCACCACCCGCGGACATGCACGGCGAGCAGGGCCCCATCCCACCACCACCACCACCACCACCGCCATACGGGCCGCCGCCCCCTTCACCGCCCGCACCGGCGACTCCGGGGGTGCCGGCGAGACCGCCGTTGATCCCGCCCGCGCCGCCGCTGCCGGCGGCGCTCTGGGTGCCGCCGCCGCCACCGAACGGCGCCGTCGTGCCTTCTCCGCCGCCGAGGCCGCCGCCGGCCCCACCGGCGCCTCCACCGGCGTCGGAGCTCCCACCTCCGCCTCCGCCTCCGGCCACGATCAGGCGCGTGGACGACGAGCCCGGATCGGCACGCGGGGCCGTTCTCACGTCGGAGGCACCTCCACCGGCCCCGCCGGACTGGCGCGCTCCACCCCCACCGTTGAAGCTCGGCGGCTCGACGCTCCCGGAGCTTGGCCCGCCGCTCGCGCCGTTCCCACCGACCTCCACGTACAAGATCTCACCCGGGACGACCGCCACCTCGCCCGGTGAGCGGCCTCAGCTCCGACGGCCTGATCGTCGGCGATCCCGCGGACGCGCTCGACTGATCGATCACCACGAGGTCGGGGGATGGGCTCCGAGCTCCGGCGGCGCTCGTGCACGCGACGGCGGCATACCGACTGCGCAGATCGGGTAGAGGCAGACGCGGCACCGTCCGTCAGGTTCTTTTCTCCTCTTCCCTTTCGGGCGGTCTTCCCAGAGGAGGAATTCGTGAGAGGGATGCGATGACGAGGGACCAGGAACGGATCACCGACCGGATGCGGACGGAGGGTCGTACGGCGCGGGCGAGCGCCGACGCGCTCCTTGAGACCACGCGCCGGATGATGCGGAGGACGACCGCGCGGCTGGGCGACGGAGCCGCAAGGGCCGACCGCCAGGTGAGGAGATACGCCAGGTGATGACGCCCTGCGGCCTGCTCGCACCGCCTGCTGCGGGGCGCGAGGCGAGTGATGCATGGCTGCCGATCGTCTCGCGCGAGTTGGTCCGCAGCTACAAGCATCTCTACGGCCGCGGGCCGACGAAGGCGAAGACCATCCATCGCGACGACGCGGTCCTCACCGTCCTTGAAGACTCCTTCACCAGGTGGGAGCAGCTGCTGGTTGACGCCGGCCTATTCGATCGTGTGCGGGACTACAGGCAGGCATGTCGTGACGAGGTGAAGGGGAGCTACGAGGACCTCGTCGAGTGCATGACCGAGCGGGCCGTGAGGTCCTCGTTGGGGCAGATCGACCGGTGCGGCGTGGCGTTCGAGCTCTTTCTCCTGGACCCCGTCTCCGACGTCGCGCCCGTGGAACGTCCGCCAGGTCGGGGTGCCGTCCGGGTCGGGGTTTCCGATCACGGACTCGCGGTAGATGCATCCTGATGTCCACGGCGACCGAGGAGGACCGATGAAAGAGATCCACGTCGAGAAGAGCGGCGACAACTGGGTCGGCAAAAGTGGCGGACGGACCGTCCCGGGAACGAAAGCGCCGACGAAGGCAGAGGCGGTCAGGAACACCGCGGCCGTGGCGAAGAAGGGCTCGGAGCCGGTGAGCGTGAAAATCCACGGTCAGGACGGTCGCATCCAGGAAGAGCGGACCTATCCGCGCTCGGCGGACCCGAGCCGCAGCAAAGGCTGACTCGGAGGTGCCGCCGCCCTTCGCGGGCGAGCGCGTCGGCCGTGGGGCCCGCGGGCCGGTCCGCCTCGGCACGTCGGCCGGGCGTTGGACGAGGAGTGCTTCCGGGTAGAGGCGGGCTCGACCCTGTCCACCGAGGAAAGAGCGACGATGAGCCTGGTCGAGAACGGTGCCGTGAGGGGCGCTGCGTGTGGTCCCCTCCCCGAGCCCGAGTTGTGGCGCCGCCATACGGATCACCGCGACGAGGCGGCCCGGGAGGCGCTCTTCGGACTCTACATGCCGATGGCGCGTCGGATGGCGGGCCGCTACGCCGGTGTCGCCGAGCCGCTCGACGACCTCGTCCAGGTCGCGAGCCTCGGCCTTCTGAACGCGATCGACCGCTTCGATCCGGGTCGCGGGACCCCCTTCGCCGGCTTCGCCAAGCCGACCATCCTCGGCGAACTGAAGCGCTATTTCCGCGACAAGGTATGGACCGTGCGGGTCCCGCGCTCGGTCCACGACCGGATGGCGGAGGTGGAGAAGACCACCGAGGCGCTGACCCTGGAGCTGCGTCGTCCGCCCTCGGTCGACGAGCTGGCGGAGGAGTTGGGGATCCCCGCCGCGGAGGTGCTCGAGGTCCTCGAGGCCCAGCACAACCGACGGCGAGACCATCCGCCAGCGCCTTCGTCCGCTGCGTCATCTCTTCGAGTTGAGCCGCTATCGGCCTGCTGCCCGGGGACGGCTGAGAATCGCGGAGGCAGAGAACGGTGGACGGCCGACGGCCAACAAGACTACGAAGGGAGATGACGCTCCTACCGGAGAGGATGGCGGCCCAGATGGCAACATCTACGCCCTCTTCGAGGATCCGAAAGGTCGGCCGGGACGCAAGGTGGAGCCGGAATTTTGGCCTCGGATTGATTGGGTTTCCGAGAATCACGTTCCTCCCACTCGCACGCCGCCCCATTTGGAGGATCGCGCGGCCCGATATGACCCCGTAGGTAACCGACTTGAGATCAATGAAGACTTCCGCGTCTTCCGAGACTGCATGGGCCGGTGGAAGGAGCGCTACGGGCGGACGCCTGGCGCCACGCCGGTCGTGGAAGGCGAGGTGCGCGAGTGGTACGCGCAGGTCCTTGTCGAGACCATCCTGGGGGCCGACGCCCTGCGTCGGTCTCGCCATTGGGACGACGCGGCTTTAAGCGCGGTGCTGTCGCCGGAGGCTCTCACCGCGGTAGTTCAGCCGCGTTACTTCATCGAGGAGCGCCTCAAGCGCGACTTGGCTCGCCGGCTTGGTCAGGCGTCGACCCAGGTCGCCGCGTGAATCAACCTGGGTGATGAGGTGTTGGGGCACGAGTAGGGGCACAAAGCTGTACATAGGTCAGCCAATTCGGTCCAAGCCCGTTTGCCGCGAACCGCTTGAAACCTAGCTCCGCATAGCTCGTCATAGACCCCTGCGCGGGCTCATGATCCGACGATTCGTCGGGGCAGGAACCCGAAGGTCACAGGGAGGTCTCCTTGCGCATTGCGATGGTGCCGACCGCGTGGGCGACGGTGACAGGCGGGACTCAGTCTGGCGGGTACGTCGAAGACCGAGAGTCGACCGTTCCTGCGGAGTCTAAGCGCACGTCCGGTCTACGCCCTGCCTCAAATAAAAGAGATGGCCGACGGAGAAAGCGTTGGTCTTTCAAGCCGAAGGTCGCCAGTTCGAATCTGGCGGGCGCACTCCTCGCTTTGCGACCTTTAGAGCCGGATCTGGCTCCAGAAGCGGACTAGCGGCCCTCGGCCTCTCTACAACGAGTAGGCCAAGAGGTCGGCAGAAGTCAGGAAAAGTCCCTTCTCTGCACCTTTCGGCCGTTCCCGGCCCCCTTGAGATCGTCCCGTCTTCAGTCCGAGGCGTCGCTTATCCGGCTGCTCGAAGACTGACTGAGTCCACAGGACCGTCTCAACCACGCCTAGGAGGACCGAGAAGTCAAGTCGCGAGTTGTGGTGTAACGGACCCGCCGGCACTTCTCTCATCGCTCCAGGGCCGCCACCCCGCTTTCGTCGGCATCGCCCTGGTCCTCGAGGACCAGGGCGACCGACTCCTTCGAGAGGTAGCCCCGGGTCAGCAACCACTCGTCGTTCTGCTCGATCAACAAGGCCCCGACCAGCCTGATCACGGAGGCATCGTTCGGGAAGATCCCGACGACGTCCGAGCGCCGGGCGATCTCCTTGTTGACCCGCTCGAGGTTGTTGGTCGAGCGCAATTTCGGCCATTGGGAGGCCGGGAAGCGATAGAAGGCGAGCAGGTCCTCCTCTGCGCCGGCCAGCAGCCCCGCCACCTTCGGGGCGACCGGGGCGAGACGCTCGATCACCGAGGCCGATCGCTCCCTGGCGTCGGCGAGGTCCTCGGCATTGAACACCTCCCGCAGCGCCGCCGAGACCATGTTTCGCTGCCCCGCCTTGCAGTGGCCGTGCATGTTGCGGATGAAGTGCACGGTGCAGCGCTGCCAGGGGCAGCCGATGACCTTGGCGACCGCCGCCTTCAGGCCGAGGTGGTCGTCGGAGACGGCGAGTCTCACCCCGCCGAGCCCGCGGGCCCGCAGCTCGCGCAGGAAGGCCGCCCATCCTGCCTCCGTCTCCGACTCGGCGATCTCGATGCCGATCACCTCCCGCCGCCCGCTCTCATGGACGGCGAAGGCGACCATCAAGGCCTTGGAGTGGACGTGGCCACGGTCTCTGACCTTCAGGTGCTTGGCATCGAGCCAGAGATAGGGATGGACGCCCTCCAGGGGACGGGTCCGGAAGGCCTCGACCTGCTCGTCGAGCCCGCCGCAGATGCGCGATACCTGGTCCTTCGACATGTGGATCCCCAGCTCGGAGACCAGGTGGTCGACCTTGCGGGTCGAGACGCCGTTGACGTATGCCTCCATGACCACGCCGAGCAGGGCCTTCTCGCTTCGTTTGCGTGGTTCCAGGAAGCTCGGGAAGTAGCTCTCGCCGCTGCGCTTGCGCGGCACGGCAAGCTCGATCTCGCCGACCCTGGTCGCCCAGGGCCGGGATCGGTAGCCGTTGCGGTGGGTGCTCCTGCCCTCGGCGACCTCGCCCTTGCCGGCCCCGATCTGGGCCGAGATCTCCGCCTCCATCAGCTGCGCGGCGACCGCCGCGACCGCCTCGCGGAGGAAGTCGGAGTGCTCGGTGATCAGGGTCCTTGCGACGACCTCGGGGGTCGTCATGCTCTGCCTCTCGGCCATCGTGGTGCTCCTTCGTCAGTCGACTTGGTAGGTCAACCGACGAGTCTGGGGCCCGCGGTGGCCGGAACTTCGTCCCGGCCCCTACAGCGGCCCTGCTCGTTACACCACTTCTAGCGACATGACCGACCGAGACCGCTGCTTTTCGAGCTGGTGCGCCAGCATCAGCATCCCGCGCTCTGCTTCCTGCTTTTCCCTCGTCGTCGCGTTGCTGGTGATCGCGAGGACCGCCAGTGCGTCGGCCACCTGGGCGACGTTGCGAAGGGTGGTCCCATGCGCCTCCTCGGCGAAGCGGGCGACGAACCGGCCCGCCGCCGCGTCGTACTGGCGATGGGGACGTTTCGCGAGCGCCAGCGTCAGCCGTAGGGCACGGTCAAGCTCGATCGGGGGGAGGCATCGCGGGCGGTCCTCAGCGCGAACTCGGGATCTCCCTCGGCTATGGCGCGGTCGAAGTCCTGGAGGAGATGGTCGCGACTGGAAGGCGTCCCCGGCATCGTCGAGTGGTCATCGACAGAAGCCTGCGGGTAGGAGAAATAGCGAGATGCCTGATCGCCGGATCGACGCCAGAGAGGTTCGCCGCCGCGCAGCGCAGATGCAGCGAGACGCCGAGCGCCTGCGTGTCCAGACCGAAGAGATTCGGGCAGAGCTTCGGGAAGCGATGAGGCGAGCCCGCGCGCGACTCGGTCTCGGGCGAAGAAGAATCAGGCTCCGGTCGCGGCCCTCAGTTCAGCCTCGCGCCGGATCATCCTGCGGTTCTGCCGGTCCACCTGACGATTGCCCTTCTGCAGGCGCTTTTCGGTCTGGTGGAGCAGATGCTGACTGCGCAGGATGAGGTCGTTCGTGGTCTCCCGCGCCTCGCGACCGTCTTCACGAAACCGGCCAGGAACCGGCTGGTGGATTGCCATCGGGTGTCGTCCTCAGATCCCCTCCTCTGGGGATGGCCGCTCGCAAGGGAAAGAGGAGGTCGAGAACCCGACGGACGGAGTTTCACGGATCAGGCTACTCCGATCAGGCGTGTAGTCAATGGAGCGCGAAGGCGAGGACGGTTTCGCCAAGAGTCCCGACGGTCCAGACGGCCGATCTCGCCCTCATGGGAGTGCCTGCCAGACGTCCGCGACGCCGCGACCCTCCTTCAGGGTTACCCGATCGGTGACGCACGATTCGTCCGACCGCGAACCATAGGGGTTCGTGAACCGAACGCCGGGGGGCGATGGGTACCCCGGGGGGTGAACGCGGGCAAAGGGCTTCTGGTCATCTGTCTCGCTGGCTATCTGATGATCGTCGTCGACGACCCAACCGTCCGCAGTCGCCCGCCTACGAGGGTATGCGCTGATCCACCGACCGGCTCAACCCTCGACGCGTCCCGCCGACGGGGGACCCGCCTGTGCCGCGTCCCGGAGCTTGCCGAGCGAGCGCCGCAGCAGCCGGGAGATCTGCATCTGCGAGCAGCCGACCCGAAGGGCGATCTCGCTCTGGGGCAGTTCCTCGGCGAAGCGGAGGCGCAGAATCTCGCGTTCGCGTTCGTCCAGCGCGGGCAGCACCGACTGCATTGCCAGTCGGTCCTCGACGAGATCGAAGTTGCCGTCGGGGCGTCCGACCCATTCGGCGGCGAAGACCTCCTCGGTGTCCTCGCCGGTCCGCGCGGTGTCGAGGGAGAGGGGCCTGATGATCCTCGACGGTCGAACCGGCGGCGATTTCCTCCTCTAAGTCGCGTATCTCCTGCGGAAGGTTGGAGGCGAATTCCTCCCCCCAGCGCGACCACGGCAGCGGTTGCCCGTCGATCTTCAGCTCGCTACGAGAAGTCGAAGCGGCCAAGCCGGCCGCCGATTCCGGCTCGACATAGACGACCACGCGTGAATACGCAAATCGAATACCGAACTCCTGCACCTTCTGATAGCCGCCCCGCGCAGGAGGGCACAGCTCGTACAGCTCATCCTGGTAGAGGGCGGCGCGATGGCCCGTCGAGGCCCAGAGCGAGTCGCGAGCCCGCTCGTCGTGACGCTCATCGAGAATCCACCAATGCGCGGACGCGTCCGTGAGTGGGACAACGCCCGAGGCAGTGCTGGCGTGTTTGAGGAAATGACCTTGACCCTTCGCCTTACGCAAGAAATTACGCTTGGTGTTCTCCCGTGGCTCCTCCCAGCCCTCCCGCACTCGGACTTCGACGCTCTTAGGGAACCGAAAGTAGCGTTGGTTTAGGTAGCGGATGATCCACTTCGCCCGATTGTCGACGCCAGTCGGAGGCTCCATCGTGTTGTCCTTGCGGTCCTTGCCGAGGAGGAGCACCATCGTTCCGTGGTCGAGGTTCCGTAGTGCCTCTGGCTTAACCGACTCCTCCAAGGGCACACAGTGATCGTAGCTACCATCGGCAAGCCGAAACTGTTTCAGACCCCACTTGTCACTCGTCGGATCACGCCAAAGCTGGATCATTGCGCCGTGGCCGTCTTTCCAACTTACATAGACGATCCCGTGTGGATTGCCTGGGGCGGCCGCGACCTTTGCCCCGATGCCGAAGTTGCCATGTAGGGATTGGACGTGACGGGACGCGGAGAGGTGGTTGATGTAGCGCTTCAACTCCGAGGCGCTCATTCCGACTCCAGTGTCTATGCAGCAGAGCTTCACCAGGCGATCTGCGTCATAGGTTGCCCAGTCGATATCCCAGATCACCTTTCCGCGCCGGTCAGGGACCGCCTGGGCGGCTTGAATCGCGTTCTCGGTCAGCTCGCGCAGAAACTGCAAGGGCTCACAATCCTTACCGAGGGTGTCGAGCATGAAGCTGGCATTCTCGACCTCAAGCTCCATAGTCGAGGTCGTTGCACTATCCATGGTCCTAGGACGCTTCCTTTCGTTCGCGGGCTTGCCGTAGTCGGTAGGAGAAGCCACCGGGGCTAATGCCCGTGGCACGCGCTGCGGCCCGAATAGTGCCGTGCTCTCGGTACGCGATTTCGGCTTGATCTAGCGCTTCGTCGGAAATGGTGGGCCGACCGCGAGACTGAACGCTCCGCGAATCTGCAAGATGGCGACGAACCGTTGAAGTCGAAAGCCCCATGAGCGCTCCGACGGCACGAGCCGACCCGACAATCTCATGCAGCTGTCGAGCTTCGGCGGCGCGTCCACGCTCGCTGGAAGCGGCGGCAACCGATACCCCTGCCTCCAACAGATGCGCTTTGATGGTGCGAGGGTCAAGACCCAGCTCGCGCGCAGCGCCGGCGAGGTTGTGCCCGGCGCTCTTCCAGGCCGATACCGACTCTGCCACCGCATCCCGACGGAGTTCGGTCGCAATTTGCTCCGTTGAGAGGCCAGCCTGCTTGAGTCGTCGGCGAATGGTCTCCCCACTCACACCGAGACGGGCCCCTGCACCCTCCAAAGTCCCCTCTTCCCTGTACGCCGCAATCGCTCCCAGGACCTTCGGGTCCGTCACATCGTGCGGGATCGTATCTTCCAAGTCGATGCCTGCCTCGCGCAGGAAGCGCTCCACCTCGTCGCGGAAGAGATGCAGCTCGCCTACCACCGCCTCGATAGAGGGCGAGCGTCGATAGCGTTGAAGAACCTCATCTCGGCGCACCTGGTCTGGATCGACGCCCGCCCTATCTAGAGCTTCCCGTATCGGGAGAATCTCGGAATCCTCTGCCTCCGCGACCCGTCGCAGTGAACCAAGTTCGCGCAGGCGCTTCACGATTGTCGGAGCGTCCAGGCTGGAATCTTGACGACGCTTCGGTTCCCGGCCTGCCGGGATCAGCTCGAAGGATCGTTGACCGGACGGCATCCGCTTCAGGAGGAGCAAGCCGTCCTCGATCGCGCTCATCACTGCACCGACCCGCGCGAGCACCCACTCCGTGCTGTGAGCGATGTGACCCGAAATCTCTCGCCCGATCTCGGCCGAAGTGATCTCGGGATCTATGCCGTATGACGTATCTCGGGTGTTGGCGTACTTCACCGCAACCCCACCGCGGTGGGCGGTGATGAGGCTGATCGACTTCTCTGGAGTCGGCAAGCGCCATGAATCGTCAGGCCCGATGGCGAGCGCGCAAAGAGGCATCGGCTCCTGATCTAGCTCGACGGTGCGCCCCACCGGAACGATGATGTGAAAGGGCTCGCCGTCTTTCGGATCGTCGGCGTAGCAGATGAACACCCCGAACAGAGGCTGTCGTAGACCCCCTGGATGCAAGCGTGACTGGGGCTCTCCATCGTCCGCGGTGAAGTCCAGCCAAAGTGGCAACCGGTCCTTGTCGATACAGCGAATCGCGGAGATGGCGTCGGGAAAGGTGACGTGGGCAGAGAGGGTTGCCACGGTCTCAAGGGGCGCCTTGACGAGGGTCGCATCTGGAATGTCTTCGTAGAGGCAGGTACCAATTGCCGAATACGAATCAAGGGTGGCTGCTACGGACTCAACGAATGGAACGAACGGTGGCTCTGCATCTTCTCCGATCATCGCCGCTACCCCTGCGAAAGGCTCGCGCTGTCCCATCGCAGACTGTAGACCCGGCATGGGCTCCCCATCAACCGACTTGGCGGCGACGGAAAGTGACCTCTTAATCTCCAGCGCTTTGTCCCCGGTTGCCTCGGTGGGACGGTGGTACTCAAGCTCGAAATAGGCCGTATGTGGACAGACGCCGGGGTAGCGTGCGGCGATCTGCATAGTAAGTCGCGGGTCGCGAACGGAGACCCGATGACCGTAGATTTCGTCTCGCGCGTTCCGCGTCTCGATGTCGGCAGCCTCTAGATGCAGCCCCCAGAAGCCTGGACTCGATGCGAAGTAGGCCGCTAGGAGGTCGACCGGTTCATCGGGATCGAGGGGCCCTCGCACAACCTCGTCCCATTCGGAGCTAAAGCAGTCGAGGCTGAGTTGGGTTAGCCGATTACCAGTCCAAACGGCGTTCCAACGTCCTCGGAAATTCAGGTCCCAAACATCGTCGTCCTCGGGATTGAAACGGGTGGCGGGCAGTACGCCTGGCTCGACCACCACGGTCGCAAACGGGACAATGATGTCGCCAGAAGGATTTGCGCGAACTGCATGGACCTCGAGCTCGCGGATTGGCTCGTCACCAGCCTTCCAACGCCCCCATGGATCCTCGCGGAGAGGCCCTTTGAACATCGCCGAGGGCTCATGTCCGCCATCCTCATCCTCTTTGAGAAGCTCTTCTTCACTTACCTCTGCCTCATCAGGGATTGGGCCGGGCATGTACGGGAATGTAGCGGCGCTGTGATAACGCTGACCCGTTTCGCGTGTTCAGACTGCCGGATTGTGAATGTTTTTTCGGACAAAGCATAAGCCGGTGAGATTTCGACCTGTTCAACTGCTCCCATCTCTCTGGCTTCCGAACTCGCGCGCTTGTCCCAATGGGAGGCCCTTTCGAGCCTCCCAAGCCTCCACATAACCGAATATCTCCTCGGTCGCTTTTATCATCGCTCCAAGCACTTCTTTGAGCATCGAGACCGGGATCTGGTCGGGCTGGATCGGTATCGCGCCGCTCAGGCTTTTGCCCGTACCATCGTCCTCAACCTGCCAGTTGGCGACGACGTGCGCGGGCGAAAAATGGACCCACCCTGAGGTCGCTCCGTAGACGTCTTTGACCCACGGATGCGTCTCCTCTGCGTGTTCGATCAGCCGGGCGTCGGTCAGACGGCGTTTCTCGGCGTCCTTCAACCTGCGGAACTCGCCTCCACCGATGACGTACTCGGCAACCTCGTCCGCCCGCGGCGCCGTGGCGATATATGCGAGACGGGTGAGACTGTCGAGCTGCATCCTGAGAAGCGGTGCCGCCACGATCAGATTCCAGTTGTCGAAGGCCGAGATGAAGCCGTCGACCAACGAGTAGGAGCGGCTCATTACCGCGCCCATAACGAGGTCGATCGAATAAAGGTTGCCGTCGGCCTCGATGAATCGTCGAGTCAGGTCCAAATGGTGGACCCTCAGTCGATCCAAGTACCGGCGTGCAGCGAACAGATCATCGCGATGGACGAGGGCTGGCGAACCCTCCCCCGGCTCTCGCGGATCCCGCACTGGTCTCGGCACGGCATCCGGGGTATCGGGCTTTAGGTCGTCCGTCACGGACTATCGAACCGTCGCCCTCGCACGCTTGAGCCACTCCCACATGTCGTTTTCACCGCTTGGGCCGATCCACTACGAAAAGCGCGTCGTATGCCCGCTTGCTTGATGTAGAGCTACCGATGGCCAGAGTCCGCTGAGGCCCCAGTTCGTCGAAACGTTCGGCGACCTGGATCTCCAACGACTCAAGCAAAGCGTCCCCGGGCGGCTCGAGTCCTGCAATCCCACAGAAGAGCAAGGGCGCGGGATCCTTGAAGCTCAGCGCGACGCGCTGGACCCGTTTCCGCTTGCGCGCGAGCTTCCGCAGTTTCTTCATTCCCTTCCAAAGCTCCCTCTGCGAATCGCTGTCCGCATCCAGCAGGGCGCAACCGGCCTGCACCCAGCCTGGCGGTCGCTCCGAGCACAGGAGGTCTAGAAAGCGCTTCGATCCGTTCGGGATCCTCATCTCCGGTTTCGGCGCTGGCTCGGTACGTATGCCCTGCTCCCAGAGCATCCATTGGTCCAGTGGGTCGGTCAACGATGTGTAGCGGATGCGCTCCTCCCCGGCCTCCTCCTCGAAGTAGAGGCCGAAATTCAGGTAGTGCATCCACCAGTCGAGCTCATCGCTCGCCACGAATCGACCAAGCTCATTGAGGCGGGAGCGGCGGCGCAGGAAATGTATGAGCTGCACCGGCCACTGGGTCGTCGCGGCAACCTGCATCAGCTCATTCAGGTTGACGACCCAGGGCGCGGTGACGCCCTCGGGCATCGTCCGGGTGCCCTCCAGTTCCCAGAGCACCGGCGCCACTGCGGAGAGGTCGTCGAGGGTGAGCACGATCCTCTGCACCTCGGTCACCCGCTCTGCCAACTTGATCTCTTCCCCGGACGGCCCGGTCAATGGCTTCGACCCGAGCAGAACTTCTTTGGCATGCCCGCCCTGTTTTGCGGCTTTCGTCAAGTTTTCGCGCAGATGGCCGATGAGGGCCTCGCCGCCACGCCTGGCACCGGGCCGCAGGGTGGCGCTCTTTGCCTCTATCACCACGGCGGTCGAGCCGCACCGCATCAAGACGTCCATCTCGCCTTGCTGCTCCGCATCGTGAAAATGCACCGACAGGTGCGTCTCGTCAGGGTCGAGGACCGGCTCAAGGATCTCCGCGGCGCGGCCCTCAAGCCATCGGCCGCGATGCTTCGTGTAGCCGGAGCCGTCTTTCAAAGCGCCCTCAAAGGCGGGTCGGAGAGCCCACAGGTCTGCCCCCGGGATGGTGAGGAAGTAGGAGTCCTCGGCCACCTTGACGTAGGGGCGCCAGCGGACCTCCTCCGCGAGCGCGAACCAGCCTGGCTCGCCTTGCCCGAAGGGAAGCGACATTCGCTCCAGGTAGGCGGTGGCCTCCTCCCCACTCACACCCGCCGCGGCTGCCACCTCGGTCGGCGACAACAGGCAGGCCTCCCCCAGCGTGTTCAACGCCCAGACGATCGGGATGAACCTCGCCGCATTGGCCGGGTCCGACTTCCATTTGTCGTTGAACACCGATTCTGCCCAGTCGAACGCCGGGTTGCCGGCCCGAAACTCTCCCGGATCGTCGCGGGCCGACTCCATCCAATTAAGCATGCGATCGCGGGCGAGGCCGGGGACGGCGTCGGAGATGGCGATCGCCGCCTCACAATCAAATCCGAGTTGCTCTCGCAGGCGGGACGCAAACCGTTTCTCGCCGAAGAGCCCGCGCAGCGTCTCGTACTCCTGCCACCACCATCCCGGATTGCGCAGGTAGAGGTGGTGGGCCGCGGCGCGCCCGCGGGCAGCCCCCTCCGGGCCGTCCCAAAAGCCTGCGGTGATCTGACGCCGGAAGGACTCAAGGATCGTCGCCTCGGCTGCTAGATCCCGGATCGGGCCGAGCACGTTTGCGTCGATCGCACTCGCATCTCGCGAGCCCGCACGATCATCTCGGCCGAGGAGCTCGGCGGCCACCACCTCGATCACGTATGCCGAGCCTGGGTGCTCGCTCTCAGCGTAGGTGTCCGGGTCGATGAAGGACTCCGACATACACAGCTGGCCCAGCAGGTGGACGGCATCGTGCGGGCCTATGACCTCACGCAGCGCGTCCCTTCTTTTGGCGATCTCTTGGTCGAGATCGCTGTCATTGCCAAGCGATCCGATGACCCGCGCCCCAAGTTCGAGCGAACGTCGAAAATTGGCCGGCAGACGGTCGGCTTCTTCGGGGTCGTTCTCAGTTGAGGACATCGGCACCTGCCTCCTCCGCGTCCACGCGATTGTGAATTTGAGGCTCGGGCGTCACGGATCGGCGATGTTCCGATGCGTGATGTAGCTGCTCATGAGGTCGGAGGTGGGCGGCGCCCACCACCTGAAAGTGACGAGCTTGTGCCATTCGTCGCCGGGATGCAGCTTCGCCTCCATCCGCAGGTCGTGATTCGCGCCTGGCTCCGGCAGCCAATCGTGGTTTTCTCCGAACTCGACGATCAACTCCTTGGTGTCCCGGCCGCCGATCGCAAACGGAGTCGCAAAGGCATGCTCGTCGTCGGACGAAGGACGTAACTTCGAGCGGGTCGTGATCCACGGGAACTCCCCGATGTCTGGGATGTCGATCCTCAGGTCGGTGACGAGCAGCGGTACCGCGCCGTCGTTGAACAGCGCCAGCGGGAATCGCAGGCGGAAGCCCCTGACGAAGGCATACGCCTCGGGGGTCGCCGCGCTCAGCGACCCCCTTCGCGCGTGCAACCACCAGAACGAGGCAAGAGTGAAGGCAAGCGCCAGGAACGAGACGACGAGGGCAACCAAGGCCATCCGAACAGCTTGAACGGTGGCCCGGATCGCCACAAGGACTGTCGGTGGCTTTCCGACCTTTCGCCGTCACCCGATGCACGATCCCTTCAGGCGTCCGACCGACCCACGGGTGGCAGCGAAGGATCTGCCTTTCGCGCGGACTCATAGCAGCGCTCATGGAAACGCTGGACGCCGACCTCATCCCGAGGAGGGGTTCCTTCGATCATCACCACCGCAAGGCCGTCCCGGACGACTACGACTGGCCGAAAATATTGGCGGAGATGGCCGCACCCGGCACAGCGCATCCCGGTCATAGTTTTGTCAGTTCGTCGTAGTGGATCGCGGCGACTGTCGGGGTCACGGTCCCGTCTCCGGCATCGATGAGAAGACCGACTCGTGCTAGCCATTCGACAGCATCCCGGCTCTCGGCATCGACACGCAGTGCCGCCGGCCAGCAGGCGATGGCAGCGTCGAGGATTGCGAGCTCCCGACCAGACACGAACATATGTTCGCAAAAAGACGATGGGCGTTGCAAGCGCAACTCCGCAGGTACGGGACGCCCCGGTCCTAGATCACCGATTCGCTGGACGAGCGCCGTTTCGGCTTCAACCACTGCGGCGTGAAGGTGAAGCTGCCTTCGATCGGCCCGCCAGCGGTCCAGTGGATGCCCGCGAGGAGTTCTTCGGGCGCGACCGCCATCGACCCTGCCAGTTGGACCAGCGTGTCGATACGAGGAATACGCAACCCGCCCTCCAGCATCCCGATCTCGGTCCTGTGGAGGGAGGCACGCACCCCTAGCTGTTCCTGCGAGAGTCCTTCGCGCCGTCGAACGCGCCGGAGGTTCTCGCCGAAGCGAATCGCGACACCTTCCGAGCCCGGTCTCCGCCGGCTCTTTTTCCGTTGCCCGGTCACTATTTCGCACGACCCTTCGCGACCCGGGCGGATCGGCCAAGCGGCTGCGTCACAGCCCGAGCTCCAATTCGGCAGAGCGCACGGCAGCCAAGGTCGGGGTGAGGGCGTCGCCGTCTTTCACCAACAGACCTACGCGCACAAGGTCGACAACGCCCCGCTTGATCGCGGCGACTCTGCCGGGGTCGTATCTCTGATCCGCCATCAGGTGGACGATCACCTCCGCTTCGCTGACCGGACCCGGTCCGACTTCGACCACCCTCGCCAGGGCGACGGCCTCGACGCCTCGCGCGGCCCGGATGACCGGATCGTCGGACATCGTCCAACGTCCCGATTCGTGTTTCGGATAGGGAGCCAGCTCCTCCTCCCCGATTCCGACATCGGAGAGGTCCTTCAACCCGATCCCGACCAGTCGCCGGCTGAACTCGACGTGATCGCGCACGGCCTTGAGTTGATCGAGCAGGCCGGAGTCGATCGCACGTCGAAGGGCGCCCCTCCCTTCCCCGAACGCCTCGACGTGAGGGAGCAACGACCCCCCGACCTCGACGAGCGTTACCCGGAACTCACCTTCGACCGACGCCGGGGACCCGTCCTCGCGAAAGCAGCCGATGTTGAACTCGCCGGCGTCCTCGATGCGAACCTTCGACGCATAGGTCTGGCGGTCGTGATCGCGGAAGCCGACGACGACGCTCGCGTTCTCGGTCGCGGTGCCGTTCATGCCACCACCGCCGCGAGCTCCCGCAGCTCGGCTTCAACCGACTCCTCAAATGGAAGTACGGTCGCCAGGTCGATCGCGGGCGCCTCCTCGCCCGGAAGAAGATGGGTGTACCGGCTGAGGGTGAAGGCCGCCGAATGGTGCCCCATGACCCGACTGAGCGCCTCGATGTTCGTCCCTTCGGCGATGTGGATCGAGGCGAAGGTGTGCCGGAACGTGTGGAATGCCGCCCACGGAGCTCCGACCTCCTCGACCAGCGGCTTGAGCATCCGCTTACGCAGGTTGTCAGCGCTCAGCGGGCCGCCGACGCCGCCGTGCCCGCCCAACTCCTCCGAGGTGAAGAAGAAGTCGGTCGAGTCGCCGGGGTGCGCGTCGAGATAGGCGCGGACCTTCCGCGCTAGGGACGGCGAGAGGCGAACGTCTCGCCGCCCACGCCTGGACTTGGGCGGCACGATCCGCCCCTTCACCCAGGCTCGGCGGATGCAGACCTCCGGCTGACCGTCGTCCAACTGAAAGTGAAGGCGTTGCAGGCCGGCGGCCTCGCTGATGCGGAGCCCGCAGCCGGCGAGGATCTCCAGCAGCAGCTTGTATTTCGCCGGGGCCATCGCCAGGACCGCCGCCAACTGCTCGCGGCTGAACACCTTGACCTCCTCGCCTTCGTCCTCGTCGGGGTCCTCCTCACGGTGGGGAAGGGCGAGCCCCTGCGAGGGGTTGTAACGGATGAGCCCCTCGCGCTCGGCGCTTTTGAGCGCCGTCTTCAACGGGATCACGATGTTGGCGATCGTCTTGTCGCTCAGGCGTTTACCCTGCGCCTCCTCATCGGCGAGCCAATCGACGAAGCGGGCCAGCACATACGCGGTGACATCGACCAGCTTGAGACGCGCGGGGAAATACTCGTGTGCATAGGCACGGATCAGGCGGCGGTATTCGTCGCGGGTGTGATCGCGGAACCCGCGCCGCCCCTGCCCGCGATAGCGCTCGACCCATTCGTCGAGGAACTTCAAGAACCACGTCGTCGTGGGTTTCTGTCGCTCGCCACGGTCCCGATCGGTGTCGGAGTTGCGCTTGATCTCTTTCGCCGCGCCGTAGGTCTTGGCGAATTTCTTCTGCTGCTTTCCGCCGCCGACATCGACGACAGCGCAGTAGTCGATGACCTTCCCCCGGCCGTCGATCCTCTTGTAGATCCGCGGCGTCTGGGTTTTGACGAGGCGCCGGGCGTCTTTGCGTTTCCGGGGCTTCTTCGCCTTCTTCGGAGGCGCGGCCGAAGTCGGCCGATCGACGCGCTCCGCTGGACTGTCGGCCACGGCCGACCTACTCTCAGTGCTGCTCATGGGGGTGTCTCCTCGTGAGCCGTAGGCGGGTCCTGCAAGACGCCGCCAAGGAGGCGAGGTCGCTCGTAACGGCCTCGTCTCCGCTTTTGCATTTATCAGGAAAAACGTTACAAGGACCAGTCTCGGATCCCAAGAGCTGAGGACGACCTTCGCCGCGCCGACCGGCACCTTCCGTCCCCAGGGAGATCACGACCCCGCCCCGCCTTCGACGTATAGGTCGAGCGAGGAGCGCCGGAACAGCGGGCGGCGGCCGTCCCGCCCGTCCGGCCGCAGCACACCGGCGCTCGTCAGTTCGTGAATCCGCTGCCGGGTCGTGGAGAGCCGCCGTGCCGCGCCGTCCGCGTCGAGGAAGCCCTCCTCGACCTCGCGCCGATCGCGGTCGAGTAGTTCGGCCACGCGCTCGGCGACGACATCGGCGAGCGCCGTGACGAAGCGCTCGTCGGCACGGAGAAGGGGCATCCCGACCGAGCGCCGTCGATCCGAGACGTCGGCGGTCAAGCCCTCTCCCCCAACCAATCGACATCGGTCCCCGGCTCAGTCGACGTGCGGCAGATCCGCGCGAACGGGCCTGCGAAGACGAGGTCGGCCAAAAGGCAGATCGAGACCTCAACCTCCGGCGCGCTGGCGAGCCCATGGTCAGCCTGACAGAGCGCGAGCACCGTTGCCCGCCGCTCGATGAGCCGGTCGGGCCGGCGCCCGGCGAGGACGACCAGCAGACCGGGGAAGACGGGATAGAGGGTCTCCCAGAGCGGGACCTTCGACCCGGAGGAGTCCTCCTCGACCTCGCGCCGGAAGAGCCGGGCGTAGCGCCCGATCCTGCGGGCGAGCTCGGCGGCGGAGCGATTGGCGCGGTCGAGCTCGAGGAAGCGGTAGACGACGCTCGCGCCGCCGCCCTCTTCGCCCAACTGGTAGGTGAGCACGGCGTCGGAGATCAGCTGCTCCGGCGCCCTCCTGCCGGGTGGCGGCCCGAGCGAGTGCGCGATCTCGTGGAACCAGTCGAAGGGACCGCACTCGTCGTCCTCGCGCCCGCGGGCGGCTCGCACGAAAGCGAGACCGACCTCATTTACGGCGAGGCTGTGCTCCTGCAGCGGTCCGGCGGCGGCCTCCGGCGTCACCCTCGGGCGTCTCGACTCGGCCCGGCTCGGGATCGCTTCCAGCGCGTCGGCCCCGTACTCGGTGACGAACCAGCAGAGCCGACCTCCGGGCTCGGCGACGCTGGCGACAAGACGGTTCCGGCGGAGGCGTTCCAGCAGGTGCCGCGTCCAGCGCATCGACGTGGCGGGCGTGTGCAGCTCGTGGACCTGACGGGTCGAGAGAAGCCGGTGCTGACCTAGGCTTTCGAGGATCTCGACGCCGGTCGCGCCGAGGCGTCGCGGCGCGGTCATGCGCCCTCCCCGGTGATGCCGATCGACTGTCTCCCGCCGCCGCGCCGAGCAGACGAGCGGCGACGCGCCCCTCCGGCGAGGTGGGCGGCGATCCGCTTCGGGTGGTCCTCGATCCCGGCCAGCGTCTCCGCCACCCGGACGAGGCCGATGTTGCGGGCGATCGCCTCGTCGAGCAACGGCACCCGCTCCGGCCTGAAGTGCTCCGGGTAGAGCTCCTCGAGCGGGACCCCGTTCAACCGGAAGGGTGGGCTGATCTCCCCGTTCAAGGTGACGGAGGCGAGGGAGTGGAACCGGGCCAGGTAGGCGACCCCCTCTGGATCGACACCATGCGCCAGCTCGCGGGCGAGCAGTTTCGATCCCTTCGCGTCGAGCGCCGTCGTCGCCAGGTGCGATCGGTTGGTGAAGATCGCGTCGCGCGTCGCCGCGCTCAGCCGTTCGGGGTTCTGGTTCATCAGCGTCCCCCGCCCACCGAACTTTCCGCTCTGCTCCAGGAGGGCCGCGAAGGTCCCATTGGAGGCGCCGTCATATATCTGTGCCTCGTCGAACCACATCCAGAAGGGCGATCGGGCGGCGACCGGGAGCTCGCCGCGCGAGAGCGCCGCGTGGAAGGCGTCGTAGAGGGCGAAGTTCGCGATCAGCCGATCGCGGGTCGATCCCCAGCCGGGGCAGATCAGGACGATCGAGCGGCGGTCCATCGCCGCCCGAACGTCGTAGGAGCAGGACGGATTGCCGAAGAGCGCGGCGGCGGCAGGGGACAGGTTCAGCCGGTCGATCAGGTTCGTGACCGGCGTGATCGCCTCGGGGGACAGCCGCGGGAAGCGCTCGTCGAAGAAGCGGCGGACGGGCGGCGAGACGTAGGGCAGGACAGCGGCCCGCCAGGAGTCGTCGGAGAGCAGGACGGGGATCTCGAAGATCGTCGGCGCGAGCTCGGGCGGGAGCGCGGCGGCAAGGTCGGCGAGCGCCTGGACCGACTGGCTCGTCAGGTTGAGCGCGCGAGCGTTGACCTCGTCCCAGCGCAGGGCGGAGGCGAAGGCGTCGACGATCGCATCGACCTGGCCGGCCGCGCGGGCGGGGGAACGACCCGCCGCGGAGAGGAGGTTCCACGCCGGCTGCCGCTCGGCGTCGGTGAGGTCGATCTCGACGACCCGCTCGCGTATCCCCTCGTCGGTCAGGTACGGCTTCACCCGCTCGATCCCGTCGTGGTGGGGATCGAGCAGCAGGCAGCCCTGGCCCGTGTGGGCCATGTGTACGAATTCGCAGAGCGCCGGCTCCGTCTTGCCGAACCTGCTTTTGCCGGCCCTGTAGGAGAAGAAGGAGTCGCGGAGCGGGACGCCGACGATCCGCTCGCCGTCCTCGTCGGCCACCTTGCCGATCGGCATCAGATCCGGTTGGTGATCGAAGGTCGGCAGCCCCCGGGGAGGCGGCCCGACCGCGGCGCCCGCCCTCAGCACGTTGGCGGCCGGACACCGGGCGCTCGGCGGCTTGAGGAGCCCGGCGATCTCCCCGGCGGTGACGAGGCGACGCCTCGCCGGGCGGAAGCGTTCGGTCGCGAGTCGGCGATCGAATCGACCGCGCCGACCGGGGAGATCCGATCCGACGAAGGTCAACCCCGGCAGCGGGAACCCCGAGACCCGGAGGTGATTGTCCCCGGCGAAGGTGTCGAAGGCGGCAAGGATCGCCGGCAGTTGCGCCTTCGCCCGACCCGGCACCGGCGACGCGACCCGGACGAGGACCTGAAGTTGGAACAGCGGCTCCTCGCCGCCGAGCTTGCGGTCGAGCGCGTGGCGGCCGAGACGCCGCGCGACGAGGTCGGCCGGCTCGGTCTGCCTCTGACCTCCGCCGCCGATAAGGGCGTCGAGCCCCGCCTCGACCGGGAGACCTCGACCGCCTCCGCGCCTCCGGGCATCGCGAAGTAGCCGGCGACGCATCCTCCGCCGCTTCCCCGCAGCGACGGGAAGAAGATCGACGCACACCGTCGCCCGGTCTCCGACGGATGGATCGAGCGCCCCCATAGCGCGGGCGAACCCGGTCAACGGGTCCGGGTCGAGGCCGGCGCGGCGGAGCGGCTCGCTGCTCGCCCGCGCGAGGACGAGCTCGGCCCGGACCGTCTCGATCTCCTCGCCCGGAGGACCGGCGTCGTCGTCGGGCGGCGCGACGAGTTCGACCGCCCCGTAGGAGGCGAGGCCGACCCGCAGGGCCGCGACCGCGTGACGCGGGACGGCGATCACATATCGCAGACGGCCGGCCTCGTCGGCGTCGAGGCGCAGCCGCACAGCGCTGGCCGGTTCGTCGAAGAACCCGCGCACGGCACGGCGCGAGCGGCTGAGCGCGGAGGCGAATGCGATCACGGCGTCTTCGCCGGGATCGAATGAGTCCGCCGGCACGGCGACGAACGCGACGCGATCGGCGAGGGTGCGGCGAGTCTCGACGAGCCGTGCCGATGCGATCGCGAGGGCGAAGGTCAGCAGAGCTCCGGCGAGGCTGACGGTTACGGGGCGACCCGCGAGAGACAGGAGTCGTCCGAGGAGCAGGTGCGCGCCGGACGCTATGGCGATGAGCAGGATCGCGCCCGCGAGGAGGACGACCGGGGCCGCGTCCCGTCGATCCGACTCGCTCACGACGACGATCCCCCTGGGTGCGCGATGACCTCACGAGCTGCGGAGGTGATGGATAGGGAGATAGAAGTCAGCGAATCGCCGGGGCCGCGAACGCCGGACCGAAGCGGCCCGGCGGCGATCTCGATGCCCGGCCGGCTGAATCGCGGGCGGAGCGGCGGCCGGAGCCGAGGACGGAGCCTCGCCGGGAGCCACGGACGGAGCCGGCGGCGGCGGAGGGTCGCCGCCGTCACGCCTCCCCCTCGCCGTCATCGAGGCTGTGCCGGGAGATCTCTTCGATCACGAGCCGCGCGATCGGAGGACAGACCGCGTTGCCGATCTGGAGGAAGCAGCGCGTCCGCGAGCCCTGCCAGGGATAGTCGGGGCGGAAACCCTGAAGGGCCGCCGCCTCCTCGACACTCACCCGGACGGCGTTTCGGAACTGTGGCGGCCAGGGATCTCCCGGCTTCCAGTTCGGATCGCGGTCGCGAGCCGCGGGCGAGGAGATCCTCGCGGTGCCGAGGACGGTGGTCGCCGGCCTTCGCGTCGTCCACGCCGGGCGACGATCAGCCATCGGTTCCACCGCCGGGCGTCGGAGACTCGACCCGTTCCACCGTCCACGAACCCGAGGCGGAGTCGATGGTCCTCGCGGGGCGATCCGCCCCTCGCCGGAGTCCCCTCGGTCTGCTGCCGCCGTGAGTCTGGTTGTTGGTGTGGGTGACGGCGGCCTCGTCCCAACCGAGCGCCTCGGCCATGCTGACCCAGGGGAGGAGGTCGCGCTCCTCCTCGCGGACCAGGTCCGGCCGGCGGGCGTCGTAGGAGCGGTGGGTAGCCGGCGGAAAGCCGGCCGGGCCGTCGAGCGAGGCGACCAGGTAGGCGCGCTTCCGGGTCTGCGGCACACCGAAGCGCTCGGCGCTGAGGACGCCGCACGTCGTCGAATAGCCGTGCGCGCCGAGCAGGCCGCAGAAAAGGGACCACAACTCCAAGACCGGGGGCACCTGCTCGAGGGCGACCCAACGGGGCCGGAGCGCCAACACCCAGCGAAGCGGCTCGACCGTGAGGAGCGATCGCGGATCGCGGCACTCGGCAAGGTGTTCGGAGCGCGAGTCGTGACCTGCGGCGATCTCGTGGGCGCAGGCGATCACGAGGTGCTTGTCCTGTTTCCCGAGCCCCTTCCCGGCGTTCGACCACGCCTGGCAAGGCGGTGATGCGACGAGGCCCCAGACGGGTCCGAAATCGAGCGGATCGAGCGCGGCGAGATCGGCTTCGATCCGCTCGTGGCCCGCGGCGCGGGCGGTCGCGCAGGCCCAGCGATCGTTGTCGATCCCGATGGCCGACAGCCCGAGCTCGCGCAGACCCTCGTCCCAGCCGCCCGCCCCCGCGAAGAGGTCGATGATGCGGCGTCCGCCGTCGTGGTCAGGTGACGCCGTCACTCGCCGCCCCTGACGTTTGGACTCGCCGAGGCGCTCACCGAACCGGCCTCGCGGTCGATGATCCGGCGTCCGATCCACTCGGCGATCTGCGGGACGAGGGCGTTGCCGAGCGCGGCAAGGCGGTCCACCCGATCGGGAACCCCATGAGCCACTCGACCCACATCGGGCTCAGTCGTCCAGGGGTGGGGCGACCTGATCTCGCGGCCCGCGACTGCACCGCTCCCGACAGGGTTTCCTTGGCCCGTGTCCCGCTCGGCAGCGAGGCGCACCACTTCCTCGCGTCGCTCGACGTCGGCGTCGGCCAACTCTCTCGCTCGGCCTCCGCACGCAGCACTGCCCGCCCGAGCTCGTTGCCGCTGGGACCGGGGCGGCGACGCTGGCCCGGCTTCGGCATCCCGTGCGGAGTAGGCCACGATCCAGACCCGCTTTCGCAGATGGGGTGCCCCGAACTCGCGAGCGGAAAGGCAAGCCCACTCCGCGTCATACCGCAGCGCGGCCAGGTCGCCGAGAACTCTTCCGATCGGCGCCCGATCCCAGCGCTTGCCCTTCCCGCTGAGGAGCGCGGGGACGTTCTCCACGAGGACGTAGCCGGGTCGAAGTTCGCGAACGAGCCGGGCGAACTCGGACCAAAGACCCGAGCGGGCGCCGTCGATCCCCGCTCCCCGCCCGGCGACGGAGAGGTCCTGGCAGGGGAAGCCGCCGCAGAGGAGATCGACCGGCGGGAGGAGGTCGGCCCCGATGTCCCGCACGTCCGCGAAGCGCCGGGCCTCGGGGAAGTGACGGGCGAGGACGGCTCGGCAGTAGGGGTCGGTCTCGACCTGCCAGGCGATGTCGAATCCCGCCCGGTCGAGGCCGAGGTCGAAGCCGCCGATCCCTGCGAAGAGGCTTCCGACATTCACGCCTCACCCCCCGCCCGCTCTCCGGCGGCGACCTCAGGGGCTTCACCACGGAGACGATCGCGGGCCATCTCCGCGTACTCGTGCGAGAGCTCGATCCCGAGGAAATCCCGACCGTGCCTGGCGGCCACGACGCCGGTCGTGGCGGCGCCCGCGAACGGGTCGAGGACGAGCCCGCGGGCGCCCGGCTCGTCGTGGCCGCAGCTGCTCGACCAGCCCGCCGACCTCCGATCGACGGTGATCCTCCGCGAGCCGTATCCGGTCGGCAGCATCGAGCGACCGGAGGCTCCCCGGTGGCGCTCATCGGTCCAGCCGCCCGAGACTTCATGGACGCCGTCGAGGAGCCGGATCGACTCGACGATGCGATCCCAGGGGGCGCCGCATCGACGGCAGACGACCGGCGAGGTGCCGGCGAGGACGCAGACCTCGGCGAGCGCCTCCGGGAACGTGGCGAAATGGGCGCCTCGGAAGCACTGGCTCGCGATCGTCCAGACGCTTCGCCGGTTCCGACCGCCGCCCCCGATCCATTCGCCCCCCTTACCTCGCGGGGACGCCGGACCGCCGTAGCTGAGTCGCGCCGGGCGGACGAAGCCGTTGCCCGACCGCCGTCCCTGATCGGGTTCGCGGACGGCGAACGAGTCGTAGAAGTATCGGCTCGACGGCGACAGCAGGAAGACGTACTCGTGCGCCCGGGTCGGTCGATCGCGGACCGACTCGGGCATGACGTTCGGCTTCTGCCAGACGTTGTCCGAACGCAGCCACCAACCGTCGGCCTGCAAGGCGAAGGCCACCCGCCACGGAATCCCGACGAGGTCCTTGTTCTTCAACCCCGCCGCCGCGAAGTCCCCGGCACCCGCCTTCCGGTAGGCGCCCGCCCGCTCGCGGTCGGCGATCCTCGGACGGCCGACGGTGCCGGAGGAGCCGGGATTTCCCTTGTGGTGGCCGGGGTTGGCGAAGCTGTCGCCGAGGACCAACCAGAGGGTGCCGTCGGGTCGGAGGCAACGCCGGACCTCGCGCATCACCTCGACGAGATGGGCGACGTAGAGGTCGGGGGTCCCCTCAAGCCCGAGGCATCCCTCCCAAGCCTCGCAGCGCTCGCAGACCCGACCGCCGAGACCCGGCCGCCAGCGATGGCGACAGTCGGCCTCGCCACCCCAGATCGTCGCGGGCACCTCGTAGTCGCGAAGTCCCCAGTAGGGGGGCGAGGTGACGACCGCCTGCACCGAATCCGACCCGACGCGGCGCAGCTCGTCGAGGACGTGGCCCCGCGCGATGCGGGAGTGGGCGTCCACGGTCGGCTGCGGCTGGTCTCCGAGAACGGTCGCCGCGGTGCCGCGCCTCCGCGCGACCTTCCCCCTCGCCTTCGATCCCGGTCGCCGCGTCGGGTCAGCCATCGCGGCGACCTCCACGGAATCGGGGGAGGTATGCCGATCCCCGGTCGTCGAAGCGCCGGAGGAACTCCCGCCAACCCCTCCGAGCCGCCGCCGGCGTCGGCGCCGTGACCCGCAGGACGGCTCGCCGAGCCTGCGCGCCGGCCAGGACGATGCTGACCCGGCCGCTCCTGTACGGGACGTGCTGCAGGGCTCGGTGGGACCCGAGCTCGGCGACCGCGCGGCGGCGCGCGGCGGTTCCCCGCCGGTCCTGCGGATCTTGCTCGCGCACGCGCCGACGGGCCAGGGCGACACCCGCCGTCTGCGACTGAGCTCGGGGCTGCACAAGACGAACCGGAGCTCTGTCGTGACCGCTCGGAGCATCGGGGTTGCCGCCCTTCTCGACCCCAGCGAGCGCGACGACGACACCCGTCCCGATCGTCGCCGCCAGGCCGAGGATCAAGACCGCTCGGGCGACGCGCCGGTCGAGCGGACAATCGGCCAGGCCTCGTAGCCGGTCAAACACCTTGGACCCCGCTTTCGTCCCGCCCGGGTCCCGGCGGTTCGGCATAGGCGTAGATCCGCTCTGGCTCGCCTTCTGCCGCCGCGCGGGCGGGATCGAACGGGCCTACACGCAGGACGTTGTTCAGGATCGAGTTGCCCTCGATCGTCGTGATCTCCCCGTCGGGGAAGACCTCTTCGACGATCCCGACGTGCGCCATTTCGCCCAGCGAGGTCCCGAACATGACCGCGTCCCCCGGCGACGGGGTTGCGGTCGCCGGCAGATCCCGGCCCCCGTGTGCCTTCACCCAGGAGAAGAAGCTCCCCGAGTAGGCGCGTTCCGGCGGGCCGCCTTCAAGCGGCACCCCGGCCCGTTCCCAGACCCAGGCGACGAAGAGTGCGCACCACTCCTCGCACGGGCCGTACTTCGTGCAGTCGGAGCCGAGCGGATTCTCCGAGATGCCGAGCTGTGAGCGGGCAACCCTGACGATCGCGCTCCCGACGGCCCCCCCGGTCGCGCCCGTCGAGGCGGCGGCACAGGCCGACCCTTGCGGGGTTCCGGCGTCGGCGGCTCCGGGCGGCCCTTCTTTCTCTTCATGGCCGAACCCGAAGCCCACCGCCCGCGCCATGACTTCGTGCGCGTAGTTGGCGCTCGGGTCGGCGCAGGCGCCGTAGTAGGAGCACGCCGCCCGGTAGTACCCCGAGAACGGGCCTCCCGCGGGTGGCGCCCCGAGCGACTGGCGGAAAATCCGCGCCGCCGTGAAGATCGAGTCGGCGGGGTCGAAGATGTCGGCGCCCCCGCCGTCGGCGTCCACCCTGAACCGTTCCCAGAGGGTCGGCACCGAGCCGTCGGGGCTGCATTCCGAGCCTCGGACGTAGGCGATCTCCATCACCCCGGCGCAGCCGGAGGAGGCGACTCCACAATGACCGTCGGCGCCGCACTCCTGCACGCCGATCGAGGCCAGGAACGGCCATGAGATGTCGAACCTCCGGCCGGCACCCATATATATGTGGAGGCGGGCGGGCGGGATCTCGTGCGCGGCCTTCGTAGCCGGTGCAGAGCCGGTGACGCCGCCGGTAGTCGTGTCGAGACACGCCGCCGAAGCGCCGAAGAGGGCTGCGATCACGGCAGCAACCACGAGGAAGACCGCCAGAACGAGCCCCGCCGCGACGATCAGGGGCCAGAGCCGCCGCTTCGATGCGGCGCTCATTTCGGGGCCTCCGTCTCTTCTCGATTGGCCGGGGCCGCGCTTCGACCGCGGTCCTCGCCCCGATCACGTCGCCGCTCGCTTCGGCCGGCGCCCGACGATTCGCGCGGCCCGCCGTCGCGATCGGGCCGGCGAGGTCGCTTCGCGCGTTCGTCATCGGCGCGAAGCTCGTCGGCCAGTCCGCCGCGACGATCCTCCTGCCGAGGAGCATCGACCCCACCGCCACGTTTCGGGCTCCGCCGACCCTGCCGATCATCGACCGGGCGATCAGACTCGACCCGAGCCGGGCGCTCGGGATCGGGACGCTCCGGTCCGCCGCCTTTCGGCCGGCCGGCGGCGACCGCGCCGGGAGCTCGGTGTTCTCCCCGTCGCTCCGCGGACGCGGGCGATCGGCTCGGCTCGTGAGGCGGCGTCGTCTGCGCATCTCGGGCGGCACCGTCGCCGGCTCGGTCCTCGCGCTTGGCGTACTGACCGCCGGAGCCGCCTCGGTCCTTGCCGCCCTTCGATTTCGGGCCGCCCTGGTCCCCGCGACCTTGCGATCTGGAGCCGCCCGCGTCCCCGCCGCCGTCGGGCCTGGACGGTCCGGCGCCGGTATCCCCCGGCTCCTCGCCGCCGCCTCCACGGCGGCCTTTGAGATCGAGGCTGACCCGCTTGCCCCCGAGGGGAGTCCGGCGGTCGCCGAGCGGATTCGGTCGACCGCGACCGACGAAACGGCCGCCGAGCCAGAGCGCCGAACGTCCGGCGCCCTCCGCAGCCCGACGGGCGGGCCGGGTCGCCCCGCCGATCACCCGCGCCCCGTAGTAGAGCCCCAGGACATCGAGCACCCGGTCGCGGCCGGGTGCGGACGGCCCGGTGACGACGCCGATCAGCCCCTCCGTCAGCGTGCGCCGCTGTAGAAACACGGCCCAGAAGAAGGCGCATTGGAGCCCGAAGGAGAGGAACCAGCCGAGCTCCGAGGTCGCCGCCGAGATCGCCGCGCAGACCGTGAGGAGGATCGCCAGGATCAGCGAGTAGGCGGCCTTGCGCAGGAGATAGCCGGCGAGCTTGGAGAGCCAGCCCCGGAAGAACCGATGCCCCTGTCCGGGGATCGCGGCGGCTACAAGGGCGACCGGGGAGAACGCGAGCAGGAGCAGTAGGAGGACCTGCGCGGTGACGATCCCGACCGCGAGGGCGCCGAGGAGGAAGAAGGCGCCGAGCTCGGCGATGAAGACGACGACGGCGATCAGGAGCCGCTGGTACTGGCCTTCCTTTTCCATCGCCGCGCCCGCCGGCTTGTCGGCGGCGGCGAGCTTGTAGGAGCCGTCTTCCTTCCCCGGATCGGCGTCGGGCAACTTGGAGCTGTCGCCCGCGATGAGCGCTTCGATCTCCTGCGCACGTTCCTTCGACCCCTGTTCAAAGCGCAGGAAGTGCGGGCCGTACTTCTTGAGGTTGTTGATGCAGGTCTTTCCCGCGGTGGAGACCTGTTCGCCCGATTCAAGCCGGCGGGCCGGGCCTTCCGAGAGCGGCTCGACCGCCACCGATTCGGCTTCGGATTCCGAGCCGGCCCCTGCCTTGACGCAATGGTCGAGTCCCCCGAACTCGAGGACCGCCCACGGCTGGGCGACGAGCAGACCGAAAAGCTGGTCGGAGCCGGCTTCCTTGGCTTCGCTCTGCGAGGCAGGCTGGCCGTCCTTGGCGATCGAAAGGAACGCCGCCGACATCTCGTTCGTCCAATGCGAGGCCGTCCCGATCGTCTGAGCCGGTTGCAGGACGAAGAGGAAGGCGATCCCGATATAGGCGAGGGAGAGGGCCAGCTGCCCGGCGGTCTCCGCGTAGCGCCGTTGGACGAGCGCCTTCCACATCGCCCAGACGCCCGAGAGCGAGAAGGCGAGTACCAGCCACGGGCCGCCGAAGACCGACGAGTAGATCGAGGAGATAGCCCGCGACACCGGCGCCAGGGCTCCGGCGCCGCCGGTCGCCGTCGAGCCGTTCACCAGATCGAGCGAGAAGGCGAAGCCGAAGAGTTCGATCACGAGGTTCGCGATCCACGCCGTGAAGAGCCAGATCTCCTTCGCGAAGAAGTAGGCGACCATCGGCAGCAGGCCTGAGGCGTCGACCCCCGAGAAGACCCCCGCCGAGATCGCGGAGAACTGCTGGTCGAGGTCGTAATGCCCCAGCGTCCAGCCGCCCTTGAGCCCGGACAGCGAGGAGGCCGGTCCGACGTTCGCCCAGATGTCCGCGTGGGCGACCGGCGCCGCGACGAGCGAGGCGACGCCCGCCAGGGCGACGGCCGACAGGACGGGGCGCCGGATGACCGTCCGGCGGAGCCGCCCGATCATCGGCCCGCCCCCGGAGTGTTGTCGAGGGCCGCGAGGAGCTCGGGCGCGGGGTCGATCTGGGCCTCTCCGACCCGACCGTCGAGATCACGGAACACGCAGCGCCCCCGGCGGTACTCACCGATCCGCGCAGGTAGCCCGCCCTCGTCGGGGTCGAGGCCGATCAGGCTGATCCCGCGGGCCGCCGCCTGACGCGAGTCCTGACCGAAGAGGAAGACCTCGCCCACCAGGTGGACGAGCTCCCCCAGGTCCTCGACCCCCTGGGTGACGAGCAGGATGGTCGCGTTGAAGGCGCGGCCGAGACGGACCATCCGGTTCAGCAGCGCTCGCCCCTGCGAGGAGGCGAACAACGCCCATGCCTCGTCGAGGATGACCTCCTTGTGACGCGAGCGGTCCCCCGAGATCAACTTCAGGGCGAGCGCCGCGACCAGGGCCAGCGTCGCGACCGAGACGCGCTCGGAGCGGGTGTAGGCCGCCCGCTCCGTGCCCGGCTCGGGCAGGTTCAGGCCCGGCATCCTGATCGTCACGAGGCTTGAGTCGCCTTCGGCGCTCGGGGAGGTCGGCGCCTTCCCCGCGTCGGAGAATCCGAGCCGTGCGAGGCCGAAGTCGGAGATCACCTCAAGCGCCTCGGCCGCCTCGACCGCCCCGGGAGCGTCGGCCTCGCGGAGGCGATCGACGACGCCGCGGAGGCTCGCCTCCCCGACGCGGACCGTGTCCCGCACCGCCCTGTCGATCGCCACCTCCCAGGACGGCGGCGGATCGCGCAGGAGCTCAAGGAGGTAGGAGGAGGCGAGCTCCTCGCGGAGCTCCGGCAGCCCGATCCGCAGCGGATCGAGCTTGCCGCGGTGCTCGGGGTCCGCCGAGAGCTCCAAGACCTCCGCCTCGCCGGCCAGTTCGGGTAGCTCGGCGAGCCGGTGATCGGGCTTCGGATCGAAGTCGATCACGAGGCTCCCCCGCAGGAGCGCCGCGTGGGCGATCGTCTGGGCGGCGATCGTCTTCCCGGACCCGAGCGTCCCGGTCAGCAGGACGGCGGAGGGGCGGGAGTCGCGCGGCGCCTCCGTCGGGTCGAACCGGACAGGGCGCATCGCCACGGGGTCGAACCCGAGATAGATCCCCTCCGACGAGCCCACCGCGGCGGTCGCGATCGGGACGCTCGCCGCGACCTGCTCGGTCGTCATCTGCTGGCGGTAGTCGGCGACCGCGCCTCCGTCGGGGCGCGGGAGATGATCGAGAAAGAGCGCGTGTTGAAGGCCGCGCGGCCGATGGAGCTGAACGTCGCCGTAGCCCTCGCGCAAGGCCGTGACCCGAGCCTCCAAGGTCTCGGGGTCGGCGGCGGCGACCGCGAGCGAGATCGAGGCCCGCAACATCGGCGGCCTGGAGACGGAGGAGAGGATCGCCTCGTACTCGCGGGCGAGCTCTCGGTCTTCCTCGGCGAGGGCGTCCGGGCCGGTCGCCGAGCCCTTGAGCTGCTCCCGATATGAATGCTCGGCATCGAGCACCCGGCGACGCACCTGGGCTATCGCCTCCCGGTTGGCCACGAGATCGGCGTGGAGCACCGCGTCCACGGGCCCCGCGCCTTCGAGCGGCGAGAAGAGAAGCTCTGCGGCGCCGGGGAACTCCGCCTCCTCGGCGAGCGATCCGAGACAGAGGAACGCCTGATGAGAGTCGCCGAGCTCGGACTCGACCAGGAGCGACGGCGGCCCGTCGGTCGGCTCGGTGGTGGGCGCGTTCCCGCAGGCCCAGAGGTCCGACGACAGCGGCTCGTAATCGGGCTCGCCCTCGGCGCCCGCCAGGATCAGCGCATCGGGCTCCCAGCTCTCCTCGCCGGGCGGCTCGCCGAGGCCACGGCAGGCCGCGCGTCGCAGGAGCCATTGGAGCTCGGCCGTGCTCGCGCGGCGGAGCGAGATGACCGATGCGGCCCGGTCGAACGCGCGCCGCTCGACCTCGGCGAGGCCTCGCAGCTCGGAGGCGGGGATCGGCCGCGGGGAGCCGACGCCGGCGAGATCCTCCAGCCGCCGACGCGCCCGGTCGAGCGACCGTAGAGGACCGCCGCCCCGCCGGGCCTCGGTGAGTGAGATCGCGAGGAAGACCTCGGGCACATGGGAGTCGAGGTCGGCAAGCCGGCGCTGCTGATCCTCAAGGTAGCCTCGCCAGCGCTCCTCGTCGCAATGGGACGGGTCGGCGAGCCAGGAGAGCTCGGCGGCATAGCGCTCGCTCGGGTAGGAGCGGGCGATCCGCCAGATCGAGATGTCGGCGCCGACGACCGCGATCAGGCGCTCGATCCGATTGAGCAGCGCCCACTTCTCAGCGACCGGCAGGTACGGATAGGAGAAGGTCTCGACGCGATAGAGCGCCGCCGCCTCTCCCCCCGGCCCGATCAGGACGTTGGCCCGCGCGTAGCGCAGCGGGAAGCGGATCAAGGCCGGACCTCCAAGGTCTCCCCCGGTCCGAGGGCGACCTTTCGGCGGAGGCGACTGCGGCGGGCCAGTCGACCCGGTTCGCCGGCCACGTAGCCGCGGCGAAGCAGCCGACGGCGGACGACGACCGGAGAGGCGAAAAACACCGAGCCCGGCCCGAAGATACGGGCGCGGCGGAGGCGACGCCCGCCGGCGTCGGCGGCGATCCACAGTCGGCCGTCCAGGGCCAGGCGCGACCCTTTCCGTGGCAGCCCGCGGCCGAGCGAGCGCCGGGGCGGGGCGAGCCGGAGCGCCAACCACGAGGCCGCGAAGCGCTCCGGTCGCCGGCCGTCGGGGGTCGCCTGCGTGGCCACGGTGGCGATCCCGACCGGCAGGACGACCAGCCGGATCGGCCAGTCGAGCTCGCCGAGGACGGCACCGACGATCGTCGTCCCTGCGGCCGCCGCGGCGGCGGCGAGGAGCCCTGCGGTCCGGTCACCGATGGCGAGGCCGCTTACTCCTGCCGCCGCCGCCGCGACCCCAGGGACGATGAGCGATCCCGACCCCAGCGCGAGCACCGTCACGAGCGCGCCGAGCGCCCACGCGAGCCAGCGCAGCGGCACCCCTCCGGGGATCGGCAGGGGCCGACCCTCGATCTGATGGATGCGGCGCTCGGGGGAGAAGATCCGCTGGTAGGAGCGGACGGTGCCGTGGCCGTCACTCACGGCAGCACCTGATGGGCGATCGCTTTTGCCGCGTCGGCGACCTGGCCAGGCGCGAAGACGAACCAGCCGACGACGATCGCCGCGCAGAAGAAGACGAGGAGCTCGGAGAACCTCCTGTTCATCAGGAAGACCAGCGCGAACACCGCGACGATCCCCGTGTAGAGCTCGCCGGCGTATTCGCGGGCCAGCGACCCGAGATTGGAGGCGACGGAGTTGCCCCCTGCCATAGCCGCGGCCGGCACCGCCAGGGCGAGGACCACCCCGGCGATCAACGCCACCGTCACCATGCGCGCGCGGCGCCTCACGACACCGCCCCCTCGACCCCCGCGACGTACCAGCGATCCGCCCGCCGCACGACCCGGAGCCGATAGGACGCCGGGTAGATCCCTCCGCCGGAGGGCTCCCTCACCCGTGCGCCGACGAGCAGGTCCCGCCGCGGCCCTTCACCGTCGCCCAACTGCTCGACGTGCCCGACCGCCACCGATTCCACCGAACCGCCGAGGGGCACCAGTGACGCCCCCGGCGCCAGGAGGTAGGCCAGTTCACGGCTGCTGCCCGCCGAGAGGTAGTCGGGCAGGAACTTGGCGACCAGTTCGTCGATCGCGGCGGCGTCGCTGCCGGCGATCGACCGGGGCCGCTCAGGGTCGGCCCCGGTCGCTGCCGGCACCGCGACGACCGACGGCGCGCCCAAGGCGGCCACCTCCCCCGCCGACCGGCGGAGGATCGGGACCGCCACGTCGAGGACGCGCGAGTCGCGGAGATCGCAGGAGACGGTCAGGTCCCAGCGCCCACCGCCGAGCGGCGCGCTACGGACCACTTCCGCCTGCTCGACGAGGCCCGGTGGGGACGGCCCCTGTCCGGTCGCGACGTGCGCGCCTTCGGCGAGGTAGGGGGCGAGCGCCTCGGGGGTGGGCGATTCCAGATAGGTCCGGGCGAAACCGACCGCCATCCCTTCCGCCGCCTGGCCCGGTCCGGCGCTTCCGCGCGGGTCGGCCGGCTGGGCGCTCGATGCAGGGTCGGAGAAGATCGCCGCGGCGCCCCGGACGAGGAGGACCGCGAGGGCCGCCCACAGGGCTGCCCGCCCGACCGGGCGCAGCACCTCGCCCAAGGGCCGCGACCCTTGATCCCGTCCTGCTCCTGAAAACACACTCTTTGACACCTGAAACACCTCCGTCTTCTCGATGTCCGCCATCTGGCGGCTTCACGAAGACAGGGGCGTGAGGTGTCAAATCGGCCCCCCGCTGCACCCATGTACGTTTGTGGGTTTGTAAGGGTGTGTGTTGTCGGGCGACCGAATCGTCACCCGAGCTCCACAGGACTAGATGCGCCGCCGCCCACAACTCCGGGGCCGGCGGCGCATCGGGTGTCGGTGCGCGAGGTTCAGCCCTGCGGCTGGAGCTCGTCGCCGAGGCCGGCGGCGAGCTGGCGGAGAATCCAGGACCCGGTCCAGTCGCACAGCTCGTAGCGAACCCAAAGCCCGTCACGGTCCCGCGCGACGACCCCGGCCTGATGCAGGACCCCTAGATGATGCGAGACGGTCTGCTGGCTTCCCGGAACCTGGGCGGCAAGCGAACTGACGGTCGCCCTGCCACATGCCTCCAGTTTCTCGATGAGTCTGATCCTCGTGGGATCGGCGAGGACACGCAGTACCGCGGCGAGTGACTCTACGGTTTGATCTGACAGTGACTTGTCGGCCTCCGCCACCCCCGGCCCGCTGGGCGCGGCTGTGGCGGAGTCAGCGGATTTATTGCTCATACCCATACAGGGGGACGAGCCGGGAGAGTGGCCCCCCGAAGTGGCAAATATTCCGCTGGCCTCCAGGCCGCGACTGCGATCTCGAGCCGGCGATCGCAATCGGTTCGGGGGCCTGAGGACCACAACGCAGAGCGCGCCCGAGAGGACGCGCTCCCTGCCGAGCACCGCACAGGGGGCGCGTCCTCTCGGGCGCGCGGATCTCAATGGAGCCGCAGGACCGTACCGACGAGGATCAGGTTCGGATCGCCGGTCCCGATCGCCTGCGAGTTCAGGCGCCATAGGCGGGAGACCTCGGCCGAGATCTCGGCGTTGCTGGCGCCGGGGGGGAGGACTCCCTCGGCGATCGCCCAGAGGTCGTCGCCCTCGACGACCGTGTAGCTGCCGCGCCCGTTCAGCGTGCCGGGCCGGTGGCCTGGCGCGGCCGACGGCGAGACCGCGGGTTCCGGCGCCTCGACCGGCACGGTCTCAGGTTCTTCGGCCGGCGGAGGCTGGGCCGCCGGCGATGTCACGGCAGCCTTCGACCGCGACTGATGTGGGCCTTGGGTGGACGCACGGCTACCGCCCCCGGGGGCGATGATCGCTTCGTTTTCGACAGGGGCGACCGTCGCCGGGGCCGCCTGGTAGCTCGGCGACGACGATTCGGTCCCGTAGTCCGGCGCCGGGGGCGCCGGTTCCGGCTGAGGTTCGGTCATGGTCGGGACGGCAGGAGGGGCTTCCGGGGTCGGGGATTCGGTTGCGGCCGGGGGCGCTGCCGCCGGAGGCTGGGTCGGTGCGACGCCTTCCGCGCCGGGCTGGGGGAGTTCTTCGACTACTTCTTCGACCGCTTCTTCGCCGGGGACGATCGGCGTCGCTTCCAGCGACGTTTCTTCTCCGCCAGGTTCGTAGTCCGGGCCTTCTTCAAGCTCCGGCGGCAGGGCGCCCGGAGGAGCCGTTCCTTCCCCTTCGCGGTCGCTTTCGGCCAGGGCGAGCGGTGGGGCGATGCTGCCGAAGATCAGCACCATCCCCAGGACGGCGGCGAGCGCCCGCGTCAACCCCGAGCGACGCGCCTCGATCCGGTTTCGGAACATGATTCTGTGACCTCCTTGGCGATCAATTCAGTGGGTCTGCGACGCAGCGATAGGACTTCGCCCCGGCGTCGGTGTCGGGGGTGAGGGCGACGCTCCCGGTGCGGGCCGTCACGTAGAGCGTTTCGACCTCGCCCGGAGTCGTCGCGGAGGCGATGACCTGACTCGTCAACTCGCCACCGGGGGCGAGCACGATCTGTTCGTGGGTCAGCGCCATCGCGAGCTCGTTGTAGGTGGGTAGTCGCCGGCCCGGAGCGGATTGAGAGTCGGTGTTGGCGCATTCGAGCATCGCGCTGTGGAAAGGAAGTGGCGCTCGTGCCACCGTTTCGATGCAGGTGTCGGCGGCGGGGATGGTCCCTTCCGGGCACCGGATCAAGAGGCTTTCGGTCGTCACCCCGTCGAGCCGGGCCGCGTCCCGTGCCCGGGGGACTATCCCGAGCGTCTTCTCCTTCACCGCCTTCCCCGTCACCGAATTGGACTTGTAGTTCCGCGCGGTGAGCGAGTGAGCCCTGAGATCGTGTCCCGTCAACTTGCTCGCTGCCGCCCAGGACACGCCCCCGAGGGCCAGGAACAGCGCCAGCGTCGCGATCACGTTGGCGTAGGTGAGACGGCCGCGGATTCTGTCGAGCATCGTCTTCTTCTCCTTCGATCGATCTAGGCGGTCGGGCATGGCTTACCCGTAACGGTGACGCCGACGGTAGGACTGTGGCCCGGTTCGAGAGGAAACCCGGCCTCGCCGGGCAGCTGCGCCCGGAAGAGGTATTTCTCGACGCCGCAGGTCCGTTTGAACGGGTATTCGATGCTCCACTTCCCCGCTGAATCGGTGCGGATCGTGCGGAAGGTCGACCATTCGTGACTCAGCCTTACCTGTAGCTCGACGAGCTTCCCCTTCTCGGGCAGAGGTCTTCCCTCGACCTCGCCGCTGAACGTGACCGGGTGCCCGTTGGGGACGCGGGCTCGATCTACCTTCAGGGTGCTGGCGCCGTGGACGAGAAGTTCGGCGCTTCCTTCGGACGGCAGCGTCGTCGGAGTTCCGGCGTACACGAAGCGCAGCCGTCGCGAGGAGTCCGCTTCGACTTCGTAGGTGAAGCTGCCGTCGCCCCCGGTGGTCAACGTCGCGATCTGCGTTTCCGCCTCTTCGGGGATCTGCTCGTAGACGTTGATCGCCGCGCCGGAGACGGGGCCGCCCGCCTTGTCGAGAAGGGTCCCCGAGAAAAGAGCCTTGCCGCCGAAGTCGGTCGTCTCCTTCGGAGCCAGTTCCGTCACGGTATGGCGGACGACGTGCCGGCGACCGTGACGATGAACGACCTTCTTCTCGACGTGGGAGGCGAGCACCCCCGCCCCGAGGCTGGTCGGAACCCGCAGCGGCAGCGTGACCTTCATCTGCTGGCCGTCGATGCGGTCTTCGGTGGCGGCCTCGTTCCCCGCCTTGTCGGTCGCCGTCGCTCGTAGCTGGTATTCGCCGGCAGGAAGGCTTGCGTCGTCGATCCGGGTGACGAGTTCTTCGCCTTCCAGGGTGGTGGGGAGCGGTTGCCAGACCCCCGAGCCGACGCGGCTCAACTCGACTTCCCCGCCGGCGACGCCGGAGACCTTGTCGGCGACGTGGACGCCGACCCGCGTCGGGTCCTGCGCCGAACCCGGCTCGAAGCCTAGTTCGGGTGGTTCGGGATCGAAGCGGAGCCGGACCGGGACCGAGGCGTTCTGGGGCTGGGTGTTCCCGGCGGCGTCCTGGCGCCAGACCTGCGCTTCCCATTCGCCCGGTCCGGCAACGCTGAGGCCGCCGACCTGGGAGATCGAGGGGCCGCTCCCGGTCCCGCTCTGGCATTCCTGGGTGCCGACCCGGCAGATCCGCCAGTGCGCGGCGACGATCGGTGCCCGATCTTCTTCGGGCGGGTTCTGCCAGGCGAGGGCGAAGGAATCGCGGTTGCGCCAGGCTTCGCCCCCTTCGACGGCGACCGGGACGGCGCCGGGCGCGGTGTTGTCGATGTTCACCGTCACGGTCGCCGATTCGGACTGGTTTCCTGCGGCGTCGGTCGCAAGGAGATGAAGCGGTTGGGTGCCTTCGGGGATCTGCTGGGTGTCGATCGCGATCTGCCCGGGGCCGTTCGGACAGGGGATGCGCTGCGTGTAGTCGCATCCGTTGGCGTTTTCTTCCCGGGACACTCCGGCGACCCACGCCTGGACCCCCTTTACGCCGGTGTTGTCGGAGGCTTCGTAGCCGACATCTTGCTTGCCGGAAGCCCATTCGCCGGCAACGAACGGCCCGCCCGGCGTGACCGATACCGACGGCGGCGTTTCATCGACGACCGTGGCTTCGGCCGTGAAGGTCTGGAAATAGTTTTGCCCCTTCGCAGAGCAGTAGTCGGCGCGGGAGGCGCCGACGCACACGACCCGCTGGACGATCTTGGTGGCACCACCCAGTTCGTAGGCGGTGGGACGTGGCCAGCTCGACGCCTGGGCTTCCGTCGCCTTCGGGCAGGCGTGGTCCGCCTTCACGTTCCTGATGGTGTCCGAGGAGCCGTCGGGCCGCACCGCGTAGAGCTGTAGCGCGTAGCGGCAGTCGCGGCGGTGTGCGTATCCCGACCAGCGAAGCGCGGAGAAAGTGGTCCCCGGAGGAGCTTCGAGGACGAAGGCGGACTGTGCGCCGCTGGCGACGTGTCCTTCGCGGGCGACGTTGGCCGTGACCAGTCCGCGAAGTCCCGGACCGAGAGGGTTGCAGGCCCGGCGCCACTTCATCCCCCTCGTCGCGAAATCTTCAAATGCACCCGAGGAGTAGTCCCCGTTCGCCTGACAGGTGGCGATCGTGAACTGCCCGGCGGATGCGGGACTTGGCGCGGCGACGAGGCCGAGGACCATTGCGGCGAGCACGGCAAGGAGCGGCGCGCACGTCCGGTACCGGGATCGGGGAGAGGATGGCTTCACTTCACGGACCTCCGAATTGCGGTGCTTCATTGGCTGGGACTGCGGTCGCTCGGGCTGCTTCCGAGCTCCTCGTTTCGGATCCCGAAGACGAGGACGAAGAACCTTCGGAAGTTCCGGCGGATTCGGTCGCCGTGTAGTCGGGCGACGAGGGTTCAAAGGCCGCTTCCGGCGGTGGCGTCACTTCCGGTTCGGGCGCCGGTTCGGGTTCCGGTTCCGGCGTCGGTTCCTTTTCCGACTTCGCAGGCGGTTCCTTCACCTGCGAGGCGGATTCGGTGGGTGGCGGCGTTTCTTCGGCCGGTTCGTAGGCGGGTACCGAGGCCGCCGCTTCTTCCGATCCGCCCGAGACGATCGGGGTCTGCGGTTCCTTCGTGGGCGGGGCCGGTGGTTCGGCTTCTTCTTCCTGGGTGCCCGCGACGAGGCTGGTCGCAGCGGTCAGCGGGTCCACGCCCTGCTGCGCGCAATAGGTGGCGGCGCCGGTCCCGACGGCGAGGCAGCCGGCGACCACGGCGGCGACGGCGCCGGGCCTCACCCCGGCGAGCGGGGTCGGGTCAGGAGTACGCGCGTAACCGGCGGCGGCCTGCTGCTTGACCTGTGCTGCACCGCCGAGGACGTTTCGCTTCACCGAGGAGATCGCGTCCCCCGCCCGGCCGACGACGCGCCCTACCAATCCGGGGTGCGCGACTTCGATCGCCGCCGGCCCCAGCACGAGTCCCGCCTTCTCCCGCCAAGTTTCCAGTTCCTCGACGAAGGTCGAGCAATCCGAGCAATGGTCAAGATGGGCCTTGGCACGGACGGCCTCGCCTACCTCGGTCAGGCCGCAGGCGAACCGGAGGACGAGAGACTCGCCCTCCTCGCATCCTCCTCCCGCCCGCCTCGCGAGGACCTCGCGGGCGTGGCGCATCACGTCCTCGAGCCCGCGCTTCACTTCCCGCTCACTGAAGCCGAGCTCGGCGGCGATCTCCGGCTTCTTCATCCCGCCGGCCCAGAGCGTCAGTATCTGGCGACGCTTGTCGGAGAGGGAGGACGCGACCTCCCTGACCAAGACTTCCAATTCTTCGGTGTCCTCAAGGTCCATGAGCTCCTCGACCGGCCCTGGCCCGTCGTCAACGACGACCCTGGCACCGACCTCGCCTTCGGTCGAGTCAAGCGCGACGGCGCGATCCTGAGCGCGGAGCTCGTGGATCATCGACCTGTAGGCCGCAGTCCGAATCCAGCTGAAAGCGCTTCCCGGATCGGTGATCCCGTCGGCTTCGTCCAGAAAGGCTCGGCACGCGGTCTGCACCGCATCCTCGATCTGGTCCTTGGGGCGCCGTGGAAACTGCTCGGCAAGGTGGGCACGAAGCGCTCGGCCGCGGCGGCGGTCGCGGCCGTAATCCTCCAGCAGGCGCCCGGCGACGGCGCGGTCGGGATCGACGGAGGCGGGTCGGTCGAGAAGGCTCACTGTCCTAACAGGGGAACGAGTTAGGAAAGTGGCCCCCCTCTGGAGCAAATTTCCTGACTTCACATGAATGCCTCCGACCTACGTAGGCCCGCCTGAACGCCCGGCATCATCCGAGCACTCAGAGATATTCCCGCCGTCCGTAAACGGCAAACCCTCCGTGTCCTATGAATTGGCGACCATTCGACAGGCAGGACGGTCGTGTCAGCGGCCACCCGTCACGAACGGTGGCTTGCTCGGCGTGCAGCTCGTCGGTCACCGCGGCTCGGAGATCACGAAGCGGATCGACATTCCGGCGACGGCCGTCTTCGACGATGTGACCTCTCCTACACGCCGCCACTCGCCTCGTCCTGAGAGGCGATCCAGGTAGAACGCAGGAGGTCGGCCGCCAGATGGCGGAGGATGGCTCGGCCGCGCGGCGTAGTGCGTCTGTCCTCCCGGACCACCCAGCTCGGGGGGGCCGCGCGGGCGTTTCGTCCGCGCGGGTCATGTAGAAAGCACCCATCATCTGCTGTTCGCCTTCGGGGCCGAGCGGGGTTCATCGCCCGCTCGGCCTCTTTTTTTGCTGTCTGGTCCGTTTGGCACTATCGCCACGAGCCCCCAGGGGAGTGATGACCCCTTCGCGAATCGCGATCCGGCTCGCAAGGCGAAAACCAGATGACGAGAAAGCGAGACAGCGATGTACAACGCCCTGGCGAAGGCCGAGGAGGCCGTTCACGCTGAAGAGGTGCTGGAGGAGGTCCGCGGCGAAATCTCCGCCGACGACGACGACCTCCGTGAGGCGCGCGCCCGCCGCGACCTCGTACTCGAAGCTGTCGAAGGATTCGGCGTCCTGCGCACGTTCAGGTCCGGCTCACTGGCCCACGCGACCGTCAACAACCCGGTCTCCGACGCGGACTGCGGCGCCGTCCTCGATCGGCGATCCCACCCCGCCCTCGGCCCCGACAGCGACGACGAAGAGGGACCGGACGAGATCATGGATGCCGTCCGCAAGCATGTGATGGCCGTCGTCCGCGAGGAGTACGGCGAGGCGCGCAGCCGCCTGATAAAGCGCGCGATCCTGATCCGCTTCAACGAGCCGAACGCCGACGGCATCGACCCGACGGTCGACCTCGTGGTGGCGCTGACCCGCCGGGAGGGTGCCGGGGTCTGGATCCCGAACAGGGACTACGACGACTGGGACGCCTCGGACCCGGAGTGCCACACCCGCCTGCTGACCGCAAAGCCCAGGGACCTCCGGCGCCACCGCGCCCGCGTGGCCCGGTTGGCGAAGGCGGCGATCAAGGGCGACTCGAAGCCCGCGCTTATCTCCTTCAACGTCGAGGCGCTCGTCCTCGAGCACATCGACGAGGTCGAGGGTCTGGTCTACTCGCTGCGACGCTTCTTCGACGAGGCCTCGCGCTCGATCAAGGCCGGCTTGACGGAAGATCCGGCAGGCGTCTCGGGCAAGATCAAGCTGCCGGACGGGATGACGCGGGCACGAGCCGCGAAGAGGCTCCGGTTCTTCGCCGACAAGGTGCAGGAGGCGATCGACGCCGAGGATCGCGAGACGGCCGAGGCAGCCCTTGCCGAGCTTTACCCCGAGCAACTCCCCGACGCCAGGCGCTCGGCCAAGGAGGCCCTCGCGAAGGCGCTCCGCTCCGGTGACGACTCCGGCATCCGGGCCGGACTCGCGATCCCCGCCGCCGCCGTGGTCAAGCCGGTGCGTTCGTACGGCGATGGCACGAAGGAGTAAACGGACCTGGGAGCAGGATATGCCGCTGCGCCTCCGTTTCGAGCGGGGCGCGGCGGCGTATCGGGACTTCACACGACGCCCGATCGGGAGCCGCAAGAACGCCCGGATCGCCTACGGCTGCACGGTCGAAGTCGAGGGATACGAGCCGCGCAGAATTGAACTCTGCTTCTCCCGGACCACGAGGCGCCCGACCGGCCCCGACATCTACGCGGACGGCCCCGAAGATTCTCCTCATCGCTTCGGCCCACAAGGCAAGGACCCGCGCCGGGCGCTCTGCGTCTGGTATCCCGACGACCCAGCCGAGCGCAAGTGGGTGCCGCAGGACGGCCTGCTCTCACTGATCGAGATGGTCCGAATCCACCTTTTCAAGGAGGCCTACTATCGCGAGAAGGGGGATTGGCCCGGCGAGGAGGCCCCCCACGGTCGATCGGGGTCGAAGTGACCGGGGCGTTCGCCTCGATGGCCGCGAACATGGACGGCGGCGGCGAAGGGCTCAAGGTTGTTCTCCCGTTGATCGCCGCCACGTTCGCTCTATGCGGCGTCCTTCTCACCCTGATCGTCAACGGCTACCGGGCAAATCGCGAGCGGCGGCGCGAGCTTTTCGCCGGCGGCTGGGCGGCCGTCCAGGACTACAAGGAGATGGCATTCGCGATACGCCGCCGAAACGCCGCCGACGCGGGCGCCGAGCGGGTCCGTCTTTCCGAGACGCTGCGCGAGATCCAGCGCGACATCTCCTTCCATGAAGCGATGATCGGCCGAGACTCCGCCGACGAGGTGGCGGCCGCCTACGTCGCCCTGGTGAGGAAGACTCGGGAGGTAGCCGGCGGCATCATCAAACGCTCGTGGGACGAACCGGCGATCAGCAGCGACGAGGAAATGCACGCCCCTGAGATCGCGGTCGAGCTTCGGATGCTTGAGCCCGTCGAGAGCGCTTACCTGGATGCGGTCGGCGACGCGATGAGGCTGATCTAGCGGATCGTCGGCCGCCGGTCCGCTGCACACTCGTTGTTGGCGCATCCCTTGATGACAGGTTCCTGATCGGGCGTTACCGAGAGGCGAACCTTGCCGAGCAAATCGCGATGACCCAGGAGCCGGAAGCCTTCGCATGGATCAGCCTCTCTGACCGCTCCTATCCGCGACCAGGCTCGCAAAACGCTGCGCCGCCGGCCGAAGATCAAGAAACCTTCCGTTTCACGAGATAAGCCCCTTCGCCCGGCTTTTCCTCAGGTGGCACCGGGACCCATCTGACTCCTGCGAGTAGATCGTCGATCGATACGCCGAGCGTTCCGGCCAGCCGCACCCATACGTCGAGCGTCGCCACCGCGACGCCGTTCTCGATCTGGCCGATCCGCTGAGGCGCGATCGCCGCCCGGGCGCCCAGCTCGGACCTAGAAAGGTCGGCTCGCAGCCGTCGGACCATGACGTTCGCCCCGAGACGGAGGCGGCCCTCAGCTTCCAAGCCCCAATTTCGATTGTCCCGGCTCATCCTGAATCTTGCCCTTCCCTAGCGGCGGCGGGATAGGGCCGTTCGCCACGCGACCTCCGCAGTCCTTCCCTCAGGATGGCGATCTCGGTGAACAGCTCCTCGTCCTCTACGACCTCAAACCAACCCTGGGCCGCGCTGAACTCAAAGGGAACCCATTCGACGCCCTGCACGAGCCTGGAGGGCATCCGCCCGAGCGCACCCGCCAATCGCAAGATCACACCGATGCTCGGGATGGTCCCCCCGGCTTCCTCCAGCTCGATCAGATGCTCGATCCCGATCTCGGCGGCCTCCGCCAAATCCTCGCGGGTGATTCCCTCCTCCTCGCGGCACTCCGTGAGATTCGCCGCGAGGTCCCGAACGAGGACCGTCGGCTCGCCCGCCGACCTGCGCGGCCGGGCGCTCATGCGCGACCGTCCTCAAGGACGAGCTGCTCCGCCTTGACGACGTACCCCCCTCGGGCCACGGTGACTTCGCTGGGGATCCAGTAGATCCCGGAGAGAAGTTCCGGCGCTCTCGTTTCGACGGCGGCGGCCAACTGCAAAAGGAGGTCGAGTCGCGGTTGCCGCCCACCTCTTTCGATCAGGCTGACCTCGGGACGGTACACCTGCAACATTGCGCCGAGCTCGGCCTGGCTCAACCGCGCCTTCAGGCGCTCGCGGGTGAGGAGAAGACCGAACCGCTCCCACGGGTTGACAACCGCTCGCCTGCGCCGGCCATCGGGGAGAGTCGGGCGATCGACCTCAGCCGCGGGTGACTGTCCGTCGAGGTCCCACATCAGACCGTCGAGAAGGTCCCAGGCATCGGATTCGAGGACGCTGTAAATCCGTACAAGGGTTTCGGCCCGCGGCATCCGTTCGTAGCGCTCCAGGAGGCTGATCTCAGTCCGGTGCAGACCGGCGCGTATCGCGGCGTCTTCCTGGCTCAAACCAGCCCTGTCCCGAAGCGTCCGAAGATTGCGGACGAACCTGGCGAGGACTCGGGCTCTCTGTTCGCGATCCTCAATCATCGCCGGAGCCCGCCGAGGTTGCCGAGTCGCCATCGGAAAAGAATCTGGCGAAGGCGAGGAGCGCGTCTTGCTCCGCCAGGCCGGCCTCGTAGCGCTCGCGCAGTTCTTCGTAGTCGTTGAGGTTCCTCGACCCTTCCACGAGCCGCCCGACCATTTCCTGCGCCAGTCGGTCGGAGACATTCAATTCGCCACGGTCGAGTCCGAAGGCGAGTCGGGCTAACGCTGCGATCTCGGCGAACTGACGCTCACGGTCGTCCTGCTTGGAAAGAATCCGAAGATCGCCGGTGCGGCCGGCCAACGTGCCCGACACCTCATTGCGGACGATCGCAAGCTGATCGTCCGAGAGCCTCCCGGCGATCTCGACCCACTTTGGCGCCGGCTCGTCCTCCGGCTCCTCTTCGTCGGGCGACTCGGGATCTCCGATTCGTTCCTCGTCGTCGCCCGCCTCCGCCCCATCCGCCTCGGCCGGATCGAAATATTCGAGCAGGGCCACCCATGCTTCGTGCTCGCCGAGCTCGCGGTCGTATTCCTCTTTGAGCTCGTCGAGGTGGCGAGTTTCGCCGATGGTCCGGGCGACCAATTCGCCCGCGATCAGATCGGATGGGTCGACCTCGCCACGTCGGACTCCTGAGACGAGCCGGCCCAATGCGGCCACCTCTTCGGCCTCACGTCGCGCGTTGTCGTCTTCGGCCTTCGGAAGGTCGTCCGCCTTCGCCACGAGCCAGTCGTTCAACTCCTTGCCGAGGATCTCGATCTGCCGGTCGGAAAGACCGTTGAGTTCGACCCAGGGCGAGCGGCCTTCGGTCGTCATTCTCGACTGCCTCCTCTCGGCTCGTCCGCCTTTTCGCGTCGCTCCCAGAGAGCGTCGCGTACCTCCGCTGACTCCGGCCAATCGGAGAACAGCCCGACATAGGCGGCCATCGCATCGTGTTCGGCCGGCGGATCTCCTCCGGTGCTCTCGCCCGCCTCGTTCATCTCGTCGATTTCTCGCGCGGTCCGACGCATCAACTCTCGGCCTTCGCGGTCGGGGACATTGATCTCCCGGTACTCGAGCCAGAACGCGAGTCGGCCGAGCGTGGCGACTTCCCTTATCGCCTTCTTCGGATCCCGGTACTGATTCAGACGGTCGAGATCGCCAGCCTGGCCGATCAACTGACCGAAGATGATCTCGCTGACGATCTCTATCTGGTCGTCCGTCATCAGCCCATCCAGCCGGACTCGGACGCTTCCTCGCTGACCCTCGCTCATTTCGCCTCCTCCCCTCCGGCGCCCTCGTGGTCCGGCTCGGCGTCGCCGCCTGCCAGACACTCCGGAAAGAGATCGCGCGGCAGCACCTCCAGCGCCGCAGCCAACCGCATCAGTTCGATCGAACCCGCTTCCTGGGCTCCGTGAATCAGCGCGACGATGCTGACGACATCGATCTCACTTCGCGAAGAGAGCTCGCCGACGGTCAGGTCTCTGTCGGCCCTGAGTTCGTCGAGTCTCGTGCCGAATCGGCGGCGCTCGCGCTCGGTCAGTTCCGTGGGCTCGGCCCTTGATCCGAACGACCCGGCCGTGTACGCGGTGGACTGGGCGCGGACGAGCTCGTCGAGCGTCGCACGGAGCGCGTCACCGTTCGCTTGCTCGACGGAGTCCGACACCCGGTAGAAGACCGCGACATTCTCTTGGAGGAGCTCAACCGCCCCGGCGCCTGCAATCGGCCCTCCCTTCAACCAGATGAGCAGTTCGCGGTTGCGAAGCATTTCCTCGACCGACCGCTCGGGTATCGGTTTCTCCCTGGCGTCCTCGACCAGGCAATCGAGGTCCCCCTCAATAAGGTCGATCACCCGATCACGGGTGGCTGGGCTCAAACCGCTGGCGCCGTCTTCATTTCCGGTCAACAACTTGGCGGCTGCTGACCAGCCCCACTCGACCAAACGGCACCAATGCGACCACACACGGAGGAACGTCGATCCCATCAAAGGGGTTCTCGGCCCGTTCATGGATTCACGCTCCCGTCGTCGCCGGCCGGCCGATCCTGATTCAGCCCTGCGTCAAGACCGGGGCGCTCGCCCTCACCGAAGGCTGCGCCTTTGAGTAGCACTTCGGCCTCGACGCCGACGGCGCCCGCCAGCTTCAAGAGTTCTTCGGCTTTGGGCTGCTCGGTCCCATAGAGATATGCGACGACCTCGGACGGCTCTAGGTTGGCCCGCTCCGCAAGTTCGGACACCGTGAGTCCGACCCTCCTCATCTGCCGATGCAGCGTTCGCCCTAAGCCTCGCGAGATCTCGGGATCGGGCTTCCGCCATATCCCGGCCGCCGCGCGATCGTTGCCGCCCAGCACATGGATCGCGGCGATGAGCGCCTTCCGCTCGGTGACTTCGTGTGGGTCCGGCCGTCTGTGGATTCCTTCTAGCTGCCGTTCCAGATGGGGGATCACCTCCGGCCCGGGCGACTCCCCGTTCTCCAACCATCGGACGAGCAAACGAATGAGCGAGATCCGATTCGCGTCCTCGTCCGATATGGCGTGCCGTTCGGCGTCCTCGACGGCGCTTTCGAGTTCAAGGCGAAAATCCCGAAGCAGGAATTCTCGCTGGCGGATGCTGAGCCTCCGGCCTCCCTTGATCCGAACGGCGCCATTGAGGAGCCGCTCAGCTAGGCCGTTCGCGAATGCGGCGAGCCGAAGAAGCAGGTACCGCGCCGCGAACCTCAAGGCGCTTGAGTTGATGGACATCGAGATCGGACTCCCTTCCGCCGCATCGGCAGGAGCCAGATCGGTTCCGCCGCGTCGGTTCGATTTCGACGCGAACGTGCAGAGAGGGATGGCCGATCGCAAGGCTTCGGCGGGCCGTTCTCAAACCCGTTTGTGCCCCACCTCGTGCCCCACCACCCTTTTTGAACCGCTTTGTCTGCGGCCCAGAAACGACGAAACCCGCTTTGAAAGCGGGTTTCGTGAAATAGCGGGGGCAGGATTCGAACCTGCGACCTTCGGGTTATGAGCCCGACGAGCTACCTGGCTGCTCCACCCCGCGGCGGTCACTGGATTTTAGCAACGTGGCGTTGAAATCCGGCGCTGCCCTCGGCGGGCGGGCGGGGGTTGGTGGGGCCGGGATGAGAAGGGGTTCGGGGGCGAGGGTGCTCGGAGGCCCGGCTGAATAGGGTGGCGGGATGTCGAAGGGTACGCGGCGAGTCGCCATCATCGACATCGGCTCCAACTCGACGCGACTGCTCGTCGCGGACGTCGAGGACGGGCGGGTGACGCCGATCGAGCGGCGCAGCACGGTGACGCGGTTGGGGCGGGGCGTCGACTTGAGCGGCAGGCTCGCGGCGGAAGCGGTCGAGGCTGCCTGCGCGGCCATCGACCCCTACGTGGCGACGCTGCAGGAGCTCGGGGCCGAAGCGGTGGACGCGGTGGCGACGAGCGCGGTGCGGGACGCCGAGAACGGCGCCGCCTTCATCGCCGAGCTGCGCGAGCGCTTCGACCTCTCGGCCCGCGTGCTGGGCGGCGACGAAGAGGCGCGGCTCACTTATCTAGGCGCGACGTCGGAGCACTCGCCGGAGGTGCCGACGCTGGTCCTCGACATCGGCGGCGGCTCGACCGAGATGGTCGTCGGCGAGGGCCGCGCGGACGCGTGGCATACCTCCCTGCAGGCCGGCGTCGTCCGCCACACCGAGCGCCACCTCGTCTCCGACCCGCCACGGCCAGTCGAGCTGGAAGCGCTCGCGGCCGACCTGCGCGGGCTGATCGAGACCGCCACCCGGGACGCGCCGCGGGCCGAGGCCGGGATCGCCGTCGCCGGCACCCCCACCTCGCTCGCCGCGATCGAGATGGAGCTCGACCCCTACGACCCGACGCGAGTCCACGGCCACGTGCTCGAGCTGCGCTCGATCCAGCGCATGCTCTCGCGCCTCGCCGCCGCGCCCCTCTCCCAGCGTCGGGAGATCGCCGGCCTGCACGCCGACCGGGCGCCGACGATCGTCGCCGGGGTCGTGATCCTGGTCGAGTCGATGCGCGCCTTCGGCCTCGAGGAGATCACCGTCTCCGAGCACGACATCTTGTACGGCGCGGCGATTGCGTTAGCCGATTCCATTTAAGTAGAATGCTTCGGTGGTCTGAGTAACTAGCCGTACCGGATGGACACTGGCTATCCGGCCAACAGGACAAACGGGTGGTTGGTAGGGGACGACCCCGACAATTGGGGGACCCTTCATACCGCTTTTTTAGTACTCCACGCACTAAGCGGTGGACAAACACGCCCCGTCATGTAAATACTCTCTGGACCGGGGACGAGGAGGGGTCCGCCTTTCCTTGCCCTTGGCATAGGGCTTGGGCGATTGCCGCATCATGGCGCCTCCCGCCGTCTGAGCCCATCTAATAAGGGTCCCTGAAGACGTACCCCTGCCCGTCCTGAGGGGCCCGCGTGGATCGGCCGTCAGCGATGACGGCCGATTCTCGTATTGGGACCTAGATACCGCCGCGTTCGCAGATCCCAGCGCCGCCTGAGGCGGCGTGGGCCTGAGGCGCCCCCACGCCGCCTCAGGCGCCTCAGGCGCCTCAGGCGCCTCAGGCGAGGTTGGCTTTGCGGGGGTAGACCACCTCAGGGTCGGTGATCACGTTGACCAACGTCGGCACGCCGGAGGCGAAGGCGCGCTCCAGGGCCGGGCGCAGCTCGCCCGGCTCGCGCACGATGACGCCCTCGCAACCGAGCGTCTCGACCAGCTCGTCGTAGCGCGTTTCCGGCCGCAGCTCCGCCGCCACCGAGTAGCCGTAGAGGAACTTCATCGGGTGGTGCTCGAGCGCCCAGATCCCGTTGTTGCCCATCACCCCGACCACGCCGAGCCCGTGCCGGGACATCGTCTCGAACTCCATCCCGGCGAAGCCGAAGGCGCCGTCGCCGAGCAGCAGGCAGACCTGCCGGTCTGGATGGGCGACCTTGGCGCCGATCGCCTGGCCCGGCCCGGCGCCGAGGCAGCCGAACGGCCCCGGGTCCATCCAGCAGCCCGGCTCGTAGGTGTTGATATAGCGGCCCGCATAGGAGACGAAGTCGCCGCCGTCGCCGACGACGATCGAGTCGCGGTCGAGCACCTGGTCGAGCTCGCGGTAGATCCGCACCGGGTGGAGCGGCGCGCGCGGATCGTCGAGCTGCTCGCGCTCCTTCTCCCGCGCCTCGCCCTCGACGTTGGTCAGCTGCTCGACCCAGGGCCGCGACCGCGTCCCCTCCCCCGCCGCCGCGGCGATCGCCGCCAGCCCGGCGGCGACGTCGCCGACCAGGTCGAGGTCCGGCAGCCGGTTCGCGGTCAGCGCGTTGGGCGCGACATCGAGGCGGATCAGCTTCGTCTCCGCGCCGAAGCTGCCGCCGAAGCCGAGCCGGAAGTCGAGCGGCACGCCGACGACGAGCGCCACGTCGGCGCCCTGCAGGGCGGTCGAGCGCGCCCGGCTGAAGGCCAGGTCGTGATCGGCGGGCAGGCATCCCCGCCCGAGGCCGTTGAGGAAGACCGGGATCCCGAGCGCCTCGGCCAGCGCCCGCAGCTGATCCTCGCCGCGCGCCCAGTAGAGCCCGGTGCCGGCCATGATCACCGGCCGCTCCGCCCCGGCCAGCAGGGCCGCGGCCTCCTCGACCCCGGCAGGCGCCGCCGCCTCGGGCGCGGCCGCCGGGGCGGGCGCCACGAACTCGGCCTCGCTGAAGATCACGTCCATCGGATAGTCGAGGAAGGTCGGCCCGCTCGGCGCGGCGGCGGCCGTATCGAGCGCGGCCGCGGTCAGCGCGGCGATCGCCTCGGTCGCCTTCGCCGTCTCCGCCGACTTGACCAGCGGCGAGACGAACGGCAGGTGGTCGATCTCCTGCAACGACCCCGATCCCCAGCGCATCTCCGGCGCCCGCCCGCCGAGCACCACTACGGCTGAGTTGTTGGCCTGCGCGCCGGCGATCGCGCTGATCCCGTTGGTCACCCCCGGCCCGGCGGTCAGCGCCGCGACCCCGACCCCGCGGGTCGCCTTGGCGATCCCCTCGGCGGCGAACGCGGCGGTCTGCTCGTGCCGCACGTCGACGATCCGGATCCCCTCGGCCTTGCAGCCGTCGTAGATCGGAAAGATGTGCCCCCCCGAGAGCGTGAACAGCGTGTCCACGCCCCGCGACTTGAGGACCTTGGCGACGATTTTCCCTCCGTGCTCACCCATGCCGCGGCATCCTATCGATGACACGGATCGGTGCATGCTTTGGCGCCGCCAAAGTGCCCGGGGCGGGACTCGAACCCGCGCATCCACTAGGGATAGCGCCTTTTAAGGGCGCCGCGTCTGCCAGTTTCGCCACCCGGGCCCGACGATGGTAACCCGCCTGGGGTCCCGAAAAGCCCGCTCCCAGCGTGCAAAAAGGCCTGCGCCCGCCCGTAAACGGGCAATAAAACTTGAGAGAGCGCAACTCGGCCGTTGTTACCGTGTCTGCAGAGGCACCGGACCCAGTCTTCCCGTGGAGGGGAAACACATGGAGGCTTCAGCCCTAACTCATGCCAGTCGCCGCGGGCTTCTCGCCCGCAAGTCGCCGCTGCTCAAACTGCAGGGCGACGAGAAGCTGATCGCGATGGCCCGTTCGGGCAACGCGGGCGCCTTCGAGATGATCGTCGACCGGTACCAGGGCCGCCTGCTCGGCTTCTGCCGCCAGATGCTGGGCTCGACCGAGGACGCCGAAGACGTGCTGCAGGAGGTCTTCGTCAACGCCTACCGGGCGATGCTCGCCGACGAGCGGGAGATCAACCTGCGCCCCTGGCTCTACCGGATCGCCCGCAACCGCTGCCTCAACCACCTCCGCAAACCGAGCGCCGACGCGCAGGAATCGATGGACATGGTGCCCGAGGTGGAGGCCGCCTCGACCGCCGAGAAGGTCCATAACCGCGAGGAGTTCCGGCAGATCATCGCCGATGTCAACAAGCTTCCCGAGACCCAGCGCTCGGCCCTCCTCCTGCGCGAGATGGACGCCCTCTCCTACGAGGAGATCGCCGACGCGATGGAGACGACGGTGCCCTCGGTCAAGTCCCTGCTGGTGCGGGCGCGGATCTCCCTCGCCGAGGCGAGCCAGGCCCGCCTGCTGACCTGCGGCGAGGTCCGGGTGGAGCTCTCCGAAGCGGCCGAGGGCCTGCGCAAGGTCTCCGCGCCGGTGCGCCGCCACGTGCGCGAGTGCGAGGAATGCGCCGACTTCCGCTCCCAGGTCCGCTCCAACGAGAAGCTGCTGGCGGCGATCTTCCCGGTCCCCGCCTTGATCGCCTTCAAGGCGTTCGTCGCCGGCAAGCTCGGCCTCGGCGGCGGCTCGGCCGCCGGTTCCGCGGCGGCCGGTAGCGCGGCGGCGGGCGGCGGCGCGGCTGCCGCGGGCGGCGCGGCGAGCGGCCTCGGCGCCGCGCTCGGTGGCGGCGGCGCGGCCGGCGGCCTGGGCGGCATCGGTGGCGCGATCGGCGGGGCGCTCGGGACCAAGGCGGTCGCCGGCGTCGTCGCCGCGGCCGTGGTCACCGCGGGCGCCGCGGTCGAGCTGCCGAAGGAACACCACGCCCCCGTCCCGAGCCCGACGCCCAAGGTGGCTCAGTACACGCCGCCCGCCGAACCGGCCCCGGCCGCGGCGCCCGAGACCGGCGGCTTCGAAGCGGCCGTCGCGACCTCCACCGTCGCCAGCTCGAAGCCCGCGATCGCCAGTAACGCCGTCGCGGGGGCGCCGACCGAAGCCGAAAAGGCCGCGGAAGCGCCGGCGGCCGAACTGGCGCCGCCCGAAGAAGTCACGCCGGAAGAAGAGATCGCGCCGCCCGGCGAAGGCGAAGTCGCCGGCGATCCCGAAGCGGGGGCCTCCGAGGTCGAACCGTCCGCCGCCCTCACCGGTGGCGTCGAAGTCGGCACCGGGACCGCGGCCTCGACCCCACCCGCCGGCGCCCACTCCGGCAAAGGCACCGTGACCGTCACCGTCACCCCGGAAACCCCGCCCGCGACGACGACCACCCCACCTCCGGCGACCACGACGCCCCCGCCGGCGACCACTCCGCCGCCGGTCGAAGAAGCGCCGGTCGAAGCCGAAACCCCGGCGCCCCCGGTCGAAGTCCCGGTCGAAGCCGAAGTCCCGCCGCCGCCGACCGAAGAAACTCCGTAGGCCTCAGCCGAGGCCGATCACTTTGAGCCGGCGCATCAGGCAGGTGCCGGCGAACTGGCGGGTCTCGGCCAGCGAGTAGCCGAAGAGCTCGAACTCGTCGCCGCCCTCCGCCCAGGGCGGCGCCAGCACCCCGTCGGCGACCGGCAGGGATTCCTCCAGCGTCCGCTGGATCGCCGTCTTGTAGCGCTCGTCCTCGCTCGCCTTGTCGCGCAGGAAGACCGAGCCGAAGGCGACGTGGCGGTGCTCGTCGCGGGCGACGTTGCCGAACCCCTCGACGAATCCCGGCAACGTGTTCTCGCGTTCGTTGAAGTCCATGATGAAGTGCTGCCCGGTGAGGGCCAGCATTCCCTCGATCACCATGTGGTAGAGCGTCACCGCCTCGACCAGCGCCTCGGTGTCCTCCGGCTCCCGCGAGAGCCGCTCGGTCCGCGCCCCCAGCATCTCGTCGAAGAGCCGGCCGAAGTTGTCGTTCAGGTGCGCGGCAGTCTCGGCCAGCATCTCCGTCAGCCCGTCGGCCTCGAGCACGCCGACCTCGCGGTAGAAGCGCTCGAAGAAGCGGACGTGGCGGGCCTCGTCGGCGATCTGCGTGCAGAGGAAGACTTTCTGCTCCTCGGTCGGCGCCGCCCGCATGATCGGCCCCAGCTCCTCCGCCACCTTCTGCTCGCCGATGAAGAACGACGACAGCCCGTACATGCGCTGGAAGCGCTCTTCCGCGGAGATCCGCTCGTGCCAGTCCTGGCGGTCCTGGCTGAAGTCGAGTTCCTGGGTCTGCCACTGCTGGCGCTCCCAGAGGTCGTACAGCTCGCCGTAGCCGAGCAGCTTGATGTCGGCGGTGCGGTCCGCCGCCTCGTTCAGCGCCGGGTCGGCCGTCGCCTGGTAATCCGCCCGCCGCGCGCGCGACGCGAACCCGGTCGTCGCCTCTCTCGCCTCCATCCCGATCCTCCCTCGGTAGTAACTCCCGGGGAGGACCGTAACACCGGACTGGCCGGCCGGCCAGTCGAGCCGACTGGTGCGTTCGCACTTAGCCGTAATAGTTACGGCAAAGTGCGAACGCGCCGACGGGGGGTCAGGCGGTGTGGGACTCGCCCGGCTCGAGGACGACGACGGTGCCGGCGCCCGCGGCCTCGACGTCGGCCTTGAAGGCGGCGGCGTCGGTCTCGATCGGCGGGAAGGTGTTGAAGTGCATCGGGATCACGGTGTCGGCGCCGACGAACTGGGCGGCGACCACGGCGTCGTGACGGTCCATCGTGTAGTGGCCGCCGATCGGCAGCATCAGAATGTCGACCGGGTTGCGTTCGGCGATCAGCTTCATGTCACCGAAGAGGCAGGTGTCGCCGGCGTGGTAGATCGTCTTGCCGCCGATGTTGATCACCATCCCCGCCGGGTTGCCGATCACGGTGCCGTCGGGCAGCGTGTTGGTGTGCCAGGCGGGCACGTACTTGATCCAGCCCCAGTCGAAGCGGACGGTGCCGCCGAAGTTCGGGTCGGCGACGTTCTCGACACCTTGCCCGCCGATCCAGGCGGCGATCTCCACCAGCGCCACGCACTGTGCCCCGGTCCGCTTCGCCAGCGGGACCAGGTCGACGATGTGGTCGGCGTGGCCGTGGCTGACCGCGATCACGGTCGGCTCCAACTCCTCCGCGCTGACGTCGGCGACCGGGTTGTTCGGCTTCAGGAACGGGTCGGTGACGAGGACGGTGTCGCCCTCGGTGATCTCGAAGCAGGACTGGCCGTGGAACTTGATCTCCATCTCAGGTGTCTCCCTCTGGGTCGGGTCGGCGCGCCGCATCGCCCGGCGGGCGAGGGTCATCGCGCTCTACGTCGTTACGCAGCTCCTCGTTCAATGCCCAGCCCACCGCGACGCCAACCATCATCCCCATCCGCGCCTCCTCGGCGAGCAGGGCGCGAACCGCGGCGAGCCGCTCGTCCGGGTCGGGGACGGTCGCCGCGCGCAGCGTCTCAGCTTCGTGTGGCTCGCCGAACCAGCCGCCCTCGGCGAGCGCCGCCACCAGCACCTTCTGCAGCTGCGGCGCCGCCTGCGCCACCACCTGCTCGGCTTCGGCGAAGCGCTCGGCGTCGAGCAGCCGCTCGATCGCGGCTTCGAGGTCGCTCTCGCTGGGCACTTATTCCTTGTGGTGGAGCGTCGTCGCCGCCAGGCCGGCGAGGCCGCCGACGGCGCCGCCGACCAGACAGGCGAAAAAGTTCGCGGTCGGGGCGAAGAGCGGCAGCGCGATCAGCACGGCGGCGGCGACCGCGACGCCGATCGTGTCGTACTCCTCGTCGATCGCCCCGTGCGATTCGGCGCGGCGGATCGCGAACCAGGCGGCGACGGCGCCGAGCGCCATCCCGTTCCCTCCCGCGATCACCGTGATTTCGCCCTTGGCGCTGGCGATCCCACCGGCGGCGAGGACGCCGAGCGCCCCGCAGGCGAGCAAGAGCAGCGCGGTCGGCCAGCTGCCGAGCCGGCGCTCGACCCCGGTGGCGAAGATCGCCAGCCCGACCGCGACGACGAAGAGGTAGCCGACGTCGACGTAGGCGAAGGGCGCGGTCAGGTAGCGCCACCACTGGTCGCCGATCGGCACGATCAGGCCGCCGAAGGTGGAGAGTGATTCGCCGGTCGCCTTCTGGATCAAGAGCAGGATCGCCGAGCCGAGGATGATCGCGATCGTCGCGTAGGGCCGGTCGGCGTCGCGCGAGAAGTGGATCGGCCCGCGCGGACGCCCCGGCCGGCGCAGCCGCGGACGGCGCCGGCGCTTCGGCCGCTGCGCCTCGAGCAGGTCGCCGCGCCGCTCCAGTTTCGGCGCCCGCTTGCGCAGCCGAGCCCCGCAATATGGGCACTCGGTGACGTACGGACTGACCTCCGAACCGCAGTTCTTGCAGATGACGCTGAGCTCAGTCTCGCTCATAGGTACATCGAGGATACCCGGCGACCGCGCTCCCCATGGTGGATTCCGCTGCCATACTGGCGAGCAACCCTGATCTGAGGAGGAAACACCGTGGAGTTGAAGAGCCTGACCGAGCAGAAATCGCTGCTCGCGACGCTTCCGGCCGGCAAACGCGCCCGTCTTTACCGCCTTCTGTATGAGTTCGGTCCCGGCAACGGCACCCTGATGCTGCTGCCGATCGACCAGGGCATCGAGCACGGCCCGCGCGACTTCTTCCCCAACCCCGCCTCCAAGGATCCCGACTACCAGTTCAGCCTCGCCGCCGAGGCCGGGTACTCGGCGCTCGCCTGCCAGATCGGCATGGCGGAGAAGTACTACCCCGACTACGCGGGCAAGGTGCCGCTGATCCTCAAGGTCAACGGCAAGACCGACCTGCCGAGCTCGGCGCAGGCGTTCTCCTCCTGCAACTCGAGCGTCGAAGACGGCGTCCGCCTCGGCGCCGACGCGATCGGCTACACGCTCTACGTCGGCTCGCCGCGCCAGGACGAGGACCTCGCCCAGCTGCGCGAGGTGCGCGAGGAATGCGACCGCTTCGGCATGCCGCTGGTCGTCTGGTCCTACCCGCGCGGCGAAGCGGTCGCGGCGAAGGGCGGCCAGGACTCCTTCTACGCGATCGACTACGCCGCCCGCATGGCGATGGAGATGGGCGCCGACATCGTCAAGCTCAACATGCCGAAGATCAACCCGGAGAAGGACGCCGACGCCCCGGCGCCCTACAACGAGCTCCAGATCGATCAGCAGGAGGCGATCCGCCAGTGCGTCGAGTCGGCGGGCCGGGCGCTGGTCGTCCTCTCCGGCGGCTCCAAGGCCGACGACGAGGTCGTGCTGCGGAACACCTCCGAGGTGATGGCGGCGGGCGGCAGCGGCGTCATCTTCGGCCGCAACGTCTGGCAGCGCGAGCGCTCCGAGGCGCTGGCGATCATCGAGCAGATCAAGGAAAGCCTGCTCGCCAACGTGCGTCGCACCCCGTAATTTCGGCCTTCCCCCGTGCCTGACGGGGGAGAGATGTAGCCCCTTCCCGCCTCGGGAGGGGGATGAAGGGACGCGGAAGCCTCGTACTGCTGGCGCTGGTCGCGGTCGTCCTTCTGCGTCCCTGGGAGTATCGGCCGCACCCTGGAGGACCCGGGCCGTCGCAGGTCCTCCACGGGGTGGCGATCCGCGCCGTCGACGGCGACACGCTCGAAGTTCGCCTCGACGACGGCGATGTCGAGACCGTGCGCGTGATCGGCGTCGACACGCCGGAGACGGTCAAGCCGGACACGCCGGTGCAGTGCTTCGGACCGCAGGCGTCGGCCTTCGAGCACGCTCACACCGAAGGGCGGCGGGTGCGGCTGCTCGTCGGGGTCGAACCGCGGGACGCCTACGGGCGCCTGCTCGCCTACGTCTGGGTCTACGGCCCGGGAGGCGCCCGCCGCCACCGTCGCCCTCGCTTCCTCGAGGTCGAGCTGCTCCGCCGCGGCCTCGCCCGCACGCTCACCTTCCATCCAAACGACCGTTTCGCGCATAGGTTCGAAGAACTTCAGCAAAAATCCGCGAGGGCCGGGAAAGGGCTTTGGAATGCGTGTTGAGCCGGTTCGGAAATCGGATTCGTGTGAGCGAAGCGTGAGCTTTGCAAGATCCTTTGCTACGGTCCCCGCGGCCCTCCGGGGCACCTATCTATGAAGATGAGACAGAGCATCTCCCAGTTCGAGGACGCCTTCGAGCAGGAGACTTCCCTCGAGCGTCGCCGCCGTGAGCAGCTCCGCCGCCGCGCCGCCAACCGCTCCCGCGCCCGCCGCATCGAGCGCACCCAGCAGTCCGGCACGGTCCGCTTCAGCGTGCTGGCGATCTGCCTGACGGTCACCGTGGTGGTCGTCGCTATCGCCATGTTCGAGGCCCTGTCGATCCTGATCTCCTAGCTCGGGTCGCGCCTTAGCGCCCGCTTTCAATAGACTCGCGCGCCGATGCCACGACGCTCTTTGAAGCCACAGCTGAATCAGATCCGCGCCTGGGTCCACCAGGGCCGCACGGACGCCTGGATCGCCCACCAACTCGAAATCACCGCGACGGAGCTGCGCGAGTTCCGCAAGCAGTACGAACTCTCGCCGGACGACGAGAACGCGGGTTCGAGCGACATCGACCTGCGCGACGAGATCGAAGCGGAGATCGAAGCCGCCACCGCCGAGGAGGAGGCCGAAGAGGCCGAGTCCGAGGACGAGGACGGCGACGACGAGGACGGTGAGGGCGGCGGCGACCGTCCCAAACGCCGCCGCCGTCGTGGCCGCCGCGGTGGCCGCGGTCGCCGCAAGGAGTACGAGGCGACCTTCGATCACGGCGAACAGGACGGCTACGGCCTCTGGCTCGACGCCTCGATCAAGGACAACCCCGTCTACGTCGAGAACTGGGCCGGCAACCGCGACGTCACCGTCCGGATCGAGGCCGACCAGATCGTCATCCGCCGCGCCGGCGCCGAGGAGCCCGACGCCGACGGCGACGACTCCTCTGACGACGACGAGTAAGCGGCCTCGCTCTTGGGCGCGGCCCTGCCCTTGGGCGCGCGCCTAGATCGTTGATCCCACGGGGCCGGTGGCGCGGGCCACGTGGTTCGCGGCGGTTGCGTCCGTCCGAGTTGCGTCCCGGGCGTCTCGTGGCGGCCCGTGGCAGGCTGTGGCCGCCACGAGACGCCCGGGACGCGAGGGAGATGAAGGGAAGACGCCGAGGGTTCGACACGTTCGCGCCGGGAAGGCGCTGCGGACCCGGCACGAAGTCACAGGTCGGCCACGAACTCCACACTTCCGTCGGATCTCTCTTCGGGAGAGGCCCCAAGAAGGCCGATTCCGTGACGAAGACGCCGGGAACGTGACGAAGCACGGGGAGAGACGCCGGGAACGTCACAGATCCTCATGCGTTTCGGACCCTGGTCAAGGGGTCGGAAACGCGATGCGTGGATTTAGGGCCCTATAGGCCCCCGAAACCATGGTCACGTGTTTGCAACGTCTGAAGAAGACGGACGGACCTGTGAACTTCTCCGGGTCTTCGTGCCCTACCCGTGACGCCCAGGGCCCTGTGACCCGCTCCCCGCACCCCCGGCCATCTCGACCACGACCACAGCCTGCCAGGGTCGTGGTCGAGATGGACGCGTCCCTTTCCGGTCCCTTTCTGCCTTCCCGTCCCTCGCGGCTACGGGCACCAGCCTCAGCCGGCCTGGACCTGGCCCCCTCGCCCGCCCCCCGTGGACCCAACCGTCTAGCGGGCCAGAGTTCTTCCGCCGGCGAAGTTGCCGGCGTTGCGGAGGTACGCCCAGAAGGCGGCGTCGGCGAGGGTGTGGGCGTCGTCGGCGGCCGCGGGGGCGACGTCGATCGCGATCTGCTGGGCCCAGTCGGTGCCCTCGCCGTAGAAGTCGGCGAGCTCCTCGGCGGTGAAGGTGGGGCCGACGCGGCGGCGGAGTTCGAGCCGGATCGCGGAGATCACGCGGTCGGCCATGCGGCGGGCTTTGGGGTCGTCGATCGAGTCGAGCGCGCGAGCGCCCTCCTCCCACTGATAGAGCGCGTTGGCGAGCGGATAGGGCATGGGGACGAATTTACCCGTCCGCGACCGTCGGCCCCGCCTCACGCCCTTCCTGACCTATCTCGACCCTGGTGCGCTTCATCGGCGCCGAGTGGGCCCGCAGCATCGCCGACGGCCGCGGCCGCTCCGGCATCTAGGCTCCTGGCGTGTCAGGGACTTCGCGGAGCGGGGCGTTGACGGCGGTGCAGGTGGGCTTCAGCGGGCCCGTCACTTGCCAGACGGTGACTTCGCCTTCGCGCAAGACGGGATGGACGCCACCGGCGCCGCGTAGCCAGCGCGCCTCGGGGGAGGGGATCGGCTTGCTCGAGTGGAGGAAGTTGAGGAAGGGCGCGGTGACCAGGTAGTCGAGTTCGGCTTCGTTGACCGCGGCGCGGAAGGCTTCGCAGGTCGGGATCGCGTTGTAGGCGCCATGGGAGCCCTTTTCGCCGAGATAGAGGACGTGGTTGGAGATGTCGGGGCCGTAGAAGCCGTAGCCGGCGAAGCCCGCGGTCGTGCCGACCAGGCCGATACGCGAGTCGCGCACCCCCCGCGCCCAGGCGTAGGCCTTGTTCAGGTCCATCCCCGGGATCGAGGTGGCGGCGCCGACATTGGCGAAGCGGTGGTTCAGGTAGTGGCGCTCGACCGGGTAGCCGAGGGCGATCGCGGCGAGCGCCAGCGCCGCCAGCCCACCCGCCATCGCTCGGCCCGGCAGGCCGTCGCGGCGGGCGAGCCAGACCAGCGTCGGGACGAAGACGAAGACCAGCACGAAGGCGAGGGCGAAGACGCGGGCCTTGTCGTGGAGGGCGTGGTCGGGGCGGTCGGTCACCAGGTAGACAACCGTCAGCACGGCGATCAACCCCCACTGGCGCTTCGGTGGGTCGAGGAAGCGCGGCAGCGGGACCAGGACGAGCGCCGCCAGCAGAGGCGGGATGACGTAGCGGATGTTGATCGCGAAGCCGACCGGTTCGCCCTCCGCCCCGGCGGCGCCGAGCGGGGTGAAGAGGTAGGCGACGAGGCCGAAGAGGGCGACGGCACCGAGCCAGCGGATCAACCGGTCGCGGCCGGAGAAGATCGCCAGCAGGCAGGCGCCGACCGCGCCAAGGAGAATCAGCGGCCAGAGGGCGCCAAAGGCGCCATGGACGCCAGGCTCGAAGTAGTGGCGCCAGACGCCGGTGTCGGTGAGGTAGTGGGAGATGCTGTAGCCAGGGCGCCCTTCCTGCAGCCGTTCGGGATGGGGCAGGGAGATCGGGCCGAGCTTCGTCGCCTCCGGGATCGGGCTACCGGCGACGATCAAGTTGCGCAGGTACCAGTAACCGCCACCGAGGAGCCCGCCGGCGAACCACCACCCCGCCGCCTTCCAGTACCTGCCGGAGGGCGCGAGGACGAGGACGACGACGGTCAGCGCGGCGGCTGGCGCGAAGATCGTCAGCCGCGTCCCGGCGGCGAGCCCGACCGCCAGCCCCGCCGCCGCCAACGGCCACCCGTACAGCACCCGCGTTCGCAGTTCTCCGTAACTGTTACGGGAAAGTGCGAACGCATCCGAGGGGGCGGGAGCTGAGGGGTCGGGGGCGGGCTGGGCGTTCCAGGCCTCGATCAGGATCGCGATGCCGGCCAGGAGGAGGGCGGCCGCCATCAGGTCGTTCTTCGCCGCGCCGGGCTCACGCACGACCAAGGTGTGGCAGCCGGCCAAGATCGCGGCAGCGATCACCGCCGGGACGCCACGGCCGTAGGGGCGGCCGACGCAGTAGGCGGCGAGGAAGGCGACCGCGAGCCAGCCGAAGTTGATGAAGAGGCTGAGCGTGTCCCGCCCGGTCATCAGCATCCCGACCGCGTGCAGGAGCTCCGAGTTCTGCGGGTAGAACCAGTTGACGAAGACGGTCTCGACGTGGTCCATGCCGGTGGTCGAGTGCGACTGGAAGATCGTCGCCGAGAACGGCAGGTGGTACCAGAGCGAGTCGAAGTTGAAGATCCCGGTGTCGAGCGCGTGCTTGGTCGTCACCGCCCAGTCGAAGGCGACGATCGCGATCACCGCGATCGCCACCAGCGAGGCCCAGAGGCCGAGCTCCCCGCCGCGCGCCGTCTGCCCTCCCCCACTCGCGGTCGGCACGCAGCGGGCGCCGAGGGCGACGAGGACGGCGGCGACCAGGAGCGCGCCGGCGTAGAGCAGGCCGAAGGTGCCGAGGACCTCGGCGACGACGGTGAGCAGGCCGACCGCGACGATCACCTCCACCAGGCGAGCCGGGGCGCCGCGCCAGCCGGGCAGCAGGCGGGCCCTGAGCCAGTAGGCGGCGAGGCCGAAGCCCGCCGCGAGGACGACCAGCTGGGCGGCCCCCAGGAGGTAGGAGCCGAAGCTGGTCACGCCCGCCTCAGTTCTGCAGGCCGTGGATCACGAACGGGCGCTCCCCTTCGGCGATCAGCCCCTGACGGCGCGCCGTGCGCTCGACCACGGCCGGTTCGTCGGCCGACTGGACGGCGCGGTGGAGCTGCTTGTTTTCGCGCAGCAGTTCGTGGAATTCGACTTTCGCGGCGCTGGTCGCCTGGTGCGTCTTGAAGAGGTCGATCGCCGGGTTCAGGTACGAGTAGGCGACGGCGAAGAGAACCAGCACCAGCGCGATCCGACCGACCCGGTCCCATTTGATCCGGCTGCCGTTCTGGCGCGCGGCGGGACGACGCGCCGGGCGGCGTTTGGGACGGGCGGCGGAGCGCGCGGTAGAAGGCATGCCCGCAGCTACGCTGCCGGCACGCCTTCTCCTTCATTAAGGGCGCGCCTCGGCGCCTTAGGAGGCGCGTTGAAGGAAAGCGTTCAGGCCCGGGAACTCGGCGGCGCCACCGAGCTCCTCCTCGATCCGCAGCAGCCGGTTGTACTTGGCGACGCGATCGGAGCGCGAGGGAGCGCCGGTCTTGATCTGGCCGGCGCCGGTGGCGACGGCGAGGTCGGCGATCGTCGTGTCCTCGGTCTCCCCCGAGCGGTGCGAGATGACCGCCGTGTAACCCGCCTCGCGGGCGATGCGGATCGCCTCCAGGGTCTCCGAGAGGGTGCCGATCTGGTTCACCTTGACGAGGATCGAGTTGCCGACGCCGAGCTCGATGCCGCGGCGCAGTCGCACCGGGTTGGTGACGAAGAGGTCGTCGCCGACCAGCTGCACCTTGTCGCCGATCGTGTCGGTGAGCAGCTTCCAGCCGTCCCAGTCCTCCTCGTCCATGCCGTCCTCGATCGAGACGATCGGGTACTTCGCGGCGAGCGCCCCCCAGTATTCGGCCATCTCCTGCGGAGAGAGCGTGCGGCCCTCGTGCTCGAGCACGTAGTTGCCGTTCTCGTAGACCTCGCTGGTCGCCGGGTCGAGGGCGATGAAGACGTCGGAGCCGGGCTCGTAGCCGGCCGCCTCGACGCCCTCGAGGACCGCCTGCAGGGCCGCCTCGTTGGACTCGAGGTTGGGGGCGAAGCCGCCCTCGTCGCCGACCGCGGTGGCGAGACCGCGAGCGCCGAGGCTCTTCTTCAGCGCGTGGAAGACCTCGGTGCCGTAGCGCAGGCATTCGGAGAAGCTGGAGGCACCGGCGGGGACGATCATGAACTCCTGGAAGTCGACCGAGTTGTCGGCGTGGGCGCCGCCGTTCAGCACGTTCATCATCGGCACCGGCAGGACCCGCGGCTCCCCGCCGCCGTAGAGCTCGGCGAGGTAGCGGTAGAGCGGCTGCTCGGAATCCGCGGCGGCGGCCTTGGCGCCGGCGAGCGAGACACCGAGGATCGCGTTGGCGCCGAGGCGGCCCTTGTTCGCGGTGCCGTCGAGCTCGATCATCGTCTCGTCGAGGGCGCCCTGCTCGGCGGCGCGGGCGCCGGTCAGCGCCTCGGCGATCTCGCCGTTGACGTTGGCGACCGCCTTGCCGACGCCCTTGCCGACCCACCGGTCGCCGCCGTCGCGCAGCTCGACCGCCTCGAACTCACCGGTCGAGGCGCCGGAGGGAACGGCCGCGACGCCGCGCGCGCCGGACTCCAGCGCGACCTCGACCTCGACGGTCGGGTTGCCGCGCGAATCGAGGATCTGCCGGGCGTGGATGGAGGAGATAGTGCTCATGAGACGGGCACTCTATTCGGCGGCGGCGGGTCTCCGCCGCCCGCCTGGGACCGGCCTATTTTTCGGCGGGTTCTTCGGCTTCGCCGGATTTGGACGATTCGCCGGATTTGCCGCTTTCGCCTTCGGCGGCGGCTTTGGCCGCTGCTTCTTCGGCGGCTTTGATGGCCGCTTCCTCTTCGGCCGAGGAGCCTTCGCCGCCGGCCGCGCCTTCAGCCCCGGCCGCCCCTTCGCCTTGCGCTTTTTTCGGCGCCAGGCCGGGATTCGGGCGCTGGACCAGCTGTTCGCCTTTCGGTTTCGAGAGGCTCACGGTGCCGGGCATCGCGACCGCGTTCTGCTTCACCGCCGCGGGGCATTCTTTCGGCGGCGTCTTCGGTTCGGCTTCGTAGCAGGTTTTGTACTGTTCCCGCGATTTCGCCAGCGCTTTCGAGGCCGGGAAGTTGCCGCAGCTTTCGATCATGAAGCCAGAGGCGCAGCGGGTCCGCTGCGACCACTTCTGCTGGAAGTTCACCGCCACCCATTCGCTGAAGTATTCCTGGCTTTTCTGTTCGGTCAGCTGGGTCGTGATCGTCGATTTGACTTCCGAGAAGGGCTGCGTTTTTTCCGGATGCAGCTTCACGACTTCCAGCAGCAGGTAATTTTTTTCCTGTTTGACCGGGCCGACGAGTTCGCCGGTCGCGGCGCCGAAGATGTCTTTTTTCAGCGGTTCCTGGAGGAATTCTTCGGCGATTTCTTTCTGCAGCCCGCCGTTGGTGGCGGTGGTCGGCGAGAATTTTTTCGTGACTTTTTTCCAGCTCGCTTCGGAGTTGTCCCCTTCGAGAGCTTTCTGAGCTTCTTCGACTTCTTTTTTGTTTTCGTTGACGATCACACGAACGTCGCGCGTCGGTTTTTTCGTGTACTGCGTCGCCTTTTCGGCTTCGTAGTATTCCTTCGCTGCGCTTTCGCTAACCGGCGGCGCCTGTTTCGTGATTTTTTCCTGAATCTTGGTCGAGATCAGCTGCAGTTCGATGCGCTGTTCCACTTCCTTCTCGGTGAAGTGGTCTTCTTTCAGGAATTCCTGGAAGGCTTTTTCGGTTTTGAAGCTTTCTTTTTTGACTTTGGCGAGTTCGGTTTCGACTTCTTTCGGGGTCAGTTCGATCCCGAGTTCTTCCGCCTCACCGAAGATCCAGGTCTTGTTGAGGAGTTCGCCGATCGCCGCGGTGTGAAGTTCTTCGGCTTTTTTGGAGCCTGCTTTGGGGGCTTTTTTCTGCCCCGAAGCCGCCTGCTGCTGGGCCAGCGACGTTTTGTACTGAGCTTCGGAGATGTGGCCGATTTCGCTGGGGACGTTGCTGACCAGGGCGATGTCGCCGGAGGGGATGCTCGGCGCGCCGAGGCCCTCGGCCACCGCGAAGATCACGAAGAGGGCGACGAAGACGACGCCGAACAGCACCAGACCGAGGCGCTGCGCGCCTTTCGATCCGCCGCGCCTGCTCGCGCCGCTTTTCTGGGCTGCCGATTTTTTTGCGCCCCCGCCACGTTTATTTCGCCCCGATTTGGCTCCCACCGCCGGGGCAGCATAGTGAAAGTTGGATAGCGGTGGTTAAACGCTCGCCGGCTCGGCGGCGCGCTTGGCGTCGCGCAGGCCGGTGGCGAGGGCCAGCACCGCCTCGAGGCGTTCGTCCGGATCTCCCGGGACCCGCAGCGAGGCCGCCTGCTCGCGCCATTCGTAGAGCGCCCCCTCGACCTGCTCGGAGAGCACGCCCGAGCCGACCGAGTCGAGTTCGACCCCGGTGACGGTCAGTTTGCCGCCGCGGAACTCGACGCTGCGCGCGCCCGCCAGTCCCAGCTCGATCCGCGCCTGCTGCAGCTTCAGCAGGTTCTCCGCCTGCGGCGGCAGCTGGCCGAAGCGATCGTCGAGCTCGTCGCGGATCTGGCGCAGCTGGCCCGGCTCGCGGGCGGCGACGATCCGCCGGTGGATGTCGATCTTCGCCGCCTCGAAGGGGACGAAGGTCGCCGGCAGGTAGGCGTCGACCGGCACGTCGAGGCGGACCGGCTCCGGCGCCTCCTCGCCACCGCCCTCCTCGCCCGCGGCCTCGGCCACCGCCTCGTCGATCATCTGGCAGTACAGCTCGAAGCCGACCGCGGCGACGTGGCCCGACTGCTCGTCGCCGAGCAGGTTGCCGGCGCCGCGGATGTCGAGGTCCCGCATCGCGATGCGGAAGCCGGAGCCGAGCTCGGTGTGGTCGGCGAGGGTCGAGAGGCGCGCCGCCGCGTCCTCGGTCAGCGCCTCGGCGCTCGGGTAGAGCATGTAGGCGTAGGAGCTCTCGCGGGAGCGCCCCACCCGTCCCCGGATCTGGTAGGCCTGGCTCAGCCCGAGCTGGTCGGCGCGCTCGACGATCAGCGTGTTCGCGGTCGGGATGTCGAGGCCGGACTCGATGATCGTCGTCGTCACCAGCACGTCGGCCTCGCCGCGCAGGAAGGCGAGCATCGTCTCCTCCAGCGTGTGCTCGTCCATCTGCCCGTGCGCTTCGAGGAAGCGGGCGCCGGGGACGAGGCCGCGGAGGCGCTCGGCGACCTCGAACAGCGAGTCGATCCGGTTGTGGAGGACGAAGGCCTGGCCGCCGCGCTCGATCTCCCGCGAGAGCGCTTTTTTCACCAGCGCCTCGTCATAAGGGCCGACGTAGGTGCGGACCGGGCGGCGGCCCTCCGGCGGCGTCTCGATCACCGAGATGTCGCGCAGGCCGGCGAGGCTCATCTGCAGGGTGCGCGGGATCGGCGTCGCCGACATCGCCAGGACGTCGACTTTGAGTTTGATCTGGCGCAGCAGCTCCTTCTGTTTGACGCCGAAGCGCTGCTCCTCGTCGACGATCACGAGGCCGAGGTTCTTCGCCCGCACGTCGCGGGAGAGCAGCCGGTGGGTGCCGATCAGGACGTCGACCTTGCCCTCCTCGAAGTCTTTGAGCACGGCTTTGGTCTCGGCGGCGGAGCGCAGGCGGGAGACGCCCTCGACCCGGAACGGCAGGTCGGCCATCCGCTCGCGGAAGGTGCCCCAGTGCTGCTGGGCGAGGATCGTCGTCGGCACCAGCATCATCACCTGGAGACCGTCGGCGGCCGCCTTCACCGCGGCCCGCAGCGCCACCTCGGTCTTGCCGAAGCCGACGTCGCCGCAGACCAGGCGGTCCATCGGCCGCTCCGATTCCATGTCTCCCTTGACCGCTTCGATCGCCTCGATCTGGTCGGCGGTCTCGCGGTAGGCGAAGTTCGACTCGAGCTCGATCTGCCACTCGCCGTCGGGCGCGAAGGCGTGGCCTTTGCGCGATTTGCGCTCGGCGTAGAGGTTGAGCAGTTCGCCCGCCAGCGCGCCGGCCGCTTTGCGCGCCCGCGCCTTCAGGTTCTGCCAGCGTTTGCCGCCGAGCGCGGAGAGCGTCGGTTCGCCGCCCGCGCCGACGTAGCGGCTCAGTTTCGCCAGCTGTTCGGTGGGGACGAAGACGCGATCCTCGCCTTTGTATTCGAGGTAGAGGTAGTCGCGGGTGACGCCGCCGATCTCACGCGTCTCGAATCCCGCGAAGCGGGCGACGCCGTGGTCCTCGTGGACGACGTAGTCGCCGACGCGAAGCTCGGAGAAGGCGAGGCGGCCGCGGCTGCCGCCGCCGGTCGCGGGGGTCTCCTCGGCGGCGCGGCGACGGTGGACGAGGCGGCGGAAGGGGTAGACGGCGAGTTTCAGCTCCGGCGCGATGAAGCCCTCGCGCAGGCGCGCCTCGGCGAAGGAGAGCGCCGGCTCGGGGTTGATGCGGCCCCCTTCGACGATCCGCGCCTCGAGCCGGTCGAGCCCGTAGCGGGCCCGCTCGGCCTCGCCCATGCTGTCGAAGGCGACGACGGTGCGGTAGCCGGAGCGGACCTGTTTCTCCAGCTCCGACTCGGCCTCCTTGATCGAGCGGGCGGGGCTCTCGGCGCGGGCGGCGCGGAAGGTCTCGGCCTCGTCGTCGTCCTCGCCCACGGCGGTCAGGGACAGGGCGGCGCGCGCGTTCAAGGGCTCGGCGACGTCGACGTAGAGGCGGCGCGCGTCCTCGTCCTTCATCGAGGTGATCGCGTCCTCCCAGACGTCGCGCAGGGCGGGCTCGACCTCCTCCAGGGCGGCGAGGACGACGGCGGCGTCCTCCGGGACGAGGTCGAGCGGCGCGCGGAACTGGTCCAGCGGCAGGAGCTGCCCGAGGTCGGTGGCGCCGCCTTCGCCTTCGGCCGCCTCGAGGGCGGCGAGCGAGGCCAGCTCGCGGTGGTCGGCGTCGAGCTCGGCGGCGGGCGCCAGCTCGACCACCTCGGCGTCGCCGAGGCTGCGCTGGGTGAAGGTGGAGAACCAGCGCATCGACTCGACCTCGTCGCCGAACAGCTCGATCCGCACGGCGCGGTCCTCGGTCGCCGGGTAGACGTCGAGGATGCCGCCGCGGACGGCGAACTGGCCGCGCTCCTCGACCTGCTCGGCGCGTTCGTAGCCGGCCGCGATCAGGTCCTCGGCGACGGCGCCGAGGTCGACCTCGTCCCCCTTGGCGATTTCGAAGCCCGCGGGGCGGAGCGAGGCGTCCGGCACCGCCTCGGCGAGGGCGACGGCGGAGGCGACGACGATCGCGTCGGCTTCGCGCGAGAGCGCGTCGAGAGCGTCGATGCGGAGGCCGACGAGATGGGGCGGCGGGGTG